>Ga0153982_1000194_pt1 | contig 16567 bp, 11 predicted proteins | sample TSGA066MetaG_FD_104743 | JGI IMG/M metagenome (GOLD analysis project Ga0153982, IMG submission 104743) | Attine ant fungus gardens microbial communities from Georgia, USA - TSGA066 MetaG | ecosystem: Host-associated > Fungi > Mycelium > Unclassified | place: USA: Georgia, Alexander Wildlife...
ACCTGACCCCATGCCGAACTCAGAAGTGAAACGCCGTAGCGCCGATGGTAGTGTGGGGTCTCCCCATGCGAGAGTAGGGAACTGCCAGGCATCAAACTGCGATAACCCTGACCTGATGGTCAGGGTTTTTTGCATTTGCGCGCCGGGAACCCCGTTTCTCAGGACAGCACTCTGCATTTGTGCGTCACGAAACCCGCTTTAAATGGCAGTATTTTACATTTGTGCGCCGAAAACCCGCTTCTCAGGACAGTATTTCGAACTTATGTTTCAGAAAACCGCTTCTCAGGGCAGCATTTCGCACTTATGAGTCAGAAACCCGCTTCTCCGGGCAGTATTCTGCACTTATGTGTCAGAAAGCCGCTTCTGATAGCAGCACTTTGCATTTGTGCGTCAGGAAACCTGCTTCTTATGGCAGTACTTTGCATTTGTGTACCAGAGGTATCAGCATTACTGCGCCAGGAACATCGGCATTTCTGCTTCTATATGCCAATTTCCGCTTCTCTATGCCAGGAAAAAGCCGCCGCTCTCCCGAGCCACATTTCTGGCGCTTAAATAATCATCATAAAATTTCACTTTCCGGCAAAACTGTGCGATCTTAAGCAGAAAAAAAATTTTCAGCCGAAGCTATTTTCAGTCGCCCCATACGCAAAACTCTCCCGCATACAGTCACCATATCGATCGCCGTTTATCGCTAAAACCTTCCACGCAGCCAGCCTGAATCGGGTAAACTACGGGCAGTTAAATTTGTTAAGGCCGCCTCATGTCCAGCCAGCAGCACTCTTTAAAACCTTTCAATACCTTTAATCTCGACGTTTCCGCTACAAAAGTGATTGTGGTCTCCACGGCTGCCGAGCTTCTTGCCGCCTGGCAGGAAAGCCAGCGTCAGCAGCAGCCCGTGCTGTTGCTGGGTGAAGGCAGTAATATCCTGTTTCTGGAAGACTTTCAGGGCACGGTTATTGTTAACCGTATCAAAGGCATCACGCTGGAAGAGAGCGAAAGCGCCTGGCACCTGCACGTGGGCGCAGGCGAAAACTGGCATCAGCTGGTGCAATACTCGCTGGAAAAAGGGCTGCCGGGGCTTGAAAACATGGCGATGATCCCCGGCTGTACGGGGTCAGCGCCTATTCAAAACATTGGTGCTTACGGTGTCGAATTAAAAAATGTCTGCGAATACGTTGATATCCTGCATCTGGCTACCGGTAAAACCGAGCGTTTGCTGGCGCAGGATTGCCAGTTTGGTTATCGCGACAGCATTTTTAAGCATCAGTACCAGAGCGGTTACGCCATTATAGCCGTAGGCCTGCTGCTAAAAAAACAGTGGGTGCCGGTAATAACCTATGGCGATCTGAGCAAGCTATCGCCGGAAACCGTAACGCCCCAACAAATCTTTGATGCTGTCTGCCAGATGCGCAGCAGCAAATTACCCAATCCTGCCATTACCGGCAACGCTGGTAGCTTCTTTAAAAACCCGGTTGTCACGGCTGCGCAGGCAGAGATGCTGGTAGCGGAATATACTGACATGCCGCGCTATCCTCAGGCCGACGGTAGCGTCAAACTGGCTGCAGGATGGCTGATAGATCGGTGCGATCTTAAAGGATACGTATCGGGCGGTGCCGCCGTACATCGGCAGCAGGCGCTGGTGTTGATCAATCAGGATCGCGCCACCGGCAGCGATATTGTTGCGCTTGCACATGAAGTTCGCCAGCGCGTCGGCCAAAAATTTGATGTATGGCTTGAGCCGGAAGTGCGCTTTATCGGCGCAGAAGGTGAAAAAGACGCCGTCGGAGTTATTGCATGAAAGACAACACTATCCCTTTAAAACTGGTCAGCATTCTGGCCGACGGAGAGTTTCACTCCGGCGAACAGCTGGGCGAGCAGCTGGGCATGAGCCGTGCCGCTATTAATAAGCACATGCAAACGCTAAAAGAGTGGGGCATTGATGTTTTCACCGTGACGGGTAAAGGCTATAGCCTGCCGTCACCGATCCAGTTACTGGATGAAAAGAAGATTTTGGCGGATCTGGATCAGGGGCAGCTTGCCGTGATCCCGGTGATCGACTCGACCAACCAGTACTTACTGGACAGAATGGCTACGCTGCAATCCGGCGATGCCTGCGTGGCCGAGTATCAACAGGCAGGCCGTGGACGTCGTGGCAGGCAGTGGTTTTCCCCGTTTGGCGCTAACCTTTATCTCTCTATGTACTGGCGTCTGGAGCAGGGCCCGCTGGCCGCGATGGGGCTGAGCCTGGTTATTGGTATCGTTACGGCAGAAGTGTTGCAGGCGCTGGGCGCTACCGAGGTCAAGGTAAAGTGGCCTAACGATCTCTACCTTAACGATCGTAAACTTGCAGGCATTCTTGTTGAACTGACGGGAAAAGCCGGAGATGCGGCAAATATCGTTATCGGCACCGGTATTAACCTGGCGATGCGTTCACCGGATACCAGCGTCGTTAATCAAGGCTGGATCAATCTGCAGGAAGCGGGCGTAGCCATCGATCGCAACACGCTTGCCGCCAGCCTCGTTAATAAAATGCGCGAGTCTTTGCAGCTGTTTGAACGCGAAGGACTGGCGCCTTTTATCGAACGCTGGAGCCGACTGGATAACTTCCTTGATCGTCCGGTTAAGCTGCTGATTGGCGACAGAGAAATTCCCGGTATCGCTCGCGGAATCGATCAGCAGGGCGGACTGGTTCTGGAGCAGGATGGCGTGCGCAAATCCTGGGTTGGCGGTGAAATATCCCTGCGTCCTCTGGAAAAATAAAAGGGGCGTTAGCCCCTTGAAATCGCTGATAAATCTGTAGCTCCCGGCATTACCCCACAGGACATATGCGCCGCTTTTTGCATCCTGGTAGATAACGCAGGCCGGTAGCCTTAACGGGCCTGCAAGAAAGCCAGCAGATCTTCATTCAGCTGCTGCTGATGCGTGACGGCAAACCCATGCGGTGCACCTTCATAGATTTTTAGCTGCGCGCCCTGAATGCTTTCAGCCGCCAGCTTACCGGTGGCTTCAAAAGGCACAACCTGATCGCTGCTGCCGTGGATCACCAGTGTTGGTACATCAATTTTCTTCACGTCCGGACGGAAATCCGTTTCCGAGAAGGCGGTCACGCAATCCAGCGTTCCTTTCAGGGAAGCCAGCAGAGCGATATTCAGCGTTTGCGCTTTTACGCCTTCCGAAACCGTCATCCCCTTGTTAAGACCATAGAACGGCGTAGCAAAGTCGCTAATAAACTGCGCACGGTCCTTAAGCAAGCCTGCTTTGATGCCGTCAAACACGGATTTTTCCACGCCCTCGGGATGATCGTCCGTCTTGATAAAGAGAGGCGTCACCGCGCCCAGCAGCGCCAGCCCGCTTATGCGTTCTGTACCATAGCGACCGATGTAGCGGGTAACGTCGCCGCCGCCCATTGAGAAGCCCACCAGCGTGACGTCATGCAGGTCAAGATGATTAATCAGATCGTTGATATCGGAAGCGAACGTGTCGTAGTTGTAGCCTTCCCACGGCTGATCGGAACGGCCAAAGCCACGGCGGTCGAAGGCAATAACGCGATAGCCGCGCTCGGCCAGAAAATTAAGCTGGCTGTCCCACATATCTGCGTCCAGCGGCCAGCCATGGCTAAACAATACCGGCTTACCTTGTCCCCAGTCCTTGTAATAAATTTGCGTTCCATCCTGCGTCTTGAATGTGCTCATGCTAGTTCCTCGGCTCGTGGTTGGATAACTCCATTAACCATAGCGCTCCTTTTGTCGGATACCTAAAGCAAATTTTTTAACAAGTTGTTGAAGGATTTTGTTGCAGTCATCTTGCTGATAGATAAAGTTATTTTCTTAAGTGAGTTGTCAAAAAAAACTTAACGAGTTGCCAAATTCCTTCCGCTATCCGTCTGTGTCTTCCTCTCTTATTGTTGATTTCGGCAGCACAACAACCCACTTAAAAGAGGAAGTCACCATGTCCACTCTCGATCTGTTAGATCCACAGAACTCTACGCTGATTTTTATCGACCACCAGCCGCAGATGTCCTTCGGCGTCGCCAATATTGATCGCCAGCAGCTTAAAAATAACACCGTGGCGCTGGCCAAAGCGGGCAAGGTTTTTAACGTGCCGGTGATTTACACCTCGGTAGAAACGGAAAGCTTCAGCGGCTACATCTGGCCGGAACTGCTGGCGGTGCATCCGGACGTCACGCCGATTGAGCGCACCTCGATGAACTCCTGGGAAGATGCGGCGTTTGTGCAGGCGGTAGAGGCCACAGGGCGTAAGAAGCTGGTGATTTCCGCGCTGTGGACGGAAGTCTGTCTGACTTTCCCGGCGCTGATGGCGCTGAAGGCGGGCTACGAAGTGTATGTGGTGACGGATACTTCAGGCGGCACCAGCGTGGACGCTCACGAGCGTTCAATCGACCGGATGGTGCAGGCCGGCGCGGTGCCGGTAACCTGGCAGCAGGTGCTGCTGGAATACCAGCGCGACTGGTCACGCAAAGAAACCTACGACGCGGTGATGGATCTGGTTCGTGAGCACAGCGGCGCTTACGGTATGGGCGTGGACTATGCCTATACGCTGGTTCATAAAGCGCCAGCCCGTAAAGCCTGATTATGCTTCCCGGCTACGGCCGGGAAAACCGGAAGGAGAAAAACGTGGACTGGCCTAACCAACCTGAACATATCACGCTGGTGATCACCCACCAGGTGCTGGCTGGCCGACAGCCGGATTATGAACGCTGGCTGAACGTGATTATGCCGGAGGCGGCGCGCTACCCGGGCCATCTTGGCGTTAACGTTCTGCGCCCGGTCCACGGTGAGCTGACCTGGACCATCCTGATCCGTTTCGACAATATGGATAATCTCTGGCGCTGGCTACAGTCCGACGACCGCAAAGCGCGGATAGCAGAACTGCCATCAATGCTCAGCGGCCAGGAACATATCGAAATGCGTCCCGGTGCGGCATTCTGGTTCACGCCGGAAACGTTAACTCACCGTTCGCCCCCGCGCTGGAAACAGTTTCTGGTCACGCTGGCGGTGATTTTTCCTTCTACCAATCTGGTGCCGTGGTTCTGGAGCACGCTGTTGCCTGGCTTAAAAGGCACGCTACAGGGCCATTTGCTTAACGATGCCAGCGTCGTCGCTCTGGTGGTCTGGTTATGGATGCCAGCGATAACGCGCCTGCTTAAAAACTGGCTCAGCCCAACGGCGAAGCCCGGAGAAAAATCATGAATAACGCGACATTGATTCTGACCAACGGCAAGTTTCATACGGTAGATCGTGATAACCCACTGGCAACGGCGGTGGCTATTAAAGACGGGAAATTTCTGGCCGTCGGCAGCGAAGCGGAAGCGATGCAGTATGCCGACGACGCGACGCAGATTGTTGATTTACATGGCTCTACCGGTATTCCCGGCTTAAACGATTCGCATCTGCACCTGATCCGTGGCGGACTGAATTATAACCTTGAACTGCGCTGGGAAGGCGTACCTTCACTGGCCGATGCGTTAAGAATGCTGAAAGAGCAGGCGCTGCGCACGCCAAATCCGCAGTGGGTGAGGGTTGTTGGTGGCTGGAACGAATTTCAGTTTGCCGAGCGGCGCATGCCTACGCTGGACGAGATCAACGAAGCCGCACCCGATACGCCAGTTTTTATTCTGCACCTTTACGATCGCGCCTTGCTTAATCGCGCCGCGTTAAAAGTGGTGGGTTACACTCGCGATACGCCAAACCCGCCGGGCGGTGAAATCCAGCGTGACGGCAACGGCAATCCAACCGGGATGCTGATTGCGCGGCCTAACGCGATGCTGCTGTACGCGACGCTGGCGAAAGGGCCAAAACTTCCGCTGGAACAGCAGGTTAACTCTACACGGCAGTTTATGCGCGAGCTGAACCGGCTGGGGCTTACCAGCGCCATCGACGCGGGCGGCGGTTTCCAGAACTATCCCGACGATTATGAGGTGATTGCCGAACTGCATGAGAAGAAGCAGCTGACGGTACGCATCGCCTATAACCTTTTCACCCAGCGTCCGGGACACGAAGTCGAAGATTTCGAAAAGTGGACGGATATGCTTAAGCCTGGCCAGGGCACCGATTTCTATCGGCATAACGGCGCGGGCGAAATGCTGGTATTTTCCGCTGCCGATTTTGAGGATTTTCTGGAACCGCGTCCCGATCTGGCGCCGGGCATGGAGGATGAGCTGGAGCGCGTGGTGCGGCACCTTGTCGAGCATCGCTGGCCGTTCCGTCTGCACGCTACCTATAACGAATCCATCAGCCGCATGCTGGACGTGTTTGAAAAGGTTGACCGCGATATTCCTTTTAACGGCCTGCACTGGTTTTTCGATCATGCTGAAACCATTACCGAAGCCAATATTGAGCGCGTAAAACGGCTTGGCGGCGGTATTGCCGTGCAGCACCGTATGGCGTTCCAGGGCGAATATTTTGCGGAACGTTATGGAAAAGAAGCGGTAAAACAAACGCCGCCGGTGGCGAAAATGTTAAACGCAGAGCTGCCGGTTGGTCTGGGAACGGATGCTACCCGCGTGGCAAGTTACAATCCGTGGACCGCGCTTTACTGGCTGGTTTCAGGACGTACCGTAGGCGGTATGGCGATGTATGACGATAGCGCCCGGCTGGATCGCGAAACGGCCCTGATGCTGTGGACGCAGGGCAGCGCCTGGTTCTCCAGCGAGCAGGGTAAAAAAGGGCAGATCAAGGCTGGTCAGCTGGCGGATCTGGTAATTTTGTCCAAAGACTATTTCAGCGTGCCGAAGGAAGAGATCAAGGGCATTGAGTCGGTGCTGACGATGGTGGATGGCAAAATTGTTTATGCCGCAGGTGGCTTCAGTCCGCTTTCGCCGCCTTCGATTCCGGTGTTGCCAGAATGGTCACCGGTGGTGAACGTACCTGGCCACTATCGCAGCGCGCCGCCTGCTACGCGCGCGGGTCTGACGCAGCAGATACATCAGTGCAGCGGCCCCTGCGGCGTACATCAGCATTCGCATAACGTGGCGCGGCATTCAACGGTGCCCGTTTCGGACGACAATGCTTTCTGGGGCGCGCTGGGCTGTTCCTGCTTCGCTTTCTGATCCCCTTCGAAACAAGGCCACACCATAGCGTGCGGCCTTACCGCTTTATTCCGCCATTCGCTGCTGTCTTACGGACGCCAGCGGCCAGTCCCAATCGCCTGAAGAAAATGTACGCGCTAAAACCAAAAGCGTGACCCCCGCAGCGGTTTTGTGAAGTTATGTCAATATAATGCAAATAGAAACAATTATCGTTATCATGCGCATTCATTAACATACGGACACATAATCAGGGACGAAATATGGTTAACGCTAATGTCTTTAAACTTAACCCGCTGGCAACGATGCTGATGGGATTGTTAAGCGCGCCGGTTTTTGCCGCCGAAGAAGTCAAAGAAGACGAACCGCAAATGGTCGTCACCCGCTCAGCGGAAGAGCAGTTAAAACAGCAACCTGGCGTTTCGGTCATTACCGCCGAAGATATTGCCAAAGATCCACCGGTTAACGACCTTTCCGATATTATTCGCAAAATGCCCGGCGTTAATCTTACCGGCAACAGCGCTACCGGCAGCCGTGGCAACAATCGCCAGATTGATATTCGCGGCATGGGGCCGGAAAACACGCTGATCCTGATCGACGGGGTGCCTACGCTGTCCCGTAATTCTGTACGTTACAGCTGGCGCGGCGAACGTGATTCACGCGGCGACAGCAACTGGGTACCGGCGGAGATGGTCAAGCGCATAGACGTGCTGCGCGGCCCGGCTGCGGCGCGCTACGGTTCCGGCGCAGCGGGCGGCGTGATTAATATCATCACCAAACGCCCGACTAACGACTGGCACGGCTCGCTGTCGCTGTTCACCAACCAGCCGGAAAACGACAAGGAAGGCGCGACCAGGCGCGCCAACTTCAACCTGAGCGGCCCGCTGGCTGGCGAGGCGCTGACCATGCGCCTTTACGGCAATCTCAACAAAACCGATGCCGATGCTTACGATATCAATACGGCCGAAAACGGCAGCTACGCGGCCGGGCACGAAGGCGTGCGTAATAAGGATGTGAACGCGCAATTTTCATGGAAAATGACGCCGACGCAAATCGTTGATCTCGATCTTGGCTATAGCCGCCAGGGCAATATTTATGCAGGCGATACGCAGCACAGCAACGGCAATACCAGCACTCTGGTGCCAACGCTTTACGGACATGAAACGAACCGTATGTATCGTCAAAGCTATGGGGTCACGCATAACGGCGTCTGGGACTGGGGGCAGTCGAAAGTTGGTCTCTATTATGAAAAAACCAATAATACCCGCCTGCATGAAGGGACGACGGGCCGCGTAGAAGGGATGATTACCAACGATGTTTATAATACCAGCCGTCTGCAAAACTACCGTACCAGCGGCGAGGTAACGGTTCCGCTGGAAAAATGGCTGGAACAAACGCTGACGCTTGGCGCGGAGTGGAACCGCGAGGCGCTTGACGATCCGGCTTCTATGCAGACAACCAACGCCAGCGGCGTAACGGGTAGCGGTATTGCAAGCAATCGCAGCGCTAAAAATAGCGCGGAGCTGAGCGCGCTCTATCTTGAAGACAACATTGAGCCGGTCGTCGGCACCAACCTGATCCCGGGTCTGCGCTTTGACTACCACAGTAAGTTTGGTGCTAATTTTAGCCCAAGTCTTAATGCCTCCCAGGCGCTGGGAGACTATTTCAAGCTGAAAGCCGGTATCGCCCGCGTGTTTAAAGCGCCTAATCTCTACCAGTCAACCAACGGTTATCTGCTGGTGACCAGGGGAAATGGTTGCCCCATTGGTATTAAAGAAAAATGCTATTTATTGGGCAACCCGGATCTCAGCCCTGAAATCAGCATTAACAAAGAGCTTGGCCTGGAGTTTAACTACGAGGGTTATGCCGCTGGCATCACCTATTTCCGCAACGACTATAAAAGTAAAATCGTTTCCGGTACCAACGTATTTGGCTATGCCTCTAATGGCTATCACGTCTTGCGCTGGGAAAACGGCGGCAAAGCGCTGGTGGAAGGGCTGGAAGGTAATCTGACGGTGCCGGTCATTAAAGAAAAGCTGGAGTGGCGCACCAACGCAACTTATATGATTACTTCAGAAAATAAAGACACCGGCAATCCGCTGTCGATTATTCCTGAATATACTATTAATACTATGCTGGATTATAAAATAACGGAAAAACTTGCCGCTAACCTTAACTGGACTTTTTACGGAAGACAAAAGCCGCGCAAGTATGCGGAAATGAGAACTGAAGTTGGCTCGCTTTCAGATAAAGAAGTAGGGGCTTATTCCGTTGTCGGGCTTGGCGTAAATTATGACGTTATTAAAAACGTCCAGCTTAAAGCGGGTATCAGTAACCTGTTTGATAAACGCCTCTACCGTGAAAACGAAGGGGCTTCGACCTATAACGAACCTGGCCGCGCTTACTATGCCGGTATGACGCTATCGTTTTAACTATCACCATAGCCAGCTTCGGCTGGCTTGAATTTTTCACTCGTCTGCAGCCAGCTTCGGCTGGCTTAAATTTGTCGGTCGTCTGCAGTTAGCTTCGGCTGGCTTAAATTTGTCGGTCGTCTGCAGTTAGCTTCGGCTGGCTTGAATTTTTCACTCGTCTGCAGCCAGCTTCGGCTGGCTTAAATTTGTCGGTCGTCTGCAGTTAGCTTCGGCTGGCTTAAATTTGTCACTCGTCTACAGCCAGCTTCGGCTGGCTTTTTTCTGTCCTGGGGAAACACGCAAGAACAGGAGTAACCGCCCGCTGACCTTCGGCTGAAAAATAAAACAGCACCATTCTTTCCTGCGGCGATAGTTATTAATGGCGTACGCACCCGCCTTCTCCGTTTTATATCTTGAATTTATCTTTTTGCTTCTTTGCCGACCTCTGGGAGGAGATAAGTGTGCCTATACTCCCTTCAAAGCCGGGAGGAAAAGGCCGAATCGTTCTCTATGACGATTGTTATAAAAAAACCAGGGAAGCGACTCAGTTAACCGGGATACCTGTTATGGCAACGATCGAAAAGATTATTCTTACTCATCTCTGGATCCGTATTGTGGGATGCTGTTTAATTGTGCTGGCGGTTATTTTTACGCTCTGCCGCATTTATATCAGCGTAGCCGTTGAAGAGGTTTATTCAGACCTGGCACAGCCGGGAGAAACGGAAGCGCCTTCAACATTTACGACCTATCCTTCTTCGCAAAATACAGAAGCCATTATTGGCGGACGGGGAACCGGACTGAACTGTTCCATCCCCTACGTGATGAAAAAAATCGCTTTTAAAACGGTAAAAGAAGGATCGGATATTTCGTTGCGCTTTCGCCAGGCCTGCGTGATGCACGACCTTTGTTACCGGCACGGCTTTGCCACCTACGGCTATACGCAGAACGATTGCGATACGCGCTTGCAGCAGGCTGCCTATCGGCTGTGCCGTCAGATTGGCAGCCTGGGCCGCGCTAAAATCAACGTTCCGCTTTCTGACTATTCCATCTGCGAACACGAAGCCAAAGAAGTATTGATGGGCGTAACGCTGGGCGGGGCAGGCTCTTACCACGGCAAAGGAAGCTCGACCTGGTTTGAATACGATCCACAACCCGCCACAGCAGACAGCTATATCGTTGGCCGTGCCGTGCCGGGAGGAGTCGTCAGCGATCCCGGTAAAGATTACGGCGTACGCACCTTCTATTTCAGACGCAATACCGTAAAAATGCGGGTGCTGGCGGCAACGCCGGAAAGCAACGACGTCAACGCTTTGCCTTTTCCGGGGGCGCTGGTGGCGACACCACCGCTGCTAACCGGCATGGTTGAAGGCGATAACAACATTTATGCGCCGCCGCTGGTTTCGCTGGCTCGCAATTCGTTCTCAGAAACCAGCGTGCACCTTATTCCCTTCGTGATTACCCGACAGAATGTTGCCGGCAAAGCAAGCCACCTCCTGTCGATACCGCCCTGTTCGGATAAAGGCAGCGATGCCTGCACGCTGGATGCGGATGCCTCGATCAATAAATTCGCTCTTATTGATAATAAGCCGACGCTGATTTCGCTGACGCATCGCGGCGTGTTGAGCAGCAATAAAACCACGGTTGAGATTGGGCAGAGAGCGTTCATGCAAAATGATGGGGCGAAAAGCGAATATTTTCTCAATGGCCCAACGGAGCCGATCCACAATCAGTATCGCTTTCTGGCGCATGACATGCTGCTGGAAAGGGATTTGTCCGGCAGAGTTACCCACGCATGGGCCTTCGCGCGCGGCGTTCAGGTTTCCGCAGACGGAAAACAGTTTGTCCGGGACGATAGCGGCAAAGATTATTCGGTTCGCGTTGCCGTTGCGCGGCAGCAGTTAGGCGCTGGCCATGCTGAAAATATTCAACGCTTCTCTCTACAGGCAAAAGAAACGGACGAACCGCTATCGCTGGTCAGGCTGGGGAGCGGCAAAGGGATGGCGCTGGTGGGGCTGGCCTGGTCAGATGACGACCTGAGTCGCGTTGAGAGCGATAAACCGGCAGAGAAACCGCCGCTGCTTAAGATCTGGCGGCTGCCGCAAAACGGCATGGCGCCCGATCCAGCTCCGCAGGTGCTGAGCTTACCGCTGCCCATTCCTAACGGCTACATTGGTTTAGCGCCGGTTATCGCCCGTCTGAGCACGCAGGATGCACCGCTGCTGGTGTTGACTCGCGTTGCGCCGGACAGCTGGCGGAATGATGAAAACCAGCCCAAACCGTCCGTAACGATGGACACGCTGGCCGTGAATTTTGTTATTGCCAGCCTCGTGAGCAACGGCGACAGGCCGCTCTCTTTTGCCAGTAAATACCAGCTGCGCTGCGAAATCGCCCTGAACAAGCAGCTCCAGTCTCCGGAAGCCCACACGGCCAAACAGCGCGCCTATCGCACGCTGTTTGGCTACTACAGCGCGGCGCTGGAGGCAAGGAATCCCGCCTGGCAGATCGACTCGATCAAGTCAGATCTGGCGCAGCGCTGGCGCATGAGTCAGGTGATCGTTTCAGAACGCCGTTTAGAAAAAGAGGGTGCGGTGCTGGCGCTGACGATGGTTTTTAACGGTTTCCCGGCCATGTCTTTTCAGGTGTTGTTAAAAGAGGAGAACGGACGGTTACGCTATTTGCCGTCTGATACTCTGCCAGGCTTCCTGAATGGCTGCGCGTTGAACCCTTTACCCTCGTCCAGACAGCAGGCCAGCTAACGGCAAAAAGACGTTCCGTACCCACTTTTTTCAGTAGACAATAAAAAAGGCCAGACGCTTGCGCGCCTGGCCTTTTTAGCGGTGACCGTGATTAACGCATAGTCACAAATTCTTCTGCACCGGTCGGATGGATAGCGACGGTGTTGTCGAAGTCTTTTTTGGTTGCGCCCATTTTCAGCGCAACCGCGAAGCCTTGCAGCATCTCGTCCATACCGTAACCGATACCGTGGATGCCGACGATTTTCTCATCTTTACCCACGCAAACCAGCTTCATACGGCACGGCTGGCGATGCTGGGTTACAGCGGTATACATGGCGGTAAAGGAGGATTTATAGACCTTCACTTCTTCATCGCCATATTTCTCGCGTGCTTCCGGCTCGCTCAGGCCAACGGTGCCGATTGGCGGATGGCTGAACACTACGGTCGGCACATTGCTGTAATCCAGATGCTCGTCCGGCTTGTTGTTAAACAGGCGTTCGGACAGGCGACGGCCAGCGGCAACGGCCACCGGCGTCAGCTCGACGGCACCGGTATTATCGCCAACGGCATAAATACCTTTCACGTTGGTATTCTGATACTTATCAACGTTGATATAGCCTTTTTCGTTCAGCGCAACGCCGGTCACGTCCAGGTTCAGATTATCGGTCGCCGGTTCACGGCCAATTGCCCAGACCAGGCAATCCACGGTCTGCTCTTTGCCGTTTTCCAGCTGTAGCGTCAGGCTGCCGTCGGCGTTTTTCACAATCGCTTTCGGAATAGATTCGGTATGCAGCGTTGGGCCTTCGGTGTTCATCACCTCAACCAGCGTCTCAACGATCATCGGATCGAAGGTGCGCAGCGGCGCGTGCTTACGCACAAACAGGTGTGTTTCGGAGCCGAGCGCGTTTACCACGCCAGCGATCTCAACCGCGATATAGCCTGCGCCTACAACCGCAGTGCGTTTTGGCAGCGCATCCAGCTCAAAAAAGCCGTCAGAATCGATACCGTATTCGGCACCTGGAATCGACGGATGGCTTGGGCGGCCACCGGTGGCGATCAGAATATGATCGGCAGTAATTTTTTCGCCGTTCACTTCAACGGTGTGCGCATCGACAAAGCGTGCGAAGCCTTTGATCACATCTACTTTATTTTTACCCAGCACGTTGTCGTACGAGGTATGAATGCGGTCAATGTAGGCGCTGCGGTTTTTTACCAGCGTCGCCCAGTCAAAGCTGTTAACGGTGGTATTAAAGCCATAATCCGGGCCGTACTGATGAATAGCCTCGGCAATCTGTGCCGCATGCCACATTACTTTTTTCGGCACGCAGCCGACGTTCACGCAGGTGCCGCCAAGGTCTTTCGCCTCAATCAGCGCGCATTTTTGTCCGTACATAGCCGCACGGTTAATGGAAGCGATGCCGCCGCTGCCGCCGCCAATAGCAAGGTAGTCATAATGTCTGGTCATCGAAAGAGTTCCATAAGAGTCAAATAAACTGGGCTTAGTGTAACGCCAGTCGGCCAAATGCCGCAAAGTTTGCGTCTATGATTGTGATAGGGCCGGCGCGTTAAAATCGTCACTATTCAACGTATATTGTGACGCAGTCTGCTATTTTTGGCTTGAAAACCTGCACAGAGAGGCCGAATGGAACTCCTTTTTTTAGGCACCGGCGCGGGTACGCCCAGCCGCCAGCGCAATGTCACCAGTATCGCATTAAATTTACAGACCGTACGCAGCGGCAGCTGGCTGTTTGACTGCGGAGAAGGTACGCAGCATCAGATCCTGCGCAGCCCGGTCAAACCCGGCAAGCTGGAAAAAATCTTTATTACCCATCTGCACGGCGACCATATCTTTGGCCTGCCGGGGCTGCTGACCAGTCGCTCAATGAACGGCATTAGCGAAGGCATTACGCTCTATGGGCCGCCAGGCATCAAAACTTTTGTCGAAACGACGCTAAGCCTGAGCGGCTCCTGGCTAACTTTTCCGCTGGAAATTGTGGAAATCGGCGCCGGCGAGCTCTTTAGTGACGATCATTTTCGCGTTACGGCTTATCCGCTTACCCATCCGGTTGAGTGCTACGGCTTTCGCATTGAAGAGCACGACAGGCCCGGCACGCTGGACGCGGAGCGGCTGCTGGCGGACGGCGTCAGGCCCGGCAAACTGTTTCAGCAGTTGAAACAGGGGCTAACGGTAACCATGGAAGATGGTCAGGTGGTCGACGGCCGCCGCTACCTTGGCCCGCCGATAAAAGGGCGGACGCTGGCGATATTTGGCGACACCGCGCCCACCGCTGCGGCAACAGCGCTGGCGGCCAATGCGGACGTGGTAGTGCATGAAGCGACGCTGGAAGCGGCAATGGCGGAAAAAGCCAACAGCCGTGGACATTCATCCACCGTTCAGGCAGCCACGATGGCAAAGGAAGCGCAGGCAAAAAAGCTGATCGTAACGCACCTGAGTTCGCGCTATCTGCGTGAAGATACCGAACGCCTGCTGGCTGAATGTCGGGAAATTTTTCCGGCTACCGAGATGGCGCACGATTTTGCGGTGTTTGAACTTTAAGAAGGAAGCGGGGCGCGCTCGTCAGGTTTGCAGGATGGCGCCTTTTAAACGCTGACGAGCTGAAATGGAATCGGTAGCCGGACGTGATAACCCGGCTACGGCCGGTTTTATTCCGGCACGATCCAGCTGACTTTGGTGTGGCCAGTACCGGCCGGCACCAGATGCTTATGCAGCCACGGCAGCACGTTGTTCATCTGCTGCTCCAGCTTCCATGGCGGGTTAATCACGATCATACCGGAAGCGGTCATGCCGCGCTGATCGCTGTCCGGCCGCACGGCCAGTTCGATTTGCAGGATACGGCGGATGCCGGTCGCTTCCAGCTCGGCAAACATGCGCTTAATCTGCTGACGCAGTACCACGGGATACCAGAGCGCGAAAACGCCGGTGCCGAAACGCTTGTAGCCTTCCTGAATGCCTTTTACCACCGCCTGGTAATCCGTTTTAATTTCGTAAGGCGGATCGATCAGAATCAGGCCGCGACGCGACGGCGGCGGCAGCTTAGATTTTAGCTGCTGATAACCGTCAGCTCGTTCGGTGCGCGCGCGGTCATCTTTCAGAAACTCATTGCGCAGCAGCGGAAAATCGCTCGGATGCAGCTCGGTCAGGTTTAGCTTGTCATCTTCACGCAGCAAATGGCGCGCAATCAGCGGCGAGCCAGGATAAAAGCGCAGCTTGCCGTTAGGGTTGAGGGCATTGATGCAGGAAATATAGCTTTCCAGCTCTTCCGGCAGATCGTCCTGCTGCCAGATACGGGCGATCCCTTCCAGATATTCTCCGGTACGTTCGGCATGTTCGCCGCTCAGCTGGTAGCGCCCGGCACCCGCGTGGGTATCAAGATAAAGGTAAGGCTTATCTTTCTCGTTAAGCGCGTTGATGATCAGGCTCTGAACGGTATGTTTGAGAACGTCGGCGTGATTGCCGGCGTGAAAACTGTGGCGATAACTCAGCATGTCGTGGGATCTGTCCGGTGGGAGAATAGCAAGTGTGCCGCCTGAGCGGCACGAGTCAGGCACAGTATAACTGTCTGGCAGAAAAAATGCGCTATCCAGGCTGGTGGTACCAGAACGGGTAGGTAAAAAACAGCAGGTGCAGCAGGTTAAAAGCAAAATGCACCAGCGCGGCAACCCAGACGCGTCCGCTCCACTGCCAGGCCAGACCATAAATCACGCCGGTTAAGGCCGCAAAAAAGACCAGCAGCGGCCCGCCGGGGTAGTGCACCAGCCCAAACAGCACGGAGGTGGCCAGCAGTGCCCAAAGGTTGCCAAACCGCTGGCTCAGCCGCTGCTGAATATAGCCGCGAAACAGCGCCTCTTCGGCGAACGACACGAAAAACAGATTCGCCAGCATAAAAGCACCGAGCCATTCAGGGTAATGCGGCTCCACGCGTAAACCGCCGGCCAGCGTGGCAAACAGTAGCAAAAGCGGCATAGAGAGCAGCAGCACCAGCCACCACAGACGATTGCCAGGCGGCGTAGCCGGGCGTTTCAGCAGCGTGGGCAGGCAGCCCAGCAGCACAAAGGGGATCAGCGCCTTGTCAAAGTTATAATAGAAGGTAAAAGGCGCGCTCTGCGGCCCGGCTAGCGCACCGGAAACGATCTTCAGGTTATGGAAGCCGGGCAGCAGATGCAGCATTAGCGCGACGGATCCGGCAACCAGAAAAGCTTCCCCTGCGAGGGCTAATTTATTCCGCGCTTTTTGTCGGTAGCAAAAGAAGGCGACGCCGCCGAGTGCGACGAGCGCGGCCAGTGCGGACGGCTGCAAGGTAGAATTAATCGTGCCGATAACCAGCGTGACGGCCAGCAATCCCAGCGCCGCCCGG
>Ga0153982_1000195_pt1 | contig 16514 bp, 18 predicted proteins | sample TSGA066MetaG_FD_104743 | JGI IMG/M metagenome (GOLD analysis project Ga0153982, IMG submission 104743) | Attine ant fungus gardens microbial communities from Georgia, USA - TSGA066 MetaG | ecosystem: Host-associated > Fungi > Mycelium > Unclassified | place: USA: Georgia, Alexander Wildlife...
ATATTTATTTAAAAAATTTATCTGCCAAATAATCAAATAAATTATGTACTCTCTTTTCGTAATCAAACCAGTCATAATCATAGTTTTCATACATATCAAAAGTAGTATATATAAATCCTATAAAAGCAATAATTTTAATTATAAGTATAATAACATCTATAAGTGGTCTATATTCATATTTTTATCCCTTTTTTTATATCTCAAATTTTGGATATATCTCAAAAATATGTTCTTCTTCAATACCAATATATTTTAAAGTTTGTTCAACTGATGAATGATTGAAGGCTTTCATCAGGAGAGCAATATTCATAGTTCCTTTGTATACATGATATCCCCAAGTTTTTCTAAGTGAATGAGAACCAATAGGGTATTGAATATTTAGCATATCACGTAGCTTTAGAAATTCTCTACTAACACCATTAACAGTAATAGGCATATCAAGCTTGTGCTTTACATTGTAGTGTGAAAGACTTTTAAAGAAGTACCCTGTAGAAGTTTTAAATCCTAATTCTCTATAATAATTTCTTAAATCTATGATAGCTTCTTGACAAGTATTATTAAAAACTACAGTTCTTGTTTTTCCTGTCTTTACTTCTTTAACAGTTATTTTCCAATCTCTGGTAATCTTTTCAAAACGAAATTGAGCTAGATCAGAAATTCTTAAACCTACATTAACCCCAATATTAATAAAGTTAAGAAAACAAACTTTATTAGTTTCTTTAAGATATTCACGAATTTTAATTAAATCTTCTTCTTGCAATCTCTTTACTTCTTGTCCCCTTTGATTTTGATTCATAAAAAAAATTCTCCTTTGTAAAGCGTTCTTCGAGAAAATTATACCATAGAAAATATTGAATTAATAGCTACATATAACATGAAAAAATATAGAAAATATCCAATACAATATATTACATATAAAATTGAATTATGAATGAAACGACAAGTAAGAATGAATAAAAAGAGTATTCCACAAAGTGAACATCTGAAAAGACTATGTTAAGTGGTAGATATTTTATGCTTATATGTAACAACATTATATTATATTCACTTAATTAAATCAACTACTAAAATTAAATTTTTTAAGTGATTTTTTAATTCAAAAAAATTAAGTCCTTTTCATTTTCCGCACAGGCGGAACTTAAATGTCGCTTCGGCGGCATTTAAAAATAGAAAAGGCACGCTTACCCATATCTCTATGAGATATGGAATCGTGCTTTCAAAATGCTCTCGCAATTTTGAAAGTTTTAGGGGAGGTGTAGACTGCATGGCAGAGTTCAGATTGTGTTATAAGAGAGGAAAAGTAGGATATGCTAAAAACCATGCAGCCTACATACTAAGGGAAAATAATTATCAAGTAAAGGAAGATTTGATATTTAAGCAATCAGGAAATATGTCTTTTATTGATGGTAATAATGCACTTGCTTTTTGGGAAGCAGCAGACTTAAACGAAGGCATGAATAGAAATGCTTATAGAGAACTTGAACTTAACATACCAAATGAACTAACACATATACAAGCAATAGACTTAGTTAAATACTATGTTAAAAAAGAAATAGGGAACGACTTCCCTTATTCTTTTGCTATACATGAGAGTTTCAATGAAAATGGAGAAAAAAATCTTCATTGTCACTTGATGTTTTCTGAAAGAAAGATAGATGGTATAGACAGAGAACTAAATAGATTTTTTAAAAAAGCTAACAGTAAAAATCCCGAGCTTGGTGGAGCTAAAAAAGACAGAGAATGGAAGAAAAAAGAAAGATTATTAGGACTTAGAAAGTCATGGGAAATAGAAGCTAATGATATGTTAAAAATATGCGGACATAAAGTTAGAATAGATTGTAGAAGTCTTGAAGATAGAAAGAATGAAGCTTTACAAAATGGAGAGTACGCAAAGGCTGAAACATTAAACAGACCAGCAGTTAATATATCAGGTAAAATTTTACAAAAAATAAAAGTTGCTGGGTATATGAGTTTAAGCAAAACAGAGAAAGCAGAAATTGAAAAATACAATAAAGCTAAAGAGATAAAAGCAGCTAAAGAAAGAGATTATGCAATCAGAAAAGGAAAGATTGTACCTACTAAAGATGAACTTATATCAAGAATAGAGAAAATAAAATCAATGGAACTTGCAGATGGAAGCGAGAGATTAGATGAAGCAGGACTAAAAAGAATGACTGTAAATATTCTTAGTAAAGGTCAATTTAATAAAGCCATAAAAGAAATGAAAACAGTTGAAAAGAAGCATATAGTCTATCCTTTCAGTGAAGAGCTTATAAATGAAGAAAAAGAAGCACAGAAAAGAGTAATGGAAATTGCTAATAAATATACAATGTCAGATAAATATGTGAGAGTGCTGAACCAGCTTGAAAGAGACTATACAAGAGAAAAAGAACTATATAATAACCTGCTTAAAACACAATATAATATTAACTTAGTTCATGAGCTGGAAAAGAAAAAAATTGAAAGAAATCAAGGTAATCAAGAAAAAATCAAGAGTAGATATGATGATAAGCCAGTTGAAGAATTAAGATATAGGCTACAAGAGTTAGAGAAACAGGATAACTCTCATTTTGCTATGCAGATATTAAGTAATTACAGGATAGAGGGATTAGCACATAATAGTTTAAGATACCAGAAAGAATTAAAAGATTTGGAACTTGAAAAAAGTAATGCTAGTCACTTTGGAACAACAGAGGAAAGAAAAGAAATACAAGATAAAATAAATGAACTTAATATTAAGATAGATAAAACGGATCAGGAGTATTCAAAAATAACAGAAAGCATTTTTAAAGACTTTGATAGAACAGATGGAAAATTTGCAGAGACTTTAAAATATGTTGAAGATACTAGAAGAACTGAAATGAAAGTAATACAGGATTTATTAAAGGAAAAAGAACAGCAGCAACCAGTAGAAAATAATCTTACTTCACATTTTAAAAATATTATTGAGTTTGAAAAGCTTAAAAATTCTTATGAATACTTTATAAAGAACAATGAAAATGAAAAGTATAATAAGAGTTTATTCAAGCTACATAATAGACTTGATGTAATGGAGGACACATACAATAGAAGTCTTGATGAAATAGCAAAGATGGACTTTAAGAAGATACAACCAGTTATAAAAGAGTATAGAGCAGAGTATCAAAATAAAGTAAATCAGGATAGAGCAAATATTGAAAAATATGATAAAGCAATTACTAATATGAGCGCTCTTTTAGCTGGAAAGCAGTTAAAGACAAAAGAAGGATATACACCATTAGAGCTGATAGCTTTAAATAAGATAACAAAAGGGGAATATTCTTTAGGATATAAAGAAAGAGAAATACTGAAAAAAGAAATTACTGAACATAAAAAAGAATTAGAATCATTAGGGAAGCTATCTTTTGTTAGAAAACAAGCACTAACAAAAGATATTACAGAAAAGAATATACTGGTAAATAAATTATTGGTTAGAGAAGCAGAGCTTCTAAAGAAATATAAAGGCAGCGAGTTTTTAGGAGATAAAACAAAAGAGATAAAATCAATCTACAGTTCATCACTAAAAAAGCTTGAAAAAGATAAGATGTCATCTACAAGAGCGTTGAATATAGATAAGCAGATTTTGTATAAGATAAAAGGAATTGAAGAAAGAGAGGTACTACAGAAAAAAGAAAAGAAAAAAGTATTTAAAGGAATCAATAAAATTAGGGAAATTAACAGACCAGAGGGAACAGGAAATGTAGGAGTAACAAGGGAACTTAACAAATTATCAAGATTTTTGAGAAGTCTTGATAATGGAGAAATAGGGTATAACAATCTTGATATTAAATTGGAAAAGGAGGGGAACTCATGGGAGATATAAAAAAGAAAATATTATTATCATTAATGCTTTGTAATTTTTGTTTTAACACTGCTGTTATGGGAGAGATTATACCAGCTAGTGTATTGATGGAAGAAGAGCAAAGAAATGCAAATAATGAAGTGAGAACAGGGAAAAGTATATTTTATAACAATGGAGATACTGTAAGGATTGAAAAGAGGAAAATAAATGAGAAAAACAAGTCTGATGACACAGAAAGAGAAGATAAAGAAACTGGAAAACCAGTTGAAGAAAGGAAAAGTGAATCTTCGGAAAATAACAATCAAGGAAAGGCAGCAGCAGATATGGGAGAACAAAAAACAAAGGAGAGCTAGAGCTAAGAAACTTCTAAGGTTAGGATTAGCCTTAGAAGTTACCCAGCTATTTATTTATTCACAAGAGATAATCTTAGGTCATTTATTTCAATTTAAAAAAGTTGTACCAATGGATCAGGAAAAGTTAAAAGTCTATGGAGAGGAATTATTAAAGGAAATAGACAGTCATGATGAAGAGGTAATATCAGACTTAACCAAAGAAGAGAAAAAGGCAAGAAACCATAAGCTAATAACTTATGGAGCATTATTTGAAATAGCAGAAGTAACAGAAGTAAATTTAGCTATTATGCTTGGATATTTAGACAGGCTTCATGGAAAAGAAAATAACTATAGAAACTTTTGCTACCAGGAAGGGAGAATATATTTTTTAAAAAATGAAAAGAAATAAAGAGAGGACTGGTTCGTAACTACCAGTCCCTATGCAGCGGCTTAGAATTTTATTCTAATGAAGTATTTTATACATCAGGAAGAATAAAATTATAACAACCAAAAGACGAAAAAATTTCAACAGAAACACCCCCTTTCTTTAAGGGATAGTTTTTTAAAAAGCTGCTGCACCAGTATATAGTAGCATATTTGAGAGTAAAAAAAAGAGATATCTGGTTACGACAGATATCTCTCTACTCGATGTTTCTATTGAAATTCGTTCTTTTGTTGTAATTGAATTATATACTCTAAACACAAAAAAGTCAAGCAAATACTAAGGAGGAAGAAAGATGGAAGAGAAAAAATTTTATGAGAGTTTCCATGAAAATGGAAAACTAAAAGAAAGGTGTCCTTTAAATAAAAAAGGGGAGCTTTACGGTTGGAAGATAGTCTTTGATGAGCTGGGAAATGAAATAGAAAAGATAAAGTATGAAAATGATATGAGGATAGGAAATCCCTTTTCAGCAAAGACACCAGAAGAAATGGTAGGAATGTTAGGAGGAACTATAGAAGATGATCCTTTCAATGAAGAGGGAGAAGGAGAATTTATTGTAGATGATAAAACAGCTTCTACTCTATTGATGGGGGAAAAATATTATGGAAAATAAAAAAAATGATACACAAGTACCTAAGAATAAATTTAAAGAAGAAAGAGAAAAATTTGTAGATAGTGTAATAAAAAGTTTAGAAGAAGGAAAAATACCATGGGAAAGAGACTGGGATAAAGTATCAGGACCTATACAAAATCCAATAACAGGAACAAAATATAGAGGAATAAATAATATAAGGCTGTATGCTGCCATGATAAGAAAAGGATATACAGATAATAGATGGGTAACTTTCAAACAGGCGCAAAAAGAAGAATGGAAAATAAGAAAGGGAGAAAAAGGTACACCTATTGAAATTTTTAAATACTATGATAAATTAACTAAAAAAGATTTGGATAGAGAAATGCTAAGAACATGGCCGCTAGAAAAGCAGAGAGAATATTTCAGAGAAAATGTAGTTATAGTAGGTAAAACATATACTGTATTTAATGCAGAACAGATAGAGGGTATCCCCCCATTGGAATATAAAAAAGTAGAAGTTGATTACAATAAACTAGATAAGATAATAGAAAACAGTGGAGTAACTTTTAAATATGGAGGTAATGAAGCCTATTACAATAAAGTAAAAGATATGATAGTTCTACCAGCAAAAGAGCAATTTAAATCAGAAGCCGTTTTTTATGGCACAGCCTTACATGAATTAGCTCACTCTACAGGACATGAAACTAGACTGAATAGAGCAATGGAGGGAGGGTTTGGAAGTAAAAAATACGCAAGAGAGGAACTTGTTGCAGAGTTTGCCAGTGTCTTTATAGGACAAGAAAAAGGAGTAGGGTATACAGAGAGAAATTTAGAAAATAGTAAGGCATATATTCAAAATTGGGTCAGTGTGTTAAAGAATGACAAAAACGAATTATTTACTGCTATTAAAGAAGCAGAAAAAGCGTCAGAAATGGTAGTAGGATATGAATTAGGAAAAGTATTAAATGTAGAAATAAGCAAAGAGAAGGGTATTGAGAGATAAAAATATTCTAAAAAGGGGAATTATCCCCTTTTTTTATTATCGAAAAGTTATTACATATTTGCATACAATATCTTGTAAAAATAATCAAGGAATTTTTATGCTTATAAATACAAAAAATACAGGAGGAAAAATTTATGAAGAAACTGAAACAAAAATCTAAGGGAATGAAAAAATGGATAGTACTTTTAGCATTAATGACAATTAGTCTAAGTGCTATGGCTACTACAGCAGACGCTCCATGGGTTGGAACATTGGATAAGTTAATGAACATTTTAGCTGGTCCAACTGCAAGAATATTTGCAATACTTGCTATTGTTGCTGTTGGATTTAAAATGATGTTTGGGCAGATGGAAGAGGGAGGAAAACAAGGTATGAAAGTTGCCTTTGGTATTTCCATTATCTTCGCTGCTGTAACATGGGGTCCTAGTTTCTTTGGATATAGTGGCTCTGTATTAATAGGGTAAAAGGAGAAAATAAATGGCTAGTTTTATGAATTTCAAACCTAAGAAGGGATTGAAAGGACAGAAGATGAAAAGTTTAAATCCTCTTGACCCCGGAACTAACCTTTACCTACAGATAGCAAATCAATGCAAGAAGTGGCAATTAGCTTTTATTGCCACTTTCACATTACTTGTATTGTCATGTATAGCATATTTCAATTTATCTAAAGAAATAAGGATAAAACCGTATGTGGTAGAGGTTAATAAGGAAGCAGGAGAGATAAAAACAATAGGAGTGATTGATAACATAAAATATACAGTTGATGACAACTTAATTTTTTCTATGCTATCAGACCATATAACAAATACAAGAACAATTTCTTTAGATATAGTTTTTTGCTACAAGACTATCAAAAGACAATATAACTTTGTTGATAAAGTAGCAGGACTAAAATTAAATGAAATTGTAGCTAGTGAGGAAATAGATAAGAAAATTAAACAACAACAAAGTAGAGATATAAAAATAACTTCTCTTTTAAAAGTAAGTGAAAATAACTATCAAGTGAGGTGGATAGAAAGAAACTATGAAAAGGGAAGTTTAGAAACAGTAGAAAAAATGGCAGGAATATTTACTGTGAAAATGTTAGCACCAGCTACAGAGGAAGCAAAAATTATAAATCCATTAGGAATTACAATAACAGATTTTAATTTTGCGCCTGAAATAGCAGGTCAGGGAGAGAAGTAATGGAAAAGAAAGTTGAAAAGAAACTGGATTTATATACAATAGCAAAGGTAGTAGTGTATATTTTGATAATAAATTATGCCAATTCTCTAATAATTTTGGAAATTCAATTTTCTAAAATGCTTTCAATAGATGATTTTAGAATTTTTGAAAAAATCATTTTTGTATTATTAAATATTTTAATCTTAATAAGTTTATATCTTATATATGGACCTAACAAGAAGAGAGATAAAGAACTGGAAGAAAAAAACTCAAAAGGGGGAAATGATAATTAATGAAAAAGAAGATTTTGATTATATTCTGTCTGTTGTCATCACTTATGATGGCAGCAGATCAAGCAGAAAATATAAATCCTGATTACCTGATTGAAGCTACAGAATATGTAGATTTTTCTATGGCTGAACCTGAAATAAGAAGTGGTGCTAAAGCAGCTAGACAAAATATCGGTACAACTTTTGTTTATAATGAAAAAGATATGTATCGTATCTACTGTAGAGAAGGCTTTCTAACAACAATATATTTTAATCCTGATGAAGAAATCACTTTCATGGCTGGTGGAGATACAGAGCGTTGGACTGTTGAGGAAGGAATAACAGGTAGTAAAGATGGAAATAGAACTATTGTTACTCTAAAACCTTTTATGACAGGGATTAAAACAAATCTAATTATAAATACAAACAAAAGGACATATAACTTCTTTTTACATGCAGCTAATGATTGGTATAACCCAATGGTTAGCTTTAAATATCCACAAGACATTATGATAAAAAATCTTAAAAGAAAACAGCAAGACGCACAACTAACACCAGTGAATTTAGAAAATATAAACCACAATTATGAGTGGAAGAAAACAAAAGACGCTTGGTGTCCTGTGCAAGTTTTTGATGATGGACAAAAAACTTTTATTCTTCTTAGTAAAAAAGCTGACGCTTATCAGTTACCAGCTATATTTATGCGCGATGAACAGACAGGTAAGGAAGCTATGATAAGGGCTAACTATAATCCTGATACTAATTATTTCATAATTGACCGATTAGTAAGTCAAATTGTACTACAGTATGGAAAGAAAAAGATAATTATTAAAAAAGATGGCAGCTTTATTAAACAGCCAAAAGACCATTACCCAGTAAGATTATAAGGAGGTGGAATATGAGCCAGTTTAATGATGAAGAAATAAGAGAAGAAGAAAATATAAATCGTGAAGAAGAAAGTCCTACTCCACCACCTAAACCACCTTTTTTAGGACGACATATTAATTTTAAGATTATATACATAATAGCTGGTGTAATAGTCCTTTATCTAATAGTAAGTATTTTTAAAGGTCCAAGTGTAGGAAAGGGTAAAGATAATAGTTCTAAAAAAGAAGTTCAAAAAACAGAAACAAATAATCTTAATGCTGGTTATGGGGATATAGATTTTAAAGAACCAAAATATGAGGACACAATAAAAGATACAGGAGTAAATACAATCTATGTAAATCAAGGGGGAGAACAAAAAAGTCAAGTAAATCAAGAGGAATTAGAAAGACTTAGAAAGCTTCAAGAAGAAGCTAACAAAGCTAAAAGAAGTCCAATAGGTTTTAAATCAGTAAGAACTGAAACAAATACTCAAACAACACAAGGTACAGGTTCTGGTAGAGAAGATGATTACGACCAAAACAGACAAGCTTCTAAAAAAGCCTTTCTTTATGAAGAAAAAAGAAATAATTTTGTACTCAATAGTGGCATAGTACCAGCTTTAAGTCCTTATGTAGTAAATGCAGGGGATTTCATACCAGCAGTTGTAGTTACTGGAATGAACTCGGATTTAGCAGCTAAAACAGTTGTAGCGCAAGTATCTGAAAATATATATGACACAATAAATCATAAATATTTACTAATACCACAAGGAACAAGGATTTTAGGAAAATATGACAGTAATGTCACTTGGGGTCAAGAAAGGTTACTTGTAGTATGGCAGCGCTTGATTTTCCCTGATGGGAGAAGCCTTGACCTTGATAATATGCAAGGGGTTGATTTAACAGGACAAGCAGGAATAACAGGAAAAGTTAATAATCATTTTGCTACTCTCCTAAAAGGAGTTCTTCTTTCATCAGCTATGGGAGCAGCAGGAGCAGTAGTAACAGATAATGACGATAACTGGCGTAATGCTGCTGCAAGTGGTGCAGGAGAGCAAATAATTACAATAGGGGATAAATTCGCTTCAAAAGCACTTGATAGACAACCTACTATAACAATTAAAGCAGGAGATAGATTTAATATCATGGTTCATGCAGACATGATATTAAGACCATATAAATCTCAAAGAGCGAGGTAACATGAAAAAAGAAACTAAAAAGAAAATATCAGGAATAGTTTTTTTAAGTAGTTTTTTCTTTGCATTATGGGGAGCAACTCAAACTTTTGCTAAATATACAGGTTATGCAAAAGGGCTAGGAAAGCCTTTAATAGTTGTAAAAGAAATACCAGTATATCTTCCTCATAAATACATAGAATGGGGAAAATATAAGGATAATGCACCACAAGCATATCAAAAAGCAAATGGAAGCTTTTTTATGGGAATAATGCTGGGAATGTTTCTTGTAGGAGCTATAAATTACAAGAAACAAAAAATTATAACACATGGATCGTCGGAATGGGCGACTAAAGAAGATATAGACAATATGGGATTTTTTCCATATAAAGACTCTAAAGTATATGAAAAAGACTATAAATATTCAGGAACATTAGGAATATACCAAAGAAATATCTTAAATAATGAAGATATAAAAAAAGAATTAAGAGAAGCTGAATACAAGAAAGATGGAGTATTTATAGGTCGTGATAAATGGGGTAGAGATTTAATTGATAATAGTGATGGACATATAATGATGATTGCTAAAACAGGGGGAGGTAAGGGAATATCAGTTGTTTTAACAACATTATGGACTTGGAAAGGTGGTAGCCTTATAAATGATATTAAAGGGGAAAACTGGCAGTATACATCAAGTTATAGACGAAATGTATTAGGACATAAAGTTTTAAGATTTCAAGCTACAGCAGATGGAGTAAAAAGTGTAAGTTGTAAATATAATCCTATGGTTGAAATTAGAAAAGCTACAGTATTTGAATATCAAGACGCAAGACTTATAGCAGAAACTTTAATTTCTCCAAATAAGGAAAAAGACGCCTTCTTTGGACCTAGTGCAGTAAATTATTTAACAGCAGTAATCCTGCATGTTCTATATATAAAACAAAATAAGGTAGCAAGTCTTGCTGATGTATACAGGTTTATTACTTCTCCTGATTCATCAGAAGAAGAAAAATTGGAACAGATGAAAGCAGGTATACATAATTCATATGAAAAAGAAAGTCTTTTTGAAGAAATATACGGGGAAGTAATAACTTTAAATGATGAAGAAAGACCAAGAACACACCCAATAGTAAGTCGTATGGGGGCAGAAATGCTAGGTAGAGCAGATAAAGAAAGGTCAGGGATTATATCAAGCACTAAAACTGAACTTATGCCTTTTATTGTACCTACAATAGCTAAGAATACATCAGATTCAGATTTTAGAATAGATGATTTGATGAATTACAAAGTGCCAGTAGATTTGTACTTTGTAACCCCTCCCAATGCAGTGGATATAACATCAGCACTACTAAAACTATTTTTAAATCAAATAGTGTTTGTTTTAACCAATAATATGGATATTAATGATAGGGGAGAAAATATAGCATTTAAACATAGATTTTTATTCCTTATGGACGAGTTACCAGCAATAGGGCGAGTAGATTTATTTCATAAGGCTATTTCCTACATACGGGGGTATGGAATGAAAGCCTTGATAATTATTCAGGATATGAAGCAGTTAAAAGCAGCCTATGGAGAAAACAACTCATTTTTAGGGAATATGACAACCTCTATATACTACAGTACAAATGACGTAGATACAGCGCAATATATTGAAAAAAGAATAGGAAATACAACTGTATTAACTACTTCTAAATCATATAAAGGGGGAGGATTTTTACCATCAGTAAGTTATAGTAAAAGTTATGCTGGTAGACCTTTAATAACAGCAGGAGAAATACATAATCTTGATAAGAATACCTCTATTATTTTAAAGGCAGGAGATAAACCTATTAAAGGGAAACTTGCTAAATGGTTTGAAGATAAGGGATTTCAAGATAGATTTAAAAGATATCCAAAACTTGGAGATAATGCAGAATCAGATAAATTAAGATAACAAGGGGGTTACATAAATACAATGGATAAAGAGAATAAAGAAAAAATAAAGGTAGATCAGGAAGGAAAAAAGCCTATACCTAAAAGAATATTACAAGAAAATAAAATTAAAAGACTTGAAGAAGAGCTAAGAAAAGCAAGGGAAAGAAAAAAGCAATATGTAAGTAATGATTCTCTAAAATTATGGAAGAAAATAAAACCACTCATATTAAGAGATGAAAGAATACTAATATCATTTCTTGAAAATGAAGAGCTATTTCAAGGTTTATTAAAGCAAATAGGGGAATATATTAATAAACATATTTCTTTAGAAGTAGAAGAAAATATAGAAACAGAGGAAGTGAAAGAAGATGACACAACTACAGGATAATGTAATTAAGCTTCTTGAGCAATCATTTGGAACAGAAATAATGGGCTTTCTAAATGATAAAGATGTTATAGAAGTGTACTTAAATGACAATCAGGATTTATGGATAGATACTTTATCAAAGGGAAGAAAAAAGACAGGAATAAGAATATCTTATGATGATAGTTTGAGAATAAATACTCTTGTTGCTGGTGCAGTAGGAACAGAAATAAATATGAAAAATCCACTTGTAACAGCAGAACTACCAATAGGAGGAAGTCGTTTTCAAGGAGAGATACCACCTACTGTAAAAAATCCTATATTTAATATAAGAAAAAAAGCAATAAAGATATTTTCTTTAGAAGAGTATGTAGACAATGAAGTTATGACAGAGAAACAATATGAAAGTATCTGCAAAGCAGTAAAAGAAAAGAAAAATATCTTGGTAATTGGGGGAACAAGTTCAGGAAAAACAACTTTGTGTAACGCTATTATCAATGAAATGGCAAAATATCAAGAAAGAATGATAATCATAGAAGATACCCAAGAGCTGCAATGTGCTTGTGATGACAGAGTTTTTCTTAGAACATCAGATACAGTGACAATAAGAGATTTACTAAAAGCTACCCTAAGAATGCGACCAGACCGTATCAGTATTGGAGAAATAAGGGGAGGTGCAGCACTAGACCTTTTAAAAGCATGGAACAGCGGACACCCGGGGGGAATATGTACAATTCATGCTGATTCTCCTAGAGCAGGATTAGACCAGCTAGAACAATATATATCAGAAGTTTCAATCAGTCCACAACAAAAGATGATATCTCGTGTAGCTCATGTTCTAGTCTTTATTAAAAGAGAAGGACTAAAAAGAGTAATAGAAAGCATAGCAGAAGTTAAGGGATATAAAGATGGGGAATACATCTTAGAGGAGGTTTAAAATGAACTACAGACAGCCAATATGTCAAGCATATACACAAGATATCCTCTGGGCAGGAGGTGCAAAAGAAGCAGTAGGAATGAATGCAATGTTTGCTATAATTAGTATTTTTGCAACAAGTAGTGGTTGGTTATTACCTCTATTTATAATAAATCATAAAATTATAATAAATCTTACAAAAAATGACCCTAAGTTCTTTACAGCCTTTCTAAGATATGCACAATATAGAAAATATTATCATAGATAAATAAGGGAGAGATAAAAGAAATGATAGAAAAAATAATAGATACAATTTCTAAAGTAATTAATCCTCCACAACAACAGAAACAATTTATACTTAACCCTGATAGTCTGGCTGATTTGCTGCCATGGGGATATTTCGCAGAAAGTACAGAATTTCCAGTAATGATAAATAAAGATGGAAGATTTCAAACAACTTTTAGCTTTAGAGGATATGACCTTGATAGTTCAACTGTACATGAACTAACAAGGGCAGCAGACATATTAAATAATGCTTTGAAAAGATTGGGTAGTGATTGGTCTTTTCATGTAGACGCAATAAGGAAAAAAAGCAGGGATTATAGTACAAAAGAGGGGATAAAGAATATACCAGTTTATCTTTTAGAAGTTGAAAGAGAAGAATTTTTTAAAAGTGGATTTCATTATGAAAGTGAATATTACATAACTTTTTCTTGGTTAACTCCTACAGATCAACTTAAAAAAGCTGGAAATTTATTCTTTGAAAGAGGTAATGAAATAGAAATAATAAACACTACAGAAGAAAATTTAAAATACTATAGGAATGAAATTATAAATATAGATGGTCTTTTATCATCAGTATTTAAGGAATTTAGAGTTTTAACAGAAGAAGAAACACTAACTTATTATCATTCTTTGGTATCTGATACAGATTTTACTATAAAAGTACCAGAAGCAAAGATATTTTTAGATAACTATATTACAGATTGTGGAATGGTAACAGGAACAGAACCCAAACTAGGAAGTAAACATTTAAGAATGATAGCAGTTTTAGGATTTCCGGGGGAAAGTATTCCGGGAATATTAGACAGCTTGAATAAAACTAGCATTGAATATAGATGGAATACAAGGTTCTTATGTTTAGATAAACTTACAGGACAGAAGTTAATAACAGATAGACAAGGTAAATGGTTTTCATCAAGACAGAACCTAAAACAGATACTAATAGAAGCTATAACACAAAAAGAAACAACATTTGTAAATAAAAATGCAGTAAATAAATCATTAGATTTAGATAGAGAAAGACAGCTTTTAGATGAAGGAAGTACAGGACTAGGTTATTACACAACAGTAATTATAGTAGAAGATGAAAACCAAGCGCAAGTAGAGAAAAAAGCTATGGAAGTAAAGAAAATATTAAATAATCTTAACTTTACAGCAGAAATAGAAACATTTCTAAGTTTTGACGCCTGGCTTGGAACAATACCGGGAAATACAATATGTAATGTTAGAAAACCTCCAATGAATACTATTGTTTTATCTCACTTGTTGCCTACCAGCGCTATATGGGCTGGGGATAGCTGGAATAAGCATTTAAATGAACCACCTTTAGTGTACACACAAACAACAGGAAATACACCTTTCCGTTTAAATCTTCATTATAATGATGTAGCTCACTCCCTAATGGTTGGACCTACAGGAGCTGGAAAATCAGTACATCTGGCATTTATACAAGGGCAGTATTTAAAATATAAAAAAGCTCGAGTTATAGCCTTTGATAAGGGAGGTTCTACAAGGGTACTTAATAAAGCTGCTGGGGGAATATTTTATGATTTAGGAAGTAAGGGGCTAAAATTTCAACCATTAGGTAAATGTAATGATGAAAGAGAAAGATTATGGTGTCAAGAATGGATTGAGGACATTTTAACCTTAAATGAGGGTATAAAACTAAAGCCACTTGAAAAGACCTATATAAGTGAAGCTTTGAAATCTGTAGGAGAGCTACCAGCTAATTTAAGAACTATGAGTTCTTTTGTAAATATTATAGCTGGAATGGATAAGAATTTAAAAATAGCATTAGAAAAGTATACTGGAAATGGAATTTTAGGACAATATTTTGATGGGAATAATGATTTTATGAGTGATAGCGCGTCATACATGGTATTTGAAATGGAAAAAATATCTCAATCAAAAATGGCAGTTACACCAGCATTATCTTATTTGTTCCATAAAATAGAAACAGAACTATTAGATGGTAGACCTACTCTAATCACACTTGATGAATGTTGGTTATTCTTTGATAATCCACAATTTGAAGCAAAAATAAGGGAATGGTTAAAAGTCCTTAGAAAGAAAAACGCAGGGGTATTATTTGCTACTCAATCATTAACTGATATAGCAAATTCTAGTATATTAAGCGCTGTATTAGACGCTTGTTATTCAAGAATATACTTAGCTAATCCAAATGCAGAAACAGAAGAACATATAGCAACATATAAAACATTTGGGCTAAATGAAACAGAAATATATATGCTTACAAGAATGACAGAAAAGAAGCATTATTACTTTAAAAGTCCTAAAGGAAGTAGATTATATGAACTAGCTTTAAGTCCATTAGAACTGGCATATGTAGCTACAGCAGGAGAAGACGACCAAAAGAAATATAGAGAATTAGAAGATTTAGACACAAAAGAATTTAATATCGAGTGGTTAAATTACAAAGGAATTGATGGAAAGATGTTTGTAGATATAGCAATCGAAGAAATGGAGGATTAAAAATATGAAAAATAGAATATTATTAATATTTTTAGCATTATCAGGAATAGCAGCAGCAGAAGGAATACAAACAGTGGGAGTAGCTGGAAATTACAGTACATCTATGTATAGAGGTAAAAATCAAATAAGACCATTGCCACTTGTAAATTTAAACTATAACAGATTTTTTATAAAAGGACTGAAACCGGGATTTGTTCTTTATGAAGAACCACAATTTAAGGTAAATGCTATTATAGACCCATTAGCTGGATATTTTGATGGTTGGAGTGTAAAAGGCTCAAATATGAATAATGGCTATGATGAAATTGATAGTAGAAAATCACAATTTATGTATGGATTAGATGTAGATTTTGAATTTTCAGAAGAGCTTATAGGAAATATGAATTATTTATGGGGAAAACATGGAGGGAAAGGAGAACTTTCACTAACATATATCATACCAGTTAATGAAAGATTAGTTATACTCCCATCAGCGGGGGTTAAATATTATCAATCAAAATGGGTAGATTATTATACTGGTGTTTCTAAGAACGAAGTAAGCAAGAATACAAAGATAGATAAAACTCATAAAGGAAAGGATTCTTTCAGTGCTAGTGCTTCAATAACTGTGGAATATGCAGTAACAGAGCAATTATCAGCTAATACCTTTGTAGGAGTAGAGTATTTTGGAGATAAAATTTCGGATTCTCCTATAGTAAAAGATAATCATAGGGTATATGGAGGAATAGGGGTTAGATATAGCTTTTAGGGATAAAATGAGAAAAACTCTCTTAAAAAAGAGAGCTTTTCAAAATAGTTATATCTGAGATTCATTACTTCATAATAGCATATATGACTATTAAAATCAATAAAGTATTTATGAGGGTTTAGATGAAATTTTCAGTTTAGTTTACTGAA
>Ga0153982_1000196_pt1 | contig 16505 bp, 11 predicted proteins | sample TSGA066MetaG_FD_104743 | JGI IMG/M metagenome (GOLD analysis project Ga0153982, IMG submission 104743) | Attine ant fungus gardens microbial communities from Georgia, USA - TSGA066 MetaG | ecosystem: Host-associated > Fungi > Mycelium > Unclassified | place: USA: Georgia, Alexander Wildlife...
CATGATCTAAGCTTCAGTTCTAGGCTCAGAAGAAGCCCTCTTCATACTGCTCAGAATGAGCCTAGAATGATCTCAAGGCAATTAATATTAGTGGAGATATGAAGGCCTTAATGTTTGCACATGGACTTTATTAATTACCCATAGATAGTCATCTGTTCTTTTCTTAGAACAAAGTACAGCCTCCATATGGTTAAGTTATCACTATTTCTAGCACAAAGGCACTACCATATATAGAATAATAGGTAGTAGCATGTGATGATCTGTCCTGGTGCACAGATCATCACTTTTCTGTATTTAAGGACTTATAGTCTGAGGATTAGACCTCAGACTTAACAACATCTTTTGTCACTTGTCTAACTTTGCATTTTTGAACTCTTTAAGGTATCAAAGCACCCATCACAAATAGTAAGTGACCATTTGTGATAGATCTGATAGAAATTTCATGTCATGACTTGGCAAAATGGCTAAGTCATTATTTATATTTACTTCTTTTCTTTTAGACTTACTATACAGGAAGGAGTGCAGGAAAGTGTTATATCACAAGTGTCACATAGTCACAGTCACATAACAGGAAGTCACAGCATTACACCATATAATGTCATATGATGGGTCACATGATAAGTGTGGGAAAGTAGTACATAGACCATGTAGTAGTTGTATAAGTAGTGTAGAAAATCTAATAGGAACTCTATTGAGTTCTTCTTGTCAACTCAGACTTGGAGGATGATTAAGTTATTTAGGCTAAGTTGCTACATTTCAGGAAGTTTCAGGAATATTTCTTTAGTATATAAATTTGTAATTTGTTATATTTACTCATTGGTTTGCAATAGAATATGCTTTATTCCAAGTTAAACCAATATGTAACTAGGTTTTTGCAATACCTCTGGCCCAACTTAAACTCTTTACTAATTTTGTATTATTAAGTTTGTATTAGAGTCAGTTTGTTATACTCTCTTTCTACAACAGTCTATGTTACAGTAAATAGTATTGTCTATTAGGTTACTTTTTACAATAGTTTACATAATAATAAGCAATATTATTTATCAGGTTACTTTGCTCTTTTCTTATAATAGTTTATATAATAGTATATTACAAACTTTATTTAGATCTATCTTTATCAATTCTTTAATGATTTCTATAGTTTTAATAATACCAAAAAGCTCTTGAAAAGATCTTTCAATCAATAACAAATATATCTAAAGACAATCAATAGTAGCTAAGCTATCAAGTAATCAGTAGGTAATCTCTATAATTAAATTGCTACTATCTTAGAAATCACTATAATTAGTACCTCATTTTTCAGAACATTAGAAGCTCTTTTCATTACACTCAAAATAACTCCAAAACAACCTTAAGATGATTAATATTAAAGGAGATATAAAGTCCTCAATGTTTGTACATAGACTTAATTAATTACCCATAGATAGTTATTTGTTCTTTTCTTAAAACAAAGAACAGCCTTCATATAGTTAAGTTACCACATTTTCAAGTATAAAGGCACTACTATATGTAGAACTGTTACAAAAAAGTAACTACTAAATAGTATTATAGAAGTATAACAAAATACCTGTTCAAATAAATTACATAAATAGCTAGACCCTCATTAGCAAGTAGTCTTGCTAATATTGCTCTTTTGGTATAGTGGTAAACCATACAGTATGTGACTACTGGTCCATAGTGCAACTGTAACAAGTAGGATGTTTTGAAAAGAACACAAAATATACTCAGAACTCAATCTAGAAAGAAATAGCAGTGTCACAAACTTTATTTGACCATATCTTCATATTATAAATGGTCACTTACTATTTATAATAGGTGCTTTGATATTTTAAAGAGTTCAAAAATGCAAAGTTAGGTAAGTGACAAAAGATATTATTAAGTCTAAGGTTTAATCCTCAGACTATGAGTTTGTATATACATAATTGTAATAGTCTGTACACTAGAATAGATCATCACATGTTACTATCTATTGTTCTATATATGATAGTGCCTTTGTACTGTAAATAGTAATAACTTAACCATATAAAGGCTGTTCTTTGTTCTAAGAAAAGAACAAATGACTATCAATGGGTAATTAATAAAGTCTATATACAAACATTGAGGCCTTCATATCTCCATGAATATTAATTGCCTTGGTGTTATTTTAAACTCATTCTGAGTGGTATGAAGAGAGCTTTTCTAATACCTAAAAGTAAAGCATTAATCATGGTAGTCTCTGAGATATCAGCAATTTAATAAATAGTACTATAGTAGTTATCTGTAAGGGCGACTGGGCACAAGACTCCAGGAGAATCCTCAGTAATATTACAACTTGTGGTTATAATACAACTCACCTCCAGGAGAATCCTCAGAGATTAGAATGAGGCTCCTGGAGGAATTCTTTATATTATATATATCCCTTAGTGTTAGGGTTAGCAGGATCGGAGCTAAACTAGTGTGTTTAAGTATCACTAGTAAACAGGCTAAGATAGCTCCGAAGTGTTGTCAAGCCGTTCAGGGGTGGAAATGGAGATGTTATAAGGGGACAACCCTGAGATCGCTTAGATAACCTGGTAGGGATCATATCATCTAGTGTTCCCACGGATCCTCGGAGTCTGTGGTCTATAGTTCCCTTCCCTCTAGTTCGGATCTCCATCAAAGTACTACATAGCTATATCTGGTAGTATAGTTATTATTGTCCTGATGTCAGTGGTCATAGCGACCGGCACACAGACCAGGCTAGTCTAGTATAAGTAGCTAGTAATGTACAGTAGAATACCTTACCAATAATTGAAACTTCTGGGCTATCCATCGCTTCTTCTTAAGACGCCTACTTTACTATACTGTAGTGTGACTGGGTGTCTCACCAAGTGTGCCCCTTACAGATGTCCCCTTACATTATTTGTTGATCTGCCTGATATCTCAGCCAATATTAATTGTCTTAAGACATGAGTGATATTTATCAAAAGATCTTTTCAAGGGCTTTTGAGTGCCATTAAAACCATGAGAATTGTTGAAGAATTGATGAAGATATGGTTGAATAAAGTTTGTGACATAGGAAAATGAATTCAGAAGTTAAAGTTAAAAAGAAGTTATTAAATTAAGTTTTGCCAGTATACTGTGGTAGCAGTGATGTTTGAAATTTGATTTTCAATTCTAGACTACTGTCTTGGTCCTGTGCCTGAGTGCTGCCTGTCTGGTGTTGTCCTAATGTTTTGTTAATGCTTTGTTTCAAAATTGCTCTCATAGTAGCATTCTCTGGCTATGTGATTAGACTATTTTCACAATAGTACTCTTGACTATGTGATCAGATATTGGACTTTGAATCCTCTCTATATAACTCAACTCCCTAGCAATACCAAATTCTATTTTAGAGCTTTTATGACATTGCTTCTGTGGCTAAGTCACTTTGTTTTATAGTCACTTTGTTTTGACTCAGTCTTGAGTCAAAGCAACTTAATCACTGATCTGATTACTCTAAAAATAGATTTTCACTTTTGAAAACCCAAATAAAGGAAAGAGGCAACTGAGATTGCTTGTTTTCTTTTTACTAAATAAGAGGTTTTTATAGGTTTAGAAAAATACAAAAAGAAATATATGAGAAATAGAAAAAACCTAGTTATAAATCTATTATTACAACAATCATTCTGGTAGTGATAGGAAATTCCATATCTTCTTGTCTTTTCTTAATTATTTTTAATTAGTTTTGCTAGGTCTGCTCTGTTCTTGCTGAGTTACCAGATTACTTACTACTAACCCCACAGTAATTTTTCCCTTTCTTTGGCTTATCTTAGCAACTTGGTGTCATGCTGAACAGCCATTTAGGCAAAATAAGTGATTATTTTCATTTTAATAACAAAAATAACCAGCTTGAGAATTGAGTTTGGCCCCCTTAATAATATTCTTTAGATACCTAGTTATGGACTCAAGCACCTCACTTGAGTAGCAGAGTAGTGGCTGTGACCACTACAAAGACCTCATGGATGCTTGTCTAGGTACCCTGTATTGGATTTATAAAGGATTTCCCTTTTAGAGCACTCTTAAGGGCAGAGGCAAACTTCAAAGATATCATATTCCAGAAATCTGACAATTATGTAATTTATTTCTCCTAATAATTCTCCTAAAATTAACAATAGTAGGATAGTGTAGTGGACTACTCTTTTTCTATTCTGGACTATTTATAAGTACTGAGTAGTTACAGTATAATTCCTTAGTCTGTAAATTAACATCAACTGGTCCTAATCCTATCCTTGTCCACTCCAGTTCCTATTTTACTTTCTTAGGACCTCTGTTTTGACAACTTCCCTCCACTCCAAAATAAGCAACCAACCTCATAACCAGAAACTGGGGTGTAATACATAAGTTGAAGCCAAGGTCATTTATCAAGTTGTACTTTGCTTCAACATTTTTTTCTTTCTGCCAGAGTCTTCTTTTGGGTTTCTTTATTATTGCTAAGTACTACCTATTCTCTGAAGTAGTGTAGTACATCCATTCCAGAGTATACTTTTATCTATCACTTTTCTCCTCCATCCTTTGTCAATTCCATCCTTGACAGAAGGCTAAGCTTTACTAGAATGACATTATACCTCAGTGACTGGCAGTGCTATATTCAGAAGAGTTACCATCAGATTCAAGCCATCATTGCAAATGACTAATTATAGCAATATCAAGAAGGCCGAGTCAATACAGAGTTATATTGCAATCACAATAAAAGGAAACTAGGACTTGGAGAAGCAAAAGGATATAGAAGAATATAGTAAAAAGAATAAGGAAGTTGGAAAAAAAGGTAGAAGAGAGGTTTAATAAAGATAACACACTCAAAAGTAAAATGGCTCAAGATCATCACTTCTTTCTACAGCTCATTAGAAGGCTCAAGAGTCACTTATCATTTAGAGAAGAACTCCAGGAGTAGGATTAGAGGAGTGGGGAGTGGTAGCCAAGTGATTAGAAGAGGTGCCACCTCATTATTTTGCTCTTACTATCTTTGGGAATTTAGAGGTTTTCTTTGTTTCATTTTCTTTGTTATCTCACCACTTTGTAATTCTAATAAAATACTCTAGGGCACAAAAGAGAACTCAAGTATCATATTTCCATTATTATTCCTTGCTGTTACTTTAGAGCTTAACAGTTATTTGAGTAATTAAGTCTCTATTTTCTAAAATCTACCAAAACCTCTCTCTTGATAGGAATTTGAGCCCCAACAGACTTGGGCATTTACTTATGCTAGGAGCTAACCTATCACAAATAGTCACTTACTTGGCTTGTAATTGTGAATTGAATATTCAAAAAGGCTTGAAAATGCAAAGGTAAACAATGATAAAAGATGTTATTAAGTCTAAGATCTAATCCTCAGACTATAAGTCCTTATATACATGATTGTGATGATCTGTGTACTAGGACAGATCATCACATGCTACTACCTATTGTTTTACATATAGTAGTGCCTTTGTACTAGAAATAGTGATAACTTAATTATATAGAGGCTGTACTTTGTTCTAAGAAAAGGACAGATGACTATCTATAGGTAATTAATAAAGTCCATGTGCAAACATTGAGACCTTCATATCTCCACTAATATTAATTGCCTTGAGGTCATTCTAGGCTTATTCTGAGTGGTATGAAGAGAGCTTCTAATGAGCCTAGAACCAAAGCATCAATCATGGCAGTTTCCAAGATATTGGCAATTTGATAAACAGTACCATGGTAGTTACTGTGAGGGCGACCGAAGTGGAGCACTCCAGGAGATTCCTCAGTTAAATTATACTATGGAATATGTTACAACTTACCTCTAGGAGATTCCTCAGAGAATTAAATAAGACTCCTGGAGAGAATAATCTACAATATATACTAAAATGTCCTTGCATTCCATTCTTTGGTAATCAGGGGCTACACAATGAAATTGTGTTGGGAGGTAATAAGGGGCGCTCTGGGGTCATGTGTGAGGGGTTCCCTTACATTTACTCTCCCTCCAAGGTTACTGCATCTCGAAGCAATGGTTCCAGGATTAAAAATGGTATTAAAGTCTGTCTGGTAAATATGTCTTGGGGTGGCTGGGTGCTTCCAATAGTACTCTGCGATAAGGTCCAGTACCTTGACATTGGAGGCTGCCTTCCAAGAGTTGTGTTCTTTGCTAAAACCCTTCTACTTGACCAGAAACTGGAACCTTTTCTAGTACCAGTGACTATTTAATATCTCTTCTACTTTCCACTCTTTTTCTCCATTGAAAGGGTGCAAAAGGGAATTGCATACTGGGACAAACAAAATAATGATGTGCTAGCTCCCAATTGTGTGCTAAAGGTCTGAGGGGAGATTATCAAAATTTGAAGGTTTATAAATAATTAGAGAAATGAGGATTATATGTAGCTCCAGTAAAATATAAGTTGATGATTGTAAAAAGGATTGTAGGATCTCTCTAGATCATCGTCACATAGCCTCCCTAAGGTGTCAACCTTTACACACCATGATAAAAGCTCCTCTGGAAAATACAGTTAGTTGATTACTTATAGACTCTCCATACTCAGTTACCCCCTTGTCTGCACCCCCAACACTGAACCTTATGGGTGTGATGCAATCCAAGTGTGCACTTAGCCAAGCTTTCCCAGTCTGCTGTTCTTTCCAAAGTTTGCCCAAGTTACATCTGCGTCTTCTCCCTAGATCGAGTTCTGGGTATATTCTGTGTTCTGCTCAAGACACTTCACTGGTCCCAGTCTTCTTACTCTCAATAGATTTGCATTTATGATTCTAGAGGCAGTGTAGATGAAGGTAGGAGTCAAGAAGTTCCTTCTCTATCCAACTGCACACCAGATACTATATTAAAATGATTACAAAGCCCTGAAACTCAAGGAATAAAATATAAAAAGGAAATTATTACTACTTTTGATGTTCCCTCAGTCTCTTCTCGTGCTAAGTCTGTCCCAATGCCCAGTGATGACACGTCCTTGTGGTGACGTGTTCTCTTCATCAAATCCTTCCCATTAAAGATGACACGTCTTCATTGTCACTTCTCTCTAGAATATTCTTCCTAGTCTCCTATCACTCTCTTTGATGTTGCTTTGTAAGAGGGCCCTCCTTGGTTACCTGTTAAGTAGTCAGTAAGCTCCACTCAATGCCTAGTATCTCTGAGTCGTGTCCTAGGGCTCATTTATCTAAATATAATTGATCTGATGCCATCAGTGCTTAATTGCAATCAGGGTCTATTTATCTAAGTCTGTAAGGGGATATCTCTAGAGGTATGCTTAGTGACGTGGGTAGGTTCCCACCTAAGAGCTATTGTCTCACCGATCGCATTCTCACTCTCTTCTACTTTCCCTTCTGTGACAATCTGTGTGAACCTTCTAAATCTATTAAAGGACAATGTGTGAATATCTGTCAGGTACCATGAGAACAGTGCCTTGACGATCTAGTAGTATAAATACTAGTCTTCTGTGGTAGATATACTTCAGTTGAATATCACCTTAGCTTCTGGGACTATCCAATAAGCTTATTGGGCCTTCGCTTGTGAAGTGTGCTCTAACAAAGTCCGTTGTCCAAACACTACTAGTTCTAGAGTCCCAGTCTGCCATATCTCTAAGTCAGTTCCATTCCATAATGAATCTAGAGCGTAGTCCTTCTATGACTTTCTTCCTAAACCTGATGCCAGCTCATCCTACTTGCCTTCCGAGGTATTAACATGAGCTCTAGTTTAGTTCTTCCTTACTCAATGTCTTTATTATATGGTATTATGTTCTGAGAATATAGAAAGGGTTCTAGAGTGAACTCCAATCAGGAATTTGTTGTTATAAAGCTTATTAAATGTTACTTTCCACAGAAAATTTGTTTGCAGTATAACACTGTCGATGACGATGGGTAGTGGTAGGACTTGTGGTTTCCTCCCTAGAATCAGATCTTCCAGAGCGGTGGACAACTTTACAATGTTGAACACTGGGTGCAACTGCCTCATTCCGTGAGGTAACTTAAGACAGTAGGCTAATGGTCCCACTTGGCGTTTTATTTCGAAGGGTCCTAGTCAGTGATGTGACAACTTTGGAGACAGACACATCGTTTTGATGTCTAACATATCTAAGTATACTCGGTCTCCTGGTTTGTATACAGGGGCCGGAGTTCTCTTTTGATTATAGTACCACATCATGTCTTCCTATGCTTTGTGGATCGCTGATTTGCCCTCTTCAGTGGCAGATTTCATCCTCTCTGTGAATTCATTGACTGTTTCTAATCTGGAGGGGACTTGGCTTGGCTCAAAGCCCATATAGGGAATTCGTCCAGTGTCTAGTAGGAACAGAGGTTGCTGTGTTGCAGGGTAGATGTGGTTGTTGTGCTGGAACTCCGTGATGGGTAGAAGGTTATACCAGTCATTCTGCCATTTGTTAATGAATAGGCGGAGGAACTAGTTAAGCTCCTGGTTGACATGTTCTGTTTGTCCATCCGTCTGGGGGTGCCAAGCTGTGGAGGAGAATAGTTGTATACCTAGTAGCCTATACAGTTTCTTAGTGAATGAAGTTACGAATTGGAGTCTGCAGTTGGAGACAACATGTTTTGGGAGGCTGTGGAGCTTCCAGGCATAGTGAAGAAAGAGTTTGGCCACTCCTTTCACTATGACTGTTATGTGTGTCGGAACAAAGTATACTCTTTTGGAGACGGAATCTACGACAGTCATGACAGCATCATGTCCGAAGGACTCTGGGAGTTCGACCACGAAATCGATACTGAGCATATCCCACCCTGTGTCTGGAATGGAGAGTGGTTCAAGCTCACCAACTAGAGAGTGTCACCAGGGTTTCATCTGAAGGTAGAGATCACAGGTACTTATATACTGGCTGATATACCTAGATATCTGAGACTACCAGTAGTTCTAGGACACCAGTTCTAGTGTCTTCCAGTGTTCAGGGTGACCTGTGATGTGGGTATCATGGCAAAGGGCTACGATCTGTCTGCATAAGTCTGGACTTTGAGGTATGTATATCTTCTCTCAGAACCAGAGCAGGCCATTTATGTTTGACCATTCTGAGGAGTACACTGTCCCATTGGCAGAGTGTCAGAGCTCTTATGCTGCCTTAGCAATGGATTCCTCTTGGTCTCCATTCTGGTTTCTTTTGTATATGTCAGACAAGATCTTCTGTTCTACGCCTATTAGTTCTACTCCTTCCAGGGCATACACCACAAGGAACTCCAGTCAAAGGAGGACAATGTTCTTATTGTCAGAAGCTCCATTTCTGTGATCAGCTCTCCTTGACAGTATGTCTGGTTTGCCCATAGTACATCCGGGGCAGTGATGAAGCAAAAAGTTGAATCTAGCTAGATGCAAGGACTAATGAGCTTGACAATGGTTAAGTTTCTTGGCCATCATGAAATACTCAAAGTTCTTGTAATTGGTCCAGATTTTCACTAGATAGGTTGCTTCTTCCAAAAAGTGCCTCCACTCTTCTAACACACGGATAATGGCTAGCATTTCCTTATCATGGATTTCGTAATTCCACTCTACAGAGGACAAGGACTTACTATAGAATGCTACGGGGTGCCATTTTCTATCTGTCATTGACTGCTAAGACAAGATTGCCCCTGTAGCAAAGTCTAAGCTATCCGCTTTAATTCGGAAGGGGTCCAATTCCTGAGGAGACACCAATACCGGAGCAGTGGTTACTGTTGTTTTAAGGTCTTCAAAGGCCGCCTGTTCCTTTCTGCTTCACATCCAGACTTGTTCAGAGCATGTTAGGTCAAAGAGGGATTGAGCTTTGGTGCAAAAGTCCTGAATAAACCTCTGGTAGAAGTTCATGAAGTTTAGAAAAGCCTGAATGTCTATCTTGTTCTCTAGAGTAGGCCATTCTCAGACTCCTGTGTAAGAGGACCTCTCACACATGACCCCAGTATTACGCCATACAAATGTTTAGGCAAAATAAGTGACATTTTACACCTTAATAACGAGAATAACCAGCTTGAGAGACAAGCTCAGCCCCCCAGAGATGTTCCCTTAGATGCCCAGTCATGGACTTGAGCATCTAGCTTGAGTAGCAGAGTAGTGGCTATGACCACCACTACATACACCTCATGGACACTTGCCCAGGTGCCCTGTATTGGATTCTCAATGGATTTCCCTTCTAGAAGTGCTCTCAAGAACGAAAGCGAACTTAGGCAAGTTAACACGATCCGAGCGATGTCATACTGCAGCCGCCAATGGTTCTATTTAAAGAAGAGTTACGATCAGATTCAGGCTATCATCACTGATGGCTAATTATAACAAGATCAAGAGAGTCATACCATCGTGAGACTACCTCGCAGTGGCGGTATAAGAAGGCTGGAAGGTAGGAAAGTAAGAATGCATAGAAGAGGTAGGAGGAAGAACTGGGAAGCTGAGAAGAGAAGTAATAGTAAGGTTAGATGAAGGAAGCGCATATGGGAGCAAGACCGCTCAAGACCACCGTCTCTGCCCCATCACCATCAAGAGGCTCGAGGTCCAACCATCATGCAAGGACAAGTTTTGAGGAGTAGGACTAGAGGAGTAGGGTGCAGTTAGCTAGTGTTTAGGAAGGGGTGCCGTCTCATCATTGCGGCCTTACTATGTTTGGGAACTCAGAGGTTTTCTTTGTCTCACTTTCTTTGTTGTCTCTTTGCTTTGTAATCATAATAAAATACTCTAGGGTACAAAGGGGAAAAACAAGCATTATACCCCCATCACCATCCCTCTCTGTTGCTCTAGGGCTCAATGGCTATTTTTGAGTGACTAAGTTTCTAGTTTTTCCCAAGTGTTCTATTTTACTTTCTAAAAACCCACCAAAACTCTCCCTCGACGGGAATTCAAGCCCTAACAGACTTGGGCATTCGCTTACACTAGGAGTTAATAGCTCGCTACGGGTCATTGGAGTCAGCTTCTAGTTGTACGGTCAGCTGAAGAAGAGCCCACACGATGGCACAGGAGTTCTAGGTAGTTCTGCTGTATCAACGGCGAACCAGACTACTAGACTAGGTAAGGACAGTAGTGTTACGATGCAAGACAAACGCGCGTCTTAGAGATCCTATTCCGGTGAGATCTACCTCGAGTGGATTCTTAAATACTTTGCTACCGTTTCTTCTGGTTCTTTTGGATTGTACTCCATCATTTCCCCTATTCCTAAGCTCCCCTTTTTTATTTGATTACCTCCCCAGTGCCTACTTGTTTAGTGCATAACTGTGAAACATCTCGGGGATTATTATATTTCCATTTGTTATCACCCTTGTCTCGAGATCAAATTCTCTTTGATCCCCATCACCAGAGCGCCCTCCCCATTGCCTTCCAACATAATTTCATTATGCAGCCCTTGGTTACCAAAGAATAGAATGCAAAGGCATTTTAGTATATATTGTAGATTATTCCCTCCAGGAGCCTCATCTAATTCTCTGAGGAATCCCCTGGAGGTGAGTTGTAACATATCCCATACTATAATTTAACTAAGGAATCTCCTGGAGTCCACTTCGGTCACCCTTATATCCTGCGACTTTGACCGAATCTATGGAAACTTTGTTCTCCGAGATGACCAGACCCAAGTACTCAATCTGTTGCTTGTAGAACTTGCACTTCTCTGGGTGGAAGAAGAGTTTGTTCTCCTTTAAGACCTGTAATACCCATTGGACTACTTGCATGTGCTTTTCCTCCGTTTTGGTAAAGATCAGGATATTGTCCAGATAGACCACCACAATACTTTCCACTATGAGGTTCTAGAAGATGTCATTCATCATGGTTTGGAAGGTAGCCAGACTGTTAGTCATTCCAAAGAACATTACCAAAGGTTTGAATAGACCTTGATTGGTTTGGAAGACCATCTTCCACTCATCTCTGAGCTTAATGCGAATGTTGTTGAAACTCTAACAGATGTCCAGCTTAGTGAAGTATCTGGCTCCGCGAAGTCAGGACATGAGTTCAGAAATTAGTGGAAGAGGATACTTGTTCTTGACTATTATGGAATTGAGTGCTCAATAGTCCTGAACCAACCAGAGTGAGCCATCCTTCTTCTTGATAAAGAATACTGGAGCTGCTATGGAGGATTTGGAGGGGTGGATTCATCCAGTGTGCAGATTCTCCTCTAGGAAGAAGTCTAACTTCTTTTGTTTTACCAAAGACAAAGGGTAGACCTTCAGTGACTTAGGCTCCAAACCCAGAATGAGTTTGATAGCATGGTTCCATTACCTATGCTCTGGAAGGATGTCGAAGTCTTTTTTGGCAAATACAGACTCAAATTCTCTAACACAGTTGGGTGGAATGAAAGGTTCCTTCCATGCCTCTGCAGATCAACAGGCTCCTTCTGCAAGTTTCTGGGAGGTCGTAGAGGCGGCATGTAGGTCTTCTGCAGTGAACTCTGGGAAGATTCTGGTCATAAAGAGTCGGTCCCCTGGCTCGTATTTAGCTTCATGAGTCTGAACGGGGGTCTCATTCTCTTCCAAGTCTTCTGCATACTCTGGAGGGGGTCCAGACTGGTAGATGTTGAGGGCTCTGGTCTCTATCCTCTTCTGCAACGCTTGTTCCTTTCATATCACACAGCATCCTTCACATCAAGAAGGATATCGGTTCATCTACACTTCTCTAGTTTGCCAATTGACCTCCAGGTTGTGGTTCTTGAGCCAGGTATAACTGAGTCTCATGTTTTGCCTTCCGAGGCTAAAGATAGCGAGGGGTGTCCTTTCGAAGTGGGTTTTGTAATGGAGAATTACATCTACTACTTTGGAGATCTGACCTGTCTTGTTAGGGGAGCCGTCCACATTGTATGCTGGTATGGGGCAAGAGATGCTCCGGGTGTTAATACCTTTCATTCGGATGAAGTCTCGGTCTATGAAGTTGCCTGTAGCTCCAGAGTCCAAAAGCACCTTAACAGAATGCACCTCACTGGTGTCTGTGGTGCTGACTTCTATTGAAAGGATAATTGATGTCCCGTGAGTGTCAAGGGTGTTGACAGAGAGTCGTTTGGGTAACCTCTTTTCCCATTTTGGCTTCCAGGGTTGTCCTATCCTGTCTGGAGCAGAGAGGGAAAAAGGGGATGTGTTTATAGGTTCACAGATATCTGTATTGACCTCTTCTATGTCTAATACAATAAACCTATTAACTAGCAGTGACCAGGGCATACTTTTCACTGGCTATGCTAAGCAAAACCCTCCTTCTGGGCTAAACAAACCTCTTCTTTCTCTACTGCATCCTTTAGGGCCATTAAATCTTTAATCAATTTCTTCTTTTGCTCTGTGGTTAATCTCCAGACGTCCAAATGGTGGGGGCAGTTTTTCACAAGATAGTTGGTCTCTCTGCACTAATAGCGATCTCACAGAAGTAAAAAGCGCGTTTTCTGGACTGCATTTACATCCATAGGTATTCCTCCAGATGGTGTAGGTAGAAGTGGAGGGGATCTTGGCGGAATGGAAGGTGGAGCTACTGGAGGAGAGTGGAGTACAGAGAAAGGGGTTGGTCAAGCAGAGGCAGAGCATGCAGGGGTCATGGTCGTCGACTAGAGCATAGATTGAAACGTTTCATTTGCCAACCATGTCTGGTCGATCCTCTGGGCTGCTGTGTACCAGGTCTCCAGATCAGTGTCTGCAGATCGTCCAAAGGGCATGGTGACAATCTGACTTTGAATGTTCAATTTGAGTCCATGGCAGAATTTGACCACCAAGGTCTAGGGGTTTATGTATCCGGTGTCTGAGGCTAAGATCAGAAAACTATCTAAGTAATCATCCACTATCTGGTTTCCTTGATAGTATAAAGACTCCTCCAAAGTGTTAATGGCATCTGCTTCTGCGTTGACTAGAAAGAATTGACTCCAGAATTGTTGTTCAAAGTCGGTCCAGGATCGAATTGGAAAAATGCCAGTATCCACCTCCTGGCGAAAGAAGTTCTTAGACCACTTCACAGCATGTCTATCCTTGAAGAAGGCGAGAGTCCAGAAGATTTTTTCCTCGTCACAGGTGAACTGCTCCAGGGCCAGGCACAAATACAGCATATAGGAGTTGAGGAAGGCTCGTCTAGAACTCCGTTTGCCAGAGAAGTCTGGGAAAGAGAGGAGTTTTGGTCTTGCTCACTGTTTAGATGAAGTGGCTGGAACAGGGGAGAGAGGTCTAACTGGAGGGGGAGACATAGGTATTGGAGGCAAAGCAACAGTTGGTACAGGAGCGGGGCTGGTCATAAGTTGGGTAATTTGTTGTATTTGAGCGATCAGGACTACGAGAGTGGTGTTTATAGCATGTTCTAAAGCATTCTGTCATTCGGTCAGCTCCTAGAGATGGTGCTGTAGGTAGCCCAAGGTATTGGCTACACCTGGGAGGGTGTCCATAGGCAATGACATTGTCCTTGGAGCAGAGTAATCAGAGGATCAGAGTTTGTCAGCAGAGGGCGACCTAAGGGCGGTTGTCTACTGAAAATCCCTAAGGCTCTAGTAATGAGATCTAATTCTGCTGTGAGGGCAACTGGAGTGGAGCACTCCAGGAGATTCCTCAGTTAAATTATACTATGGAATATGTTACAACTTATCTCCAGGAGATTCCTCAGAGAATTAGATAAGGCTCCTAAAGGGAATAATCTATAATATATACTAAAATGTTCTTGCATTCCATTCTTTGGTAATCAGGGGCTGCACAATGAAATTGTGTTGGGAGGCAATGGGGGGCGCTCTGGGGTCATGTGTGAGGGGTCCTCTTATAGTTACCAGTTAATCTATCTGATATTTTGGTCAATATTGATCGCCTTAAAATGTAACTGGTATTGATCAAAAGGTCTTTTTGAAGACTTTCTGTAGCCATTAAGACTGTGAGAATCATCAAAGAATTAATGGAAATATGGCCAAATGAAGTTTGTGATATAACTACTTATTATATGTTTTTTAGAGTAGACTTTCAGTTGTATGATCAGCTAAAGAAGAGCCTATATAATGGCATGGGAGTTCTAAATAAATCTGCTATATCAATGGCAAGCTAGACTACTAGACTAAATAAGGGCAGTAGTATCACAACATGAGTTGAACATGTATCTTAAGAATCCTATTATGGTGAGACTAACCTTGAGTGGATTCATAAAAACTTTATTACCATCTCTTTCAGTTATTTGAGTCTTTTCTCTCTATTCTCCTCTTTTTAAGCTTTCTTTATTATTTGATCATCTTTCTAGTACCTACTTGTTTAGTGCACAATTGTAAAACATCTTGGAGATTTTATTACTTTTATTTGTTATCACCTTTGTATTGTGATCAATTTCCTTTGATCCCTATTATCGGGACCTTTCTTTTTTCCTTTTTTGTACAGAGAGTTTTAGTTGTTGTTTTTATAGCTCTCTAAGGCTCTTTGTTACTTTTTTGTTTCTGATCATAGTAGATTAGTTTTTTGATGCACTTCTATTCTTAGCCATCACTGATTGAATAATACCATAGTTATTCTTATTTCCTGCTAAACTACTAGTTCTGTTCCTTTGATGGGCATTTTTCTGAACTTTTCCATATGAGATTTCTTTTTCCTAACTAAGCTACTATTCTCAGCAATGATGCCATGGGACTGTAGGCTCAACTCTACTGGTTCTCAAGTGATTGGCCTATTGGTGGTAGTAATCTTATGTTTCTGGGTATACTGTTATATAGCTAAGTAGCCAGCTTTTGACATTAAAGTTCTTTGTGTCTTTTCTACTACCTATTAGGTAATTCTATCTTAGTTCTAGTTCCAGGGTATGAAATCATGAAATTTGTTTGTTTTTAGGCCTGAATCTATTTCAGAGCTCACAATGCTGCCACATCTTAATTCCACCACAGCTTCTTTTTTCCTGTTTCACATTTTAGACACAAGATCTTCTTTTTCTTTCAATTGTGTCTTTCTTTTTATATTTTTTACATTCCACTCTTGTTATCTGTTTTCTTTTTGCTTCTTCTTCTCTTTATTTCCATGCTTCTTCACATAGTCTACACCATGTATTTCTTACTCTTATTTCAGAGAGAAATTCTTGTCCTTTATTTTTCTAGGTTTGAACTTTTTTTTCTTTACATCTACCATATTCCATATCTATTGCTACCACTTTATCTGTTATCTACCCTTTTTCTAATAGAAGTGTCCCTTTTGGTGGTATACTCCCTTTCTTACAATACTTCTGTACCTTTTCTCTTGTAGGACATACTAGCCTCTCTTATCGCTGTGTCTTTTGTGATCTTACCATACATACTACTATTTTTTTCTCTTACTAATCCTTTTTTTCTTTTCTTTTAGGACACTTCTTACATCAGTGTTTTTCTTCCCTACACTTAAAACATCATACCACTGTTCTTTTCTCTTACTTCCTTACTATTTCTTCTCTGATCCCATACTGCATCATTCTACTCAACAATACTTCAAATTTATTCTGGGGAGTTGAGTTCCCCTTCTTGTTATGAATATTGAGTAGGACTATAGTTATTATCAACTATGGTCTGATAATAAGTGGTTAGTAAACAAGATAATAGTACTGATGGATAAGAACGTTACAATACAGTAATGCATTGAATATCAAGAGATTCCAAACAGATATTGGACCTTTTGGTATAGACAGGACTTTTTAGAGAAATCTC
>Ga0153982_1000201_pt1 | contig 16444 bp, 11 predicted proteins | sample TSGA066MetaG_FD_104743 | JGI IMG/M metagenome (GOLD analysis project Ga0153982, IMG submission 104743) | Attine ant fungus gardens microbial communities from Georgia, USA - TSGA066 MetaG | ecosystem: Host-associated > Fungi > Mycelium > Unclassified | place: USA: Georgia, Alexander Wildlife...
CATGTGAATTAGTCCAGAAAAAAGACTGGCCGACTCGTTCCATTCAACACGAGTTGAGCCTTCGACGGCTTGGACTTTGCATGTCTTATACAACATATGTAAATTACCTAGAAGTGCTTTATAATAAAACACCAAATTTGTTGTAAGAATGAACTGCATCGCAAATGATACCCAGTTGATTTGGAGAAGCTGTATAAATCTATATACTGGCAAGTCTGAGTAAAAAAGTTGTACCACATCTTAAGCATAACATAATGTAGACTGTGCCTTTACATTATTCATGATATCACTAACCGGATAGCCAGTAGTGTGCATCACCACTTGGAGTCCATCATGAGTTCTTTCATTTTGTCAAAAAAATCACCAATTTATTACATAGGCATGTAGGCAAACTATCACCCCCTTCCTGCCTCTTACCACCATCATATAATAGATGCAATTATTAAAATGGACATGAGTATGGACTCAGAAATTTACTATGAGTCATAAATAATTAAATACACTATTATGATAAGTATTTATATCATGGTGGACAATCAGCTATTCACTTGCTAGCCATGTGATACTGTCAACTAATCTATTACTTGGCTGTCCACTAGACAAGGTTTTCATCTGGGCCTTCAGCCTAACTTGGACTTTCTGTTAGTATACTGCACTTCCTTCTTCCAACAGTCTATTAAGCCATAATTAGCTTGCTTTGCTCACTACCTGTTCCAATTTTATTACAATATTTCCTAATTTATTTAAAATTTTAAAGTGAAAAGAAAGGGTATGTGAAGAAATTGATGAATAATCAATTTCTTACATAATTATTATTAGATCACTCCTTGTACTATCAACAAGGTTTTTATTTCACTAATTCCATCTCTGCAGCTAGGAAAATCCTGGAATCCAAAGTTGACCTACTCCAGAACATAGTCATACCATTGGCCTCCACTATTAAATCTTACCTTAGTAAAGATGCCAGGAATAATATTCACTTTTGTTAACAATCAAGTAAAAGCAAGCAGCAATGTCCCAATACTCCCCAATAGAAACTTGCACCTATTCAGTAAAAAGAAAAAGTGCGATGACATCCTTTGCAAATGGCAAATGTCATTTGTAACAAGCCTTAAGAAAGGACATTATTTTCTGAATTTTGAGAATGAAAAACAATGTGTCATCAAACTGACTTATGCTAAAGGCAGTTCATAGCTTCCTGTTACAGGCTTTACTAACTCTCTGTGCACTTGCTTTACTTGCATGACCACTGGACATGCCCCTATTGGAAAATACTATCAAAGATTCTTCCTCCAACTTCCTGCCAGCTGCCTTTGTGGTGAAGCTGCAGTTTAGACTTGCAAACACATTGTTATGAAATATAAGATCCATAACCTGTTATGAATATTAAGTGAGACTATAACTATTATCAGCCATGGTCTGATAATAAGTGGATAGTCAATGAGATGTTAGTGTTATTAGACAAAGATATTACGATGTAGTAATACATTGAATGTCTTGAACTTATTGAACTCATGGTATGAACAGAACTCTTTGGAGAAATCTTAGACTATCTCTCTCTCTATCTTTGGACTAGACCAAATGGGACAACATTGGAATAATCTATTATTAGACAATGACTTAGCTATGACTCTACTTGTCATTCTTGTCACTGATCTATTACTTAACTAGTCGCTTAGAGTTACAAGTAGTGTTATCACATTGTAACAACTGTTACATATCTAGTTAGAATAAATACAGACCAGAAAGAGAAGGGAATGGTAAGTTCTCTCTTTTTGTATTCCCTCTGTAAAACCTTACTCTGAGGAATCAGTACTTTTCCTTGTCTTAGGACAGCCTTGAAGGGTACTACTCAAAGTTTTGTTGACATCTATCCTCTCCAATATAACTTCACTAAAAACCTTAACTAGATCCTTGAGTAAGGAGCATGAAGATATCAAGTGTTAGATATAGGCTTCAAGTTGAAATGCATATTCAACTATGAGGTCTAAAGTCTTAATACAACCCATTTACTTGTCTGTACAATATACTCATTAACAACTTTGTCTACTTCCTTGTAGAAAACTCTATAGCTTTTAGCTTTGATAATGGATAAGGACCCCAGGTGGCATGGCTTAGTTAAGCAAAAGCATAGCCTTTGTCCTCTACTTTTCTTTTCCCACTTCCTTCTTCTTCTTCTATTCCTTTTCTTTTATATTTTTTCTCTATATAAATAGGTACTTTATATCTGCCATGGCCTGCCTTTATGCTCCATGTAATAAATCGTTGATTTTAAAAAAGAAAAAAAAATAAGGTTCTTATCTAGGCCTTTGGCCTGGCTTGATTCCTTTACTAATTCTATGTTATTAAAGAGGTATTGAAGTTAGTTTACTTTCTATAACATTATATTATTAAGTTTGTATTATAGTTAGTTTGCTCCTTTCCTACAACAGTCTGTGGAATAGTTGATGAAGTATGTTCTAGAAAATTTATTTACCTTTCATCATTCCTTCTCTGTCTCATTATGTTTCAGAATGAGAAACATATGTAGAAATGCCTAAAATATGTCTATTCTTAGGTAAATAATCATACACCTATATTGTACATAAAGTGTTTACTGTGTAAGCCCTAAGACCAGTCATTTTTATCTGGTCTCAGGTGCGTGTATCTTCTGTGTTTCCTTCCAAACATTCAATTCACCCAGTTATTTCTATCTGGTCTTAGTTTGGTCTAGTACTTCTTAAGTTTTGAAGACATACCTATGCATTCTATCTGTTAATAGTAGATAGTGTTGTCTGGAAGGTTGCTATGCTCCTTTCCTCCAACAATCTAATATTCTAACTTATTTTTTCATCTCTCAAATTATAAGAAAAATCATTCTCAAGTCCATTAGTTAATACATATACAATCTATAATCTAATGTTATTAAATACTTCTTTATATACTATATTGAGTATTCTTTTACTCTCTTAGCTCTGCTCTAGAAGAAGTACTGAAATGTTAAGAGGTGAAGTACACCTGGAAAAGGCCACATAAAGTTGTTTATAGGAGAATACTAATGTCTGCAAATTAATCCCTACATGTTCCACTGATTGTCCTTGAGACTTGTTAATAGTCATAGCAAAGGCCACCCTAACTGGGAATTGAAGTCTCTTGAGTAGCACAGGTAGTGTCTCTGCATTAGGTGATAACCTGATTCTTGGAATCAACACCACCTTACCTCTAAATCTCCTGTCCTTGCTGATAATTGTGCACTGGAGTATCTTTCTCCTCACATTTAACACTACCATTCTTGTCCTATTACAAAGTCCTTTTCTTGGATCCAAGTTCCTTAATAAGATAACTGGACAGCCAATCTTGAGATGAAGTAAAACAAGAGGCAATCTACTATTATTAAGTTGTTGAAGAAACTCTGCAAAATAGGTATAGTGTTATGAGAGCCCCAGAGAGGAAAGAGTTTCCCATGCATTTAAACATCTGATCTCTAACATCAAGTCATATAACAGGGTCAAGATATAAATAGCAAAGGAAATTAGGTAATCATATCATGTGACAAAGTCATGTGATCATAGAACATTCTGGAAGGACATGTGATCATGTAATAATAGGGACACAGCCACTTGTAAAAGTAGTATAAGTAGGTAGTTCAATCCAATGAAGAACTTCATCGAGTTCTTCCTAAATACTCACCTTGAGTGGTCCTTGAGTCGTCAAGACTTAGTGATAACATATAGTGTATTCTATCTTCTTTAGAGATAAAGTTTGCACTTCTTAGTATATAGACCTTTGTATTTGGTACTAGGTTGAACTATTGAAGAATATGTTGGGAAATCAAGCTGATACTGTGATTTGGTAGAAGTTTCTGAAACTTCTTAGAATTCTTATTAAGTATATAAGGTTAATATTTATTGTACCTAATTATTGGTTTGCAATAGAATATATCTTATTCCAAGTCAAACTAACTTGCAACTGGGTTTTTGTGACAGAATGACTTCATTAATATCATGCATGTTAACATGAAGTTGTGAAAACTCAAAGTTTACCTAAGGTAAATGTTTAGGAAAAACTTAATAGAGTTCTCTATTAAATTGCTTATACAAATATTACATGGTCTGTGCACATGTTTCCCACAATCACAAGATGCTTACTAATAACTATATCTTACATAAGCTTTCCCACACTATTTTTCCCTTCTTATATCTTTATATGTTTTCTACTAGGTTGATAAATGCATGGGAAATAATTTTCTTCTTAGGAACTATCTTATAATAATGTACCTTGTTATTTCCATGTTATGAGATAATTTCCAAGAAGGAAACTATTTTCTGTACATTTATCAACTTGGTAAGAAATATACAGAAATACAAGGAAAGGATATAAATAGCATGGGAAAGCTTATATAAGATATATAGTTATTAGTAAGCATCTTGTGACCATGGGAAACAGATACATAGACTATGTAATATTTGTATAAGTAGATAGTACAATCTAATAGAGAACTCTATTAAGTTCTTCCTAAACATCCACCTTGGGTGAACTCTAAGTCTTTACAACTTCATGTTAACATTCCAGGATAGAGAATAATGTGATCCAAGAAGTACTGGTTATCTTGAGTTCTCGGATTGCCAATTCCTGGATAGATTCTATTGATTAGAGCATTGAGATTAGTGTAAACCATAAACTAAGGAGCTTAAATCATCTTATTATCATCCATAGTTGACCTAGCACCAATCTCTAGCAACCACTGAGTATATTGCTTATTAGCTTCAGAGTGATCCAAGCACATATTCTATCTGAGATACAAGAACTTGATGTCTTCTCTGCAAAGAGATGTTGCTACTACTTGTTGATGATGCGTTCCTTTAGGTACCACAGGCAAAGTTGTTATGACTTGGCAAAATGGCTAAGTCAATTATTTTATTTTATTTTTCTATTATTCTTTTTATTTTTCTTTTCTTTTCTTTTCTTTTAGTCATATTGAGTTATATGAGATACTAGCTAGAGTTAGGGCTAGTATTGTGTATAAGTAGTCCAAGAATCTAACAAGAACTCTATTAAGTTCTCCTTGTTAACTCAGACTAGAAGTGGATCTAAGTCACCATAGCTAAGGTCTTACAAAAGTCTAATGAAAATCCCCTCCAAAATACCATTGTAATTTTACCAAATGGATGATCATTCTAGATAATATGTCAATTTAAGAGCTATCAAGTACAAGTAATTACTTACTTCAAGCAAATCTCTTAGACATTGATCAATAGTATTAATATCATACTTATGCTGCATAGGAACTTCATCCCAAATGATAACCCTAGTTTGTTGGAGGACTGGGAACATGTAACTATTGTGTTTTAGTCCAGCCACAGAGTCTTCATGAATAAAAAGGGAAATCTTGAAGAAACCAGTTTCTTGATTGTGCCAGTTAAGTAGCCATATGCTCCTCTCATATGAGCAGCAATGAGAATGTTTTCACTCCAAGTTATCCAGTTGGTCCTATCAAATTTCTCATAAACTGGGAGTGTTGGTGGTGCTCCTCCTCCAGTTAAAGATATAGTTTTGAGTCAATGTGTTGTGTAAGTATTTATATTAACATATGATTTCAAAGCGCTAGGCCCATAACCTAATAGAATATGAGCTGTATATGTTAGTAAGCTACAGCTATATTATAGATAGTAATGGAAATGTCTTACCTCAGATGTTATAGTATCTCATAGGTGACTGAAGAAGAAAGGAGAATAATATTATCCTTAAGTCAAGTGGCTGAATAATAAAGGATACCCCATCAGTGAAAGAGAAGAAATTCATCTCTCTAAGTGCTACACTAGTCTTGCCATGACATCACAGGAAATGTAGCTGTTCCCTCTAATAGTAGTTAAACCAAGTAGCCAGCTAAGTCTTTTCCATATATTGTCTAGCTAATACTTTATTGACAGTCATGAAAGTTGATATAGCATTCATTGGGAAGATAAATAGAAAGACATTGGACAACTAGTAACTCTTTATATATATTGAATTCAAAGATCTTTTAGCAAGCTTCTATTGGGCTAATAAACTGACCATCCAAATGAGTCTTAATTTCATTTTGCATCCCACCAATAATCTTCATAGTTGCTCTATCAGGACCCTTGTAAATGTACTTGCTCAGATACTTTATAGTCCCCAATCTAACAGAGATCTTAATATTGATATAATAATCAAAGAGAAGAAAAAGTTGAGGACAATGAGGAACCACATATTAATTGGTAAATCTGGCCCCATTGCATTCAAAAACCAAGCCATTGTCAGGCCTAGTGTTAACACTAAGTCATAAAGACTCAAGGTTCACCCTAGGTAGATGTTTAAAAAGAACTCAATAAAGTTCTCTATTAGACTTTACTATCTACTTATACAAATGTCTGTTGGTCTGTGTACATATCTCCTGCAATCACATGATCCTTACTAAGAATTATACATACATTATGTAATCCTTCCTATGCTATTTATATCTTTCCCATGTTATATTCCTAGATATTTCCTATTAGATTAATAAACATATGGGAAATAGTTTCTTTTTCAGGAATTATCTCATAACATCTAGCATAGAGTAGATAACTCTCCTCAGCCCAATCTGTTCTCTCTCTATACTCCTTGGAAAAGTGTTTACTACATTGTCTATTAATTATATACTTGGCTTAGGAACTATTAGCCCTATATAGTATTGAGAAATCAAGCTGACACTGTGATCCAGTGGAAGTTTCTGGAACATTTCATTAGTATATAAGTTTGTAATTAGTTAGATGTACTCATTGGTTTGTAACAGGATATATCTTATTCTAAGTCAAACTAATGTGTGACTAGGGTTTCTGTGACATATAGACTATGCAACATGTATTTGGTGACTTTTACAAAGAGAAGTGGCTGTAATTGAGGTTAAGCTAAGATCATGGAGTTTATGTAATAAGAGTCTTGAATGTAATGTTGAGGATACAAAAAGCAAGTAGATATGGGAAAGACCTCTTTTCTGGAACTCAATGGTATGAATATGAGCTTCAGTAGTACCAAAGTATTAAAATTATGGACTAACTATTATGAAATGACATCCTTGTTATGGAATGACATCAAGTTGTCTTGGAAACTCCACTTGCTGGAGCATTTGTTTCAGATATTTACATATAAATATGGGATTGTAGTTACATTTTAATTAAGTCTTTTTGTCTTTTCCTCTTTTCCCCTATGCTCAATTTATTTTGCTGTGATTCTAACACCATCTGTATATTCCTCATGACATTGATCTTTTTACACTAATATGACATGCTTTTCATTTCTTCTGCATATAGTGACATTAACATAATTTTTCTCTTTCTATTCTACCTCTATAGCAACTAGGCAACTAGAGTAGAAAAAGTACCTCTCTATAAGACCTGGACTTTGTGTAGCAACTCTCTCAGTCATCTACCTTCAAAGGTGACTTCTAAGGTGAGACCATCTTGCTTATGTTTCATACTTAGATTAACTATTTGATTGTATTCTACCTTCATAGGTGACTCCTGAGATATTTTACTTAACACAAAGAAACCATTATCAATGAGCTTGAGGAGTGCTTTCTTCTTCTGCTCAGAGACCCATGATATAATGTCAGGATAATTAATAGCTGTCTAACCAGGAAAGAGATTACAGAGGATTTCTGGCCACTTGGGATTAGCAGTCATGGTAAGGAAGAGGTCTGGTTTGTGAAAGTGTCTGCAAATGGCCATAGCATTCTGGAACAACTAGGTCATAAATCTAAGACTCCCCACATGAGAAGAAGGAAAAATAAGTTTGTGTTCCAAAGGCCTAATATCTTTTCCATCATGCCTATCATGCACAGCAGCATCCTGTAGTCCTTGGTAAGCTCAGATCTAAGAGTATGTTGATATGTCCTTTGGCATATATACCTTTCTTTCTTGTATATTATACTATCAACCTCTCTTCATTCCTTGTCTCTCAATATCTTCACTTCTACCTAGCTTTCACCACTTTATTATCTTTTACTTTTGACTTTTTAACTTTCTCTAGTAGATCTACTTCATCCACTATAATTTCTACTGCTTTTGTTCTTCTTATTTCTAGCTATTCTAGTTTTACCAGTATTTCATTCTTGTTGTCTTTTTCCACTCCAATTTCCTAGTTTGGTCTTCTGCTTAGACTATCTGCTTTTTCTATCTTACTCCTTGGAATATGCTTTAGCGTAAAATTAAACCTGAATAGGTATCAAGCCTATCTTGCTTATCTCCAATTCAATTTCTATGCCTTCATAAAGTATTCAAGGTTTTTGTGATCTATCCAGATCTCAAATTTAATTACTGCTCATTTCAAGAAGTGTCTATGCTTCTAAATATCTGACTACTGCTAGTATCTCTTTGTTATGTATCTTATAATTTCTTTTAGTATCATTAAGAGATTTTGAAATGAAAGCAATCAACCTCTACATTTTATCAGGGCACTTCATTGACAGTACTTTTCCTATTGCATAGTTTGAAGCATTAGCTTCTACTCTAAATTCTTTGTCTAAATCTGGGGCTACTAATACTAGCTTTGTCATAAAGACTCTTTTTAATTCATCAAATACTTTTTACTACTCTTGTTCCCACTGCCACTTTACATTCTTCCTTGTTAATACATTCATTGGTCTTGTTACTTAAGTAAAATTCTTAATAAACCTTTTATAATAATTTACAAGGCCTAAGAATTTCCTGACATCTTTTACATTTTTGGGCTCTGGCTAACTAAGTACTCTACCCACCTTTTCTTTTTCCATTTCTATTTTGTTTGGTCCTATTACTATTCCCAGAAACCCAATTTTCCTCACTTTTCATACATATTTCTTTGGTTTGATATATAAGTTATTCTCTTTTAACCTTCTCAATACTTCTTCTACAATTTTGTCATGTCCTTTCTCTATTTTCATTCCTACTAGTATATTATTTACAAACACTGCAACTTTTCCTTCATTTATCAAGCTCCTCAAAATTTTATTTATTATTACCTGAAAGGTTGCTAGTAATTTGGCATTCCAAAGAACATTACTGTTGGCTTGAAGAAGCTCACATATATTGTAAATGCTTTCTTTCACTTATTTTTTTCTTTTATCCTCATGTTATTGAACCTCTATCATAGATTCATTTTCATAAATACTTTCTTACTTCCTATATTATTAATTAAGTTTGTTATCAATAGTAATGGATAGTTATTCTTTATGGTTTGGTTATTTAGACTGTAGTAGTTTATAACTATCCTTTTGCTTCTATTCTTCTTTCTTACAAAGAATACTAGTAACGTCTAAGAGGATTTTGATGGTCTAATATACCTCTTTCTTAACTGGTCATTCACAAATTTCTGAACCTTTTCTTTCTCATTCTTGGATAAAGGGTAAATTCTTTCTTTTTGTGGTTTAAATATCTCTTTAAGATCTATAGCATAATCCCAAGTTTTTCTAGTTGGTATTCTTTTGGATTTTATTTTCCCAAATACTTTTCTTTATTTCAAGAATTTTCTTGGGACCAACTTCTTAATTTTTTTATGATTCTCTTCTATTTCTTTCTTTTTTCCCCAATCTTCTTTATTGTTTATCACCTATCTAACTATTTTCTCCTCTTTTAGGATTGCCACCCTTTTTTTCTTCTTTTACTTTTGTTCTGCTACATAAGGGCAGACATTTCATCATTTTAACTTCTCTTGTCTTTTAGTTTATTTCAGGATTATGTATTGCTAACCATGGTATTCCCAAGATTATATTTGTTTTTCCTAAGTTGCATACATTCATTCTCATTCTTTCTATGTGGTTTTTGTAATACATATTCACCTTTACTTGATGTGTAATTGCTTCTCCACTATTATAAGTTCTTTTAACTATTAGCAGTTTCTTTAGCTTCTGCAATTTAAACTCTTGTTTTGCTGCTAGCCTTTTATCCATAAACACCCCAGTTATGCTATTATTCAAGAGTGCTTTAACTATGACACCTTTATATATGTCAATTTTCTCTATCCTAATGATCAACTATACTTTTCTCAGCATTTTGAAAGTTTGCCTGACCTCCCTTTGCTTACCCTCTCTTTTGCTATATCTTCTGGGTCTCTTGCCCATGTGTTGTCTTGCTGTACTTTTCCCTCAATGGAGCATGCTACTTTTCCACCTGTTTTCTTTTGATATCTATACCATTTTAGTTTCTCTAACTATCTTTTGGAAATCATCCCCTGTCCTTTGTTTTTCTTTATATAATACCTTTGCTTTTCACATCTTTCATATGCCAAATACGATACTATCACTTCTTTTATGTACCATCCCAGCTCAAGCAGGCATGCCTTGTTAAGACTCTAAACCTCAAAGTAGAATATATACTCTACTCAAAGCTTATGTCAATACTTGACATTTTTATATTCCTTAACAGAGGATCCAGTTAAGGTTTTCAGTGAAGTTATATTACAAGTAAGAGTATCGAGACTTTTAGTCATACTCTACATTATAGTCCAAAGATGTCATGACTTGACAAAATGGCTAAGTCAATATTTATATTTCTTTTCTTTTTCTTTTCTTTTCTTTTAGATTATTACTAAGGTGGAGCATGGGAAATATCACATAACAGTCACAGAGTCACAAAAGCATAACTGAGGTCATAGAATGGTCACAAGTCACATCACGTCACATATGGTCACAAGTCATAGTCATATCATGTGACAAAGAAGTCAGCTAACAGGCATGAGGACTGCAGGAGACAAGGTGCATAGCCACAATAGTAATTGTATATATAGTGTAGTAAAATCTAACGGGGACTCTATCGAGTTCTCTTTGTCAAATGCTGAACAAAGAGATAGTTGGCTTAATTCTAGTCATTAGACTTTGGCTGCTGACAAAAGACTAAAGAGAGTATGGGGTTATAAGAGTAGGAGTTTTACACAAGAATCACAAAAAGAGAGAACTTGCTATTCTCATTCTTTCTAGACTATATTTATACTATCTAAAATTGTGACTACCATTACTACTAGTATAACTAGAGGTGACAAGTTGAGTCATTACTTTAAATAGATAAGTCTAATGATTTTTCTTTTAGTACTGTCCTATTTGTGTCTAGATTACTGTTTAAGAATTATCTGAGAATTGTCTGAGAGTTCAATATTTCTGTCTTTGTTTAATCTAGAACTTGTGCTCATGCAAAAGCTATAAATAGCTTTTACTATCGTCTTCCTTTTCTTCTTTCATAGAGATGTTATTGTCTATTAACTCTTATAATAGTCACTTATTATCACTCCATAGTTGGTAATAGCCATAGTCCTATCTCATTGTCATAACTTGGCAAAACAGCTAAGTTATTATTTATATTCTTTTTTTTCTTTTAGTTTTAGTTTCTCATAGATAGACATATGAGAGTAAAATGACTCATAGGGAAGTGCAGGATATTAGGACTAGATTAGGATTACCAGATGTATATATATAGTGTATAAAATCTAATGGGAACTCTATCGAGTTCTCCTTGTCAACTCAGATAAGGAGTGAGATTAAGGTCAACCTGACTAAACCTTATACCAGAACTCGATAGCACTTCTAGAGTACTATCTGCCTTGGACCTTACTTATCTTTAATCTCATTTAAATTAACCCTTGGCTGGTGATCACCATAATCACTAGCTACTTCTATACATAGCTAGGTCCTTGGCTTAAGGGAACTTTACTGTCAGTTAGGGATAGTGGATAAAAATGTAGTATCAAGCTTGGGTATTACTACTGAGACCTGATCTCATAATCAAGTGGTGTTTAGTAGATACTTGTTGTCAGAGAGCCAAACTCTGTGCCAGAATTAAGCCAACTGTTCTTTGTTCAGTATTTGACAAAGAGAACTCAATAGAGTCCCTATTAGATTTGCTACACTATATATACAATTACTATTGTAGCTATATATCTTGTCTCCCATAGTTCTCATGTCTATCAGCTGACTTCTTTGTCACATACTGTGACCATTTCTGTGACCATTTCTGTGACTACTATCACACCTTTTTGTGACTCTATGACAGTTATGTGATACTTTCCCATGCTCTACCCTAGTAATAAAGAAAAGAAAAGAAAAGAAATATTAAATAATAACTTAGCTATTTTGCCAAGTCATGACACTTCCTCTGTTTTTGTCTCCACCAGTACATCGTCTACAAATACTGCGACCTTTCCTTTGTTTATTAAATCCCTTAAGATTTCATTCATCATTGCCTGGAATATAGCAGGCGAGTTTGTCATCCCAAAGAACATTACTATTAGCTTGAAGGAACCTATGTGTGTTATGAATGTCCCTTTCTACTCATCTCCCTCTTTTATTCTTACGTTATTGAACTCCCACCTGAGATCCATCTTAGTGAATACTTTTTTACTTCCTATGTTGTCAATTAACTCTGTAATTAATGGGAGTAAGTAGTTATTCTTTATTGTCTGATTGTTCAGGTTATAGTAGTCTATCACCATCCTCTTACTGCCATCTTTCTTGTCTACAAAAAACACTAGCGATGTTTGAGGTGATTTTGAGGGTCTGGGTAAATCCTTTCCTTTTGTGGTTTGAACATCTCCTTGAGATCTATAGCGTTGTCATGCCGGACAGCTGTTTAGGCAATAAAAGTGACATTTTTTACCATAATAATGAGAATAACCAGCTTGAGAGACAAGTTTGGCCCCCCAGAGATATTATTAGATGCCCAGTTGTGGACTCAAGCATACTACTTGAGTAGCAAAGTAGTGGCTATAATTACCACTACAGAAACCTCATAAACATTGTCCAGAGAATTTTATAACAAATCTATAACAGAACTCCTCTCTAGAGTGCTCTCAAGAGCAGAAAGGACCTTCAAAGATGTTTTCTATAAGGATAATGTCATATCTTGGTAGCAGTGACTTATTTATAACATCTAGGTTACTATCAGAGCAGGGCCATCATTGCTGATAGCTAATTATAGCAAGAACTAGCAAGATGAGTTCTCTCAAGGATTGTATTGCAAACATAACAGAAGAAGACTGAGGCTCAAAGATGTGATGAGGTATAGAGGAGTAGTAGAAGGGCTAGAGAGGTCAGGCAGAGAGGTTAGATAGAGAGATAGAAGAAGAGGTATTTGATGAAGACAATATGCTCAAGAGCCATATATTGTTTAGAGAAGAACCCCAGGAGTAGGATTAGAGGAGTGGAGAGTGGTAGCCAAGTGATTGGGAGAGGTGCCATCTCATTATTTCACTCTTACTATCTTTGGGAATTTGGAATTTTTCTTTGTTTCTTTTCTTTTGTTGTATCATTGCTTTATAATCCTAATAAAATACTCTAGGGCACAGAAGAGACAAAAAAATACTTTTCCCCCTATTGTCTCTTCCTCTATTGCTCTAGAGCTGAAAGGCTATTTGAGTAATTTGAGGTTTTTCTTTTGTGTCTGCTTTATGAAAACTTTATAAAACTTCTCTTAAAGAGAGACTCAAGCCCTAATGAACCCGGGCATTCGCTTATGCTAGGAGCTAACTACTCGCTACATATCATTGAAGTTAGCTTCTAGTTGTATAGTCAGTCGAAGAAGAGCTCACATAATGGTATGAGAGTTCTAGGTAGTACTGCTATATCGACAGCAAGCCAGGCTACTAGACTAGGTAAGGGCAGTAGTGTCACAGCACGAGATGAATGCGTGCCTTAGGGATTCTATTATGGTGAGGGTTCACTCGAGTGAATACTAAAAACAGTTTTTCTTAGGTTTCTATTTAATATGTTTTGGTTATTCCTTAGACATTCACCTTTAGTAAGCTCTCTATTATTTGATTTATCTCCCTAGTATCTACTTGTTTAGTGCATAATTGTGAAGCAGTTTGGAGATTTTGCCTTTCTAATCTTGCTTTTACCTTTGTTTTGTGATCAAATCTTTTGATCCCCATCAGCAGAATATTATTGCCATTGTGGTCCTTAAGATTTCTTTGCCTTAAAAAGGACACCATTCACTGGAGAGAGCATGCAATGTTGCATATATTGCTATTGAGGAACTCACTTGTACCAAAAAGTGAAGTAGCTATGAAGTTATTGTCCCATAGACTAGGGTTAGGTGGAACATTAGTGCTGTATGGAATGACTATGGGAGGAAAAGACTCTAATGACATATGGGTGATGCTGTTAGACACAGGTGTGGGTGTTTTCTTGTTGTAGACACGTGGTGGTTAGGAAGAGAGAAGGGAGAAATTGTATAATAGAGCTGTATTGTTCATAGGTAGGAATAAATCAAGGATTTCTACTTCTGTATTGTTTACAAAAGTGACTCACTTGGCATAGTCTATCTCAGACAAAGAAGACTCGTCCATGGAGGAAAGGGAGGTATTGTATGAACCTCCTGTGCTTATATGGGAGAGTGGCTGTCCTAATTGTATGTTAAAAGCATCATTTTCAGGCCTAATGCTAGTTGACTCAAGACTCATGATTGACAAGCAAGTAATCTAAAACACACAAGAAGAGAAGTTTACACTAAACTGCACTCGGGCACTGTCACGCCACACAAATCTTTAGGCAAAGTAGGTGGTAATTTACACCCTAATAACCAGAGTAACCAGCTCAAGAGACGAGTTCGGCCCCCCCAGAGACATTCCTTTAGATGCCCAGTCATAGACGCTTGCCCAGGTGCCCTATATCAGATTTATAGTGGATTTCCCTTCTAGAAGTGCTCTTGAGAACAGAGGTGAACTTAGATGGATTACTATAACCTGAGTAACATTCCATCTCTACGGCTGGCAGCGTTATTCATAGAGCAGTTACGATTAGAGCTGAGCCATCATCACTGATAGCTAATTATAGTAGGATCAAGAGAGTTGAAGTCACATTGCAACGGTAGTAGAAGGAAACTGGAGGTCAGAGAAGCAAGGAGGCATAAAAGAAATGTAGCAGGAACTAAGGAGAATAGGGAGAGAGGCTAAGAGAGATGGTTTAAGAAAGACAATGCACTCAAGAGCGAGACAACTCAAGATCGCTGTCTCTGTCTACAGCCTAGTAAGAGGCTCGAGACCTGACCATCGTGCAGAGAAGGATTCTAGAAGTAGGGTTAGAGGATCAAGAAGTGGGTACCTAGTGTTTAGAAAGGCACCGTCTCATCATTGTGGTCTTACTATGTTTGGGAATTCGGAGGATTTCTTTGTTCTAATTTCTTTATTGTCTTGCTTGCTTTGTAATCCTAATAAAATACTCTAGGGCACAGAAGGGAACTCAAGCATCACACCCCCACCATCACCCCTCTCTGTTGCTCTAGAGCTTAATGGCTATTTTGAGTGACTAAGTTTCCTACTTTCTAAGTGTTTTACTTTACTTTCTAAATACCTACCAAACCTCTCCCTTGACGTGGAATTCGAGCCCCAACAGACTTGGGTATTTGCTTACACTAGGAGTTAATAGCTTGCTATGTGTCATTGGAGTCGGCTTCCAGTTATACAGTCAGCTGAAGAAGAGCCCACATGACAGCATGGGAGTTCTAGGTAGTTCTGCTATATTGACAGTGAGCTAGACTACTAGACTAGATAAGGGCAGTAGTGTCACAACATGAGATGAACACGCATCTTAGAGATCCTATTCCAGTGAGATCTACCTCGAGTGGATTCTTAAGTTTCTTTATTATTATTTCTTTTGGTTATTCGAGTTCCCCCTTTTATTCACCCTCTGTTTAAGCTCTCTTTCATATTTGATTATCTCTCCAGTGCCTACTTGTTTAGTACACAACTGTGAAACATCTTGGAGATCATTATATTTTCATTTGTTATCACCCTTGTCTCGAGATCAAATTCCCTTTGATCCCCATCAGCGCTACCAATGGTGTTGGTGGCAAGAGTAAAAGAAGCAATGTATTAGATGAAGATGCTAAGCCAAGAACAAAACTAAAATATTACTACACAGGGAATTGGTCATAACAAATTTATTATGTAATGAGTCAAACAGAATAGGAAAAATAGGAGGGTTGACTGGGGTTGTGTGTCAGGGAAATTCAATAGTGTGATTGCCTCAGGATAATTTGGAAGTAGCCTTATTAGATAAGTTAGTATTATGTAATTAGTAACTCTTGTACCTTGACACCTGGAGATAAGCCATGTCTTATGTAGCATAAGAGGATTCTCCTGGAGTTCACTCCAATTGCCCTTACAGGCACTATGCAACAGGTCATACAGAAAGGAGCAGATAGTGAGTGAAGCAAACTGATTGAGACACTATGCAACAGGTCACACATAAAGTTGAAGAAAGGATGCATAGGGGGACTAACTACAATACAATACAATTTAAATGAAAATATAGTCAACTCCATTCAGAATTAGAGAGGTTGAAAGCTGTGCCATAGGCACAGTGAAAGCCTTGCCTCATCAAAAGTAGTTATGTAATTGACCATATTTCTTAAAGGCAGCAATTACCAGGAAATATGCCTACTTCATATCGTCCCATAAACTTGGTCTCAACTGGACATACAATACCTACATCTATCAC
>Ga0153982_1000204_pt1 | contig 16274 bp, 15 predicted proteins | sample TSGA066MetaG_FD_104743 | JGI IMG/M metagenome (GOLD analysis project Ga0153982, IMG submission 104743) | Attine ant fungus gardens microbial communities from Georgia, USA - TSGA066 MetaG | ecosystem: Host-associated > Fungi > Mycelium > Unclassified | place: USA: Georgia, Alexander Wildlife...
ATTGCCATGATCGCGTTGATCCTGATGCAGCGTGGCAGCGGCGCTCAGGCCGGCTCAGGTTTTGGCGGCGGCGCTTCCGCCACCGTATTCGGCTCGCGCGGGGCTTCTAACTTTCTCTCCAAAACCACCAAATGGATGGCGATCGTGTTTTTCGCCATCAGCTTGTTCATGGCATGGCAAGCTACCCGTAACAGCGCAGACGGTGTTGGGCAGACCGATCTGGGCGTGATGGCGCAGTTACCGGCGGCAGACAGCAAACCGCAGACGCCTGCGCCTCAGGGATCCACGCCTACTGCGCCGCCACCGGCGCAACCGGCCAACGTAGGCGGCGCAGTGCCAGCAGCCCCGCCAGCTGCCCAGCAACGGTCAGGTGCCGGTTCCAGTGTTCCGAACGCGCCGCCGCCATCAAGCACATCACAATCTGCAGCACAGCAGCCGCAGCCGCAATCGCCCGCGCCGCCACAAGATTGATCGGCCCAGATTGATCGGTTTTATCCGATAACGCTTACAATGACGGGCTAACGCGCATGTTGCACAGCGCGATGATTGCCCAGGTGGCGGAATTGGTAGACGCACTACCTTGAGGTGGTAGCGGCTTCGGTCGTGGGGGTTCGAGTCCCCCCTTGGGCACCAAGAACAACGCGAGGATCGCGTTCGGAAAGCCAGTACGAGTGGGGGCCACCTTGCTCGCCCGGATTTCCCCGATCCTTACAAGCCAAAGGTGGCACGTGTGAATAGGCCTGGAATGGGCCGGGCGACCAGCCCACTCGTTCCTTGCTTCTTCGCACTCGTTTCAACACCTTCAAGCCGAGACAATCGCAAGTGCTGGCCGAATACCTGCCAACCCTAGTGTTCCTGATCGTTGCCACCGGTATCGGCATTGCGCTGATCATCATCGGCAATGTACTCGGCCCGAAGCGGCCGACGCTGGAGAAGCTATCGCCCTACGAATGCGGGTTCGCCGCATTCGAAGACGCGCGCATGCAGTTTGACGTGCGCTATTACCTGATCGCGATCCAGTTCATCATTTTCGATCTGGAAATCATCTTCATCGTTCCATGGACTCTCGTGTTCCACGAGTTAGGGCCGCGCGGGTTAGTGACGATGGGATTATTCGTTGGGATGCTGTTCCTGGGCTTTGTGTACGTATGGAAGAAAGGAGCGCTGGAATGGGAATGACATTTCGCGAATCAACGGCGCGGGACCTCGGACTTGGCGCCGTGTCGGTTAGTTTGCACCGCGTTCGAGGGCGTTCGCTAGCGCGCCATCGCTCGCTTACCGCCGTCTTCCCGCAACTGATTCTTGATACCCGGTACCCGGTCCCCGGTCCCTGGTCCGGCTTCCATCGCGAGGCTCGTGGCTGATGGCTTTGACCTTTAATAATCCGTTGCCAGAGGGGCGAGTCGACGACATCTTGCGCCCGGAGGCATTGCTATCCAACCAGCGTAATCCGCTGCAGGAGCGCGGTTTCGTCACCACCAGTTCCGATGTCCTGCTTAATTGGGCGCGGACCGGCTCGATGTGGCCGATGACTTTTGGCTTGGCCTGTTGTGCGGTGGAGATGATGCATGCCGGCGCATCGCGCTTGGATCTGGATCGTTACGGGGTGGTATTCCGCCCCAGCCCGCGCCAATCCGACGTGATGATTGTCGCAGGAACATTGGTGAACAAGATGGCGCCAGCGCTGCGCAAGGTCTACGACCAGATGCCCGATCCAAAGTGGGTGATCTCGATGGGCAGCTGCGCCAACGGCGGTGGTTACTATCACTATTCCTATGCGGTGGTCCGCGGTTGCGACCGGATCGTGCCTGTGGATGTGTATGTTCCCGGCTGCCCACCGACCGCAGAAGCGCTGGTCTACGGCATCTTGCAATTGCAAAAGAAAATTCGCCGCGCCAGCAATTTCGGCGCGCATAAGACGGGGTTGCGCGATGGTTGATTCAATCGCGCCAGAATCCGTCCATCTACAGTCCGCATTTCCACAATCTGCGGAAGCATTCGCCGAGCGCTTGCGCTCGCGCTTTCCTGATGCGTTGGTTGAGCTGGCCAGTCCGCGTGGCGAAATCGGCATCGTGTTCGATGCCACTGCTCATTTCCAGGGTTGCAAGGCGTTGCGTGACGAATTCGGATTCGCGCAATTGATCGACGTGGCTGGCGTTGATTATCTGGGCTATGGCAGTGACGAGTGGGACACAGAGGTATCCAGCGAGGGTTTCAGCCGCGGGGTTGAAGGTCGTAACGTTGGTCGTTTCAGATTCGGTGAATCACCCAGCCAGCAACTGCCGGAACCGCAGGGTGAGGGCGTGATGCCGATGCCAGCGCGGCGTTTTGCGGCGGTTCTGCAGCTGTTGTCGTTGGAACATAACCGGCGTGTGCGCGTGCGCTGTTTTGCACCGAATGACGACCTGCCGGTAGTGCCGTCGGTAGTGGAATTGTGGCCGGTTGCGAATTGGTTCGAACGTGAGGCGTTCGACATGATGGGTATCGTGTTTCATGGCCACCCAGATTTGCGTCGGATCCTGACCGATTACGGTTTTGTCGGGCATCCGTTCCGTAAGGATTTTCCTTTGATCGGCAATGTCGAGGTGCGCTACGACCCCGAACGCAGGCGCGTGATCTACGAACCAGTGACCAGTGTGGACCCCCGGGTTGGAGTGGCGCGCGTGGTCCGCGAGGACTCTCGTTATGCCACCGCCGCAGGCGAGTGGCGCGAGGAGGTGCAGAAGTGATCACCGCTCCGGTGATGATGCGCGCAACAATCATGTTGCCGCAGCCAGGATCGCGTTCCGATGGACGCGACTGTGGACGCAATAGGCGACGCATCAACCGCATCTGTGCCCCGCGTCATCGAAATAGTGCGCTGCGCTTCTCCACGGTGTGCTGTGCCGGTTCTTTGTTCCCTGCTTTCATGGCGGCAACGTTCATTGAGGCTACGTCATGACCGCCTCTGCCATCCAACCGCAGCAGGCGTCAGAGGGGTTTGCCAGTAATCCTGCCGAATCGAAGCAGGAGATTCGCAATTACACCCTCAATTTCGGCCCACAGCACCCGGCGGCGCATGGTGTGTTGCGACTGATCCTGGAGATGGACGGCGAGGTGGTGCAGCGCGCTGATCCACATATCGGTCTGCTCCATCGCGGGACGGAAAAGTTGGCTGAATCTAAGCCGTTCAATCATTCGATCGGTTACATGGATCGGCTTGATTACGTCTCGATGATGTGCAACGAGCATGCCTATGTGCGCGCGATCGAAACATTGATGGGGATTGAGGCCCCAGAGCGCGCGCAGTGGATCCGCACGATGTTCGATGAGATCACGCGGATCCTCAATCATCTAATGTGGCTGGGTTCGAACGCGCTCGATCTGGGTGCGATGGCGGTGTTCCTGTACGCCTTTCGTGAGCGCGAGGAATTGATGGACTGCTACGAGGCGGTCAGTGGCGCACGCATGCACGCGACCTACTATCGTCCCGGCGGGGTTTACCGCGACCTGCCACAGCGCATGCCGCAGTATCAGGAATCCCGCTGGCGCAAAGGTGACAAGCTCAAACGATTCAATGCCTGGCGTGAAGGTTCGTTGCTCGATTATCTCGAGCACTTTTGCCAAGATTTTCCCCAACGGGTAGACGAGTACGAAACCCTACTGACCGATAACCGCATCTGGAAGCAGCGCACGGTCGGCATTGGAGTCATTCCGCCAGAGCAGGCGCTGGCCTGGGGCATGACCGGGCCGATGTTGCGCGGTTCGGGTCTGGCTTGGGATCTGCGTAAGAAACAGCCATATGCCAGGTACGCTGAGGTCGATTTCGATATCCCGGTCGGCGTCAACGGCGACTGCTATGACCGGTATCTGGTCAGGGTGGCCGAGATGCGCCAGTCGGTTCGGATCATCGAGCAATGCGTGCGCTGGCTCAAGGCCAATCCAGGCCCGGTCATGCTTGACAACTTCAAAGTCGCGCCGCCTTCGCGTGCGGAAATGAAGGACGACATGGAGGCGATGATTCACCACTTCAAATTGTTTTCAGAAGGCTATAGCGTGCCGGCCGGCGAGACCTATCGTGCGGTTGAAGCTCCCAAGGGCGAATTTGGCTGTTATCTAGTCTCCGACGGCGCCAATAAACCATTCCGCTGCCATCTGCGCGCGCCCGGTTTCGCGCATCTTTCCTCGATGGACACCGTCGTCAAGGGCCATATGCTGGCTGACGTGGTCGCGATGATCGGCACGTATGACATCGTGTTTGGGGAGATTGATCGATGACGCCGGCACTCGGCACTCGAGACTCGGCACGCGCAAGGTGGACCGCAGTCTCTTGCGTATCACGCAGGAAAGAATCTGCACCGCTGCTTTCGATGCACCGGCGAGCCATTCGGCGGAGCAAGCGCAGCTGCGCAGGAATCGCAGTGGCCGTGCGTCATTCCTATTCGGCTTGGTCCAGCCCCGCATCCCAACTGCGAAGTCCCGGTTTCATTGCGTTCGGAGTTCCGGGAGCTCGTGCATGAAAACCACTGGCAATTTCGAGAACGCGCGCAATGTCGATCCGTTCGTGGTGTTGAGCGACCAGACACGCGCGCATATCGATCACTGGCTGACCAAGTTTCCGCTCGATCGCAAGCGCTCGGCGGTGCTGCAGGGGCTGTTTGCCGCTCAGGAACAAAATGGTGGTTGGTTGACCGATGAGTTGATCGCCGGGGTTGCGAAATATCTCGGCTTGCCGCCGGTTTGGGCCTACGAGGTGGCGACGTTCTATTCGATGTTCGAGACCAAGCAGGTAGGGCGCAATAACGTGGCGTTTTGCACCAATATCAGCTGTTGGCTCAACGGCGCTGAAGCGCTGGTGGCGCATGCCGAGCAACGCCTCGGTTGCAAACTGGGCGAATCCAGTGCCGATGGACGCGTGTATCTCAAGCGCGAGGAGGAATGCGTTGCCGCGTGTTGTGGCGCGCCGGTCGTGGTGATCAATGGCCATTATCACGAGAAGCTCGACGCCGCGAAGGTGGACGAGTTATTGGACGGGCTGGAATAAAGATGGATGCGATCTTATCGATTAGCCAATTAAATACGGGACCGCTGGGCAAGGGCAGGGGACGGGTTATGCGCATTGGCAGTGTCGCAACCGGGCGGGCCACTTGGCTGGTGCGGCTTGCCCATGGCGTGCTGCGTTTTTTCCCGGTCCTCCCCAACAGGTGCGACCATGCCTAGTCATCACCCCGCCGGCCCGGTCGGCCCTGCGCCGAAGGAACATCAGGTTGTCTACACGACCTTGCACTACGACAAGCCATGGTCGTACGAAAACTATCTCAAGACCGGCGGCTATAGCGCGCTGCGCAAGTTGCTGGAGGAGAAAGTCGAACCGGCGGCGGTGGTCGAGATGGTCAAACAATCCGGCTTGCGCGGCCGCGGCGGTGCCGGTTTCCCGACCGGGTTGAAGTGGAGCTTCATGCCCAAGGGGCCTGGCCAGAAGTACATCCTGTGCAATTCCGACGAATCCGAGCCCGGGACGGCCAAAGACCGCGACATCCTGCGCTACAACCCGCACGCGGTGATCGAAGGCATGGCGATCGCCTGCTACGCGACCGGCAGCACCATTGGTTACAACTATCTGCGTGGTGAGTTCCATCACGAACCGTTTGAGCACCTAGAAGAAGCGACGGCAGAGGCCTATCAAAACGGTTGGCTCGGCAAGAACATTCTTGGTTCCGGCATCGATATCGATCTGTACAACGCATTGGGCGCAGGCGCCTATATCTGCGGTGAGGAAACCGCGTTGATGGAATCGTTGGAAGGCAAGAAAGGCCAGCCGCGCTATAAACCGCCGTTTCCGGCCAACTTCGGCTTGTACGGCAAGCCAACCACGATCAACAACACCGAAACCTACGCCTCGGTGCCGGCGATCGTGCGCAATGGCCCAGAATGGTTTCTCAATTTGGGTAAACCCAATAATGGTGGCCCGAAGATCTTTTCCGTGTCCGGGCACGTCAATCGGCCCGGTAACTACGAGATTCGCTTGGGCACGCCGTTTGCTGAACTGTTGGAACTGGCAGGCGGTGTTCGCACCGGTCATCAGCTCAAAGGCATCATTCCGGGTGGATCGTCAATGCCGGTGCTGCCTGCCGAAGTCATGTTGGCTTGCACGATGGACTACGACTCGATCCAGAAAGCCGGCTCTGGTCTGGGTTCCGGCGCGGTGATCGTCATGGATGACAGCACCTGCATGGTGCGAGCGTGCCAGCGCATCTCGCGTTTCTACTTCGCCGAATCCTGCGGTCAGTGCACGCCTTGCCGCGAAGGCACCGGCTGGATGTATCGCATGTTGACCCGCATCGTCGACAAACAAGCGAACCTGGAAGACTTGCAGATGCTGCGCGCGGCGGCAGGTCAAATCGAGGGCCATACCATTTGCGCATTCGGCGAAGCCGCCGCCTGGCCGGTGCAGGGCTTTCTGCGCCATTTTTGGCCAGAATTCGAATATGCCATCGTCAATAGGCGCTTTCTGGTCGATGACCAGCAAGCCGGAACGGTGGTGCAGAAGGCGGTGGCGGCGTGATGCGCTTTGAACTTTCGACTTGGCACGCGGGACGCGGAAAAGCCTGGGGGTTTTTCGCATGAGCGCACAACCCGTCAACCCCAACTTGCCGCCCGATCACGTCACCGTCTTTATCGATGGTGTGGAATTGGCCGCGCCCAAGGGGTCAATGATTATTCATGCCGCGGACAAGGCCGGGATTGCGATCCCGCGCTTTTGTTACCACGGCAAGCTGGCGATTGCGGCCAATTGCCGCATGTGTCTGGTCGAAGTGGAAAAAAGCCCAAAGGCAGCGCCGGCATGCGCCACGCCGGTGATGGACGGGATGCGGGTCACAACGCGCAGCGAGAAGACCCTCAAGTCGCAGCGCAATGTGATGGAAATGCTGCTGATCAATCATCCTTTGGACTGTCCGATCTGCGATCAGGGCGGGGAATGCGAGCTGCAGGATGTAGCGATGGGCTACGGGCGCTCGGTCAGCCGATTCGCCGAGCGCAAACGCACAATCACCGACGAGGATTTCGGCCCGCTGGTCGCCAGCGACATGACCCGCTGCATCCAGTGCACCCGCTGTGTGCGTTTCACCGGCGAGATCGCTGGAACGTATGAACTCGGTGGCATGTATCGCGGCGAAAATCTCCAGATTGGGACCTACGACGGCAAACCATTGATGAGCGAGCTTTCCGGCAACGTCATCGATGTGTGTCCGGTTGGCGCGCTGACCAATAAAGTATTTCGCTTCAAGGCGCGGCCATGGGAGTTGAACGCCAAAGAATCCCTCGGCTACCACGATGCGCTCGGCAGCAATCTGTTCCTGCACTTGCTCAGAGGCCGAATCCTACGCACCGTGCCGCGCAACAATGAGGCGGTTAACGAATGCTGGCTTTCGGATCGCGATCGCTATTCGCACCAGGGTCTTTATGCGCAGGATCGCGCGCTGCAGCCGATGATTCGTGACGGTGCGAACTTCAACGAGGTCGGCTGGGATCAAGCCCTGTCCAAAGCTGCGGGCATTCTGCGCGATCACGCGGGCGATGATCTGGGCGTATTGGTGCATCCGGCCAGCTCCAACGAAGAAGGCGCACTGTTGGCGCGTCTTGCCGCGGCCCTGGGATGCGGCAATCTCGATCACCGGATTGCGCAGTTCGACTGCGGTGATGATGCGCTGGCCGAAGCATTCGCCACTCCGTCAGCGCAGATCGAACAAGCCGATGCAATCGTCATCATCGGTTCCAATCTGCGCGCAGAGGTGCCGCTGCTGCACCAGCGTGTGCGTAAGGCGTTTCGGCGCGGCGCCAAGGTGCATGTGGTCAACCCGATCGATTTCGACTTCACCTTTGATGTGGCGTCCAAGCAGATCGTGCCGCCGTCCCAGCTTGCACAGGCATTGGCGCAAATCGATCTGGGCGATGCCTCCAGTCCGGTCCTGATCCTGGGCGTGATTGCCGAACAGGGTCTGCACGCTGCTGCGATTCGGTCTGCGGCAGCAGGCTTGGCTAAGCGTTGCAACGCGACAGTGAATCGCATTCCCTCAGGTGCGAACGCGGTCGGTCTGGTACGCGCAGGCGTCGTGCCGAGTGCGCGTGATGCCCAGTCCATGCTGCGTGAGCCGCGCGCCGGCTATGTGCTTTACGGAATCGAGCCAGGATTGGATTTTGTCGATCAGGCGTTGGCGCTCAAGGCGCTCACCGGCGCGAAGGTGGTCGCATTTAGTCATTTCGCCTGCGAATCCACTCGATCGGTCGCCGATGTGATTCTGCCGATCGGCGCATTGCCAGAGATCGATGCAACCCTGACTAACCTCGATGGGCGCGAACAACGCGCGATCGCTGGTGGCAAACTGCCCGGCCAGGCGCGCGCTGGCTGGCGCGTACTGCGCGCGCTGGGCAACGGACTGGAGCTACCAGGTTTCGAATTCACCGATTTGGCTGGTTTGCGGGCGACGTTAGCGGACGATGAGAATCCCCGCGATCGGCAAGCTGGCGCATCCGCTGTGGTTCCTGCTCCGCAGTCTTCGGCCATTGGGTTGGAAGTCGTCGTCTCACAAGCGATTTACCGTAGCGACGCCGTTACCCGCCGCGCGCCCGCCCTGCAGGCACACCCGCTCACCACCGGCCCATTGCTGCATTTGCATCAAGATGACGCCAAGCGTCTGGGTTTGGTGGATGCGGCCATGGCGAAGATCGACAGCCAGGCTGGCACCGGCACATTGCAAATCTCGATCAATGATCGTGTCGCGCCGGGTAGTGTCTGGCTCGAGGCCGGTTACGAAGCTAGCGCACCGCTGACCGCTTCTGGTCACGTCGAGGTGAGTCCGGTATGAGCACGAGTACAAGTACGAATACCGCAACGTTGCTGGCAAACCTCACTGATCCGTTGCGCGACTGGCTGGTGTCATTTGGGCCTGCAGGTGATGTGGTGTGGATTGTGCTCAAGATCTTGGCAATCGCAGTGCCGGTGATCTTGGCGGTGGCTTTTTACGTGGTATGGGAGCGCAAGTTGATCGGTTGGATGCATGTGCGTCATGGACCGATGTATGTCGGCATGGGCGTACTCCAGGCGTTCGCTGATGTGTTCAAACTGTTGTTCAAGGAAGTCATCCAGCCCACCAATGCACACAAGGTGCTGTATGTGCTTGCGCCACTGGTGACCCTGGCTCCGGCATTTGCCGCATGGGCTGTGGTGCCGTTTGATACTCGGTTGGTGCTGTCGAATGCCAACGCCGGCCTGCTTTATTTGCTGATGATGACGTCGCTGGGGATCTACGGAATCATTCTTGCCGGCTGGGCGTCGAACTCTAAGTACGCGTTCCTCGGCGCCATGCGCGCCTCGGCGCAGATGATCAGTTACGAAATCGCGATGGGATTTGCACTGGTCGGCGTGCTGATCGCGGCACGCAGCCTCAATTTGAGCGAAATCGTGATGGCGCAGGCCGGAGACTCCGGATTTTTCGAATGGTTCTGGTTGCCGCTGTTGCCGCTATTCGTTGTGTACTTTATTTCCGGCGTTGCCGAGACCAATCGCGCACCATTTGATGTGGTCGAGGGCGAAAGCGAAATCGTCGCAGGGCATATGGTCGAATACTCCGGATCCCAGTTCGCGCTGTTTTTCCTCGCCGAGTACGCGAACATGATCCTGATCAGTTTTCTCACCGCGATCTTCTTCCTTGGCGGCTGGCTCAGCCCGTTTCAGGGATGGGGAATCCCGATATTGTCGGTGGACGGCTGGTGGTGGTTGTTTGGCAAAGTGTTCGTCTTCGCCAGCTGTTTTATCTGGTTCCGGGCGTCTTTTCCCCGCTATCGCTACGACCAAATCATGCGTCTGGGCTGGAAGGTGTTTATTCCGATCACCATTGCCTGGATCGCGGTGGCTGCATTGATGTCGTATTTCGGTGTATTCGAGGCGGGTGCGTAATGGATCAGCGATCACCAAGCCAGCAGTTATCAGGCCGGCAGTTATCAGGCAAGTTGGTGCAATGGTTCAGAGGTCTGCTGCTGCTGGAACTCTTGCAGGGATTGTGGCTGACGTTTCGCTACCTCTTCCGCCCCAAATACACCTTGATGTATCCGATGGAAAAAACCCCGCAGTCGCCGCGCTTTCGCGGCCTGCACGCCTTGCGTCGCTATCCCAACGGCGAGGAGCGTTGCATCGCATGCAAGCTGTGCGAAGCGGTCTGTCCTGCGCTGGCGATCACCATCGACTCGGAGCAACGCGCTGACGGCAGCCGCCGTACCACCCGCTATGACATCGATCTGTTCAAGTGCATTTTTTGTGGGTTCTGCGAGGAATCGTGCCCAGTGGACTCCATCGTAGAGACCCATATCCTCGAATATCACATCGAGAATCGCGGCGAGAACATCGTCACCAAACCGCAGCTGCTGGCATTGGGCGATCGGCTGGAAGCCGAGATCGCCGAACGTCGTGCAGCAGACGCCGCCTTCAGGTAAGTCCATGGATTTCGTTCTGCTTGCATTTTTCGTATTCGCGACGGTCGCGGTTGTGGCCGCTGGCGCGGTGATCACGGTAAAGAATCCGGTGCATGCTGCGCTGTTTCTGGTACTGACGTTCTTTTCAGTTGCCTGCGGCTGGATTCTGGCTGGCGCCGAGTTTCTCGGCATTGCCCTGGTGCTGGTCTACGTCGGCGCGGTCATGGTGTTGTTTTTGTTCGTGGTGATGATGCTGGATGTCGACGTGGTGCCAATGCGCGAAGGCTTTGTCCGTTATCTACCGCTAGGCTTGCTGGTTGCAGTGGCGATGCTGGTGCAGATCCTGATCCTGATCGGCGTGCGCGCCAAGATTGGCGTGCCGTTCGGCACTGACGTCGCGAAAGCCGCGGGCGAGGGCAATACCCACTGGCTCGCACGTTCGTTGTTCAGCGATTTTCTGCTGCCATTCGAGGTCGCTGCAGTAATCCTGACCGTCGCGGTGATCGCCGCAGTCATGCTGACTCTGCGTCGTCGCCCCGGCGCCAAGCACCAGAATCCATTAGAACAAGGCAGTGTGAAAGCTGCCGACCGGGTGCGCCTGGTGCGCATGCAGGCCGAACGAACCATACCGCCAGTCCCACCACCGCAGACGACAGACCGTAAGGAGGGTGATTGATATGGACGCAGTAACAAGCGCACTGTCGCTGGGTCATTACCTTGCGCTCGGGGTAGCGCTTTTCAGTATCAGCGTGGCCGGTATCTTTCTTAATCGGAAGAACGTCATCGTCCTGTTGATGTGCATCGAATTGCTTCTGCTGGCGGTCAATATCAACTTCGTCGCATTCTCGCGCGAGCTGGGCGACCCCGCTGGACAAGTGTTCGTGTTCTTCATCCTGACCGTCGCCGCAGCCGAAGCCGCGATCGGTCTGGCGATTCTGGTCACCCTGTTCCGCAACCGGCGCACGATCGACGTGGCGGATATTGATACGTTAAAGGGGTGAGGCGAATGCTGAGCGCAACGCGAATGGAGACCGGGGACCGGAGGCCATGGACCGGACAGCGGATACTTGCCGATCGTTGGCAGAACGGTGTTGGTCACCATGCCGTTTCGGATATCAGCGCTGCCACCGTCTTGCCGGTCACTGGTCCCGTGTTCTTGGTCAGCAGAGACTCGTGCAGATGATCTCCCAATCCGTTCTACTCATCGTTGTACTCGCGCCACTGCTGGGCGCGATCGTGGCTGGGCTGTTCGGCCGTCAGGTCGGTCGGGTAGGTGCGCATACGGTCACGATCCTGGGTGTGGCGATCAGCTGCGCGCTGTCGTGCTATGTGTTGTGGCAACTGGTTGGGCAGGGTTCGACGCCGTTCAATCAAAACATCTACACCTTCTTTCAGGTTGGCGGGTTTGAAGCCCATGTCGGCTTCATGGTCGACCGCCTAACCGCAATGATGATGGTGGTGGTGACGTTCGTGTCGCTGCTGGTGCATGTGTACACCATTGGATACATGGCAGAAGACCCCGGCTACCAGCGCTTTTTCAGCTACATTTCGCTCTTTACCTTCAGCATGTTGATGCTGGTGATGAGCAATAATTTTCTGCAGCTGTTTTTTGGCTGGGAAGCGGTGGGCTTGGTTTCGTATCTATTGATTGGTTTTTGGTTCAAGCGGCCGAGCGCGATTTTCGCCAACCTCAAGGCTTTTCTGGTCAATCGGGTTGGCGACTTCGGTTTTCTGCTTGGCATCGCCGGGGTGTTGTACTGGTTTGGAACGCTGGACTACGCCACCGTATTTGCCAACGCTTCGACGATTTCTGGTCAGAGTGTAGAAGTGTTCGCTGGTCACGCCTGGTCGGTGGCGACCTTGATTTGCATCTGTCTTTTTATCGGCGCCATGGGTAAGTCAGCGCAGGTTCCTCTGCATGTGTGGTTGCCGGATTCGATGGAAGGCCCGACCCCAATCTCCGCCTTGATACACGCGGCGACCATGGTCACCGCCGGCATCTTCATGGTTGCGCGGATGTCGCCGCTGTTCGAATTGAGCCAGACAGCATTGGATGTGGTGTTGTTTATTGGCGCGACGACGGCGTTTTTTACCGGCCTGATCGGTATCGTTCAAAACGACATCAAGCGGGTGGTGGCGTATTCCACCTTATCGCAGCTCGGCTATATGACCGTCGCCTTAGGGGTGTCGGCGTACTCGGCGGCGGTCTACCACCTGATGACACACGCTTTTTTCAAAGCCTTGCTGTTCCTGGCTGCCGGTTCGGTCATCATCGGCATGCATCACGAGCAGGATATGCGCAAGATGGGCGGATTGCGCAAATACATGCCGATCACGTTTTGGACCACGGTACTGGGCACGCTGGCTTTGGTTGGCACGCCGTTTTTGAGTGGGTTTTATTCCAAAGACACGATCATCGAGGCGGCCAAGCTCTATGCAGATGAATCGCAGTCGTGGGTGGCGGGCTACGCCTATTGGGCTGTGCTGCTGGGTGCGTTCGTGACCTCGTTCTACAGCTTCCGACTGTTGTACATGACCTATTTCGGACCAGAGCGATTCCGTGACGCGCATGCCGATGATGGCCATGCCGATGACAGCCAAGGTCATCATGGGGTAAACGAGCCGCACGAGTCGCCATGGGTGGTTACCTTGCCCTTGATACTGTTGGCGATCCCTTCCGTGTTGATCGGTTTTTTTACCGCTGGGCCGATGCTGTTTGGCACCGACTGGACCGGACATCACAAGCAGGCGCCGTTCTTCCTTGGCGCGATCGATTTGGCGGCGGGGCGCGACACGATTGCAAAAGTCGGCGCGGAACTTTGGCATGGGCCTGTTGGCCTAGCTTTGCATGGGTTTATCGTGCCGGCGTTCTGGCTAGTGTTTGCTGGTTTTGCGCTGGCGACAGTGATGTACTGGTGGAAGCCGGATCTTCCTGCAAAAGCCGCGCGCGTGTTTGCGCTGCCTAAACGCATTCTCGAAAACAAATACGGAATGGATACCCTCTGGATTAAGGGCTTTGCCGGACAGGGTATCGCGCTGGGTCGGTTATCCCGTATTGGCGATGAGAAAATCATCGACGGTGTATTCGTTAATGGAAGCGTGCGCCTGGTCGCGTTGTTTTCCGGTCTCATTCGCAAGACCCAGTCCGGATATCTGTATCACTATGCCTTCGCGATGATCCTCGGATTGATCGGCCTGCTCGGCGCGCTCATCTGGTGGTGGAGCAGGGGCTAAGGAACCACATTTGTGACTACGCTTCCTTTACTGAGCCTGTTGGTCTGGCTGCCGATCCTTGGTGGCGTCTTGTGTTTGGCGCTCGGCAACGATCGTCCGCAACCGGCGCGTTGGCTCGCGCTCGGTGTTTCGCTGCTGTGCCTGGCGCTCAGCGTGTTGCTGCTCACCGGGTTCGATTACAGCAACGCTGGCTTGCAGTTCATCGAGCAACGCGCTTGGATTCCCGCCTACGACATTCGCTACGCCCTCGGTGCCGACGGTATTTCGGTGGCCCTGATCGTACTGACCACGCTGGTCACGGTGCTGGTGTTGATCGGCGCCTGGAGTTCGGTGAACCAGCGTGTCAGCCAATTTCTTGCGGCCTTTCTGGCGCTGGAAGGTTTGATGGTCGGGGTGTTTTCGGCCATGGACGCGGTGCTGTTCTATGTGTTCTTCGAGGGCATGCTGATCCCGATGTTCATCATCATCGGGATTTGGGGCGGTCCACGTCGCGTGTATGCATCACTCAAATTCTTTCTGTACACCTTCCTCGGCTCGGTGTTCATGCTGGTTGGGTTGATCTATTTATTTTTGAAGGGAGGCAGCTGGCAACTGGCGGATATGGCGACGTTGCCGTTGTCGATGTTGGAACAGACGTGGCTGTTCTTCGCTTTTTTGATCGCGTTTGCGGTCAAGGTGCCGATGTTTCCGGTTCATACCTGGCTGCCGGACGCGCATGTCGAGGCGCCCACCGGGGGCTCGGTGGTGCTGGCGGCGATCATGCTCAAGATCGGTGGCTATGGATTCTTGCGGTTTACCTTGCCGATCGTGCCCGACGCCGGATACGAATGGGCCTGGTTAGTGGTGGCGGCGAGTCTGATCGCGGTGATCTATATCGGTCTGGTCGCACTGGTCCAAGACGATATGAAAAAGCTGATCGCCTATTCGTCGATTTCGCATATGGGTTTTGTCACATTGGGCATCTTTATCGCCTTCGCTTTGGTGCGAGATGCCGGCAATGTGGATGCAGCGCGACTGGGTCTGCAAGGTGCGATGGTCCAGATGATTAGTCATGGCTTTATTTCCGGTGCCATGTTCTCGTGTGTGGGGGTACTGTATGACCGCATGCACAGCCGCATGATCCGCGATTACGGTGGGGTGGCCAATGTGATGCCCTGGTTCGCGATGTTTGCAGTGTTCTTCGGCATGGCCAATGCTGGCTTGCCAGGCACTTCTGGGTTTGTCGGCGAATTCATGGTGATAATGGCGAGTTTTCAGCGGCATCCGTTGATCGCTTTTGCCGCTGCGTTCACCTTGATCCTTGGTGCGGCTTACACCTTGTGGATGGTCAAGCGCGTGATATTCGGCGAGATCGGCAATGCTCAAGTCGCAGCGCTGCAGGATTTGAATCGCCGCGAATGGATTGTGCTTGGCGTGTTTGCCGCAGGCACATTGTTGCTGGGAATATGGCCGAAGCCATTGACTGATCTGATGGAACCGTCCATCGCGCGACTGGCGGAGCAACTGGCCGTCAGTAAATTGACCGGCCTGTGATCATGACCGCTGCTGCAAATTCCAATCTTGCTTCCGCCGCAACGCTGGCTGATCTTGCGCCATTGCTGCCGGAACTGCTGCTGGCCGGCGCGGCATTCGCGCTGCTGATACTCGATCTGTTTCTGGATGATCGTCGGCGCATCGTGACCCATGCATTGGCGATCACTAGTATGGTGCTGGCAGCGTTCCTGATTATTACTGGCGTCGGTGGGCAAGGCACAGTGCTCGGCGGGATGTTTGTGCGCGACACCATGGCCGATGTATTGAAAGTGTTTGTCTGTCTGATCAGCGCCTTGTCGTTGGTCTACGCCTGGCCTTACCTGCGCACGCGTGGCCTGTACAAAGGCGAAGTGCCAGTGCTAATGCTTTTCGCCGTAGTCGGCATGCTGTTGCTGATCTCAGCCGGCAGCTTGGTGATGGTGTATCTGGGGCTGGAAATGCTGGCATTGTGTTCTTACGCCTTGGTCGCGCTCGACCGCGACAGCTCGCGCGCCTCTGAGGCCGCGATGAAGTATTTTGTACTCGGATCGCTGGCATCTGGTTTGTTGTTGTATGGCATGTCGCTGATTTACGGCGCCACTGGCACGCTGGATCTTGCGCAGATTCACGGCGCGGTCGCGGCGTCAGGACGCGATGCGCTGCTGTTGACCGGTGTGGTGTTTCTGGTCGCTGGCATCGCGTTCAAATTCGGCGCGGCTCCGTTCCACATGTGGTTGCCGGATACCTATCAGGGCGCGCCGACTGCGATCACGATGTTCATCGGTGCCGCCCCCAAATTGGCGTCATTCGCGATGGCTTACCGCCTGCTTGAAGCTGGGGTCGGGCCGCTTGCGGGCGAATGGCGACAGATGCTGGCGGTGCTGGCCGCACTGTCGCTGGTGATGGGCAATCTGATCGCACTGGCGCAGACGAACCTCAAGCGGATGCTAGCGTATTCCACGATTTCGCATGTCGGCTTTCTGCTGTTGGGCATTGCCGGTGGCGGAGCGCAGGGATTCGCGTCAGCGATGTTCTATGCGATTAGCTACACGATCATGGCGACCGCATCCTTCGGCGCA
>Ga0153982_1000205_pt1 | contig 16225 bp, 17 predicted proteins | sample TSGA066MetaG_FD_104743 | JGI IMG/M metagenome (GOLD analysis project Ga0153982, IMG submission 104743) | Attine ant fungus gardens microbial communities from Georgia, USA - TSGA066 MetaG | ecosystem: Host-associated > Fungi > Mycelium > Unclassified | place: USA: Georgia, Alexander Wildlife...
TCGCCCCGATCGCTCGCCTCGATGACGATGTGGGAAGTTCGTCGAGCTGCCGGTGCACGCGGCGAGCGCCACGCCCGCAACCTCGTGACGCTTCGACGCCCCATCGAGAATCATGAGCGCCGCGCGCTTGGCGGCGGCCCCATACGCCTTCAGCATCGAATACACCGCGCAATGGCCCTCGAGATCGTTCATGTCGAGCCGGGCGCAGCGATACTGTCTACGTGGCGACGCGCCACTCCCACCATCTCGAGCACGCCAGTCTCGCGATCGGCGGTGGCAAACACGTGAAGGAGGGCGCTTTCGCTGGTCAATCCTGACCGCTTGATCGGATTGATCATGGTAAAAAGACGCCAGAACTCGCCAGTATCCTGATCCGGGTTCATCACGCTAAAACCACCAAGGGGATTTTAGTGTCCATCTTTGATCTAATTTGGGAGATAAGAGTATGAAAGTGTTGGCTAAAACAACAGCGATTTTTGCCTTACTGCTTGCATCGACCAGCACCATGGCCGGCGGCTGCCTACAGGGCACGTGGACGTATTACGACGATGAGGGCTCTTATACCGGCTACGAGACCGTAGGCTGCGGCGCCGCTGACGGTCTACGCGGCGAGCGCGCCTACAACAGTAGGTTCACCCAGGGCTGTAACGCGACGCCGATCTAACGCGGCCGATCTGAGGCGGCCGATCTGAGGCGGCCGATCTGATGCGGCCAATTCTGAGACGGAGTATTTGATTCGATTTACGAGCCCGGCCATGTTGCCGGGCTTTTTGTTATCCGGAACCTATCTTACTGAGGAGATACAGGGGGCACCGGATTTTCAACTTGTTATCCCCGCGCAGGCGGGAGGCGCTTTTTAACAGCGCGAAGCGCTGGTCATCCAGTGACCTTGATTTCTAACCCCCAAGGTCCATGCAACCGCGCATGCGCGCAGATAACGATCTTGATTTTTCATCAGCATCCGATTTTTTTGAGATAGGCTCTAGCGACTTGTTTCTGGCAATCCGATCGTCGTGGTGCGTCAGTTCCTCGTTTGGCCGCCATGGGGTTGTGTTAGCGTGGGCGGCGGAGGAAGTGCATGCCCAAACATCGCCGTCGTACCAAGATTCTTGCCACACTGGGCCCTGCCACGGATGCGCCGGGCGTTCTGGATGCACTACTCGTCGCGGGCGTGGATGTGGTGCGACTCAATTTTTCACATGGCGATCCAGCCAGTCAGCGCGCGCGTGCGCAAGCGGTGCGCGAAGCGGCGGCGCGAGCAGGGCGCGAGGTTGCAATTCTTGCTGATCTGCCTGGCCCCAAGATCCGGGTAGAGCGTTTCGCCGAAGGTAAAGTTGCTCTGGTTGCCGGTGCACGATTTGATCTGATCGCACGCGCGCCCGCTCCGCTAGGGGATCAACAACACGTTGGCGTGAGCTATCTTGGGCTGCCCAACGATGTCAGTGTCGGTAATGTCTTGTTGCTGGACGATGGTCTGGTGCAATTGCAAGTGCAGCGGGTCAAGGGCGATCGGATCGTAACCACCGTGCTCAATGACTGTGTGCTTTCTGACCGCAAGGGCTTGAACAAACTGGGTGGTGGCCTGTCTCTGGGCGCGCTGACCGAACGCGATCGCGAGTTGATTGGTGTCGCGGCTCAGATCGGGGTGGACTTTATTGCCGTGTCGTTCTGTCGCAACGCCGAGGACATGCACGAGGCGCGCAGGGTTGCGCAGGATGCCGGCAGCGATGCTGCTTTGGTCGCTAAAGTCGAGCGCGCTGAGGCGATCGAAAATCTGACAGAAGTCATCGATGCCAGTGACGTGGTCATGGTCGCGCGCGGGGATCTGGGCGTAGAAATCGGCGATGCCGAATTGCCGGGCTTGCAAAAAAAAATCATCAGGGAGACGTTGGCGCAGAACAAGGTCGCGATTACCGCCACCCAGATGCTGCAATCGATGGTGGAATCACCAATCCCGACTCGCGCGGAAGTGCTGGACGTGGCCAATGCGGTCATCGACGGCACCGACGCAGTCATGCTATCTGCAGAAACCGCGGCCGGTGCCTGGCCGGTGCGCGCGGTGGAGGCGATGGCGCGCATCTGCGAGGGCGCAGAACGGCAGTTCGAGGCCGATACCGACTTTGAAAAGGCCGCGCGTGATCTGGAACGCGCCGACCAGGCGATCGCCATGGCCGCGATGTTTCTGACCGAGCACATCGGCGTACGCGCGATCGTCGCCATGACCGAGTCCGGCGGCACGGCGCGCTATCTATCGCGATTTCGCTCGCGTGCGCCGATCTATGCTTTTTCACGTCACGCCGGTGCACGCCGGCGCATGGCGATCATGCGTGATGTGTTTCCGATGGATTACGACAGCCGCGGTGAGACCCCGCGTCAGGCCGCGCGTGGCAGTATCAACAGGCTGGTCAAGGCGGAAATGCTTGCTTCAGGAGAGCGCGTGATCTTTACCAGCGGCGAGCATATGGAAACCCACGGGGCGACCAATACCTTGCGTTTGCTGCAGGTTGGTGGCGATGGCAAAGCCGAGGGTCTTGGCGAACTGTAATTCGCCATCGATGCACGACGAAGGCGTACTACGCCGAACTGTCCGGTGATTTAACTAAATTTTGATAAATCGCGAGTGCTGGACGCGCAGCATGCGTATTGATGGGGCTACCCTGCGCGCCATCTTGCCGGGAACGCCGCCATGATCCTGCTCGCGGTCATTTCGCGGGCTAGTCACAAACGTCCAAGGAGAACATCCAATGCGCAGATTCTGGTTGATGAGTGCGTCTATTGTGCTGCTTGCTGCCACCGGTATGGTAATGGCGGAGCGTTCAAGCGAACCGTATCCAGACGATGAATGGCATAGCTTCATTTACTATGATGATGCAGGTCAGGTTGTTGGCTGGAGGATGATCGGCTGCAATGGCAGAGGAGATTCAATGCATGGAGTTCGCACGGATAATGTCAGGCATTCAAAAGGCTGGTGTCGCTGATCACCAAAAATTGCTAGCTAATCCATTGCTAGCTGATCCTTGCTAGCTGATAGATTTAGTGGTTGGACTGTTAGCAACTGGCCCGTTGTGTTGCCCGTTGCGTTGCAAGGTCGCCTGGCACCTACGCTCGGTGCCGGGCGATGACTTCGACGGGCGATGTCAACGCACTGTGGCGCTCGGCATAGGCCACTATAATGATGATCTGAGAGATTCACTTCCTTAAGCGATCCCATGAGCATCGAGCAGCTCGCCGAAACCGCACGCGCGATGGTCGCGCCGGGTAAGGGCATCATCGCGATTGACGAATCCGTCGGCACCTGCCAGAAGCGTTTTGCCGATGTCGGGATCGAATGCACAGAGGAAAACCGCCGCGCGTATCGCGAGTTGCTGCTCACCGCTCCGGGAATCAGCGAACACCTCTCCTGTGCGATCTTATTCGAAGAAACCATTCGTCAATCGACCAAGGATGGCGTGCCGTTTGCCAGATATCTGACCGAACGCGGCATGATTCCTGGGATCAAGGTCGATCGGGGTACGGTGGTATTGGCCGGATTTCCGGGCGAACTGGTGACAGAAGGGCTCGACGGGCTGCGTGATCGACTGAAGGATTATTACGCGCTTGGCGCCCGCTTTGCCAAATGGCGTGCGGTGATCAACATTGGCACAGACATTCCCTCCGGCACTTGCATCGAGGCCAATAGCCACGCGCTGGCTCGCTATGCCGCGTTATGTCAGGAGCAGGGGTTGGTGCCGATCGTCGAGCCAGAGGTGCTGATGGACGGCAACCATGACATCGAGACCTGTTATGAAGTCACCGAGGTCACGTTGCGTTCGCTGTTCGATGCGTTGTACAACACCAATGTGATGCTGGAAGGTACGATCCTAAAAGTTTCGATGGTCGTGTCCGGCAAGGATTGCGACGAGCAAGCCGGGATCGAGGAAGTTGCCGAAAGTACCTTGATGTGTCTGAAGTCCGCGGTGCCGGCGATCTTGCCGGGTATCGTGTTCTTGTCCGGCGGTCAGAGCGACGAGGCCGCAGCTGCGCATCTGGATGCGATGAACCGGATGGCGCCGAACCCGTGGCCACTGAGTTTTTCCTATGGGCGCGCGCTGCAGCGTACTGCGCTCAAGCTGTGGGCGCAGGACATGACCGGCAATGCCGCGCGCGCCCAGCAGGCGCTGTATCAGCGCGCCCGCGACTATGGTCTGGCGGCGCTGGGGCAATGGCGTAAAGCCGGATGAGGCAGCAGCGGATCCGAGCAGTAGCGGATCCGATCCCATCGATGCAGGGCCGGGATGGTTGCGGTGGATGCGCGCTTGATCCTACTGCTTAGTCGTGGCGGACCGCTGCTTTTTCTTGCCGGATCCTTGTGCGTGAAACGCCAACGATGCGGTCATCCAATCATCGAAGTCATCGTCTTGCGCAAGCGCGGACTTATCGACCGTGATCCAGCCTTTGCCCATGGAACGTCCTTGGCCCATTTCCGCGCGTTTTGCACCGGTTTTTTGCAGATATTCGGTGTCGCGCTGCGGCGCGATGCGTACCAGCAGGTCAGAACCGCCTGCCGATACGCACACGAGCATGCGCTGGTCGAGCATAAAAGCCAGTCCGCCAAACATCTGGATCTCGCGGACATCTTGGTAATGGGACAGCGCGCGTCGAACGCGCGCGGCGAGCTCGGTATCGTACGACACAGTCATTCGGTCTCTTTGATCAGGCCGTCAGTCGCCGGCGAGTCGCTGAACGTGATCAGGGCTGGAGCGATCAGGCGCAGTCGTAGCCTGGTGCCGATCTCGGGTATCACCGCGCCTGAAAAATCCGCCTCGACCATTTCGCCGCTAATCAAACGCAGCCGCAGCAGATGATGCGGCCCGTGGAATCGCACCGCGATGAGATCCGCGTGTATTGGACCGGCGACATCGGGCAGCAATTGATCAGGGCGCAGCAGGACATCATGATGGCCAGGCAGGCCGAGCGCCGTTGCTGACACGATCGCGCCGCGGCCAACGAAATCGGCGACATAGCGGTCGGTTGGTGCGCGATACAGCGTGCGTGCGTCGGCCCATTGCAAGATCCTCCCCTGGTCCATGACGCCGATGGTATCTGCCATCGCGAATGCTTCGGTTTGATCGTGGGTCACCAGCAAGGTGGTGGTTGCGGTCTGTCGCAGGATCGTACGCAGTTCGTTGGCCAGGTGTTCGCGGGTGTCGATGTCGAGGTTCGAGAACGGTTCGTCCAGCAATAGCAGCTGCGGCCGCGGCGCCAACGCTCTGGCCAGGGCAACGCGCTGCTGTTGACCGCCGGAAAGCTCGTGTGGATAGGCTCCTGCGCGATCGGCCAGACCCACAAGCGTCAGCATCTCGTCGATTCGCATCTTACGGGCGGCGCGTGATTGTCTGGCCAGGCCGAAGCCGACATTGCTGGCCGCGTCCAGATGCGGAAACAAGGCGTAATCCTGGAACATCATGCTGATTCCGCGCAGTTCCGGCGCAACACAGGTTTGGGCGCTGGACACTATCTGTCCGGCCAGCGCGATCTGACCTGCGCGCACCTGTTCGAATCCGGCGATTGCGCGCAGTACCGTCGTTTTACCGCAGCCTGATGCGCCCAGCAGGCAACCGATATCGCCGGCCGGCAGCGACAAAGAAAGTGCATCCAGAACGGTGCGTACGCCGCCGTCGACAGCGTAGCCGACCTGGATTTGATCGAGTTGCAGCATCGGGCCGCTCATGTCGACGCGGCCTGCGGTCCGTACTTCAAACCGGCGCGCGCCAGCAACACGACCGGTAGCAGGCCGACCAGAACGATCAACAGCGCAGCCACTGCGCCTTCCTCGTACGCACCGCGCGCGGCATCCGCGTACAGCCACGTGGCCAGTGTTTCGAAATTCATCGGTCGCAGTAACAAGGTGGCGGGCAGTTCCTTCATGGTATCCACGAACACCAGCAGTGCCGCCGCGGCTAATGCGGGGCGGAGCAGGGGAAGATGGATCCTCCGCAACATCGTCGATGGTGGTGCCCCCAGTCCCCGCGCTGCTTGATCCAACGATGTGGATATCCGGCTCAGTCCCGCGTCGATTCCGCCTGCGCTGATCGTTAAAAAGCGCAAGGTATAGGCGATGACCAACGCGCTCAAAGAACCCATCAGCACCATTCTCGGCTCGACGCCAAGCCAGTGCAGCAGCCAGTTGGCGCCGTCGTCAAACCAGGCCAATGGTCCAAGCAAACCGATCGCCAACACAGTACCCGGCAGCGCATAACCCAGACTGCCGATACGCAGCGCAGCGCCGGCCCAGCGCGCCGGTCCGCGAGCCTGCGCCAAGCGCAGGGCCCAGGCCAATACTAATCCGGCGGTCACTGTCGCCAAGGTCGCCAGCGCTGCCACACGGATGGTGTTCCATGCGCTTGCACGCAGCTGTTCCGAAAATCCAGCGCCGTGCGCTACGCGTTGCCAGGCTTCGCTCGCCAGAAAAAGAGTTGGCATGAGAAAACCGATCAGCACCGGAAGCGCAGTCAGCGCCAGCGCGAACCAAGCCGATGCTCCACGCAGTGGCTGCGCCTGAATCGGACGCGGGCGCAGCGTGCTCGCATAGCGCTGTCGGCGCCGGCCATGACGTTCCACCGCGATCAGCGCAAGCACCAACAGCAGCATGGTCAGCGCGATCTGGGCAGCACCGGGTAGATCGCTACGAGTAATCCAGGTGGTGTACACCGAAACGGTCAGCGTCTGCACGCCCAGAAATTCGGAAGCACCGATGTCGTTGAGTGTTTCCAGCAAGACCAACGCAGTGCCGACTGCGATCGCCGGTCGCGCCAACGGCAACGCGACGCGGTGAAACAACGAGCGCTGGCGCACGCCCAAGCAGCGCGCTGCTTCCAACAGACCCGCAGCCTGGGTCATGAACATCGCCCGTGTGGTGATGTACACATAGGGATACAACACGAAGCCGAGCAAGACCGTGCAGCCAAACAATCCGCGAATATCGGGCAAGCGCAAGTCGCGCGGGCTGTGCATGCCTAGCAACGTGCGGATGGCTGATTGCAACGGTCCTAACGGATGCAGCAAATCCAGGTAGGCATAGGCCACGATATAGGTGGGCACGGCCAAGGGCAGCAGCAGCGCCCATGTCATGATGTTGCGTCCCGGGAAATCGTAAGCGGTCACCAGCCAGGCGCTGCCGGTGCCGATCGCGATCGACAACGCACCGACACCCAGCAACAACCATGCGGTATTCCAAGCCGCCTGTGGCAGCACATTGATCAGGACATGCCGCCAGACATCGCTGCCTTGCAGCGCAGTCCAGACCACAGCCAACAGCGGCAGCAGCGCCAACGCAGCAATGACGATCGCCGCCGCCTGCCAGCCATCGCGGCGGTGACGGCGCGGTGCATCCATGCGAAGACGGTAGGCGGTGGAATGCGTCATCGCTGGTCATCCGGTGCGCGCGCGGCAGGTGTGCGCCTTGCAACTGGGTATGGTCTCAGCGCGTAGCCGCAAATCCGCGACCACAATCGGCCGGCGGCCTGCGCTCGCTGGCAGGCCGCGGTTATTGCAATCATCTGATCCTCAGCAACAAACCTGAGTTGCCCAAGTCTGGCATGCCACAATTCGGCATGCCCCAATTCGGCACGCGCCGATCCAGCATGCTCAGATCCAGCATGCTTAGATCCGGCATGCTCGGATCTAGCACGCCCAGATCCAGATGCTCAGATCCAGCACGCCCAGATCCAGCACGCTCGAATTCTGGGTCACTCAGTTGTCGAAACCAACTCGGTCAACCAGTTCACTCGCCTGCTTGCGATGCTTAGCGATTTCGGTCAAGGGCAGGGGGTCGACCTTCAGCGGGCCGAAGCTGGCGACGATAGGATCAAGCTCGACGCCGACTTTCACCGGGTATTCGTAATTGGCTTTGGCGTACAGGCTCTGCGCTTCGTCGGACACCAAATATTCCAACAGCTTGACCGCGTTGTCCTTGTTCGGGGCATGCTTTGCGACCGAGGCCCCGCTGATGTTGACGTGTGTGCCGCCGTTCTTGGCATCTGCGAAGACTGGGCGAATGACCTTGATTGCTTCACCCCATTTGCGCTGTTCGTCATTGGCATCGGCATTCTTCATACGGCCCACGTAATAAGCGTTGGCGATGCCGATTTCGCAAATACCCGCCAGGATGTCCCGCGCCACGTCGCGATCGCCACCGGCGGCCTTGCGTGCCAGATTGGCTTTGACCCCGCGCAACCAGGTTTCGGTTTTCTCCGCACCGTGATGGGCAATCATCGCCGCGATCAGGCTGGTGTTGTAGGGATGTTGGCCAGAACGGATGCAGACCTTGCCCTTCCACTTTGGCGCGGCAAGCTCCTCGTAACTGAAACTGTTCAGAGCAAGCGCCTTGTCGGCATAAAGAACGCGGTCGCGCAGCGACAGCGCATACCAGTGACCGGTGTTGCCGCGCAGATGCGCAGGGATGGCGGCCTCCAGCGTGGTCGATTGAATGCCCTGGGTCTGTCCAGCGGTGACCAGATCCAGCAGATTACCGGTATCGACCGTCATCAACACATCGGCAGGCGAACGCTCGCCCTCCGCACGGACGCGTTCAAGCAATCCATCGCGTACGAACACCGCATTGACCTTGACTTTGCTCTGCTTAGTGAATGCATCAAGCAGCGGCTGGATCAAGCCCGGTTCGCGGGTCGTGTACAGATTGACTTCTTGCGCGACAGCAGCGCCGGACAGCAGCAATCCAGCCAAAATGCCGGTATGCATCCCGGCGCGTATCAGCTTCAACATGCTCTGCTTCTTCAAGACACTCAGATTCGGAAAAACGTTGAACGCTTGCATGGCAAACTCCTCGATTCGTTGTAGAAGTCGCTCTGGCGGTGTCTGACATACATGGCTTGAGCAGAACAGCAATTGTACAGCTGTGGCGGCCGGTCACCGCCTGGCACCACCGGTCATGGTCGATCCGCTGATAATGGCGCCGGTTGGATAATCTCGATCCAGTAGCCGTCGGGATCCTTGATAAAGGCAATATCGCGCATTGCGCCTTCTGTTAACCGTTTCTGGAAGGGGACGCCCAATCGCTCGAATCGCGCACAGGCCACCTGGATATCCGGCACGCTGATGCACAAATGGCCAAACCCGCGCGGCTCGCGGTTGCCATCGTGGTAGATGGTTCCTTCCCGGGTTTCGGTGCCGTGGTTATGAGTTAACTCCAGCACGCCTCGCTGGGTGGCTAACCATTGACGCTTGGCTTCGTCGTCGCCTGCGGGGATCTGGTCGGCGATGACCAGAAAGTACAGCGAGAATTTTGCCTCATGAAAGTCGACTCTGCGTGCCAACGAGAAACCCAGAATACGGGTATAGAACGCCAATGATGCATCAGGATCCTTGACCCGAAGCATGGTGTGGTTGAACACATACGCTGCGGTAGCCGGATCGCGAGAGTTGTCTATGTCGACACGTTCGATCTCGGTTTGCGTATTGGAATCACTATCGGACATGGAGATGGCCTCGGAGCAGAGGCTCTATTATGTCAGGCGTCCCAAATGACTCTCGGCTTGGTTGCGGTTGGATGCACACTGGCGTGGTCCGCGTGCAGACATCACTACGAGTGACGCGATTGGCATCGCTCGATTCTTACGCGAGGGCAACACAGTGTCTCGCCTGCCTTGCTTCAGCGTTGCAAGGTCGGCATTAGGGTGCAACTGGCATACGGGAGCCGTCACGGGTATGAAACCGGAGTTAATTCCCAGCCGTTGGCTGATGCTGGCCGGCATTTTGTTGGCAGCCTTCAACCTGCGTACCGCGGTAACCTCGTTAACGCCACTGCTGGGCACACTGCGCAGCGTATTCGATTTCGGGTCGGGCGTGACTGGCGTTCTGGGCATGCTGCCGACCGCGGCATTCGCATTGTTTGGTGTTGTCACCGCAGGCATCGCACACCGACTGGGATTGGAGCGGACCACGGCGCTGGCCATGACCCTGGCCCTGCTCGGATTGCTACTGCGTAGCTGGGCGCAAGATGTGATGCTGCTCGGTCTGGCCTCGTTGATCGCGCTGGCGGGGATGGGTATCGGCAATGTGGTGCTGCCGCCATTGGTGAAGCGCTATTTTCCCGAGCGTATCGGTGTATTGAGCGCGGGCTATATCGCCGTTCTGCAGTTCGGCACCTTGGCACCGGCATTTTTGGCAGTGCCGCTAGCACAGGCATTTGGCTGGCGGGTGTCATTGGGATTTTGGGCCGTGCCAGCTGCGTTGGCGCTGTTACCGTGGCTGACACTAGCGGTGCGTCAAGTTTCCGGGAACTCGCCTGTCAGCGATATCGCAACCGTCCATCCGCCCGCCGGCGCGCGTGTCTGGCGTTCGCCATTGGCTTGGGCCCTGTGCGCCATGTTCGGCATGACATCGCTGGTGACGTTTGCAATGTTTACTTGGTTGCCGCGCTGGTTCGTGGACGCTGGCGCATCGCCGCTACAGGCGGGTCATTTGTTGGGGGTGTATTCGACCGTTGGTCTGGTCACTGCGCTGTGTGTGCCACTGTTAGCGGCGCGGATCCAGCAATCCGTGTGGATCGTGTTGGCGGCATTACTGAGTTATGCACTTGGCTTCACCGGAATGTTGCTGGCGCCGCTGCAGCTTCCATTATTGTGGGCGGCGGCGCTGGGTTTGGCGGGTGCGACCTTTCCGTTGGGCCTGGTGCTGATCAATCTGCGTACGCGCACGCCAGCGGGTTCGGCCGTGCTTTCCGCATTTGTGCAAGGCGTGGGCTATTCGATCGCTTGCCTGGGCCCGCTGCTATTCGGCTTGTTACATGATTGGACCGGCGGCTGGCGGGGCTCAGTTGCGTTTTTGACGCTGTGCATCCTGGTGCTGGGTTGGGGCGGCTGGCTTGCCACTCAGCCGCGTGCCTTGGAAGATGAGTGGCTGCAGCGGCCTGGCGTTCGAAACCTCTGAACCGGTTAGCAGATTTCTCATGCCCATACTGATCAACTGGCACGTTGCTCATGGAAGTTCGCTGCTGATCTTTCTTGCAGACGATACGCCCGGTCTGTGCCGCGGTGATCAGCCTGTTGCTGGTGGTCTCGGCTGCGCTGGCATCCCTGCGCCTGCCGAGATCAAGAAGGTCGTAGCCGATGTTGAAGTGGTCCTGTGGCTAAACACGCTTGAACGTCGTGGATACCATAGCGTTGAGCGATTACGCGAACCGCTATGCGTCAGGATGTATCGATGACATCGTTGCCGACCCGCTGGGATGATGTGCGCTTGCACGGCGAGAATTTCGTGTTGCGCCGCTGGCACCAAGGTGACGTCGAGGCGTTAGTCGAGCAGGCCAACGATCCGTTGCTGCCACGCGGCCTGAGTGATCGTTTTCCGCATCCCTATACCCGCGCCGATGCCGAGGCGTTTTTGGCGGGCGAAGTCATTGATCTGGCCAATCCGGTGTTCGCGATCGAAATTCAGGGCCAGGTCTGCGGCGGCATCAGTGCGCTGCTTGGCGACGGCGAGCGCTGCATCGGCGCAAACCTTGGCTATTGGCTAGGTCGTCGTTATTGGGGTCAGGGAATTATGACCCGTGTCACTGCGTTGTTTGCGCCGTGGGTGATGGATGCGCTGGAATTGCAACGACTGCAAGCCACGGTGCTGACGTTCAATATTGGTTCGGCGCGCGTGCTGGAAAAGAACCGCTTCGTGCATGAAGGCGTGTTGCGCCGCGCGGTACGCAAAAATGGCGAGGTACATGATCTGAGCTTGTACGCACGAATCCGTGAGCCCGACGCAACAGGCCATGACGCCAGCATCGCATAGGGTAGGGCGAGGCTCCCTATGCGATGGTCCCTGCGGGCCGAGACTGCCTGGCTATTTTTTCAGCGAATCGCGGATTTCGCGCAGCAGCAGCACGTCTTCTGTCGGTGCGGCCGGCGCGCCGAGATTGCTCTTGGTTGCGCGATTGATCGCCTTGATGACGACGAAGATCGCGAAGGCAACGATCATGAACTGGAACACCGCGTTGAGGAATTCACCGTAGCCCAGCACCACCGCCGGAACTTCCTTGCCGGCCGCGTCCACGCTGGCTGCCTTCAGAGTGATGCTCAGCTTCGAAAAATCCACCCCGCCGATTGCCAGACCAATAGGCGGCATGATGACCTTGTCGACCAGTGCCGTCACGATTTTGCCAAACGCTGCGCCGATGACCACACCGATGGCCAAGTCCAGCACGTTGCCGCGCATCGCGAATTCTTTGAATTCCCGCATCATACCCATCTGACAACCCCTTAATCTGCGACGCCGCCGATCGCGGTCGGCGGCTAGCCTACACTAGCGCGCGTGGTGGTGTGATCGGGACAGTCGCAGCCGACCCGGCAAACTTGCGGCCATCTGGCTAGCTAAGCGGGCCGGTCTCAGGCAGCGTGATCGCGTACCGGTGGTTGTTGCGCTGGATTGCGCGCGGTCGGTGGACGCGTGGTCGGTGGGCGCGTGGTCGGTGGAACGGAGCGACCGGTGCGACCACCGCGGGTTATTCGTACCAGTCAGTGCGTGTACCGGTCAGTGCGCGCCTGGCAGCGCGGATTTGTCGATGACCCGATATTCCCCTTGGACCACGCTGCCGGATTCCACAGATGCCGCCCGACTGTTGCGTGGGCGCAGCAGTCGCAAAGCGGCGCCGGCAAGCAACATTGCAACGCCGATGAACAACCCGATGACCACAAGAACAGCCAGCAATGCGACGCCGATCACGCCAAATACCAGTCGCAGCAGCGGATGCCGCGGTTTACGCGGAGCGAAGAATGCGCGCAGGGTCTCGATTTGTTCGGTGCGAAAGGGATAGGTGAACATGTGCAGCGTGTCACAATGCGGCGGCGCCGGAGTCGCACAGTATCCGCGCCAGGCTCGCGCCGGGTGTAAGGAGTTCGTTAACTCATGCCCGATTCGCAGTTATTGATGCCATTGGACAAACTCGACCATGGCGCCGTGGTTGAGGTCGAGGCAGTGCTGGATGGCGACGTCGAATCGTTGATTCTGTATCGCGACGGCGATGCTGTGCGCGCGTGGCTCAATAGTTGTCCGCATGCCGGCAGGCGCCTGGATTGGGCGCCTGGACGGTTTTTGCGCAGCGCAGAAGGTCATCTGGTCTGCGCGGCGCATGGAGCCAGCTTCGCACTGACCACTGGCGACTGCATTGCCGGCCCCTGTCGTGGCGATGCCCTGCGCACGGTACCGGTGGTCGTGCACGATCGCGGCATCTGGTTGGCGAGTTCGGCCCATGCCATTTGCCAGTCCGGCGTGTCCGGCTAGACGCCGTGCCACTGATGCGAGTCGACGCGAGTCGACGCGCGCTAAATGTTCCAGTTTGAGTTTTCCAGCGGAAACTTTGCAAGGTCGGAACTCGTCCTGCGCTGGAGTTGTTCATAGGTTTCATTTGCTCCAGTATGTTGATCTTATGTCGCCAACTCACTGCATTGCATTGCTGTTTGCCGCGCTGCTCGTGTTACCCACCGCGTACTGTGCGGATTCGACCTCGGTACAAGCTGCGCCTGCCGTACTGCGGTTCGACCCAGAACGCGCGCAGCGCATCGATGCGGGATTGCAGCGCTATGTCGATGATGGCCGCATCGCCGGTGCGGTCGCCCTGGTATTGCAAAACGGCGAGCCAGTATACGAACGCGCATTCGGCTGGAGCGACAAAGCGGCCGAGCGGCGGATGCAGGCTGATACGATCTTCCGGATCGCATCACAAACCAAGGCGATCACCAGCGCCGCCATCATCATGCTTGCGGAGGAGGGCAAGCTCAGCATCGATGATCCAGTCAGCCGCACTATCCCGGCCTTTGCGCACACCACAGTGCTTGCCCCCGATGCGCAGAAGGCGGTGCCTGCCGAACGCCCGATTACTCTGCGCGACCTTTTAACCCACACCGCGGGTATTTCCTACGGAACCGAAGCGCATGTCGCGGCCGCATATCAGGCCAAGGCATTGGGCCCGGCTGCCGGGTGGGGTTGGTATACGGCCGACCAGGATGAGCCGATTTGCACGACGGTCGAACGCTTGGCGAGCTTGCCCTTCGTCGCTCAGCCGGGCGCGCAATTTGTCTATGGCTATAACACCGATATCCTGGGTTGTGTCGTGGAACGCGCTTCAGGCCAGCCTTTGGATCAATGGATAAGAACACGCATCACCGGCCCGCTCGGCATGAAAGACACCGGGTTTTATTTGCCAAGCGCGCAGCGCGAACGGTTGGCGACAGTGTATTCAAGTGGCGAGGATGGCAAGGCCGAACGCGCGCCAGACGGAAGCAAAGGACAGGGACATTATGTCGACGGGCCGCGGCGCAGTTTTGCCGGCGGCGCTGGGCTGCTGTCAACCGCGCGCGACTATGCGCGGTTTCTAGAAATGATTCGACGCGGTGGTGAACTCGATGGTGTGCGCATCCTGTCCCCGCGTGGCGTTGCGTTGATGACCACTAATCAACTCGGGACCTTGTACTCGGACCAGGGCCGCGGTATCGGCTATGGCTTCAGTACCACCGACCGCTATGGCGCCAACGGCATGGACGGCGTCGGCGCTTTCGGATGGGGCGGCGCCTACGGCACCGTATATCGTGTCGATCCGCAATCACAACTGGTGCTGGTGCTGATGATTCAGCAGCTACCCAATACCAGCGATATCGGGGCGGTGTTTCCGACCTTGGTCTATCAATCGCTGGTGGATTGAATCGCCCCGTGCGTGCTGCCAATCGCACGCCGACCATGTGCTGTGAGGTGTTTGATGGCGTTTTCTTGATGTGAAGAATCAATCAGGAGAACAACCGCGTCGACCATGGTGAAAACAGGATATTGACCATGATCACAACGATCAGCGCATAGATCATCGACAGTGGCCCGCCCACCCGCCACAGTTCGCGTGCAGAATAATTCGCCGGACCGGTGATCATCGACAACACCGGGTTGGATTGGGTCATGAGGTTGTTCGATGCCGAGAGCGCGACAATCAGCGCGAAGGCAGTCGGGTTGGAATCGGAAGCCAGCGCCAAATTGATCGCAAGCGGCACCATGACGATGGTTGCGCCGACATGGCTGATGACCAGCGAGAACACAGTGGTGAGCAAACCCACGGCCAATTGCAGCAGCCAATTAGGCACGCCTTCTGGGAGACGTTCGATGGTGTGCCCAGCGATCCATGCTGCCGCGCCGGACGAATCCATCGCCCAGCCCAGCGGGATCAGGCAAGCCATCAGAAACACCGTTTTCCAGTTGATTGCCGCATACGCTTCGTCGATCTTCAACACTCCGGTGACCAGCATCCCGGCCACGCCGGTCATCAGCGCCAGTGACGCAGGCACACGCGAGGACACCGCCAGCAGCATGGTCAGAGCAAAAATCGCCATCGCGATCTTGAACTTGTGTGGTCGCTGTTCGCCCTTGGGATAGTCGGTCACCACGACGAAATCGCGCTCAGCGGCGGTGCGCGCCAAATCCTGCCAGATGCTGTGCAGCACCAGCATGTCCCCAGCGCGCAATTTGGTATTGCGCACGTCTTGGCGCAGCACATCTTTGTCGCGATTGATCGCGAGCAGGCTCATGCCGTGTTTCTGGCGCAGTTCCAGTTCGGCAGGTGTCTTGCCGATAAAGCCAGAGGTCGGCGGAATCACCGCCTCGGAAATGCCCGCCCGGCTTGGATTGAACAGGTCTCCGAATTCGCGCAGTCGTGAGTTCAGGCGTAAAAAATTGTTTTGAGCGAAATCGAGCGCTTGTTGCCGCACTCCCATCGCGCCGATCACGCTGCCAACCCAAATTCTGCTGTCCGCGGGCGGCGCTAGGCGCGATTCGTTGCCGGTTTTCAGCGCCAGCATCAACGGCGCCCCATGCAAGGCCTCTGCCTCGCCCAGCGACATCCCCACCAGCGGGCTGTCTGCGGTGACGGTCAGCTCGAAAACATCACCTTCGATCCCATAGGCCTTGGCAAAATAGCTCTGGGTGCGCGCCGGTGTGACGCTGGTGTCGCCGCCAGCTTGCTCGGCTAGCAGACGGTCGCCAAAAAAATGGAAATAGGCCAGCGACGCGAGCAGCAGAACTGCGCCGATCGGCAGCGGCGCGAACATTTTCAGGGGTTCGAGTGTCGCCATGCCAGACGGCAGGTTGGCATTGGCAGAAACCATAAGGTCATTGAGCAGGATCAGTGGCGAGTTGCCGACCATGGTCAGCGCGCCACCCATCACAATCGCCGCTGAAACCGGCATCAGCAGCCGCGCCA
>Ga0153982_1000210_pt1 | contig 16077 bp, 17 predicted proteins | sample TSGA066MetaG_FD_104743 | JGI IMG/M metagenome (GOLD analysis project Ga0153982, IMG submission 104743) | Attine ant fungus gardens microbial communities from Georgia, USA - TSGA066 MetaG | ecosystem: Host-associated > Fungi > Mycelium > Unclassified | place: USA: Georgia, Alexander Wildlife...
CATTGAAATTTAATCTTCTATAATGAAAATCAACAACAAGTACTTCTGGTTCTTCTAATATGAGATTTACATTGTTATAAGAAACAACATTTTTAAGCCTGAATCTATTATTTCTTGCAACGGCAACTTTTTCTTTTATATGCTCTTTTTTAAAATCTCCCGTCAAAAGATGTAAATTTCTTGGAAGCGTATCAGGGTCTTGATTTCCAAGGAGTTTAAATAATAGATTCTTCTCTCTTTCATATCTTTCTCTCATAAATTTTGTTGTTCTTATAGTATTTATTCTCATTGGAACCGTTCTTTTAACCATTTTTATATCTTCAGTCTTTAAATAATTCAAATCAAATCCTTTTCCCTTATATTTTCCTTTATTTTCAAAGTTTAAAAGTATCATAAAGTCTTCATAATTTTCTATCATAGGGAAATATTCAAAGATTATTTTATGAGAGGTTTGATTTAAGTAGTGGTGGGCACAATTATATATCAATTTGTTTCTATTGCTTGTTCTCATGCATTCATCTATTATAATTAAAGAGTTCTCATTTATTTCTTCCAGTAATCTATAAAAATATTTATATTTTTCAATATCAGAATATTCAATGTATTCAATATTTTTGCTTCCAATATTATAATTAACATGAAATTTTTTAAAAAAGAAGCAGTAAATTTTATCAATATCGTTGTTATCGAGATAATTTATTATCTCCTGCTCTTTTTGTTTTTTATTTAATCCAATCCTAATCATTTAATTTTGCACCTCCCAAATGGCAACTATATATTTTATTGTTTTTAGTTTTAATTTTTTAAAATAATCAAGAAAATTAAACTAATTATTTTTTTAATTTTATGTTCCTTAAGAAGTTTATTGAACTATACAATTTGAATTTTAACATTTTTTTAGAATTTTATATACCTAAAAAATTGTATTCTATAATCCACAATATGCTTAACTATCTCAAACTCGTTCAATTTACTTTATATATATTTTTTAAAACAATTTAATTATTTAAATATATAGAGTTCATTAATTTTTGAATGTAAAATATTTAACTCTATGTTGAAGTAAATAAAATAAAAAAGTTCTATGTGAAAAAATATTTTTAATATTTGTAACAAAACTGTCACAAACATTTGATATCATCAAAATATATAAATCTTTCCCCAAGATGTTTTATATATAGATATGAAAAAACGGCATGACAATCAAGTCAACTGCCGTTTTTTTCATTTTACCAGTAAATTATTCGACATTGTATCTATATTTGTGGTATATTAAACATATAGAGAATATAATTTTATAAAATTATTTAAAATAGAGCAGATATTGGAGGGATAACTATGAAATATGCAGAAGAAGGAGTTCAATATCATATAGGAATAAAAAAAGGTGATGTGGGAAGATATGTAATACTTCCTGGAGATCCAAAACGTTGTGAAAAAATAGCAAAATATTTTGAAGATGCAAAACTTGTAGCAGATAATAGAGAATATATAACATATACTGGATATCTTGATGGAATCAAGGTAAGCGTAACTTCTACTGGGATAGGAGGGCCATCAGCAGCAATAGCTTTAGAAGAACTTGTGAAATCAGGTGCAGATACATTTTTACGTGTGGGAACATGTGGAGGAATGCAGACTGAGATTATGGGAGGAGATATAGTAATTGCTACTGGAGCAATAAGGATGGAAGGAACAAGTAGAGAATATGCCCCAATAGAATTTCCAGCAGTTGCAAATATAGAGATAGTGAATGCTTTTATTCAAGCAGCAAAAGATTTAGGAGAAAAATATCATACTGGGATAGTTCAATGCAAAGATTCATTTTATGGGCAGCATGAACCTGAAACAAAGCCAGTAAGTTATGAATTAATGAATAAATGGGAAGCGTGGATACGCCTTGGATGTAAGGCTTCTGAAATGGAATCAGCAGCACTTTTTGTAGTAGGAGATTATTTAAGAGTTCGTGTAGGGTCAGCATTTTTAGTGGTGGCTAATCAGGAAAGAGAAAAAGCAGGACTTGAAAATCCAGTTGTTCATGATACAGATGCAGCAATAAGAGTAGCTGTAGAAGCTATACGTAATCTTATAAAAACAGATATACCATATTAAAGGAGAAGGATATGGAAAAATATAGAGATATATTGGATAGAGCTTTTTCAGCTATGGATAATGCCTATGCTCCTTATTCTAATTATTATGTAGGAGCTTGTGTAAAAACAAAAGATGGCAAATATTTTATAGGTGCTAATGTGGAAAATGCTTCTTATGGATTGACTAATTGTGCAGAAAGAAATGCAATATTTCAAGCATATTCACAAGGCTATAGAAAAGAAGATATAGAAGCTATTGCAATTGTGAGCAGTGGAAAAACTCTTGCAACACCATGTGGTGCATGCAGGCAGGTATTGGTAGAGCTTTTAAATAGAAATACCCCTATTGTATTATCAAACAGTTTAAAAGAGATGGTAACAAATATAGAGGAACTTTTACCAATGTCATTTACAAGTGATGACTTATAAGGAGGAAATTATGTCTACACCACACAATCAAGCAAAACCTGGAGAAATAGCAAAAAACGTTCTTATGCCAGGAGATCCTTTAAGAGCTAAATTTATAGCAGATACATTTTTAACAAATGTAAAACAAGTAAATTCTGTAAGAAATATGCTTGCTTTTACAGGAGAATATAAAGGAAAAGAAATAACTGTTATGGCCTCTGGAATGGGAATGCCATCTATTGGAATATATTCATATGAGCTGTACACAGTATATGGAGTTGAAAATATAATTCGTGTAGGGTCAGCAGGATCTTATGTAGAAAAATTGAATATATATGATGTAGTACTTGCAGAGAGTGCATGGAGTGAATCAAGTTTTGCACATACACAAAATGGATTTGAAGGAGATACAATTCTGCCAAGTAACCAATTGAATAAAAAAATATTAGAAACAGCAGAAAACTTAGGAGTAAAAATACATCTGGATAGGATACATTCAAGTGATGTTTTTTACAGAGAGAGCAATGTAGATGGATATAAAGAACTTTATGCTAAACATGGGTGCACTTGTGTAGAGATGGAAAGTTTTGCATTATTCCATAATGCAGCAGTTTTAGGAAAAAATGCTGCATGTCTTTTGACAATATCAGATTCTTTTGTAACTAGGCAGGAGACTACACCAGAAGAAAGACAGTCATCTTTTGTAAATATGATGAAAATAGCTCTTGAAACATTCTGCTGATTCAGTGGAGGGAATATTTATGAAGAAATATAAAAGAATATTTACCATAGTTATAGATTCTTTGGGAATAGGAGCTATGGATGATGCAGAAAAGTATGGAGATACAGGGGCAGATACACTAGGACATATAGCTGCTTCAGTAGAAAAATTTAATATACCTAATCTTCAGAAATTAGGACTTGCCAATCTTCATCCAATGTCAAATGTAAAAGCAGCAGATTGTCCTTTAGCCTATTATGGAGAACTTAAAGAAACAAGTACAGGAAAAGATACTATGACTGGGCACTGGGAAATGATGGGATTAAATATAAGAACTCCATTTAAAACTTTTACAGAAACTGGTTTTCCAAAAGAATTGATTGATGAACTGGAAAAAAGATTTGAACGTAAAATCGTTGGAAATAAATCAGCCAGTGGAACAGAAATATTAGAAGAATATGGGGAGCATGAAATAGCTACTGGAGATGTAATAGTATATACTAGTGCTGATTCAGTTCTTCAAATATGTGGAAATGAAGAAACTATGGGACTTGAAACTCTATATAAATTTTGTGAAATAGCAAGAGAGCTCACTATGAGAGATGAATGGAAAGTAGGAAGAGTAATAGCTAGACCATATATTGGCATGAAAAAAGGAGAATTTAAACGTACAAGCAACCGTCATGACTATGCTTTAAAGCCATTTGGAAAAACAGCTTTAGATGTATTGAAAGCAGGAGGATTTGATGTAATATCTGTTGGGAAAATCAGAGATATCTTTGATGGTGAAGGGATAACAGAAGCATACAAATCAAAAAGTTCTGTGCATGGTATGGAACAGACTTTAGAGCTTTTAGATAAAGATTTTACTGGATTATGTTTTGTGAATCTAGTTGACTTTGATGCTTTATGGGGGCATAGAAGAAACCCTAAAGGATATGCAGAGGAATTAGAAAAATTTGATATAAATTTAGGAAAAATATTAGAAAAGCTTCAAGAGAATGACCTTTTGATAATAACTGCTGATCATGGAAATGACCCTACATTTAAAGGGACAGATCATACTAGAGAAAAAGTTCCATTTATAGCATATTCGCCTTCTATGAAAGAGGCAGGAGCTTTACCAACAGCAGATACATTTGCTGTAATAGGAGCTACCATTGCTGATAATTTTGATATAGTGATGCCTGAAAATACAATAGGAAGCTCTATACTTGATGAATTAAAATAAGCAGAGGAGAAAAAATGACTAAGAGAGATATATTGAAAATAGTGGATCATACTCTTTTGGCTCAAACTTCTACATGGGAGCAGATAAAGGAAATACTTGATGATGGAATGAAATATGAAACAGCTTCAGCCTGTATACCTCCATCATTTGTAAAGAGAGCTAAAGAATATGTAAAAGAGTCTCTTTCTATATGCACTGTAATAGGGTTTCCAAATGGCTACAATACAACAGATGTAAAAGTATTTGAAACAGAAGAAGCAGTAAAAAATGGTGCTGATGAAATAGATATGGTAATCAATATTGGAGATTTAAAAGATAAAAAATATGATAGTATTTTAAATGAAATAAAAAATATCCATAAAGCCTGTAATGGAAAATTATTGAAAGTAATTATTGAAACTTGTCTTCTTACTGATGAGGAAAAAATAAAAATGAGTGAAATAGTTACTGAATCAGGAGCTGAGTATATCAAGACTTCCACAGGTTTTTCTACTTCCGGAGCTACATTAGAAGATGTTTCTCTTTTGAAAAAACACATTGGAAAGAATGTAAAAATAAAAGCTGCTGGTGGAATAAGTTCTTTTGAAGATGCAGAAAAATTTATAGAAGCAGGAGCAGACAGATTAGGAACAAGCAGACTGGTAAAAATAATGAAATCTTAATAATAAAAGCAGCAGCTGGAAAATTTTTCCAACTGCTGTTTTTTTAAAATCTAAATTTATATCCGATAGATACCATATTATCAGAAATTTTTGATCTTTCTATAGAGATATCATAAGAAGCATTTATTGATGTTTGCTCACTTATTTTTGCCTCTACTCCTAGATTTATCCAAGTAGTGTTTTTATTTAGTTTTATACCTGTTATATTATATTTATTGCCGCTTGTATCACCTACATATCTTGCTTTAAAATCAAGTTTATCCTCAGAAAGAGAAACCACCTGAGTTATACCACTGTACAGTTTAATCTTATCAAGTTCAAGTTCTCCTCTTATTCCTGCTGTTCCAGAGAATTGTTCATAATTTTTTCTTTCAGCTTCTATTCCATATATACTGCTAGAATCTTCTTTAAAGCTTCCTCTTCTTACATGATCATACATAAGTCCAGCAAAAGGATTTATTTTTATCCTTTCACTAATAGAAAATTTATATCCCAATTCTCCATATAAAGAGTAAGTAACACTATCATAATCTGTCTTTAGATGGATATTATCATTATTTATCCAGATATCTCTTTCAACATCACTTTCTGTATATCCTATCCCAATTCTTCCTAAAGTATAGAAATTTTTATTAAATTCGTATAATCCATATCCAGACAGCATAATATTTGTATTTTCAGCTTTACCAGCATATTTATTAAAATCAGCTTCAGCTTTTGATGCAGAAATAGCAGCTCCTAATAGAAGTTTATCTGTAAAATAATTATCTATTCCAAGTTGGCCACCATATAGTTTAGTATCTGCTTTAGCATAACCGCTTTGGTAAAGTTCTCCCTTTGCTCCTATTCCATTAAACCAGAATCCAGCCATATTTTTATTCTTATCATTTGAAATCAGTATCATTCTATTAGAGAGATCTCTATTCATTTCTTTTAGCTGTTTAAATATAAGATTCTGAGATGAAGCATATATTTCAGCAGACAGAGAATCAATAGTTCTTGGAAGCAGAGCATTAGGAGTAGCTAATATTCCTGAAGCTGCTCTTAAAAGAGTATCATCATTTCCAATAGAACTAAAAGAATTTTCTAAATTCAAAGCTGTATTCATAGCAGAAGCAGATTTTATACCAAGACTGCTTACTACATATTCAGTAGAATTTCTTTTATAATCTAAATGTATTTTCTGTCCTGTAACAGTTATATTCTTAAGATCAAAATAATTATTTAGAGTGCTGGTATCAATATCACCAACTGCTGTATTTTGAACAGCTCCAGCTATAATTATATCTTTAGTAGTATATACTGTAGCTGATGGAATATTTTTACTTCCATAAGTAACATTTATTTTACCATTTCCATTATCAAATGTTCCTGATACTTCTAAAGAAGATGTTATGTCAATACTGATAGAACTTGAGCTACTTCCTGTATAGTTACCAACTATTTTCAGTCCGCCTCTAGATATACCCAATCCTTCCAGAGATGAAGAGGTATTTTTTATATTTCCATTTATAGAAACAACTCTTTCAGCAGTACCCAAAGGAGAAATAAGTCCAACAGCTCTCATAGTACCATTTTTTTCTATTATTACATCTGAATTTAAATGATTTGTAACAGTAAGCACTCCATCCTGTATAGTAGTTTGACCAGAATATGTGTTGTACCCTGTAAACCATAATGTTCCAGAACCTTTTTTTATAACACCAGCATTTCCAGATATGTTGTTTGAAAAAGTATAATTATCAATATCCTTAGAAGAAGTAGGATATCCTTCCATATCTATAATTACATCATTTGAACGATATCCATATTCATCAAAAGTAAGTCTTTTATCAAAAGCAGCAGGTCCATTTATTGCTTTTCCCAGATTTAATAATCCCCAGCCATATGTGGAATCAACTCCAGGGTCTCCAAGGTCAGTTGCTGTAGTCAGAAGAGATTGTTTGATAAGATCTCTTGACATCCATGGGTATTTTATCTGTATAGCCCCAGCAGCACCAGCTACTACAGGAGCAGCAAAAGAAGTTCCATATGCTGTAGTAGTATAAACAGTAACACCAGATGTTTTATCCACTGTGACTGCATAATTTGCAGTAATAGTCCAATTTTTTGCATCTCCTGCTCTATTAGATTCAGGGTCTATTAATCCTGTTGTAGGGTCTATTCCTACAACTGATATCCAACCTTTTTCAGCTCTTGGATAAAGTTTAGGAAAAAGAGCTTCAGCAGCAGGATTATTTTTTCCATTGTTTCCAGCAGCAAAAATAAATAAACTGTCAGAAGATGATCTGCTTACATAAAAATTAACTAAAGAACTAGATGCAGGAAACTTTTGAGAATTTAAATCATTAGTTGGGCTTCCAAAAGACTGACTGAATATTCTTACTCCTGCCTGATACATTTTTTGATACATACTTCCCTGTACTTTTATTTGATCACTGTATGCTAGAAAAGACGGGATAGCATAAATTTTTACACCATCAGTAACACCAGTTTTATTACCTCCTATAAGGAGAGATACTAACTCTCCATGTGTATAGGATTTAGCTTTTCTTTCTTCAGGATCAGTAGGAAAACTCTCATCTATAAATATTCTATATTTCCCTGAAGAATCTTTAAATTCGTCCAAATATGAAAAAGAAGAATCAATAACACCTATAATAGTGTCAGATTTTTTAAAGTCCATAGTTATATTTTGTGGTGGAGTGGTAACGTTATTGTTGTTATTATTTGATGAAGATGATCCACCACCACCGCCTCCTCCGCCTCCACAGCTACTTAAAAAGAGACAGAGAGAAAAAAGTGTTATTATTTTCCAATGCTTATTATGTATATCCATCATTTCCCCCTTATTTTGTATATAGATATTGTGTATTAGGTAAATAAAGATGTTTTTATTTTCATTTTTTTTCGATTATTCCATCTTTTTTTATGGAATCAGAAAACCATATTGTTGTGATAAGAGAAGCCGAAAAATCTATTAATACTAAAGCCAAGAGAACAGAAGCAAATATTTTCTGTCCTTTAACAGATACTTTGTCAATTATTTTTTTGCCAAGAGGCTGGATTGTATAATATGCAACTGTGCCTCCAGCAGCAAATATAAAGCTTGTTTCTGGAGATATTCTTCCTTGGAAATTCATCCACTTATCGCTATAATCCCAAAGCACTAATCCAAGAGTATATTCCATAATATAACTTCCTATAAGCTCAGCAATAGTGGAAAGTACTAAAATAAGTATAAATATTTTTAAAGGTCTTATACTGAATTTAATGCTTTCATCAGGTTCAGCTATAAAATTTGAAATAATTATCATAATGATAACAGCTCCAAAGCCATATATTGGAATATAAGGTCCAAAGTTAAATCCTCTATTAACAAAATGTCCTTCATCAACTGTGAATAATATAGTTTCATATACCCAGCCTATAAAAGAATAAAGCATGAATAGAAAAAAATACATTCTCAATTCATATTTTATTTGTTGCTTACTTACCATTTAATTGTATAATAAGAAAAAGGTCAAATAATTTTGTATATGACTTCTTCTCAAAATACTTCCCCCCTTTTGTTTTATTTATATAATGTATTTTAATAAAATTATACCATTAAGAAATGAAAAATTCTTCATATTTTTGTAAAGAAAAATAGTTGTTTTGTTTAAAAGTAGATTATTCTCTTTACTTTTTAATATATTTGTATATAAAAATAAAAAAATAGCATACAAAGAATTGTATTTTTAAGAAAAGTTTAAGGAAAAATTTATTTGACTTTATAATGGAGATAATCTATACTTTAGTAGAAAGTTTAGAGAAAGAGTTAAAATTTTCACCGTTTTAAGGAGGGTCAAAGTGAAAACTGTCAAAGTGGTGGGGTTGATATCCAATATAAGAGAAAAAAGTGCTCAATTTATAAATAACCAATTGAGAGAAAATGGAGTGGAAGGACTTATAAACAGTCATGGAACTATTCTTTCCATCTTATATGACTATGATGGAAAAATAACTATGAATGAAATTGGGAAAATAATTGGAAAGAAAAAATCTACTCTTACAGATTTAATAAGAAAACTTGTGGAACTTGGATATATTACAAGAGAAAAAAGTGAAAAAGATTCAAGAGTTGTTGAAATAACTCTAACAGAAAAAGGCTGGAAGTTTAAATCTTTATTTGAAGAAATAAGTGATAATCTTTTAGAAAAGACATACAAAGATTTTACAGAAGAGGAAAAAGAGACTCTTATGTTATTGCTTAACAGGATTAGAAAAAACTATCAAAGTTAAAAAAATATTCAGCTAACAAAAATTCAAGCTATAGACTGTTATCAGTTTATAGCTTTTTTATGTACTCCTATTTGTCTTGATTTTATCTTGTAAACATGTGTATAATAATAATAGACACTTTGAAAACAAATTGAGACTATTATAGTAAGTAAGCAGGAGAAAAGGAGAAATTATATGAAGAATCATTTTGATCGATTTGTTCTGGAACTAGGATTAGTTTTAAATTTTGTAGCTGTAGTTCTTATTAGTAAAAGTATTTTTGATAATAATAAAAATCTTATGAGAATAGTAGAATATTTATCAATGAGTAAAAGTATAATTATTTTTGCTTATTGGGTGTTAGATGATTATTTTGGATTAAAATATTATTTGGGATATTTCCTTTCAAATTTATTAGCCATGAGTATGACTAATTTTTTAATCAGTCCTAATATAATTCATGTTGATTTTAGATTTGTTCCTATAATAGTATTTTTTGTTGGATTATTTCTTGCGATTATAAATTCTCTATTTTATCAGGTATTTAAAGCAAGTTCATATGCTAGTAATAAAAGTTGAAAAAGGTCTTAACAAAAGCTAAGACCTTTTTTTAATACTGTTATTCTATTTTTTTATATGTTCCATTGCTTCATAAATTAAGCAGCCAGCAAGTTTTGCAGTTGCATTATCTATGTCGTATACAGGATTTACTTCAGCAAAATCAATACAGACTACTTTCTCAGTTTCCATAAGAAATCTTAGTAGTCTTTTGCCTTTTTTAGGTTCTAATCCCATTACAACAGGAGCAGATACTCCAGGAGCTGCACTTGCTTCAAATACATCCATACAGAAAGTTACATATACTATATCTACTTTTTTTATAAAATCTTTTAGTGCTTCAATAGTTAACTCTTCTGAGCACTCTTCATTTAAGATTAATGCATTAAAAGATTCAGCTGTTTTTATTAATCTCTCTGTGTTTCCAATCTTTTGAAATCCAACAATCGCATATTGAACTTCTTTATCATTATCTAATATTTCTTTAAATGAAGTACCAGAAGTTCTGCCATTGTCATAAGGCCTCATGTCTAAGTGAGCATCAAAATTTATTATTCCTATTTTTTTATCAGGATAAGCTTTTCTTATTCCAAGATATGAGCCATAAGCTATATCATGACCTCCTCCTAATCCAATAGGAAAAATACCTTTATTTAGTATATCTGCTATTTTTTCTGAATATTCTTCTTGAGCTTCTTCTACATTTTTCTTTTCAAGGTTTTTATAATCATATATTTTTAATCCCTTTAATTGAGGAAAGGATTGAATAGCTTTTCTAATGGCATTTGACCCACCTTCAGCACCTTTTCTTCCCAAATTTCTTACTACTCCCTCATCTGTATTATATCCTACAAAACATACTCCTCCAGATTCCTGAGCTTCTTTTATTTCTTTTATTACCTGCCAGAGTCTGAGATCAATTTCTTCATAACTGTCTAATCTGCCATTCCACAAATCTTTCATTCCAATCCTCCTATAATTTTAATCATATTATAATTTAGTTATATAACCATAGAATATTTTGCTGTCTTCACCAGATATTTCGATATTTTTTCCCTTTCCAACAGCTAACTCATTTTCAAATAATGAATTTCCAGATATTTCAATTTTACCAGAAATACAATAAATAAAGAAGATTAATTCTTCTTCTCCTAAAATAATATTTTCATTACTATTAATTTCTTTGCATAAGAAATCGCCATCACAATCTTTAAGCATAAGATTGAAATCTTTTACCTTTCCTTTAGAAACAGTATCCCACTCACCACTAAATCTATCTATTTCATAAGGTGTTAATGTAATATCATATTTATTTTTATGAGAAAGTTCCATTTTTCCATCAAGTATAGAAATAACTCTTTTTACCCCTTCCAATTTTGTAAAATTAGATTCCATAAGTTCAGTAGTTGCTATACTTATTCTGAATTTAAAATCTCTTTTTTGATAATCACCATCTTTGGGATAGATATATAGTTGTGTAGTAGTTCCTCCACTCCAAGTGCTTTCTTTAAAGGCATCACTTTTTATTATTTCAATCATTTACACTCTCCTTTTATAGAATTTCTTGATAAGAGATTTATCACATATTTAATAAATAGTCAACAATAAAATAAAACTTTTATTTTTATTAAGCAGATTAAAAAAACAGTTATTAAAATTATTTTTAATAACCGTTTTTTATTTCAAAATTATTTATGTTTAAGAATGACCCTTCCTATAAGCTGTTGAGCAAGCATTTTATCTACTGAATGAGAGATTTCTTCAAGGCTTACTTCTTCAATACCTTTCTCTAAATTCTCACCTTTCCATTTTTCAGCTAAAGTATCCCAGACTTCTTTTCTTTTTTTCATAGGACATTGGACAGAATCTATTCCTATAAGTTTTACACTTCTCAAGATAAAAGGATACACATTAGCATTAGGAATATCTCCACCAGCTATATTTCCACATGTAGTAACTACTCCAGCATATTTAAGTGATCTTATTGCAGTAGATAGTGGGTTGCCTCCTACTGTATCAATAACACCAGCCCATTTTTGTTTCAGCATAGGTTTACCAGATTTATCATCTATTTCATCTCTTAGTATGCATGCAGAAGCTCCAAGTCCCTTTGCATATTCAATACCTTTTTCATCATTTACTACAGCAGTAACATTATATCCAAGTTTAGTAAGAAACTTAACAGAATGACTTCCTACACCACCACCAGCACCAATAACCAAAACATCTCCATCCTCAGGACTTACTTCTTTTATAAGTTCAAAAACAGATAAAGCAGAAGTGAATCCAGCTGTACCATATATCATGGCTTCCTTTAAAGAAAGATTTGTAGGTTTTTTAACTACCCAGTCTGCTGGAACTCTGACATATTCTCCAAACCCACCATCAGTATTCATACCTAAATCATATCCAGTAATAAAAACTTCTTCACCTTTAGTAAATTCTGGAACATTAGAATCTTCTACAATACCAGCAGCATCTATTCCAGGAGTATGAGGATATTCTCTAGTTACTCCTTTGTTTCCTATACAAGATAAAGCATCTTTATAGTTAAGGGATGAATATTTAACTTTGATTAGAACTTCTCCATCAGGAAGTTCATTAATATTTCTTTCAACAATTTTTCTAATAAAAGTACCATTTTCTTCAAAAACTCTTAAAGCTTTAAAATTCATTTGCCACCTCCAAATAGTACGGTATCGTACTTTTTAATATATTGATTGTAATATTATTTTCCATTAATGTCAAATGTTTCTTTTTTTTATAGATAACTTATTAAAATATAAAGAGAAAAAATTAGTTATAAAGGCTATTTGATAAATAATAAAAAAACCTGAATTGTTAGGATTACCTAACATTCAGGTTCACTTATAAATTACTTTTTATATATCATTGCAGTAAAATCATTATAGTCAGTTTCAGATGTAAGCTTATATCCATACTTTTCAACATCAGGAAAATAAAGAGGATTAGCAGCATGAGCTACCTCTACATGAGGTTTTAATTTAGAGATATAAATCTCATCTATTTCATAGTTGTCTAGATAATATTTATAAATAGTATACCCTCCACATATAAAGATATTTTTTCCGCTATCTTTGTAGTGTTCCATAATATCTTCAAGTTTGGAATCAAGGGTAAGGACTATTACCTCCCTATTCTTTTTCATTAAATTAATTGGAACATATTTAGCTGTATTTTCTCCAAATAAAACTATATTTCCAATAGTTTTAGATTTATAGTAGTTTAATTCTTCCATAGAATGCCATAAAAGTCCATTTCCTTCTGGAACTCTATCACCTATTAAATTATTTTCTGCTACACATACTATCATATTTAATTTTGGTTTATTCATTATATTGCCACCTCATAAGAAATTTTATCTCCATATTGATAGTTTTCAACAATTACATCATCAGGTTTAAAATCATAGATAGATTTAAAGTTTTCAATTTTTACAGTTGCTCCATCAATTGAAGGTCTTTTTATCTGCTCTAAAAGTTCAGGCATATGTCTGTCATAGATATGTACATTATGAATATTCCATATAATTTCAGCAGGTTCCAGATTGCATTCCATAGCCACTAATTTATGGAGTATAGAATATTGAAACACATTAGCTACAAGTCCAAGTGCAACATCACAGCTTCTTTGTCTTACTTCAAGGTAAAGTTTATTTCCAATGACACTCCATTGAGTAAGATGTACACAAGGAGTAAGAGCCATTTTGTCAAGATCTTCTGGCACCCATATCTCTGTCATTATTCTACGACTGTTAGGATTTTTTTTCAATTCTCCTATGACATAATCAAGCTGGCTTTTATATCCAAATGTCTGCTTTGCTATTTGATACCCATAGGCCTTCCCAATAGTACCATCATTCATTTTCCATTCATCCCAAAATTTACATTTTAACTTATTTAACTCATCTACATCATTAGATTGCATTATCCATATCCAATAAAGTTCTCTGATAGGAGCTTTATTTGGAGCAAATCTGGTAGTAATAAGATGTGCTTCATCAGTAGAATTATCAAGTCTAAATTGATATCCTATGTAACTTTTATAATGGGCAGGAGTTCCATCAGCATATTTTGTTCTGACATTTCCTTCACTCCATATTCCATTTTTATCTATAGTTTCAACAATTTCTTTGTATATTTTATCAAATTTAGTCATACTCAACTCCTTTGAACAATTAAATTTTTATCGTTATATTTTATCATAAATTTAGAAATATTACAAAGAGGGAAATTTAATTCAGTTTATTAAAAAAGGAAAAATAGAGAACTATAAAAAGAATGAAGGTTGATTTTTTATAAAAAAACAAATATAATTATTGAATAGGGGAAAAATAAAAGTATTTTGGGGGTAAAACATGCCAGTTATTTTTTTATTAGTTAGTTTTTTTTCTTCTCTTGTAGGATCAATATGCGGGATAGGTGGGGGAGTAATAATTAAGCCTGTTCTTGATGCAACAGGAACTATGAGTGTAACAGCTATAAGCTTTTTATCAGGCTGTACAGTTCTTTCTATGTCTGTTATTTCTGTAGCGAAGGCAATGAAAAACAGTACAATAAAGATAAATACAAAAATTACTACATGGCTTGCTTTAGGAAGTGTACTAGGTGGAATGAGTGGAAAAGTCATGTTTCAGATTGTAAAAGAGATTCTTCAGAATGAAAATAAAACAGGAGCTGTTCAATCAATTGTTATGATATTCATAACATTAGGAACTTTGATATATACAGCTAAAAAAGAGGGGATAAAGACACATCATTTTGAAAATAAGGTTTTATGCTTTATTATTGGAGTTATTTTAGGAATATTTTCATCATTTCTAGGAATTGGAGGAGGACCTATCAATCTTGTTATATTGATTTTCTTTTTTTCAATGACTACTAAAGAAGCTGCAATTAATTCTATTTATATAATATTATTTTCACAGATAGCAAGCCTGGCTCATACTATATTTGCAAGAAAAATTCCAGATGTAAGCATTCTTTATCTTGGGCTTATGGTGTTGGGGGGAGTATGTGGAGGAATGGCTGGAAGTATAGTTAATAAGAAGATGTCAGAAGAAAAAGTAGATAAACTTTTTATGGGATTGATGCTGGTTATAGTATTTATAAATATTTACAATGCATATATTTTTATGAAATAAAACTTAATATTCTCTAAATTATAAGATTATACTTAAAAAATTACTTTAAGATATGAGGAGAAAAAATGAAGATAAATTATGAAGAAAATCTGATGGGAACAATATCAGTTGTAATGGGTATATTTTTTCTTACTGTTATTGGAATGTCACTGGGAATTTTAAAGATATATTTGATATATTCTAGAAATGGATGGTTTGTTATATTAGGGCATATTATGGTACTTGTAATGATTGCTATAGCATTGATTGGACCTGCACTTTCAGTAGTAGGAGGAATTTTTGGAGGAATTGGAATATTTGGTTCTTCCAAGAAAAAGAAATTGGCTTTTATTGGTTTAGCTATTAACACTATTTCATTGATTATTTGTATTATAATATTTAAAGAAATGGGAATAAAGCTTTAGTAAAAAAGAGGGTTATTTCATAAATATCAGGAGGTAAAATATATGATTAAAGATATTGCTGGATTTGCCTATGATTGTAAAAATGCTGATGAATTAGCAGACTTTTATGTAAATTTACTTGGTTGGAAAAAAATACTTTCAGGAAATGGTTGGGCTGGTTTGCGTTCACCTCAAGGATGGATTTTTGCTTTTCAAGAAGTTGAAGAATATGTTCCACCAATATGGCCATGGGAAAAAGGAAAGCAGCAGCAAATGGCACATATAGATTTTCTTGTTGAAAATTTAGATGAGGCAGTTTCTCATGCTTTAAAATGTGGTGCTAAAATATCAGAGGTACAGTATTTTGAAACTTCAACAGTTATGTTTGATCCAGAAGGACATCCATTTTGTTTAAGTGTAGTAAAGCAGTAACTTATATAAAAAATGGTAATAATAAATTTATGCTGTATCTATCAATTACCAACTAAATCTCAATGGGATCAATAAAGAAAAAGTAAGTTACATTTTAAGACATATATACATGTAATTAAAAAATGTATGTTGATATTTTTATATATTTAAAATAAGATTATA
>Ga0153982_1000211_pt1 | contig 16069 bp, 4 predicted proteins | sample TSGA066MetaG_FD_104743 | JGI IMG/M metagenome (GOLD analysis project Ga0153982, IMG submission 104743) | Attine ant fungus gardens microbial communities from Georgia, USA - TSGA066 MetaG | ecosystem: Host-associated > Fungi > Mycelium > Unclassified | place: USA: Georgia, Alexander Wildlife...
CGCGCGGGTCGGAGATCGCTTCGAGTTTGCCGAACACCGTTTCCTGCTCGGCCGCTTCCCAACGTTCCAGCGCTGCCTGCAGCAAGGCATCGCGCGAGGGGAAATGCCAATAGAAGCTGCCCTTGGTGACATTCAAACGCCGGGCCAACGGCTCGACTGCGACCGCGGCCACTCCTTGCTCGGCAATCACCTCGAGGGCGGCCTGGGCCCAGTCTTCCGCGCTGAGGCGACCGGGGCGATCAGAACGCAGCGAACGATGGGTTGTAGCGGGCAGCATGCGCTGATTTAACCACAGGCCCAAGGCGCGCCGAGGATTGAAGCGACGAACTCAGACGTTGCCGCTGCATGTTGCACCGCGGCAAATACTGCCTGTTGCGGTTGACTGCGCCACATAGGAATACAATACTGGTACGTATGGTCATGTCAGGAGTTGGGCGACATCTTCCTGGAACCCGTCTTGAAATCGAAAGTTGATGAACGGTCAAGATTGTCATTCCGACAAATGCGCGGATCACGAGTTGACACGAGTTGAGAAGTCGGTGCGCCTCAGTATTTCCTGAGTGAGATAGGTTCTACAAAGATAGGCACTACAGAGATAGCTTCTAGTGAGACAGGCCCCAGCCCAACCCTACTCTAAGATGCTAACCCTTAGCGGCAGACAGGAGTTCCCATGAGCGTCGCGATCCCGATTCTGGCTTTTTTGCTGACCGGCGCGTTTGCCGCGTATCACCGACTGCGTCTGTGGATTTGGGCGTTGATCACGATGGCGGCGCTGGCCGGATGTTGGTGGCTAGTAGCCGACACCACCGCCACCACAGTGATCGCGGTGGTGGTCGCGCTGATCGCGTTGCCACTGTTGCTGCCTTTCGTGCGCAAGCCGCTGATCACCGCACCGCTGCTGACGTTTTATACCCGCTTGCTGCCACCACTGTCGGAGACCGAACGCACTGCGTTGGAATCGGGCTCGGTTGGATTCGAAGGCGAATTGTTCTCAGGCAAGCCCGATTGGGACAAGTTGCTGGGCCTTCCCAGGCCAGCGCTGACTGCGGAGGAACAGGCGTTTCTCGATGGTCCGTGCGAACAACTGTGCACGATGATCGACGATTGGGACACAACCCATGTGCGCGCGGATCTCGCCCCGGAGCTGTGGGACTTTATCAAGCAGCACAAATTTTTCGGCATGATCGTGCCGAAGGATTACGGCGGACTAGGCTTCTCGGCGCTGGCCAATCACAAGGTGATTCAGAAGCTGGCTTCGATCTCCACCGTGGTCAGCTCGACTGTGGGCGTACCTAATTCGCTCGGCCCAGCCGAATTGTTGATGCAATACGGCACTGAGGAACAAAAACGCCATTATCTGCCGCGGCTTGCCGACGGGCGCGAGGTGCCATGTTTCGCCCTGACTGGGCCATTTGCAGGTTCGGATGCAACGTCGATCCCGGACTACGGCATCGTGTGCAAGGGGCAATGGGATGGCAAGGAAGTGCTTGGCTTCCGGCTCACGCTGGACAAGCGCTATATCACCTTGGCACCGGTCGCAACATTGATCGGCGTGGCGTTCCGCATGTACGATCCCGACGGCTTACTCGGTGGCGAGCGTGACATTGGTATTTCCCTTGCCCTGGTACCGAGGAGCGTGCCGGGGCTGGACATCGGCCGGCGTCATTTTCCGCTCAACTCGCCATTCCAAAACGGTCCGATCCGCGGCAAGGATATCTTCATCCCATTGAGCCAATTGATTGGCGGCCCAGAACGACGCGGACAGGGCTGGCGCATGTTGATGGAATGTCTATCGATCGGGCGTTCGATCACCCTGCCCTCCACCGCCAGCGGCGGCGCCAAACTCGGTGCGGTGGTTGCCGGCGCATACGCGCGCATTCGCAAGCAGTTTGGCCTGTCTGTGGGACGTTTCGAAGGTGTGGAAGAAGCCCTGGCACGCATCGGCGGCAAGGCTTATGCGATTAGTGCGCTCTCGCAAGCGACCGCCGCAGCGGTGGCGCGCGGCGAAAACCCTGCGGTGCCCTCAACCATCGCGAAATATCACTGCACCCAGATGGCGCGCGAGGTGTCGACTGACCTGATGGACATCCTCGGCGGTAAAGGCATCATCTTGGGGCCGCGTAATTTTGCCGGCCGCGCCTGGCAGGCGAGCCCGATCGCGATCACCGTGGAGGGCGCCAACATCATGACCAGAAGCCTGATGATCTTCGGCCAAGGTGCGATCCTGTGCCATCCATGGGTGCTCAAGGAAATGAAAGCCGCGCAGTTGCCAGATCCAAAACAGCGCATCGACGCTTTCGATATCAATCTGTTCGGCCATATCGGTTATGCGATCAGCAACGCGGTGCGCAGCTGGTGGTACGGGCTGACCGCGGCCAGGATCGGCAGCGCAGCTGGCGATGGATATACCCTGCGCTACTTTCGCAAGCTCAACCGCTACTCGGCCGCACTGGCAGTGATGGCGGACACCGCGATGCTCTTGCTTGGCGGAAAACTCAAATTCAAGGAGTCATTGTCTGGGCGATTGGGCGACGTACTCAGCCAGTTGTATATCGCCAGCGCCATGCTCAAACGTTATCAGGACGAAGCAGCGCCGCAGGGCGATCAGCCGCTGCTGGCCTGGGCCTTCCACGATGCGGTCAACAAGATTGAAACTGCGTTATCGGGCGCGCTGCGCAACTTCCCGATCCGGCCAGTGGGCTGGCTGCTTTGGCTAGTGATCTTCCCGCTCGGCCGCCGCGCGCAGGCACCGAGTGATCGTCTTGGCCATCGCGTCGCCAGCTTGCTGATGACGCCCAACGATGCCCGCGATCGCCTGGCCAATGGTGTGTTCACCGCGCCCACGGCCAATAATCCGGCCGGCCGCATCATCAGCTACCTGCCAAAAGTGATCTTGGCCGATCCGGTTGAACGTAAATTTCTGAAGGCGCTTAAAACCAGCGCGATTGAAGCCTTGGAGTTCGATGCACAACTTGACGAAGGCGTGAAGGAAGGTTGGATCACCGCCGGTGAGCGCACCCAATTGCAAGAATTGCGCAAGATGACCCTCGATGCGATCAGCGTGGACGATTTCGACCAAGAAGAACTACGCTCGGCCGGCTACCGAACCGCGCATGCGCAGCAAGAGTCGCACGCTCAAGAGCCGCACGCACAACAGCCGCACGCGAAAAATCCGCATGCGCCACGCGCGGCAGCGTAAAGGCTGGCGGCGCTGGGGCGATAACAGCTGAGACTGTAGAACTAAGGCGGTAAAACTGGAACTGTAAAACCGGGGCTGTAAAACTGGGGCTTTAAAACCGGGTTTCGATCTGGATCACCACCGCGCGGCAATACCGTGTTGCTTTGTGATTGCCTGTTACGTGATTGCCTGTTACGTGATCGCCTGTTAGGTGCGCCGCGTCCTGGACTCACGACGATCTGTGCGCCGCAGCCGAAGGCGTGACCCGCGCGGACAGTAACCGGGTGGTTTCGCGCAGAAGCCGCCATGCGCTGAAGGCCATCCCCGATGCGATCATCAACCCACCTGCAAACACCACACTGGATCCGAACGCCGCCAGAAACTTATGCACCCAGACAAAGGTCAAGTCGCCACCGCGGTAGATCAACGTATCGATGGCTGCACCGGCTTTGTAGCGCCACTCGCGCCCGACACGGGTGTAGATGGTTTCGCGCGCGGGCTTGGCCAAGGAAAACTCGCTCGCTCTGGTCATGACCTGCACCGCTGCCACCAGCATCGGCAATGGCGACGCCGCCAGGACTGAAAACCCCAGCACGATTGCCGCAGCCGGGAGCAGCAGGACTGGTGCGAGACCGAAACGCGACATCAATGCCCGGGTTACCAACAACTGGATCACCAAAGTCAGCGTATTTACCGCCAGATCCAGGCTGGCGAAAAACGCGGCGCGGGCTTCTGCATCCGGATAAAACTGACGCGCGATCGCGGCCTGCTCGTTGTACAACAGTGTGCCGACACCGATACCCAGCAGCACGAGCAATGCCAGCCAGCGCAGCAACGGTTCGCACGCGACCAATTTCAAACCAGCCCACACCCCGCCACCCATCGGAACCTCACCGCTGATTTGTTTGCGCTCGCGCTCACGCGCCACCGCATAACCGCGCAAGCGCAGGACGCACACCAGGCAGAACACCAGAAAAGCCGCGGAAACCAGCATCAGATTAGCGATACCGATGCGATCAACCAGGCTGCGGGTCAACAGCGGCCCCAGAAATGCCCCCGCAGTGCCGGCTGCGCCGATGTAGCCATAGTAGTTGCGTGCTTCGACATCACTGTAGACATCCGCCATGAAGCTCCAGAACACCGTCACCGCGAACAGATTGAACACCGTCAGCCACAGAAAAAACGCCATCCCACGTCCGGGCATGCCGCTATCAAACAACACATAGAACAGCAGCAACGTAGCGATGAAGAATCCGTAGATCGCAGGCAGGAATATTCGCCGCGGATAGCGGCTCACCAGCCAGCCATAAGCCGGCTGCAAAACCAGCATGATCACGAACACGCAGGTAAAAAGCACCTGCAAGGTGAATTCCTGCAACGGCATGCCCCGTGCGGCGAAAAATTCGATCATGCCCTGCGGAAACACCGCCTGGATGTCGCTAGACGCGCCCATGGCTTCACGTACCGGGCGCAGCACGTAATAGCTGCTGAGCAAGCAGAAAAAATAACCAAACGACCACAGCAGCGGCCGCGATTGCGCGATCGCCGCAAACAATGCTACCCGGCGACCACCACTGCCTCGCTGATTGCCTGCCCGATTGTCGCCTGCGCCCATCACCACTCCAGATAACCACTCAGAGGACAACCCGGCGCACGGTAGCCGATCGTCCCATCAATCGCTAGCTTCCATCAAAACGTCGCGCCGCGTCCATGACTGAGCGTCCATGACTGAGTGTCCATGATTGAGATCGCCAACATTGCATTCGAACCGGGCGCATGCCCTCCAGTGCAGTTACCGTGAGCGCAATGAGCGCGTGTACTGTCCTTGTGGAATGCGCAATCTGCGCGCCTGGACCGTTGCGAGACTATGCGTGGGTTGCCGCCAAGGCTGAACCCCGCATCGCAACGGCAAGGCACACAAGGCGGTGTTTCGAAACCCATCGCATGCTTCAGGAATCGCAACGAACCGGATCGCAGGAGCACATCAAGCGGGTATGATGGTTTTCGAAGAGATGTCCGCAAATACTTTCGCCATCCTGGGATCTGACGCCGATCCCCCAACCAACTGGCCTTGCCGGCAAGAGCCACGATGCTGCGATGACCTGACCACGTCAGCCAGTGCGTGCAGTCACACGCGCAAAGCACCCGTCAGGAGATGATGCGCGCTATGTTGCAAACGCTGCGTCGCTGGTGGGGAACGGCTGAACAAGTCACAGACCCTGCGGGCAAGTCGGATCTGCCACTCGAGCGCCCACGTGCACGGTTGTTCAGTGTCGAACAGATGAAGCGTCACGGCCGTGCATTGGCCGGCACGCATGCGCTGCGTCCAGGCCATCATACCGATCAGTTGCTCGCGCGGCTTGACGATAATCAGAAGGCGATCGCACGCACTTATGCGCGATTGAACCAGGCGGCGCAGCTCGGCCGCGGGATGACGCCAGCTGACGACTGGCTGCTGGACAATATGTACTTGATAGAAGAGCAAGTCGGCATCGCGCGCCGACACTTGCCCAAAGGGTACAGCAGTGAGTTACCAGTGCTCGGGGAAGGTGTTAACGCTGGATTTCCGCGCGTTTACGACATCGCTTTCAATGCGATCGCGCACGGCGACGGACAGGTGGATGCGCATGGCCTGAGCAGCTTCGTTTCCGCTTATCAGTCGGTGACGCCGCTGACCTTGGGTGAGCTGTGGGCAATTCCGATCATGCTGCGCCTGGCATTGATCGAAAACCTGCGCCGCCTATGCCAACCGCTGTCAGGAGACCGCCGCGACCGTGATCTGGCCGATCTGTGGGCCGATCGCATGATCGCCACCGCTGAATCCGATCTAAAAGATCTGGTATTGGTGGTCGCCGATATGGCCCGCGATGAACCGCCGGCGCGCAGTGCATTCATCGCTGAATTTGTTCGCCGCTTGCAGGGTCACTCTGCCGCTTTAACACTGCCGTTGACCTGGGTGGAACAGTGGCTTGATGCCGAAGAGCAGACGGTCGAACAGATCGTTGCAGCGGAAAATCGGCACCAGGCGACGATGCAGGTATCGATCAGTAATAGCATCAACAGTCTGCGCTTTCTGGCAACGATGGATTGGCGCGAATTCGTCGAAACCATGAGCGTCGTCGAACAGGCTTTGCGCCAAGACCCACCAGGCATTTACAGCGGTATGGACTTCGCTACCCGCGACCACTATCGGCACGTGACCGAGCGAATCGCGAAACTGGGCAGGATCGCGGAACACAAGGTCGCAGAAACTGTCCTGCGTTTGGCCGTGCAGCGGGCCGATATCGCTGGCAAAGATGATCTGGCTGCGCATGTGGGCTACTACCTGATCGAGGACGGACGCCGCGAGTTGGAGCAGACCCTCGGTCTGCGCGGGGTCGGGCGCAGCATCCGCAGTACTGCGTCGCGGCTGCCGCTACTGGCCTACATCGTGCCGGTGATCGCAATCATCGTCGTGTGTACCGCCGGTCTGCTGCAACATCCGCTCTTGGCGGCAGTGCCGAACTGGATGTCATGGCTGGCGGCGGCATTGGCAGTGCTTGCTTTCAGCGACCTGGCCGTCTCGGTGGTGAATTGGGCGGCGACTGTGCTGGTACGTCCAAACTTGCTGCCGCGCATGGATTATTCCTCCGGTCTACCTGCGCAGGCGCGCACCCTGGTCGTGGTGCCCAGCCTGCTCGGTAGCGCAGAAGACGCGCGCACACTCGCAGAAGCACTGGAGGTGCGTTACCTGGCTAACCGCGATGAGCGATTGCATTTTGCGTTACTCACCGATTTCCTGGACGCGCCGCAGCAAACTCTGCCAGGTGACGATGCGCTGCTCGACGCCGCGCAGCAATGCATCGACGTGCTCAACACTGAGTACGCACCGGACTCACAAGATCGATTTTTTCTGTTTCATCGCCCGCGCAGCTGGAATCCGGCCGAAGGTGTTTGGATGGGCCATGAGCGCAAACGCGGCAAGCTCGCTGCCATCAATGCATTCATACGCGGCCAAGATAGCAGCATTTTTTCGCGTATCGTCGGCGATACGACGCAGTTGGGCAATGTGCGCTACGTGATCACGCTGGACTCCGACACCCAGCTGCCGCGCGATGCAGCGCGCGAGCTGGTCGGAGCAATGGCACATCCGCTCAATCGTCCCCGCTTCGACGAGAAGCGGCGCGTTGTCACCCGCGGTTACGGCATTTTGCAACCGCGCGTGGATGTGAGCATGAGCGGTCAACGCCGCAGCCATTATGCTGGCATCTACGGCAGCGAAGCGGGCATCGATCCGTACACCCGCGAGGTATCGGACGTCTACCAGGACCTGTTTGGCGAAGGCTCATTCGTCGGCAAGGGAATCTATGATGTTGATGCGTTCACGCACGCGCTCGAGCGGCGCCTGCCGGAAAATCGAATCCTGAGCCACGATCTGCTCGAGGGTTGCTATGCGCGCGCTGGTCTTATCAGCGATGTGCAGCTGTATGAAGATTACCCTGGCGACTACCTGGTCGACGTCAAGCGCCGGCGTCGCTGGATCCGCGGCGACTGGCAGTTGTTGCCTTGGCTGCTACCGTGGGTGCCATTGCCACGCGGTGATAGCCCCGCTCGAGCCTGGGAGCGCAATCCGCTCTCGCTATTGTCGCGCGGCAAGATCCTGGACAATCTTCGCCGTAGTTTGGTGCCATTGGCCTACCTGGGTGCGTTGCTGATCGGTTGGATGTTGGCGGTCAATCCGCTGACATGGACCTTGTGGCTGCTCGCCATCGTGCTGCTGCTGCCGGCGATTAGCTCGATCCGGGAGGCACTGGTTCGCCCGCCAGACCTGGGCATGTCCGCGCATTTGCAACACAGCACGCGCTCGGCCGGACGCAGCTTTGGTAACGCCGTGCTAAAACTGGTTACGTTGCCGCACGAGGCATGGTTCAGCACCGACGCGATCGTACGCACACTATGGCGATTAGTTCGCGGACGGCGTTTGCTGCAATGGCAACCGTCCAGCCAGGTCGCGCGCAACCTGGGCAATTCGCTGACAGGCACGCTGCTGGCGATGTTACCTGCGCCAGCATTTGCAGCAATCACCGGCGTATTGCTGGCGCAGCTGCGGCCACAGGCGCTGCCGATCGCGCTTCCCCTGCTGCTGCTATGGGCCGCATCGCCGCTGGTGATGTGGTGGCTCAGCCGGCCTCGCGCACGACCACGGGTAACGCTGGTCCCTGAGCAACAATTGTTTCTCGGCCGATTGGCGCGCCGCACCTGGAGTTTTTTCGAGCGTTACGTCGGCGCCGATCAACACCATCTTCCGCCGGACAATGTGCAAGAACATCCATCGCTGGTCGTCGCGCAGCGTACATCACCGACCAATATTGGATTGTCATTGCTGGCGGATCTGGCGGCATACGACTTCGGATATCTCAGCCTGGGCGCGATGCTCCCGCGTACCGCAGGTACCTTGCGCACCCTTGAGGCACTGCCGCGCTTTCGCGGCCATCCCTACAACTGGTACGACACCCAGACCCTGGAGCCGCTGGCGCCGCGTTATGTGTCCTGTGTCGACAGCGGCAATCTCGCCGGACACCTGCTGACCTTGCGGCAGGGATTGCTGCAACTGCGCGAGGCCCCGGTGATTTCGGATTGTCTGTTCCGTGGCTTGGTCGACACCCTTGGCGTCTTGATCCAGACCATGCGCGACGCAACGCATGAGCGCACACCGTCCGAACAAGCCGCACTAACCACCAGTGCACAGTTGCGACAACGTTTGACGACGCTGTGCCGATCACCACCGTACCAAGCGAGAGGCTGGGCAGCTGCGGTGCTCGAGCTGCAAGCGCAGGCAGACGCGCTAGCAGAGAATTTGGCAGAGGCGCCGGACGAAATTCGCTACTGGGCAAATGCGCTGGCAACGCAATGCGCGCAGGCGCGAGCGGAGCTGGCGCTGCTGGCCCCGTGGTTGCTGGAGCATCCGCAGCCAAACGACGAAAAGACGCAGTCCGCGCAAGCACAGGCGCAACCATCGGATTCGACCCTTTCAGAGCAGGTTGCATCTGCGCCGGCCACGCTCGGCGTCGGCATGCCGACCCTTGCCCAGATCGCCGCGCTCGAGCTGACGGACGCAGCGCAAATGTGGCAGGCGGCGATCCGCGCCGCACGCGAGCGTCGCGCCGAACTCGAGCGCCTGGCGCAACAGGCGTGGCGACAAGCGCAGATGGATTTCAACTTTCTCTACGATCCCAGCCGGCATCTGTTCGCCATCGGCTACAACGTCGACGACCAACGCATGGACGCGGGCTATTACGATCTGCTCGCTTCAGAGGCGCGGCTGGGCTGTTTCATCGCCATCGCTCAGGCGCAAGTTCCTCAGGAAAGCTGGTTCGCACTCGGACGCCAGTTGACCGAGGTCAATGGCATGCCGGCGCTGCTGTCATGGAGCGGCTCGATGTTCGAGTATCTGATGCCGCAGCTGGTGATGCCCAGCTATGAAGGTAGCCTGCTCGAAGACACCGCCGAGAACGTGGTTCTTGCCCAGATCACCTATGCGCGTAAACGCGACGTGCCATGGGGCATTTCCGAATCGGGCTACAACTTGGTCGATGCGCGTATGAATTACCAGTATCGCGCCTTCGGCGTGCCTGGTCTTGGGCTCAAACGCGGCCTTGGCGATGATGTCGTCATCGCGCCATACGCCAGTGCAATGGCGCTCATGGTGAAGCCACAGGCTGCCTGTCAAAACCTGCAACGCATGGCCGAACTGGGATTCGGCGGCCGCATGGGCATGTACGAGGCCATTGATTTCACCAGCGCACGCATGCCGCGCGGGCAAAACCATGTGGTGGTCCAGTCATTCATGTCACACCACCAGGGCATGACGCTGCTGTCGCTGTTGCACCTGCTGCGCAACCAACCCATGCAACAGCGCTTTGCCGCCGATCCGGAACTGCAGGCAACCTTACTGCTGCTGCAAGAACGGGTGCCGCACACCGCTACCTTCCAGCCGCGTCCAGACGAGGCCCCTGCTCCTGCCCAAACCGCTGCCGCCAATGCCGGTAGCGCGCGAATTTTCACCACGCCCAATACCGAACGACCCGCGTTGCAATTATTGTCCAATGGACGCTATCACCTAATGCTAAGTGCAGCCGGCGGCGGCTACAGCCGTTTGGGCGATCTGGCATTGACCCGTTGGCGTGAGGACGGGACACGCGACTGCTGGGGCTGCTTCTGCTATTTGCGCGATGTGGACAGCGGCGAATTTTGCTCGACCGCTTACCAACCGACCTGTATCGCAGTCGACCATTACGAAGCGATCCTCTCTGACGCGAAAGTTGAGTTCCGCGGGCGCAAATTCGGTTTGGACTTGCACACTGAAATCGCGGTCACCCCGGAAGATGATGTCGAACTGCGCCGGCTGCGGCTGTTCAACCGTGACCGCACCGCGCGCACGATAGAGATCACCACCTATGCAGAAGTCGTGCTTGCACCAGGTATCAGCGATGAATCGCATCCAGCATTCGGCAATTTGTTCGTACAAACCGAACTGATGCGCGATCTGCAAGCGATCGTGTGCACCCGCCGTTCGCGTGACGCAGACCAAACGGCGCCTTCGATGTGTCATTTAATCGCGGTCCACGGCGCAACTATCGATGCGATCTCCTACGAAACCGATCGCGCGAGTTTTCTCGGCCGCGGCAATACCCCCGCTGCGCCAGCGGCATTGACCAGCCAGGAACAACTGTCCAACAGCGCCGGCTCGGTGCTCGATCCGGTGCTGGCAATCCGCGCGCGCATCACCTTGCAACCTGGCCAGAGCGCGATAGTCGACATGGTGTGGGGGGTCGGCCACGACCGCGCCGCCTGCGACGGATTGATCCACAAATATCGCGATCGCCGTCTTGCGGATCGTGTGTTCGACCTGGCGTGGACGCATAGCCAAGTCATGCGCCGCCAAATCAATGCCAGCGAGGCCGATACCCAGTTGTACGAGCGTCTCGCCGGGCCGCTGCTGTACGCGCACCCGGCACTGCGCGCCGAGCAAACCGTGTTGCTGCAGAATCGGCGTGGCCAGTCCGGATTGTGGCCACATGCGATTTCCGGCGATCATCCGATTGTATTGCTTCGTATCAGCGATCCGGAACGCATCGACTTGGTGAGGCAATTGCTGCAAGCGCATGCTTACTGGCGTCTGAAGGGCATGATCGTGGAGTTATTGATTTGGAATGAAGACCATGGCGGCTACCGGCAGCAGCTTCAGGACCAGATCATGGGCCTGGTCGGGGCCAGCATAGACAACGCATTGATCGACCGGCCAGGCGGCGTCTTCGTGCGAGCGGCGCATCAGCTCGCACAGGAGGACCGAATTTTGATGCAGTCGGTGGCACGGGTGATCCTCTCCGATGCCGCAGGCAGTCTTGGACAGCAGATCCGTGGGCGCACTATCACGCCAGCGGATCTACCCCCGTCACTGCCTTTGCCACTGCCATTACCGTTCCCGTCACCAGCAGTCACCAACAGCAACGGCTCCGCAGACGAAGACAGCAGCGCGCCCCTCGCCGCGCGCGCGCCGTCGGCATTACCGGTACCGCCGCAGCTCGCGTCCGGGGCTTTCGTGGCTGATGGCCGCGAGTATCAGATCACCCTGACGCCCGGGACGATGACGCCGATGCCATGGAGTAATGTCCTGGCCAATGCGCACTTCGGCTGCGTCGTTAGCGAAAGTACGCCAGGCTACACCTGGTTTGAGAACGCGCACGAGTTCCGGCTCACGCCCTGGCATAACGACGCGATATCGGATACCTGCGGCGAAGCGTTTTATCTACGTGATGAGGAGGATGGGCAGTTTTGGTCGCCAACACCATTGCCGGTGCGCGCCAATAGTCAGTACCAGGTCCGTCATGGCTACGGCTATACCGTGTACACCTGCGAACACGCTGGCATCGCCAGTGAGTTGTGGCTCTATGTCGATCGCGATCGGCCGCTGAAGTATGCGGTCCTCAAGCTACACAACCGCAGCGGCAGGCTGCGCCGATTGGCGGCCACTGGTTATGTGGAGTGGATCCTCGGCGAGCTGGGATCGCGTACCAGAATGCACGTCATCAGCGAAGTCGATGGCGACAGCAATGTGCTCATCGCGCGCAATCCTTATCACGTCGAGTTCGGTGGACATGCGGCGTTCTTCGACGCCCAACCACCACAGCCCGGCCACCACGCGCGCAGTCTCACCGCAGACCGTGGCGAGTTCATTGGCCGCAACGGCAGTTTGCAAGCGCCAGAAGCGATGCGCCGCGAATCCCTTTCCGGACGGCTTGGCGCGGGTTTGGATCCATGCGCAGCAATCCAGATTCCGCTGGATCTGGACGTCAACGAAACCCAGCAAGTGGTGTTCCGTCTAGGTCTGGGGCGCAATTGGGGAGAAGCAGTGACGTTGGCTGAGGAAACCCGCGGTGATGAAGCCTGCGCGCGGGCCCTGGATGACGTGCGCAATCACTGGAATCGGGTCTTGTCCACCGTACGCATCCGCACCCCTGAACCGGCGATCGATACCCTCGCTAACGGTTGGCTGTTGTATCAGACCATCGCCTGCCGATTCCTGGCACGCAGCGGTTATTACCAATCCGGTGGTGCATTCGGCTTCCGTGATCAGCTGCAAGACGCGATGGCGATTCTGCACGCGCAACCAGAACAGGTCCGCGAGCATCTGCTGCGCTGCGCGCAACATCAATTCCCGGAAGGGGATGTCTTGCACTGGTGGCATCCGCCGCACGATCGCGGCGTGCGGACCCGCTGTTCTGACGATTATCTGTGGCTGCCATTGGTCACCGCGCGCTATGTTGCGGTCACCGGCGACGCCAGCGTCCTCGACAAACACGCGAACTACATCGAAGGACGCCCGGTGGGCAGCGATGAGGAGTCTTACTACGATCTGCCGACCCGTTCGGTGCTGCGTGAATCCCTGTATTGGCACTGCAAACGCGCAGTTCAGCGCGGCTTACGACTGCGCGGCGAGCGTGGACTGCCGCTGATCGGCACCGGCGACTGGAACGACGGCATGAACCGTGTCGGCGAACACGGGCGCGGCGAAAGCGTCTGGCTTGGCTGGTTTCTACTCGATGTGCTGCGTCAATTCGCACCGGCAGCGCGCTTGGCCGGCGACCATGTATTTGCCGAGCATTGCCTGGAACAGGCAGAGGTGCTGCGTGGCAACCTGGAAAGGCATGCCTGGGATGGCGCATGGTATCGACGCGCGTGGTTCGACGACGGCACCGCCTTGGGTTCGAGCACGAGCAGCGAATGTCAGATCGATTCGATCTCGCAAAGCTGGGCGGTATTGTCCGGCGCAGGTGATCCGGAACGCGTGCGCAACGCATTAGCTTCGCTCGAAACGCGATTGGTGCGCCGCGATGCCGGCTTGATTCAATTGCTCGATCCACCCTTTGATCGCGCCGAGCCTGATCCTGGCTATATCCGCGGCTATGTCCCTGGTGTGCGCGAAAATGGCGGCCAGTACACCCATGCCGCGATCTGGGCGACCATGGCCTATGCCTTGCACGGTGAGCACGACAAGGCTTGGGATCTGCTGCGCATGATTACTCCGTCGCAGCACACTGAGCACGATGCGGCGATAGCGACTTACAAAGTAGAACCTTACGTCGTTGCCGCTGACGTGTATGCGGTGAAGCCACATATCGGTCGCGGTGGATGGACTTGGTATACCGGCTCGGCCGGCTGGATGTACCGGCTGGTTGTGGAGACCTTGCTCGGCTTGCAACGTGAGGGCGATGTGTTACGGATTCAGCCACGGGTACCGCAGGGCTGGCAGGGGTACGCGATCGAATACGGCTTCGGTGCAAGCCGCTACCAGATCCAGATGCAGCGCGATCCTGCACTTGCGGCCGGCACCACCAGCGTCGTGCTGGATGGAGATGCACTCGACCAAATCGGTATTCCCTTACGCGACGACGGTGCTGACCATGCGGTTGAAATCCGTTTCAATTGATCCGGCGCCTTGCGCAACTGCCACCGTTGAAAGCGAGAACCCGCGCACAAAACAGCCCCCTCGGTAAACTCGCTGCACGACCGTTCTGCGCCTTTATCACACCAAGATGACATCACGCATACGAGGCATGAATTCGAGCCAGATCAACCAACTAGGTGAGAAACTTGCCCTCGTTCATGCAAAGATCTGCAAACCGGGTTTAGACTGCAGCGTAATGAGACGGCGCGAAGCCGCAGATTTATCGAGGGGACGTCCGATGCACCACCGCCGGCTGAGTCTTCTTCGTCTGGGCCGCCCCTCGCTCCTGGCCTGTCTGTTGACCTTGACCCTGGGCCTAGCCGCGCAGAGCACGTCTCAAGACACATCGGCCCAGAACGTATCCGTTCAGAGCGGGCCTGCTCAGAACATGTCTGCTCCGAGCGTGTCTGTTGCAAACGGGTCTGCGCAGCTGGCTGCTGGTCAAACGTCTGCTGCTCAAGCAATATCTGCCCAGCCAGCAGCGGCGGTGCTCGCGCCACCGGCTCAGCCAAGCGTCCCGGCTGTTGCCGGTCCGCAGATGTTGGTCCCAGCTCCCGCTTTACAGCCGGTAATAACCGACGGAGTCGTCGCCGCAAGAACTGCTGCGCTCGCGCCAGGTTTGGCTCCTTCTCCATCGATGGGTTTTGACGCGCGTCGGATCGAACTGATGGCGCAGGCTCTGGTCGCAGAGCAGCGTGTGCCCGGGCTGGCACTGGCGATCGTGCATCGCGGCCGGGTGATCTCGGCGCGTGGTTACGGCATCACCGACGTGAGCGACGCCGAACCAATCGATGCGCATACGGTGTTCCGGCTGGCGTCGTTGTCCAAGTCTTTCGCAGGCACGCTGACCGGACTGCTGGTGGCTGAGGGCGCATTGCGTTGGGACAGCAAGATCGCGGACTTCATGCCCAATCTACGCTTTTCCGATCCAGCTGCGGCGCAGCGTTTATCGGTCAACGCGGTGCTGAGCCATCGGGTTGGGCTGACCCGGCACGCCTTCGACCGTGACATCGAAAATTACGCCGAATATCGCGATCTGGTGCAACGTTTCGCCTATGCACCGATGAAATGCGGGCCAGGCGACTGCTACGCCTATCAGAACGTCGCCTTCAGCCTGATCGGCGACGTGGTCTATGCATCAAGCGGGCAGTTTTACGATGAAGCGGTCGCCAGCCGCATCTTTAAGCCGCTCGGCATGAACGATGCCAGCATGGGGCTAGACGGGATCATGGCCAGCCCGCGCTGGGCCAAGCCGCATGTGCGCAAGCGTGGCGGGTGGACCTCAATAATGCCCAAACCCACGTACTATCGGGTCTCGCCTGCCGCAGGGGTCAACGCGAGTATTAGCGACATGGCGCAATGGCTGCTGGCTCAGACGGGGCATCGTCCTGATGTGTTGCCGGCACCATTGCTGGCGACATTACATGCGCCGATCGTCACCACGCCCAGTGAGCTACGTGGTTCGGCTTGGCGACGCGAACGGCTCAGCGCAGCTGGCTATGGCCTGGGGTGGCGGGTGTACAACTACGCAGGACAACGGATGGTGTTCCATGGCGGCGCCGTGCAAGGATATCGCGGCGCGGTTGCGTTGCTACCCGATCACGACCTGGGCGTGGCTATCTTGTGGAATAGCGAGAGCTCACTTCCCTCAGGGCTGCTGCCGACCATCCTGGACCAGGCGATCGGCCTGCCATATCACGCTTGGCTCGATCTGCCGCAGCACCAGCAAGATCTCGAAACGCAGTACGCCGACGCCGAGTCGGCTAGCGGCGTCGAAGCATCGACCGCAACCGCCGCACCGAACTGATCTGGTCCAAATTGCAACGATGACATGTGCGCAGGTGCCAAGCCTGGAAGCATGGACGGTTGGTTATTCCAGCGCCTGACGAGATCAGAGCCGTCCA
>Ga0153982_1000212_pt1 | contig 16060 bp, 16 predicted proteins | sample TSGA066MetaG_FD_104743 | JGI IMG/M metagenome (GOLD analysis project Ga0153982, IMG submission 104743) | Attine ant fungus gardens microbial communities from Georgia, USA - TSGA066 MetaG | ecosystem: Host-associated > Fungi > Mycelium > Unclassified | place: USA: Georgia, Alexander Wildlife...
ACACTTGTATTTTTTCAAAAAAAGGAGTATTATAGAAAAAATAAAAAATCGAGAAAAGGAGTTCAGATATGTATTCATCAGCTAACATAATAATAATAAGCATATGTATAATATTGGTTATAATAGTCGTTATAAGCAATAAATTTTTATATGCAAAAGATTATGTTAGGGAAAATAGACTGAACTTAGGATATTTAGGGTAGAATAGAAAATCTGACTGAATATATTTAAAGTGTATGTTTAACAGCCTGGCAAGGCTGTTTTTTTTTACAAAAATTTTAAAAAATATGAAAGGGGAAAGAAAATGAAAAAGTACATAGTAGATCGGATAAGAAGATTAAAAACTGGCAAGATGGTAATGATATTTGAAAGTAAATTTTGATGGAAAGATGAATAAGGAGATATAAAATGAAATTATTAAATAAATTGAGTGACTTTTTAGGGAAATATTTTATTGTTTTAGTTTTACTTATGGTAGCAGCAGCTATGGCATTGCCGCAGATATTTATCATATTGGGAAGAACAAGAGTTTTAGGTCAATCTATGGTAACATTAGGGCTTGGTTCTATTATGTTTGTTATGGGACTTACTCTTAATGAAAAAGATTTTAAAGTGATTGTAACAAGACCTAAAGATGTATTTATTGGATGTCTTGCACAGTTCACTGTAATGCCTCTAATGGCCTATTTTCTAGCAAAAACATTAAGACTTCCTCCTGAATTAGCAGTGGGATTAGTTCTTTTAGGGACTTGTCCAGGAGGAACTGCAAGTAATGTTATGACTTATCTGGCAAAAGGAGATGTAGCTCTTTCAATTGGAATGACTACTGTATCTACATTAGCAGCTCCTCTTTTAACACCAGCTTTAACATATTTATTAGCTGGAGAATGGGTAGAGATTAATATGTATGCAATGCTTCTCGATATTGTAAAAGTTGTCATTGTTCCTATATTTCTAGGAATGGCAGTACATAAATCATTTGGAGAAAAAATACATAAAGTATCAAAAGTCTTGGTAATTATTCCAATTGTATGTATTTTAATGATTATGGGATTATGTGTTGCACCTAATAAAATGAATCTTATTAATTCTGGAGCTGTACTTATTATGGCTGTATGTCTTCATAACTGGTTTGGATTTCTTTTAGGATATATTATTGGAATATTTACAAAAATGAACGATTCTAAGAAAAAAGCACTTTCTATTGAAGTTGGGTTACAAAATTCAGGATTGGCAGTAGGATTGGCAGCACAGTTTTCTAATCCTTTATGTGCATTGCCAGCAGCAGTAGCTACTGTAGTACATCAAGTTTCAGGTTCTTTGTTAGCTAATGCATTTTCAGGGAATCTATCATTTAATTTCTTTAAGAAGAGAGTTAAATCAGCAGCAAATATTAGTATGATGAACAAATAATAAAAGGAGATAACAAAAATGTCAAATAGAAGTGTATTTTTACCCAATTATACTATTGGAGATTCAGCATATAATGAAGTTGTGAAAATTTGTTCTAACTATGGAAAAAAAGTTGTATTTATTGGAGGAAAAACAGCTTTAGAAAAAGCAGGGGATTTAGTAAAAGATATGTTAAGTAGAAGTAATTTAGAAGTGGTAGATACTTTGTGGTATGGAGGAGAAGCAGCTTATGCTAATGTGGAAAAATTAAAAGAGATGAAAGCTGTTCATGAGGCAGATATGGTCTTTGCCTTTGGTGGAGGAAAAGCAATAGACACATGTAAAGTTCTTACTGGAGATTTGAATAAACCTCTGTTTGTATTTCCTACTATCTCATCTACTTGTGCAGCTGTTACATCAGTCTGTGCTATCTATACTGTAGATGGAGTATTTGAAGGATTGTACTGGAGAAGTGCTCCAGCTGAACATACTTTCATCAATACAAAAATTATAGCAGAAGCACCTGATAAATATTTGTGGGCTGGAATTGGAGATACTCTTGCTAAGGGTTATGAACCTGAATTTTCATCAAGAGGAAGAAAATTGGATCATTCTAATGCTTTAGGAGTGACATTATCTAAACTTTGTCAGGAACCTTTAGTGGAGTATGGCTCAAAAGCGTTGGCAGATTGCAAAGAAAATAGAGTATCTGATGATCTTGAAGAAACTGTTCTGTCTATTATTGTAAATACAGGACTTGTATCTAATCATGTTATCAATGACTATAACAGCTGTGTGGCTCATGCAATGTGTTATGGATTCTCTACTATGCCAAAGGTGGAGCATAATCACCTTCATGGAGAGATTGTATCGTATGGAGTATTGGTGCAGTTAATGTTGGATAATAATACTAAAGAAATAGATAAGCTTCTTCCTTTTTATAAAGAAATAAGGCTTCCTACATCTTATAAAGATTTTGGAATAATAAGAGAAGAGATGGAAGGGGTGTTACAGAAAGCTTCTGAAGTAAACGATGTAAAGGTAGCAGCTGTAAATATAACAAAAGATAAATTGGCAGATGCAGTGGATAAATTAGAGGAGTATGTGAAAGGGTAAATTAAAAAAAGAACTTGGAGATTCTCCAAGTTCTTTTCTACAGAGCATACTGAGTGCTATACAAATTGAAATAAAAACCGTTTTTATTCATCAATTCATCATGTGTTCCCTGTTCAGCTATTTTTCCATCTTTTAATACAAGAATAAGATCAGCATTTTTAATAGTAGAAAGTCTGTGAGCTATTATGAAACTTGTTCTGCCCTTAATAAGATTAGCAATAGCTTTTTGCAGTCTTATTTCTGTTCTTGTGTCAACTCCACTTGTAGCCTCATCAAGAATCAAAAATTTAGGATCAGAAGCAATAATTCTTGCTATTGTAATAAGCTGTTTCTGACCTTGAGAAAGTATCATATTATCTTCACTGATCATAGTATCATATCCATCAGGAAATTTCATTATAAAGTCATGAGCACAAGCAAGTTTTGCACTTTCTATAACTTTCTCAAATGGAATGTCACTGTTTCCATAACTTATATTGTCTTTAATAGTTCCTGTGAACAGCCAGCTGTCCTGAAGTACCATACCAAAAAGTTTTCTTATTTCACTTTTTTTATATTCTTCTATATTTATTCCATCCAGAAGTATCTCTCCAGAAGTTATGTCATAAAATCTCATTAGAAGATTTACAATAGTAGTTTTTCCACCACCAGTTGGGCCAACTATAGCAACAACTTCTCCGTTTTCAGTTTTAAATGAAAGGTTTTTGAGTACAGTAGTTTTTTCATTATATGCAAAATCTACATTTTTAAATTCTATATTTCCTTTTAAATTATCAAAGTCAATATCTTTTTTACCTGTGTCTAAATCTTCATCTTGATCCATGAATTGAAAAAATCTTTCAGCACTGACTAAAACAGTTTGAATAATACTATATGCTTCAGATATGCTTGCTATAGGTCTATTAAACAGTTTAGAGTAAATAACAAAGCTTGAAAGTCCTCCAAGGGTTATTTTACCTTGAAGCATAAATATGGCACCAATCAGAATAATTAGTGAATATCCCAAATTTCCTATAAAGTTAAGTGTAGGAAAATTAAATCCTGCAAGAAAAATTGATTTTATTGCATTTTCTTTATAAGAAGAATTAAGATTTCTAAAAGTTTTAATAGCTCTTTCCTCATATGAGAAAGATTTTACTTCAGCTTGTCCTGTAAGTATTTCATCAATATATCCACTAAGTTTTCCAAGATATTTTTGTTGTACTCTTCTTTTTTCACGACTTTTCTCTGTTATTTTTTTTAAAAATACTCCAGTAAAAGAAACTAGAAAAAGCTGTATTAAAGTAAGAGAAGGACTAATATAAAGCATTATTCCTAAAGCAGTAAATATAGTAAGTATATTTACTATTACTCTTGTACCTATCTGAGAGAGAGAACCGCTTATATTATCAATATCATTTATCATTATACTGATAATATTTCCTTGCGAAATACCATCAAAATATTTTAGTGGGAATTTATGTATTTTTTCTATTCCATCTTTTCTCATCTTATTTACAATATCTTGTGATATTATATTCATTTTTATATTTTGTATTAAAGTAAGAACTGCCCCAGTTACATATGAAAAAAGAAGCAATATAGACATTTTTCCAAGCTGAATAAAGTCACTTTTACTCATTTGAAAATGTATTTGGTTTATTCCTTTTCCTACAAGATAAGGGCCTACTAAGGTAAGAAGATTTCCTATTATTGCCAGAAAAATCAGAAAAATAAATTCAAGTTTATATTTTTTTAAATAAGGGAGTAATTTTTCAAATAGATTATACTTCACAATAATTCCCCCCTGGTACACAAATTTCCTGTGATTCACATATTTCTCTATAGATTTCACAATTTTCAGTTAAAGCAGCATGGGAATCAAATCCTACTACTTTTCCATTATCCATTACTATTATTCTGTCCATTTTCATAATGGAAGCAACTCTTTGAGAAATAGTAAGAATAGTAGTGTTTTTAAAATAATTTTTAAGTTCATTTTTTAGATTGTATTCTGTGATAAAATCTAAAGCACTGAAACTATCATCAAATATCAGTATTTCAGGTTCTTTGATAAGAGTTCTAGCTATAGAGAGTCTTTGTTTTTGACCACCAGAGAAATTAGTTCCACCTTTAGTTACTTCAGTTTTATATTGATCAGGAAGTTTTTCAACAAAGTCTTTTCCTTGAACTATAGATATAACATCTCTGACTGCTTCATCAGAAGCCAGTTCTTTTCCCCATTTAATATTTTGTTCTATACTTTGAGAGAAAAGAAATGATTTTTGCATTACTATTCCTATTTTGTCTCTTAACTCTTTTTCTTTATATTTATTGACATTTATGCCATCTATAAGAATTTCACCTTTAGTTACTTCATAAAACTTAGGAATAAGAGATATAAGAGAAGTTTTACCAGAACCTATACCTCCAATTATTCCAATATTTTCACCTTTTTTTATTTTCAAATTTATATTTTCAAGAATATAATTATCAGTATTGTCATATGAAAATGAAACATTTCTAAATTCAATAGCTGTGTCTGTGAATATTTGTTCAAATTCTTCTTCTGACATATTAACTATATCTTCAGAAAGAACTTCTTTAACTCTTCTGTATGATATGGCAGTTCTGCTATATAAAGTAAAAAGAAATGAAAGAGCATTCATAGAGAAAAGAAGCATATTAAGATAATTTATGAAAGCTACAACTTCTCCTAAATGCATTTTTCCATAATTTACTCTGATACCTCCAAACCATAGAACAGCAGCAACTCCAATATTCATTATAAGAGTAATAAATGGGAGTTTACTTGCCATAAGATTATCAGCTTCAATTGTTTTAAGTTTAAGATCATCATTTTTTTCCTTGAATCTTTCAGCTTCAATTCTTTCTTTTGAAAGAGCACGAATAACTCTTATACCTGTAAGATTTTCTCTCATTACAAGAGTAAGATTATCAAGTTTTTTTTGTACTTCAGCATAAATATCAAAAGATTTTTCCATGTAATACATAGTAATTCCAACAATAGTTGGGACTATAAATATGAAAAGTATAGCAAGAACAGGATTGATAGATACAGCCATGATTACAGCTCCTACACCTGTCACAAGCCCCCTCAATACCATTCTTATACACATAAGAAACATATTCATAATTTGATCCACATCTTTGGTTATTCTTGTAATAAGAGATGCTTGAGTAAATTTATTGAGATGTACAAAGTTGAAACTTTGTATTTTGGTAAACACTTTATCTCTAAGAGAAGCACCAAAATTTTGAGTTGAATGGACAGAAAAATAATTACAGAAAATAGAACATATATATCCAACTAATGCAATAGCTACCATGATTCCACCCATTTTGGTAATATATGTTAAATCTTTGCTAGAAACACCTATATCTATAATTTTAGCCATTATCAAGGGAAGGGAGAGATCACAGAATGCTTCGCCCATTTTAAAGAGTGAGGCTAATATAGATTTAGGTATAAAAGGTTTAAAAATTTTGAACATCATTCCTCCCACATGTTTATATATATTTTCCATCTATAATTTTACCATAAAAAATGAAAGAAAAAAATACTTTTATAATCAAAATTTTTGTGTATAAAAAAAGGAACTAAGTTTCCTTAGTTCCGATTAATTCAATACCAAATCAATTATTTAGTTTTGATGTTAGCTGCTTGAGGTCCTTTTTGACCTTCAATTACATCATAAGTAACTTCTTCATTTTCATTTAAAGTTTTGAATCCATCTTTTTGGATTTGAGAGAAGTGAGCGAATATATCTTTTCCATCCTCACCAGTAATAAATCCAAATCCTTTTTCTTGGTTAAACCATTTAACTGTACCTTTCATTTGTTTCCTCCATAAATATAAATTTTTTAATGATATAACTTGTGATATTTTGGCAATAGTTATGACAAACTATCAGGTATAAACTTAATACTTAGGAAGATACTTCTTGAAAGACCTTTAAATATTAAAACCTCAAAACTCATAAATCTTTTATCACTACAAGAAATATTATACACTATTTTTTATCAAATGTACAGCTTTATTTTTAAAATTGACATACAGGAGTTGAAAGGGTATAATATACAAGGTTAAATAGAGAAAAAAGCAGGTGGGCAGCTGATAACCCATCTGCTTTTATTTTTTAGGAGGAAACAAATGTTTGATAAATTGAAACTAGATAAAAGATTCATAAAAACTCTGCTGGTACTGGCAGTTCCAATAATACTACAAAGTCTTGTGACAGCTTCATTAAATCTTTTGGATAACTTAATGATAGGAAGTTTAGGAGAAAATGAAATTGCTGCAGTTGGGATATCAAATCAATTTTATATGGTTTATTATTATTCTATAATGGGAATAACTTTAGGAGCTGGAATATTTATGTCACAGTTCTGGGGAAAGAAGGATGTATCCAGTATACATAAATTTTTAGGAATATCTCTTGTATTTGGAATGATAGCAACTATTTTTTATGCAGCTGCAGCATTTTTTATACCAGAAAAAATAATGAGTATATTCACTAAAGAAACTGTTGTGATTTCTTTAGGAAGAGATTATTTGAGAATGGTAGCATTAAGCTATATATTTACCACTGTATCTTTAGCTTTTGCAGCTTCTCTAAGAAGTATAGGACAGACAAAGATACCTATGTATGGAAGCTTGGTAGGACTTGCATTTAATGGCATTTTAAATTATATGTTTATATTTGGTAAATTTGGAGCTCCTGTTATGGGAGTAGCTGGAGCTGCTTTAGGCACTACTGTATCAAGATGTATGGAGCTTTCTCTTATACTTTTTATCATATATAAAAATAAGAATATTGTTGCAGGAAATTTATCCCAGCTTTTAGATTTTGATTTTTCTCTTGTAATAAAGTTTTTTAAAACAGCTACACCAGTTATATTTAATGATGTAATGTGGATAGGTGGAATAACAGCATATTTTGTAGCTTATTCAAAGTTGGGAACAAATGCTACTGCTACTATGCAGATAGCTAACACAATAAATAATGTATTTAATATATTTGGAATAGGAATAGCTTCAGCGTCTGCTATATTGATAGGAAATAAGATAGGGGCAGGACTTGAAGAAGAAGCTAAAAAGGATGCTTTAAAAATATCAGTATTTGGAGTTATGATTGGAATAATAATAGGAATAGTATTTTTTGCAGTAGCACCTCTTATAGCAATGTTGTTTAAAATAACTCCAGAAACTTATCACAATGTAATAATTGTGTTAAGAATAATGGCAGCAGCTCTTCCATTGAGATTTTTTGGAATAGTACAGATTATAGGTGTACTTCGTGGAGGAGGAGATGTTCTTTATGCAATAATAACTGAATTAGTTGCTGTCTGGTGTATTGGAGTTCCATTATCATTTTTAGGAGCAGTATATTTTAAGTTTCCAATAGTTTTAGTATATCTTATGGTATGTTTAGAAGAGCCATTTAAAGTAGCTGCCACTATTCCAAGACTTCGTTCTGGAAAGTGGATAAAGAACCTAATAAAATAATTTAGAAAAAACGTTTTAATTAAAGCTCTCTTTTTTATTTACTTAAAATAAGAAAAAGGAATAGGAAAATGAAAATTGTAAATAATAATACAATTGATAAAAATATAAAATCAGGAGGAATAAATTATGTTTAATGAAGTTTTTAAAAATGTTCTAGCTCATAATGGTGTTGTGTCTATTACAACTTGGGCAGATGGAAATGTTCACGTTTCTAATACTTGGAACAAATATTTACAGATTGCAGGCGAGGATAAGATATTAATTCCAGCTGCTTGGCTACATAAAACTGAAAAGAATATAAAAATAAATAATCAAATGATAGTAACTTTAGGAAGTCCTGATGTTCAAGGTAAAGTGGGAATGGGAACTGGATTTGTGATAGAAGGAACAGCAGCATTTCTTGATTCAGGAAAAGAATTTGATATGATGAAAGAAAAATTTCCATTTTTGACGAGAGTATTAGAGATAACTGTAAAAAATGTAAGACAGACAATATAAAATAAAAAAAATTAAAAGGCAGAGATTTTTTCTCTGCCTTTTTTTATGCATAAGAATTATTCAAAAAATGACATAATTTCGTTTTTCATACCGTAAATACGTTTAAAAATATACATAAAAAACTTTTTCAGAAAAATATGTATTTTTTATTGACACATAACAAAAAATGTTATATATTTATATCAATAAAGTGACGTATATATATGAAATAAACGTATTTGCGGTATAAACTAGGAGGTGTAAAAAATGTATGAAGAATTATTAAAAACACTAAGGAAAGAAAAAATAGTAGCAATATTAAGAGATGTTCCTTTGGAAGAATTTGAAAATGCATTAGATATTTTAAAAGAAGAAGGAATAAGAATTCTTGAAATAACGCTAAATAGTGAAAATGTAGAAAAACAGTTTGAAATACTTAAAGAAAAATATTCTAAAGATTTTATAATTGGAGCAGGAACAGTAGTAACATTAGAGGGATTAAACTTTGCTGTAAAAAATGGAGCCAAATTTATACTTACACCCAACATGGATGAAGAAATATTGAAAGAAGCAGAAAAAATTGGAATATTGTGTGTATGTGGATTTTTTACAGCTTCTGAAGCTATGAAAGCTAAGAAATATAATTGCTGTAAAATTTTAAAATTATTTCCAGCAGGAGAAGTACCATTTTCTTACCTAAAATCTCTTAAAGGACCAATTAATGACCTTGAATGTATGGCAGTAGGAGGGGTTAACAGAAATAATATTTCTGAATTCTTAAAGGCAGGATTTAGCTGTCTTGGAATAGGTAGTTCCTTAGTGGATAACAAGCTTATAAAAGCTGGAAGATTTAATGAGTTAAGAGAAAATATAATTGCTATAAAAAAAGCTGCTGAAAGTTTTTAGCAAGGAAATGGTGAGAATGAAGAAAATAGTAACAATAGATGCAGGAACTTCCAATTTGAGAATCAGAATTGTAGAAAATAGAAAAATAATTTTTGAAAGAAAAGAAAATTATGGAGTGAAAATTGGAAAAGAAAAATTTGAAAGTGAATTATATAAACTTTTAAAAGAATGTATAAAAGAAAATAAAATGATAAAAGAAGATATTGAATGTATAATTGCTTCTGGAATGATAACATCAGCTTTAGGACTAAAAGAAATAGAACATTTACATGTACCTGTTTCTTTAGAGAAATTTTCTAAAAATATAGTAAAAGTAAAATTTTTTGAATTTGAAATATATTTAATAACAGGAATAAAGGTAGAAAAAAAATATTTTAAAGAAGAGCATTTAAAAAGTATAGATGTAATAAGAGGAGAAGAGGTAGAAGTATTTGGGATACTTGAAGAAATAAAAATAGATGAACCAGCACTTGTAATTCTTCCAGGATCACATAATAAATTCATAGAAGTAAATAATGGAAATATAATGGATCTTCTTACGACTATGAGTGGAGAAATCTACGATGTGATGACTAAATACACTATATTAAAAACTTCTGTAGATGAAAAATTTGCTGACAAAATAGAAAAAAAATATTTAACACTGGGGAATAAAATTGGAAAAAAATATGGAATAAATCAAGGTTCATTTATGCTTAGAGGTTTAGATTTATCAGAAAAACTTACAACAAATGAAAAATCTAATTATCTTTTAGGATTAGTTTTAAGTGAAGATATATCTTCTTTGGAAAAAAATAGATATTTAAAAAAATATAAGAAAATAATAATAGCTGGGGGAAATATAATAGCTAAAGGATTATTTGAATTATTATTAGAAATGAAGTTAGATAATGATATTCAAATGATAATATCTAGTGAGTTAGCAACAATAGGAGCATTGAAAATATGGGAACAAAGTAAAAAATAAGGTGGGATATTATGTTGAATAAGTCGACTTTGAAAACAATGGAAATACTTGAAAAGATTTCTAACTCGAAAAATGGAATGACAATAACACAGCTTTCAAAAGAATTGGAAATTCCAAGAAGTTCTGTGGATGATATAGTAAAAGCTTTAGTTTCTAAGAAGTATCTTTATTGTTGTGATGAAAGTTTAAAATTGTATCAACTTGGAAATAAAATATTTGAACTTTCATTAAAAATGAGAGAAAAAAGGGAAGTATTAGAAATAGTAACGCCATTTCTAAGAGAGCTGGTTGATGAATTTAATGATACATTATTCTTTGGATTGAAGGATGAAGACGATGTGTTGTATCTTTCGAAAATAGAAAGTTCAAAAACTGTAAGAACTACAGCAGTATTAGGAAGTAGAAAATCATTATATTATACAGGACTTGGAAAAGCAATCTTATCAACTTATTCTGAAAAAGCCTTAGATGAGTATATTTCTAGAACTAAATTAGAACCTAAAACAGATTATACAATAATTGATTCAGATAAACTAAAAAAAGATATTTTGGAAACAAAAAAGAGAGGATATTCTATAGATTACAGAGAAGGGGATATAGAAGTTTCTTGTGTAGCAGCTCCAATATATCAAGAGGGAAAAATATTTGGAGCAATAAGTTTAGCAGGGTTATATACAACAATAGATGAAGAAGAAACAAGAAAAAGAGGGAAAAAAATAAAAAATATAGCTGAGAAAATATCAGAAATATTAAATTAAAATTAGGAGGAATGAAGATGAAAAAAATAATTTCAATTTTGATGGTAATTTTGTCAATATTATTAATAGGATGTTCAGGAGATAAAAAAGATGAGACAGTAAAAACAGAGAAACCAATAGTAATACAATTTGGGCATGATAATAATCCAGGGGACCCAGTTCAAGAAGCTGCATTATATTGGGCAAAAATACTTTCTGAACGTAGTAATGGAAAAATGAAATTAGAGGTATTTCCTTCAGGGCAATTAGGGTCTAAAAGTGATTTAATCGATCAAATGCTCGCTGGAGATGCAATAGTAGCTATTGGAAATGGACCATTTTACGCAGATAGAGGAGTTCCTGATTTAGGGATTATGCAGGCACCATATTTATTTGAAAATTGGGAGCAATTAGATAAATTAACAGCGAGTGACTGGTGGCAAGAGAAAGAAAATGAATTAGAAAAAAATGGACTAAGAATAATTGGAAAAAATTGGAGATACGGAGTAAGACATACTATAACTACAAAACCTGTTAAAAATGTAGCTGATTTAAAAGGAATGAAAATACGTACTCAAAGTAGTACAGTTCATGTGAAAGGATTTGAAGTATTAGGGGCAACACCTACACCAATGGCTCTTTCAGAAGTTTATACCTCACTTCAACAAGGGACAATTGATGGATTGGAAAACCCATTATCTGTAATTTATAGTGGAAAATATCAAGAAGTTGCAAAATATCTTATGCTTGATGGACATATAAGAGATTTGTCATCTATATGTATAGGAAATGAATTCTTCAGTACTTTAACAAGAGAAGAACAGGAATTATTAATATCAACTTGTACAGAAGCTGGAGAATACCAAAATAAATTAGCTGCAAAAGCAGATGAAGACTGTTTAGAAAAATTAAAAAATGAAGGAGTAACAGTTACAGAAATTGAGTTTGGTGAGTTTAAAAAAACAGCAGAACCTTTTTATCAAGATAAAACATTATTAAATAAATGGTCAAGTGGATTAGTAGAAAAAATAAATTCTATCATAGAATAAATTTAAGTCCAATATATATTTATATATATCAAGTTTATATAAAAAGAAAGTGGGAAGGTTAAAATGAAAAATATAATTCATAAAATTCTTAGTTTAGATTTAGTTATTTCAGGAGTAGCTCTGATAATACTTGTAATTCTTACATTTTTAGGTTCTTTGATGCGTTATATTATGAATAGACCTATAATATGGCAAGAAGAAGTTCAAATTGGATTGGCAATATGGGTAATATTTTTTGGTGCGAGTGCAGCATTTCGTTATTCAAACCATATAGCTATTGATATGGTTGTTGATATGTTTCCTAAAAATATTCAAAAAATAATTGAAATATTAATAGCAGTGGTGACTATAAGTGTTTTATTCTTTATGATGATAAATGGGAAAAATTTAGTTCTTCAATTTATAAAGACAAATAGAAGTACAAATATACTTCATATTCCCAGCCAATATATATATTTAGCTATACCAGTAGGGTGTTTTCTTATGATAGTAAACTATATAATAGCAGAAATAAAAATTATATTTGGAAAAGATTTAATAGGAATAGGAGAGGAGGAATAAAATGGGAATAAGTGTAGTAGGTATAGTGGGAATAGTATTACTTGTTTTTCTATTTTTGAAAGTTCCAGTATTTATTTCAATTTTAGCAGGCTCAGTTACTTATTTTATTTTGACTCCTAGGGTTCCTCAATTAATTATAGCTCAACGTTTAGTAGCAGGAGTAGAAAGTATACCTCTTCTTGCAATTCCATTTTTTGTATGTGCTGGTGTTTTTATGAATCATTCAGGGGTAACTCAAAGAATTATGGAATTTTGTGGAGTTCTAACTGGGCGCATGACAGGAGGTTTAGCACAAGTAAATGTACTTTTATCTACTTTGATGGGAGGGTTATCTGGCTCAAATTTAGCAGATGCAGCTATGGAGGCAAAAATGCTTGTTCCTGAAATGGAGAAAAAAGGATTTTCTAAAGAATTCTCTTCAGTTGTAACAGCAACATCAGCAATGATAACTCCATTAATTCCTCCAGGAATAGGAATGATACTATATGGATCAATAGCCAATGTATCTATAGGTAAATTATTTGTAGCTGGTTTAAGTGTGGGGGCAATACTTTGTATAGCTTTGATGATTTTAGTACATTTTATGTCTAAAAAAAGAGGCTATAAGCCATTACGTGAAGAACGAATAAAAATGGATGAATTTTTAAAAGCACTTAAAGGAGCAATTTTACCATTGTGTCTTCCTATTATTATTATAGGTGGAATACGTATCGGAGTATTTACTCCAACAGAAGCTGGCTCAGTAGCAATTGTGTATTCTTTGATACTTGGAGTAATATATAGAGAATTGACAATAAAAAAATTTTTGGATGGAATAAAAGAAACAGTTATTACAACATCGTCAATAATGCTCATTGTAGGAGCAGCTTCAGCTCTCTCTTGGGTTTTAACAAAAGAAAGAGTTCCACAGCAATTAACAGATTTTATTGTGGAAGTTATCAGTAATAAATATATGTTTCTTATTATTGTAAATGTTTTTCTAATAATAGTAGGAATGTTTATAGAAGGAAATGCTATAACTATCATTTTAGTTCCTTTATTGGCTCCAATTGCATTAAAACTTAAGATTGACCCAATTCACTTTGCAATGATTTTTATTTTTAATGTTTCAATAGGGACACTATCTCCACCTATGGGGACTTTGATGTTTGTTACTTGTGGAGTTACAAAATGTAAAATTAAAAATTTTATAAAAGAAGCAGTTCCTTTTTATATTCTTTTACTTATAGTGCTGGGACTATTAACTTTTATACCACAATTTTCAACAGCATTAGTAAATATGTTATATTAAGATAAGGAGATGACTGTATGATAAAAGCACTTTCTATAAATAGTATAGATAATGTAATAATAGCAATAGAGCCAATAACAAAAGGAGAAATTATTAAATATAAAGATAAAAAAAATAATATAAGAGATCTAAAAGTGTTAGAAGATATAATAATTTATCATAAAATAGCAATTTCAGATATAAAAAGAAATGAAGTAGTTATTAAATATGGAGAACATATTGGGAAAGCCATAATTGATATAAAAAAGGGAACACATGTACATATACATAATACAATAAGTGAGAAGAATTAAGTTTTAGGGGGAAATATGAAATTTTATGGATATAAAAGATCAGATGGAAAAATAGGAGTACGTAATCACGTTTTAATTTTACCAGCTAGTGTTTGTGCTTCAGATGCAGCAAGAATGATATCTAGTCAGGTTAAAGGAACAGTTACATTTAATAATCAAAATGGATGTTCTCAAGTGCCATCAGATCAGCAATATACAATGGATATGATGGCAGGGTATGCGGCTAATCCTAATATTTATGGAACAGTTGTAGTTTCTTTAGGATGTGAGAACTGCCAAATGGATTTAGTTGTCAATGAAATTATAAAAAGAACTAATAAGCCCATAAAAACTTTAATAATACAAGAAGAAGGTGGAACTATAAAAACTGTAGAAAAAGGAATTAGATATGCAATGGAACTAGTTCAAGAAGCTACTTTACTGCAGAAAGAGACTTTTCCTATAAGTGAATTGATAATAGGAACAGAATGTGGAGGTTCTGATCCAACTTCAGGACTTGCAGCAAATCCATTAGTAGGAGAATTGAGTGATAAAATAGTCAAAATGGGTGGAACTTCTATATTAAGTGAAACAACTGAATTTATAGGTGCTGAGCATATATTAGCTAAAAGAGCTAAAAATGAAAAAGTAAAAGAAAGAATTTATGAGATAATAGATAGATATGAAAAAAGTTTGGAATCTGTTGGAGAAAAAGTAAGAGCAGGAAATCCTTCACCTGGAAATAAAGCAGGGGGAATAACAACATTAGAAGAGAAATCTTTAGGATGTATTCATAAAGGTGGAACTTCTATAATACAAGATGTTATAGATTATGCTAAACCAGTTGAAGAAAAAGGGCTTGTAATAATGGATACTCCTGGAAATGATCCTTCATCAATAGCTGGGATGATAGCAGGTGGGGCTCAAATAATTCTTTTTACCTCTGGAAGAGGAACTCCAACAGGAAATCCAATAGCTCCTGTTATAAAGATAACAGGAAATAGAATAACTTATGAAAATATGAAAGATAATATAGATGTTGATGCAAGTCATGTTATTTATGGACCAGAGAGCTTAGAAGAACTAGGAGAAAAACTTTTAAAAGAAGTAATAGAAGTGGCTAGTGGAAAATTAGTAAAAGCAGAAATACTTGGATTTATAGAGACTTCAGTTATGCGTATTTGTAATTATGCATAAAAATATAAAAGGGCTGTAATACAGCCTTTTTATATTTCCAGTATTATTTTGTTTAAAACTTCTAAAGGAGATAAATCACGAAACTCATCTCTCAATTTTTTTTCTTTTGCTTCTATTTCAGCTTTTTCCTCTGGTGTAAGAGCGTTGGGGTCATATTCTGGAGGAGCCATATATTTTCTTATGTTATATTTTGATACTACCCTGTCAATAGGATCAAAATATATTGTAAGAATAGTTTCTCTAAGAGAATCTTCATTTTTTAAAATTTTTTCAGGCAAAAGTTTTTTTAATATATCTTTGTGTTCTTCAGTGTTGTTTAAATAATAGCTTCCATTATAATAAGTTATACCATAAAATCTATTTTTTTTAGCAATAACAAAATCAGGTTTTCCAAAAAATTCTCTCATTTCTTTTTCAGTAGATCTATATGGTATTATAACAGGATTTAGAGATTTTTCTACATGGAAGATAAGCATTTTTTCTGTGATAGAAGAGCACCCAGTCAAAAAAATAATACAAGTGATGATATATAAAAATCTGGGAACTTTATTTAACTTCAAGAGAATACCCTCCTTAAATTGTATGT
>Ga0153982_1000213_pt1 | contig 16003 bp, 6 predicted proteins | sample TSGA066MetaG_FD_104743 | JGI IMG/M metagenome (GOLD analysis project Ga0153982, IMG submission 104743) | Attine ant fungus gardens microbial communities from Georgia, USA - TSGA066 MetaG | ecosystem: Host-associated > Fungi > Mycelium > Unclassified | place: USA: Georgia, Alexander Wildlife...
CTGGAAACCTCGGGCGCGCTTGATATCGCCAGGGTCGATCCGCGGGTGTCGCGAGTGGTTGATATCAAGACGCCAGGCTCAGGCGAAGTCGCACGCAACCGCTGGGATAATCTGTCTCTGCTCAACGTGCGCGATCAGGTCAAATTCGTCATCTGTAGCCGCGCGGACTACGACTGGGCACGTGCGGTAATGGCCGAGCACGGCCTCGACCGACGCTGCGATGTGCTGTTTTCGCCCAGTCATGTCCAGGTGTCGCCGCAAGTGCTGGCGGAATGGATCGTTGCCGATCGGTTGCCGGTGCGGTTTCAGCTGCAGTTGCACAAGCAACTCTGGGGCGAGGAACCGGGCCGGTGATGCACAGTGCGCGACGACTTGCGACCACGTGTCGATCGGGCACGCTGCAGCCAGATAATGACCACAGGGTAGACGCATGAAGCCCGCGGTGGTGCTGTTGTCCGGTGGCATGGACTCTGCAGTGGTGCTTGCGATCGCGCGCGAGCAAGGCTATGCCGCACACGCGCTGAGCTTGCGCTACGGTCAGCGACATACGTGCGAACTCGATGCTGCTGTCGAGATTGCCCGCGCGCTGGATGCGCAGTCGCACAAGATTGTGGACGTGGATCTGCGCGCGTTCGGCGGCTCGGCGTTGACCGACGACGGTATCGCGGTTCCCATCGATGCCGATGGCGACCAGGGACGGACGGGCATCCCGGTCACCTATGTTCCTGCGCGCAATACTGTCATGCTTTCCCTGGCACTGGGTTGGGCGGAAGTGCTGGGCGCAGTTGATTTGTTTTGCGGAGTCAATGCGGTGGATTACTCCGGTTATCCCGACTGCCGCCCAGAATTCATTGCCGCGTTTGAGCGGCTTGCTAATCTCGCTACCCGAGCTGGCGTGGAAGGTCAGCGCTTCCATGTTCATGCGCCGCTGTTGCAGTTGTCCAAAGCCGGTGTCGTCCGAGAGGGCCTGCGCCTTGGCGTGGATTTCGCGCGCACGGTGTCTTGCTATCAGGCCGATGCCGATGGGCGCGCTTGTGGTCGCTGCGACGCCTGCCGTCTTCGTGCCAAGGGTTTCGTCCAAGCCGGTGTGCCGGACACCACGCGCTATCAAGCCGGGATCGATACCGCCGCCCTGCGGTAGAATTCCCGCTCCGTCGCGGCAACCCGCGACCGCCAATGTGGGCCGTTAGCTCAGTCGGTAGAGCATCGGACTTTTAATCCGCTGGTCGTTGGTTCGATTCCAACACGGCCCACCAATTTTTTTCGGGTTTTGGTGATTTCCCGCTGTCCGCGATCCTAGATTTATTCCGCAATATCTACAATTTGAACGATCGCGCCGATGTTGTGTTGGCCCCCCAGACGCTTACGCACTTAAGTCTCCGTCACAGTCATAGACGCTTGTTAAAGCTCTCGTCCATCGGTTGGTCATTGCTCCAGGTGACTCCAGGCCGAAGATAACAGCCCCGGCCATGATGAGCTTCAATCGCCCGTAGCGATCCCCAATATGGCAGAAGGTTATCAGCAGCGAACCTACGACGAAGCCTTAGGCATAAAGAAAAACGCCCGCTAACGCCAAGGATTCCCCCCGCCGTCGTTTGCCAAGAGACGAGCGGCTGCGTCAGTTGTTGAATGTTTTCTGGTCAATGATCCGAGACGAAGGCACAGACGCGCTGACCCTTGGGCAGCTCGCCGGAGCTGGCCGTGGTGAAGCGGCAGTACCAGCAAGCCTTCATCGAGAAGTGTCAGACCATCCTCGCGCCCTTCGCCGGCCCACAGGGCATGTCGCCGGCGAGCCTGTGGGCGATGCTCGGCGCGGCCGATGCGTTGTCGCACGCGGCTGTGGCCGGAGAGATCAGCGAAGAACAGGCACGATATGAGTTGGAGCAAACCATCATGGGGATGGTTAGGCGCAGCAAATGAGCGCATGTTTCGTGCCCAAGCTGATCTGCGCTTACACACGCAGGTTTTGCTAGCTGGTCAACGGACCCTAGCGGCGGGCTCAGGGGTATTGCACTAGTTAGGGCAATTCAACACTTAGGGAAATCAATCAAATAATTTGACCGACGTCACAGTGATGTTCACTAATGTGAAATTCTTTTAGAGTGACGGTGTAGTTAAATCCCTGGTGGTGGTACGTAGGGGGTGCGCTAGCTACTCAATTCCTAGTCGTGTTTACAAAATAAATTTGTTTACATAAGAAAGATCGCGGTGCCGTCCTGATGTTGTCGTTCGATTGACATCAGCACTGTTGCAACGCCTAAGGAATCGTGTGCTTGCTCCTCCAACACGAACGTCTGTTTGTGTTGGCAATCGTTATCAGATCGTGCCGACGCAGGCACAGCATGAAATGCTCTAGCGGCTGGGAGAGCATCGGGGAGTGAGCGCAATGGGGAGCCGCGGGGTACTGGCAAAAGTTCACACGGCTTTGACCGCGGGTCGGGTCAGAACTATTTTTGCGCTGCTGGCGCTGTCGATAGCCCCACTGTTTCCTGTGGCAGCGCAGGACGCGAGCAATACCAGCCTCGTGACACTGCCCGATGGAGTCGACGATCCAACACCTGGCAACAATTCCGCGACCGACACTGATCCGATCGTGCGTGGGGTTACCCTCACCAAGGTTTGGACCAACGGCAAGCCCAACGACGCGGTCAGCCTGTCGATCACTGGTGGCTCCAATGCGACGAACGGCTCGTCAACGGTAGATGGTTCCAGCACAGATGCCACTGCCGGGGCCGAGGGTGGAACCACAATCACGCTCGTTGAAACGTTCACCACAGGTGAAGCGGCCAATTACACCATCACGTTGACCTGCCAGCGCAGCAGCGACGGCACCGAGGTCACGGTGTCAGGTGGCGGTACCAGCCGCACCATCACCATGCCTGACGACAGTAGTGTGGAATGCACCTACACCAATAGTCGTATCGCGCAGCAGTTCAGTTTGGCCAAAGTCTGGGAAGCAGGCAGCACGAACGGACACACTGCGTCCGTGACCACCACTGGTGGCACCAACAATGCCAGCTTCACGTCGACCGCGCCGGCCAATACCAATGGTGACGCAGTCACCGTTTACGCCGGTGATGAGATCGCACTTCCCGAGGAGACATTTGGCGGTGGCGCGACGGACGCCACGTACTCCGCGGTTCTAGCCTGCTCGGGTGGTAGCCCACTGAGCAGCGGCGAAGTTCATCGCTTGTTGACGATTACTAACAGCACAGAAGAGACGGTATGTACGTACACCAACACGCCGTGGTCGGCCACTTTGACCTTGCGAAAGACGCTGGTCAACGAGGGTGGCGGCACTGCGGAACAAACTGATTGGACGTTGGCCGCGAGCGGACCGACCGCGATTTCCGGTACCCATGGCGCCCCGGAGGTCACCGAGGCCTCGGTTCAATCGGGCAATTACAGGTTGAGCGAAAGTGGTGGTCCGGACGGCTACCAGGCTTCGGATTGGTCGTGCACGGGGGTTACGGTTACCAACGGAAATGAGATCACGATAGAAAACGGCGATGAGGCGGTGTGCACGATTACCAACACCTTTGAGTCCGCGCCAGCGCTCACCCTCACCAAAACCGCAAGACTGGGTGATGGGAACAGCAACGGCACCGCCGATGCAGGCGAAGTGATCACCTACAACGTGACCGTCCAGAACACCGGCAATGTAACCATCACCGACTTGGTGGTGACCGATAGTTTTGAAGGAGGCGCTGCGACCACGCTGAGCTGTACTCCCACGACGTTGGCGCCGGATCAGGAAGCGAGGTGTGCTGCGTATACCCACACCGTGACCCAGGCCGAGGTCGACGAAGGGGAGACGCTCGCCAATACCGCGACCGCCAATGGCACGCCGCCGCCCGGTGCGCCGCAGCTGCCGCCGGCTTCTGACAATACCAACACGCCGGTAACCGGGGCAGGTCCGGCGATGAGCTTGACCAAGGTCGCCAACCCGAGAAGCTATTCGGCTGTCGGCGATGTGATCGAGTACGAATATACGTTGGCCAATATCGGCGGTGTGGTAATCAATGACTTGTCGGTGACAGATGACAAGTTGGGCACCATCAGCAATTGCGCGCCCAGCAGCATCGCGCCGAGCGAATCGTCCACCTGCACGGCGACTTACACCGTGGTCCAGGCCGACCTCGACGCCGGTTCGATCACTAACAATGCTATCGGCAATGGAACGCCTGAATCAGGGACGCTGACCCCGCCAGAGGATAGCGAAACCGTGGTGGCGAGCTCAGCCCCCGCGCTGACTCTGGAAAAAACTGCGGATGATCCGGTAGATGTCAACGGCAACGGAATTACCGACGTCGGCGACACCATTGCTTACAGTTTCACCGTCACCAACAGTGGCAATGTCGCGCTGGAACGCATTACCGTGACCGACACCAAACTGTCGGATGATCCGATTGCTTGCAATCCCAGCGACCTTGAACCAGGACGGCAGGCAATTTGTGGGCCAGTGACTTACACCATCACCGAAGATGATGTCGCCGCCGGCAGCGTAGAAAACAGTGCCACCGCCAGCGGCACGCCGCCGGGATCTACCACCCCGGTAGAAAGTCCGCCGAGCAGGACCAATACCCCCACTGCGCCACCCGAACCTGCGCTGAGTACATCCAAACAACAAACCGCCAACGACGATGCGGATGGCAGTTCGGATGTGAGTGTTGGCGATACGTTGACGTACACGGTGACGGTGACCAACACCGGCAATGTGCCGTTGTTGAACGTGGTGATCGAAGACGAGAAGTTGACGCCGAGCAGTCAGACATGCGCACGGGTTGAGGTGGATGGCACCTGCGTGTTGACCGGTACGTACACGGTGCGGCAGGCCGATGCCGATGCTGGCGAGGTGGTCAATACCGCGACGGTGACGACGGATCCCCCGCCGGGCGGTTCGCTGCCGCCGGAGGCATGTCCGGCAGGATCGGGCGCAGCGCAATGTCGTCCGAGCACGCGCACGCCGATCGTGCAGCGTCCTGCGATCACCACGACCAAGACGGCGACATTGACGGTGGACAACGGTACGCCGGATGTGGGCAACCCGGACGATGTGATCACCTATCAAGTGACCGCGCAGAACACCGGCAATGTGACCTTGGTGGATGTGGCGGTGGTGGACACGATGGAAGGCGGGCAGCCGCGGACGTTGACGTGCGCGCCGACCACGTTGGCGCCGAATGAGACGGCAACGTGCCAGGCCTATACCCACACCATCACCCAGGCGGAAGCCAGTCGCGGCGGCACGCTGAACAATACCGTTGATACGTCTGGGCGCACGCCTGCTGGCGGCACGCCCAGCAGGACGGTGCGCGCCAATGACAATGCCACGGTGGAAGTGGCGGCCGATCCTGCGCTGGTGCGGATCGTCAAGACGGTGCAGCCGCGCACGGTGCGCATCGGCGATCTGGTGCGTTACCAGTTGACCTTGGAGAACATCGGCCAGAGCGATGTGGTGGATGCAACCTTGGTGGATCGCCCGCCTGCCGGGTTCACCCTGGTGGCCGATACGCTGGAGGTGGTCGACCGCGACCGGGTCTCGCGTCTGGTCAATCCGTACCCGATCATGGTCGATCAGATTGATATTGCGGTCGGCGATCGTGCGACGGTGACCTATCTGCTGCGCGTGGGTGCGGGTGTGCGCGGCGGTGTGCATACCAATACGGCGGTGTTGAACAAGACCGGCACGCCGATTTCCAACACCAGTACTGCGTCTGTGCAGTTGGTGGGTGATCCGACCTTGGATGAGTCGTTGATTCTGGGCACGGTGTTCGACGACCGCGATGAAGACGGTTGGCAAGACAGCGCGGCGATGAGTGGCGTGCATGTGCAAGGCGGCTTTGCGCCTGGCGCTTATGTGGCCAATTCGACCACGGTGGACCGTGGTGCGGGCGCGCAGCCACAGGCCGATGCCAGTTCGCCGCTGCTGCACGGGATTGCCATAGGCAACATCAGTGCGCGCCAGTCCGATGCGGATCCGGTACAGGCGCATCAGGTGGTGGTGAGCCAGCGGCTCAATGCGCTGGACTTCACCAATGATTTTGTGCTGACCAGCCAGCAAGGGGTGAGCGTGCGCATGGATGCGGCGGGCAAGACCACGGTGGAACACAGTGGCGATGCGGCCAAGGGTTTGACTGCGGCCGCGCCGACGGTGGAGCGCAAGGTGGCGCAGGTGCAAGACGGTTACCAGGTGGATTACGTGATCCAGAACCAGGGCGTGTACGAGCGCGGGATTCCTGGGGTGCGTATCGCATCGGTGGAAGGGTTGCTGATGGAGACCGATCAATTTGGTCGCTACCACGTGATCGGGATTGATGGCGGTCGTTGGGAGCGCGGTCGCAACTTCATACTGAAGGTGGACCCGGCCACGGTGCCGCCCGGCAGTGCGTTCACCACGGACAACCCGCTGCTGCGCCGGATTACGCCTGGACTGCCGGTGCGCTTCGACTTTGGGGTGAAGCTGCCGCCGGGTCTGGTGGAGGGTCGGCGCGAAGAGGTGGAGATGGTGCTGGGCGAGGTGCTGTTTGAGCCGGAGAGTGCGCAAGTGCGGCCGCAGTACCTGGGCACGGTGGATGCGATCGCCCAGCAGGTGCGCGAGCGTGGCGCCGGTGAGGTGGTGATCTCGGCCAATGGCGAGTCTGAGGCGCTGGCCTATGACCGGGCCAAGGCGGTGCGCGAGGCGTTGTTGGCGAAGTTGACGCCAGAACAAGCCGCAGGTGTAACGGTGAGCTTGCGCGGTGATCTGCAAGATCCTTCCAGCACCTTGCTCAGTCTTGGCGAGTCGCCGGTGCTGGGCACGGTGTTGTTCGATACCGACAAGTCGATCATCAAGCCGGAGTTTGTGCCGATCATCGACAAGGTGGCAGCGGATATTGCCGCGCTGGCGGAAAAAGCCAAGGGCGATCTGATCATCGGTGTGGTCGGCAAGGCCGATGCGCGCGGCAGTGATGATTACAACGTGCGCTTAGGCATGCGTCGAGCGCGGGCGGTGTACGACGCAGTGGCGGCCAAGCTGATGCCGCCGGTGCGCGCGCGGGTGCGAGTGGAAATGAGCCAGGACCCGAATGCGCCCGTTGGGCTACGCAGCCGCCAGGGGAGCCAGCCATGACCACGACCATGACCCAGATCATGCGCCTAGCCATGAGCATGCGCACAACCATGAGCATGCTCATGAAGAGCACACTCATTAAGAGCACGCTCATGACGAGCACGCTTATGAGAAGCACGCTCATAAGCAAGATCACGCGCCAAACAATGAGCACGATCATGACCAACATCATGACCACGACCATCAGCAAGATCACGCGCCTAGTAATGAGCACGCCGATGACGAGCATGCCCATGAGGCGCATGCCTATGAGCACGCCCGTGAAGAGCATGCCCATCAGGAGCATGCCCGTGAGGAGCACGCTCATAAGCAAGACGATGCTGCCCGCTGTCTTGGCGGGGATCATGGTCAGCGCGGTGGTCTTCAACGTCAGCGCCCAAGACCAAGCGCCAATCAGCGATGGTGCGCAGGATATTCAACCTGCGACCAGCCAACCGTCCTATGCGCCGATGGGCGCCAGCACGCCCGCACTGGTGCAAGCATCGACACAGGCACCGAACGCGCAGGCACCGAACGCAGCACCGGTGCAACCCACGTCAATGCAGCCAATGCAAGCGTCGACGCCACCAGCGTCAATGCAACCAGCACCCATGCAGCAAGCACCAACGCAAGCACCGGCACCCACTGGTGATGTGACCTGCACCGGCGAGCAATGCCAATCTGGCAATGGCCAGATCCTGATGCGCGTGCGCACCCGCGGCGAGCGCCGGCCGGTGAGCACTGGCACCAGCGATCAGTCCTCGACCCAGGCCCTGCAACCGGACCGGCGCGTGGATGTGATGACCGAACAGCCCGGCAAAGCGGTTGCCGTGGGCAAGTGGTCGGTACAACTCCCCGGCGGCGGGGTGCTGTGGGCGACCGAGGACCCGAACCTCGGCACCGCCTCGTTCAATGTCTCCGCCCCGTCTCTGGTGTCCTTTGACGGCACCCGCATCACCCAGCCGGTGCGGTTCTACGCCTATAACAACTACGCGGCTTTTATCGAACGCGCCCAGGTTCTGGTGTATCGGGCCAGCGATGTGGATCTGGTCGATCCGCTGGCGACCATCGACCTGCCGGTGGCGGCAGTAAGCGAAGTGGAATGGGACGGCAGCTTGCCAGGCGAACTGCGTGCACGTCAGGGTGATGAGCTGGCCTATATCGTGCGCGCATACGGCGCTGACGGCAGCTTTGACGAGACCTATCCGCGCCGATTGCAGCTGGTCAATCCTGACGAAGCCCAGCGCGGCGCACAACTGCTGCGCACCGCGGTCGAGCGCCAGTATGGCCAAGCGTTTAGCCTGGAACAGGCACAAACCCAATCGCAGATCGAATCGGTGTTTGGCACCGACGCACTGCGGGTGCAGAACATTCCGATCTACGGCTCGCGGATCCGGATTCAAGGGCGCAATCTGCCGCCCAACACCGGCGTCAAGATCAACGGCCAGAGCCACCCGGTGGACCTGGAGCGCAAACTGGTCGCCGAATATCTGGTCCCGGTTGGCCGGCACCAGTTTGATCTGGAAATCGCTGGCGCCCAGGGCCAAGCCCCTGCCCGGCATGTGCTCGATGTGGACGTCAGCGGGCGCTATCTGTTTGCGGTGGCCCTGGCCGACCTGACCGTCTCTGGCAATACCGTGTCCGGCTCGATCGAGCCATTGGGCGCGGATGCCGCACGCTATGACGACAGCATGATCGTCGATGGTCGCCTTGCGTTTTATCTGAAGGGCAAAATCAAAGGCAAATACCTGATCACGGCCCAAGCCGACACGCGCGAGCGCGAAGTGAGCGAACTGTTTAACGGGTTCTGGAACGCCGACCCGCAAGACATTTTCCGGCGTCTGGATCCTGACCAGTACTACCCGGTGTATGGCGATGACTCGACCACCTATCGCGATGTGGACACGATGGGCCGGCTGTATGTGCGCGTGGACTGGGACAAGAGCCAAGCGTTATGGGGCAACTACAACACCGGCATCACCGGCACCGAATACGGCCAATACTCGCGCTCGCTGTACGGCGGCGCGCTGAGCTGGCGCAGCCGCGGCAGCACCAGTTGGGGTGAACCGGGCAGCGAACTGCGCGTGTTCGGCTCAGAAGCCCAGACCGCCCCGGGTCGCAGCGAGTTCACCGGCATCGGCGTGAGCGTGTTCCATTTGCGCCACACCGATCTGATGCCCGGCTCAGAGCGCATCGCGATCGAACTGCGCGACAACACCACCGGCCGGATCGAACAACGCGTCGAACTGCAGCCGGGCGCTGACTACGAGATCGACAATCTGCAAGGCCGGGTGATCCTGAGCAAGGTCTTGCCGATCACCGTGACCGATCCCAAACAGATCACCCGCGACACCCCGCGTGGCGGGCTCACACCGGTGCTCACGGTCGACTACGAATACATCCCGCGCGGCTTCAACCCAGACGAAATCACCGCAGGCGTCCGCGGCAAGCACTGGTTCGGCGACCACGTGGGCGTGGGCCTGACCTATGTCGACGAAAACCGCGCAGGCGAAGACTACAACTTAGCTGGCGCCGACATCACCTTCCAGGCCGGGCGCGGCACGTATTTGAAGCTGGAGCAAAGCAAGACCCAGGCCACCAGTGCGCCGGTGTTCTTCTCCAGCAATGGCGGCCTGAGCTTTACCCAGCTCAACGGCCTCAACGAGCGCCGCACAGGCCAAGCCCGCGCTGTCGAAGCCCGGGCCAACTTCAAGGAACTGGGCTGGAGCACCCTGGACTGGTCCGCCGGCGCCTGGTGGCGCCAGGTCGATGCCGGCTACTCCATCGCACGCTTTGATATCGGCCAACAGGTCGAAGAATATGGCGTAGAAGTCCTCGGCCAGTTTGCGCCCAATGTCAACGTCTACGGCCGCCACAGCCAGGCCGAGCGTGGCGCAGAACGCCTGACCCAGACCCAGCTGACCGGCGAATGGCGGATCAACGACGCCAGCACCTTCAGCGGCGAACTGCGCCGGGTACAAGAAACCCGCCTCAGCAGCGACGGCGTGGGCACCTTGGGCGCGCTCAAATACCAACACCGCTTCGGCAGCACCTTGGACCTGTACGGCATCGCCCAGTTCACCCTGGACGATGACAGCGGCCGCTACGAAGACAACGATGCCTATACCGTCGGCGCCAAATACCTGTTCGGCACACTGTCCAGCCTAGGCGCCGAATACACCACCGGCGATCGCGGCGACGCGGCCACGGTCAGCGCCGAATACCGCCTCACCCCCGACCACACCGTCTATGGCAGCTACGCCTTCTCCACCGATGCGCGTCCGTTCGACCCGCTGTTCAACAACCGCGTCCAAGACGGCTGGACCCTTGGCCAACGCTGGCGCCTGAGCAACCAGATCAACCTGTTCAACGAAAGCCAATACCTCAAAGCCCCGCAAGAATCCGGCCTGGCCCATACCTTCGGCATGGACTTCTACCCTGGTCTGGGCTGGAACACCGGCTTCACCTTGCAACAGGCCGAACTGGACACCGTCTCAGGTCAGGTCCAACGCAAAGCGGTCAGCCTCAATGGCGGACGCACCTCCAATGCCACCCAATGGCAGAGCAAGGTCGAATGGCGCCAGGACACCGGCGCCGAACAGCGCGAACAATGGGTCACCACCAATTACCTCACCCACAAGTTCAACGAAAGCTTCCGCATTGCTGCGCGCTTGAACTACTCCGATACCGACGATGAAATCAATGCCTTGGCCGGCGCCAAATTCATCGAAGGCAATGTCGGCTTCGCCTGGCGCCCATGGGACACCACCCGCTGGGCCCTGCTCGGCCGCTACACCTACCTCTACGACGTTTCCACCCTGGCCCAGGACGAGAGCGTGGCCTATTACGACCAGCGCAGCCAAGTGCTGTCCTTCGAAGGCGTCTACCGCCCATCGCACGACTGGGAGTTCGCCCTCAAAGCCGCACGCCGCCAAGGCGAAGTGCGCATGGGCCGCATGAGCGGACGCTGGGCTGACTCCGCCGCCACCTTCCTCGCAGGACAAATCCGCTACGGCATCACCACCAACTGGAACGCCCTGGCCGAATACCGCTGGCTCGGCGTCAAACAAGGCGGCGACCGCGCCGGCGTCCTGCTCGGCATCGACCGCGACATCGGACCCAACTTCCGCGTCGGCATCGGCTACAACTTCACCAACTTCAGTGACAACCTCACCAACTTCGACTACGACCACAAAGGCTGGTTCTTGAATGTCGTGGGTCGGTATTGATGAAGCCCTGAACAAGTCTACCCCCAAGATTTGTTTTGAACCCTCTTCGATCAATCAGACATTTAATAAATCGACGTTGCTCAAGGTTTTTCAATTAAATAAATGAACTACAAAAATAATCTTGGTATCGCCGTTTAGGATTTGCACAAAGGATTTTTCTTTATGTCTCCGGCAGCCGTTCTCATCACACAGTCAAGACACATGCCGAAACCTCAAATGCGCCGAGCATCGGTCAAAATCTGGTGGCCAATGGCGCTGGTCTTGCCAGTGTTGATGCTGTTCAGCGATCTGGTATGGGCGTCAAGCGTCATCCGCCAATTCACCCCGCGCTATAGCACGACCCAGCGCGGCGAAGTGCTGGTGATCGGCAATTCGAGCATGACCTGTCCCGACTCGCAAACCAACTGCCCCGCGGCGCGCAACCGGGTGGGGACCATACTCAACAACAACAGCTACACCATGGAATATGTCAACCCGGACAATGTGTCCACCATTCCTGCGAATTCAAGTACTGCGGACCTGGTGCTGCCTGCAGGCGGCGAAGTGCTGTTCGCGGGTTTGTATTGGGGCGCCGCTACTTCCGCCGGTGCCCGCGGCGTGGCAGCGCCACAACCTGTCAGGCGCAATATTGTTCAGTTTGCTACCCCGGGATCGAGCTATGTCTCTATTACCGCTAGCCGGGTGGACAATAATGCCTCCGATTTTTCGGCTTTCGCCGATGTTACCTCCCAAGTGCGCGCTGCGGGCGCCGGCACCTACAAAGTCAGCGGTATCCAGGCCGGGACAGGCGCCGATCGTTACGCGGGATGGTCCTTGGTGGTGGTGGTTAGCGACCCCAACCTGCCGCCGCGCAATATGACCGTGTTCGATGGGTACGCGATCATCAACACTTCCACTCCCAGAGAAATCACCACGCGGGTCAGCGGTTTTCTCACGCCGCCCACCGGGCCGGTCAACACCATGCTGGGAGTGGTAGCTTATGAGGGCGATCAGCTTTATGTCAACGATATTTTTCAACTCAATGGCAATACGTTGAGTGATGCGGTGAATCCCGCTGATAATTTCTTCAATTCCACCATTTCGGAGTTGGGTCAAGATGTAATGGACCGCAATCCGAGCTATCTCAATGTGCTCGGCATCGACATCGACCGGATGCAAACCAATGCATTGGGCAATAACGAAACTGATGCGGATTTAACCTTTTCTTCTTCCGGTGACGTGTACTACCCGGTAGTATTTACTTTCCAAGTCGACGTCTTTGAGCCGGTCATTCGGCCGGTTAAGAGCTATACCGATGTCAATGGCGGCCAGGTGGAGGCCGGCGATATTATCGAGTACACCATCGAGGTACCTAATACTGGTAATGACGGCGCGGTCAACGTGGTGCTGACCGATCCGATTCCAGAAAATACCAGCTATGTGCCGAATTCTCTGATCGTCACCGAGGGCGCGAATGCGGGCGCCAAGTCCGATCTGGCCAGCGATGACCAGGCGGAGTTTGTCACCGGCCCGGATCGGGTCGTATTCCGACTTGGTGAGGGTGCCAATGGCACCGACGGCGGCAGACTCGCGCCAGAAGCATCCACCACGATTCGGTTTCGGGTGATGATCGATCCCGACGCGCCGGGCGGCACTAATATCGACAATCAGGGCAGCGTGGACTACACGTCAGAGACCTTGGAAGAACCCAAGGAAGCTGACACCAATCTGATACGGTTGACCGTGCACCCGGTCTCGGCAGATATCGCGATCACCAAGACCAATACCCCTGGACAGAACAACAATGTCGACCTGTCCGACGACACCTTGGTCAGTGACAGTGAAACCACCTATCAGATCACCGTCACCAACAATGGCCCCGGGAATGTCAGAGGCGTTCTGGTGACCGATCCTGCCGACAGGCGTCGCGGACTGAACTGCCCAGACGGAAACGAGGTCACCTGTCGGGGCAGCGAGAGCGGGGTGTGCCCATCGGCAACGACGACGGTCGGCACCTTGTCCAGCCCGGGATACCGGCTTGGTTCGCTACCTAACGGCAGCAGTGCCAGTCTGACCTTTACGTGTACCGTTGAGTAGAACTGATCATTGCACAGGTCCGCGCGCAGTTTATGTGGTGTCCGCAAATCACTTGAACCTCATTCGCGCGAAAGCCAGAACCCGGTGTCTTTGATTGTCAGAATCTTAAAGTCACTGGATGACCAGCGCTTCGCGCTGTAGAAATGTGCCTTCAGCGTTCACGGGGATAACGAGTTGAAAATTCAGTGCCGCACTGTATTTCCGGAGTTTGAGATAGGTACTAGTGCGATGGGCTCTAGAAATCCCCGAACCAGCTCAGAGAGTCAACGCACTCAGATGATTCCAATCATGGCATTTCATGGCATGGGCACTGTCGCCAGCGTATCGAGCAATTGTTGCCCGTAGCGTGTGAGTTTGCTGCCGCCGATGCCCGGGGTTAGCGCCAAGCCGTGAAGATCAACGGGGCGGCGTTGCGCGATCTCGCGCAAGGTGCGATCGTGGAAGATCACGTATGGCGGCACACCTTGGTCTCGTGCCAGGCGCGTGCGTAACCCACGCAGCGCTTCGAACAGCAGCATGGCATGCGGATCTAGTTGTGGCGGGCTCGATTGTTGTGGCGAGCTCAATTGCGCCGCCGCGACGGCAGTGCCGCGTACGTGTGTGCTGGTGCGTGGCGCATCCTTGCGCAGACGTACATCCCGCTCGCCGCGCAGTATCGCGCGACTGGCGCTGGTCAGGCGCAGTCCGCCATGGCCTTGCAGATCTATTTCCAACAAGCCTGCCGCGATGAGCTGGCGGAATACGCTGCGCCACTGTTTCGCATCCAACTCCTGGCCGATGCCATAGGTGCTTAGCCGGCTGTGCTGGAACTGTTGGATCTTGTTGGTATCCGCGCCGCGCAAAATATCGATCAGGTGCGCGGCACCAAAGCGCTGGCCGCTGCGATAAACACAGGACAATGCTTTTTGCGCGACCAACGTGCCGTCCCAGGTCTGCGCAGGCGACAGGCAATTGTCGCAGTTTCCGCAAACATCGGCGGCTTGTTCGCCAAAATATTCGAGCAGGGTCTGCCGACGACATTCGATGGATTCGCAGTAGCCGAGCAGGGCATCGAGCTTGCGCCGTTCAGTGAGCTTACGCTGTTCGGGTGCATCGGAACTGGCGATCATCCTTTGCAGCAAAGTGGCGTCGCTCAGTCCATAAGCGAGCCAGGCTTCAGATGGTTCTCCGTCGCGACCGGCACGGCCGGTTTCCTGATAGTAGCCTTCCATCGACTTGGGCAGATCCAAATGCGCGACAAAACGCACATCCGGCTTATCGATTCCCATCCCGAATGCGATCGTGGCCACCATCACCACGGCATCCGCGTGCACGAAGCGGCGTTGATGCTCCGCGCGCAGATTTGCAGCCAGTCCGGCGTGGTAGGGCAGGGCTTGATAACCGGCTTCGGCCAGTAACTGCGCGATGGCCTCCACTTTGCGCCGCGATAGACAGTAGACAATTCCGGCATGATCGCGATGCTGGTCGAGAAAGCGGAGCAGCTGTCTGGCCGGATCCTGTTTGGCAACCACGCGGTAGCGGATATTGGGTCGATCGAACGAACTGACAAACTGCCGCGCCTGCTGCAGCGCCAGGCGCTCGATGATCTCATCGCGAGTGGGTGCATCGGCGGTGGCGGTGAGTGCGATCCGCGGCACCTGCGGCCAACGCTCATGCAGCACGGTAAGTTCGCGGTACTCAGGTCGAAAATCATGACCCCATTGCGACACACAGTGCGCTTCGTCGATCGCGAACAGCGCGATACGCGCCTGCGTTAACAAATTGAGCAGGCGCGGGGTGAGCAAACGCTCCGGCGCTACGTACAACAGATCCAGTTCGCCCGACTGCAGTCGCTGTTCCACCTTGGCCGCGGTGTGCCCATCCAGACTGGAATTGAGATATGCCGCGCGTACGCCGAGTTGGCGCAACGCCTCCACTTGATCCTGCATCAGTGCGATCAGCGGTGAGACCACGATCGCGGTGCCACTGCGGATCAAGGCGGGAATTTGATAACACAGCGATTTGCCGCCACCGGTGGGCATCAGCACCAGCGCGTCGCCACCAGCGGCCACATGCGCGACGATCTGCGCCTGAGCGCCGCGGAACGCGTTATAACCGAAGACTTGGCGCAGGATGTCGTGGGCAGAGTCGATCATGCGCCTATGCCCTGCTCGTCAAGATCACAGGCCATGCGCCGCAGCCACGGGTCACCATTCAGGACTTATTCCAGCAGCGAGCGCAGCATCCAGGCGTTCTTTTCGTGCACCTGCAGGCGCTGGGTCATCAAATCCTCGGTGGGTTCGTCGTCAGCATCATCGGCGACGTCGAGTACCCGGCGAGCACTGCGACAAACTGCTTCGTTTCCAACCACCAGCTGGCGCACCATTTCGCGCCAATCCGGCGCCTGGGTCAGGCCGGGTTCTTCCTTGATCGAGGTCAGACGGATGAACTCTGCGTAGGAGCCCGGCGCATTGAAGCCCAGTGCCCGGATCCGTTCAGCCACCTCGTCCAGCGCCTGCCATTGCTCGGTGTACTGGTCTTCGAACATCTTGTGCAACGCGTTGAACATCGGACCGGTCACATTCCAATGGAAGTTATGGGTCTTCAGATACAGGGTGAACGCATCGGA
>Ga0153982_1000219_pt1 | contig 15782 bp, 11 predicted proteins | sample TSGA066MetaG_FD_104743 | JGI IMG/M metagenome (GOLD analysis project Ga0153982, IMG submission 104743) | Attine ant fungus gardens microbial communities from Georgia, USA - TSGA066 MetaG | ecosystem: Host-associated > Fungi > Mycelium > Unclassified | place: USA: Georgia, Alexander Wildlife...
AAAATAGCTTTTTTCACTACAATTGCTATTGATATTATACACTTTATAAAGTATAATTAAGATAAGAATAGTAGTACATAAACGAACTACTTAAAATCTAGAGGGAGGAAATTATGCAGGATGTGATAGACAAACTTATAAATTTTGGCTTTACTAAAACTGAAGCAATAGTCTATATAACCTTGCTTAAATCAGGAAAAATAAATGGTTATAAATTGGCTAAGGAGCTAAACCTCTCAAGATCTACTGTGTACCAGGCTTTAGAATCTTTATATAAAAATGGATATATTTTTATGATTCCTAATGGAAGTAAGGAATATGAAGCTAAAGAGCCTGAGATTATTTTTGAAGAAATAGAAAAGAAATTTCATAAAAACGCCGAAAGTATAAAGCAACAACTTAAAAATATAGAAAGACCTTTAAAAAAAGATTATTATTTAAGAATTGAAGGATATGAAAATGTCATTCATACTCTTCACAATGTAATAAAAGAAGCAAAAAAAGAAATATATTTAAATACAGATTTTAATTTAGAAATAATGAAATCTGATTTAAAGGAAGCTGTTGAACGAGGAGTGAGAATTATAATATTTTCTTTTAATAAATTAGAAGATATTGGAAAAGAAATCGAATATTATCATAAAACTGAAGTAAAAGAAACTCATAAAAACCCAAAGAGAATAATGATGGTAACTGATCTCTCTAATAGTTTTGTAGTGACTAATACTGGTGATAGAATAATAGGTACTCTTACAGATAACGAGGTCTATGTTCAGATAATTTCAGAGCATATACATAGTGATATCTATATGGCAAGATTAGCTGAGATATATGAAAAATCTTTTGAAAAAAAAATCAGTATAAACAGTCTTCATGAAAAGAAAAACTTTATTCAATAACAGGGGGAAAAATGTTTAAAAGAAGCAGTGGTATATTAATGCATATAACTTCTCTTCCAAGTGAATATGGAATAGGAGACTTTGGGAAAAAAGCATATGAATTTGTAGACTTCCTTGAAAAATCTAAACAAAAATTATGGCAGATACTTCCTATGGGACCTACAGGATATGGTGATTCACCTTATCAATCTTTTTCAGCTTTTGCAGGTAATCCATATTTTATAGACCTAGAAGAATTCATAGAATTGGGGTACATAAATAACGAAGATCTTTCTTCTCTAAAAGAAATAAATTATAATGACAATCTCGACTATGAACAAGTAAATGAAAGAAAAACTAAACTTTTAAAAAATATTTTTGAAATTTTCTTGAAAAAAGTTGAAAAAAATGATGAAATAAAGAGTGACTTAAAAAGATTTAAAGAAAAAAATGCTTATTGGTTAGATAATTATATCTTATATATGGCATTGAAAGAAAAATTTTCTGGAAAATCATGGCAAGGCTGGCCTAAATACTACAAATATAGGAATTTAAAAAAGATTGAGAAAAATGATGAAAAAATAAAAAAAAATATGGATTATTTTTCATTTGTGCAATATACTTTCTATAAACAATGGTTTAAGTTGAAATCTTATGCAAATTCCAAAGGAATAAGTATAATTGGTGATATTCCCATCTTTGTGGCAACAGACAGTGCTGATACTTGGAGCGAATCAAAAATATTCCAATTTGACAAATATAAAAAACCAAAAAGAGTATCAGGATGCCCTCCAGATTATTTTAGTAAAGATGGACAATTATGGGGAAATGTATTATATGATTGGAAATATCTTAAAAAAACAAATTATGACTGGTGGATAAAAAGAATAGCTTACTGTTTTGAAATATATGATATTGTCAGAATAGATCACTTTAGAGGATTTGAAGCTTATTGGAGCATTCCAGCAAAAGATACCACTGCTGTAAGAGGGCATTGGGAAAAAGGTCCTGGAATGGATTTCTTCAGAGCAGTTGAAAGAAGATTAGGGAAACTTCCAATAATTGCTGAAGATTTAGGACTTCTTACTGAAAGAGTAAAAAAGCTTTTAAAAAGAAGTGGTTTTCCTGGAATGAAAGTACTTGAATTTGCTTTTGATTCAGAAGATAGTGACTATTTACCACATAAGTATGAAGAAAATTGTGTAGCATATACTGGAACTCATGATAATAACACTGTACCTGGATGGTATGAAACTATCTCTCCAAAAACTAAACATTATTGTGATGAATATTTAAAAAAATATCTCAGTAAATTTGGAAGTGATTATTGGCTTCCTATTAATTTAAGATTCATTGAGGCTATATGGGCATCAAAAGCAAATATAGTAATAGCACAAATGCAGGACTTTATTGGTTTAGGAGAAGAGGGAAGAATGAATGCCCCATCTACAATGGGAAAAAACTGGAAATGGAGACTTAATGAAAAATATATTACTGAAGAATTATGTAATAATATAAAAATAGTAACTAGAAAATTTAAAAGATAAACAAATTGTTAAAGGGAGAAAATATGAAAATTGAAAAAAATGAGTTAAAGAAACAAATTGAAAAATATGTAAAAATAAGTTTTGGCAAGGATATAACTGAAGCTAATGAATTTGAAATCTACAGAGCTTTAGGGCAAGCCATTATGGAAGAAATTTCTGAAGATTGGTATGAAACAAAGAAACTTTATTCTCAAAAAAAACAAGCTTTTTACCTTTCAGCTGAATTTCTTATGGGAAGAGCATTGGGAAATAACCTTATTAATCTTGGATTATTAGGTGAAGTCAAAGAAGTATTAGCAGAATATGGTATTGACTACAACAAAATAGAAGATGAAGAAGAAGATTCTGCTTTAGGAAATGGTGGACTAGGAAGGCTTGCTGCATGTTTTTTAGATTCTCTTGCTACTCTTAATCTTCCTGGTCAAGGATATGGTATCAGGTATAGAAATGGTATCTTTAACCAATCATTTAAAGATGGATATCAAGTAGAAAAACCTGAAACTTGGCTTAAATATGGAGATGTATGGTCTATTGAAAGACCAGCTGATGAAGTTATTGTAAGCTTTGGAGATGAAAATGTAAGGGCTGTTCCTTATGATATGCCAATAATAGGTTATGGAACTAAAAATATAAATACTTTGAGACTTTGGGAAGCTCATTCAATAATAGACCTTGACCTTGGAAAATTTAATCAACAGGATTATCTTCATGCCACTCAAGAAAAAACTAGAGCTGAAGATATATCAAGAGTTCTTTATCCAAATGACTCAACTGATGAAGGGAAAAAATTAAGATTAAAACAGCAATATTTCTTTGTATCTGCATCATTGCAGGATATTTTAAGAAAATTTAAAAAAATACATGGAAGAAATTTTGATAAATTTTCTGAATTTACAGCTATACAGTTAAATGATACTCATCCTGTTATAGCTATTCCAGAATTAATGAGATTACTCTTAGATGTTGAGGGAGTATCTTGGGAAAAAGCTTGGGGAATAGTTGAAAAAACTTTCTCATATACTAACCATACTATACTAGCAGAAGCACTTGAAAAATGGTGGGTTGGATTATATGAACAAGTCGTTCCAAGAGTATATCAGATAACTCAGGGAATAAATGAACAATTGAAAAGATTTTTAGCTGAAAAATTTCCTAATGATTCAGCTAGACAAGAAAGAATGACTATCATACAAGGAAATATGATTCATATGGCATGGCTTGCTATATATGGAAGTCATACAATAAATGGGGTTGCTGCTCTTCATACAGAAATTCTTAAAAAGAAAGAATTAAAAGATTGGTATGAAGTATATCCCAATAGATTCCAAAACAAGACTAATGGTATAACACAGAGAAGATGGTTGCTTCAATCAAATCCTCAGCTGGCAAAACTGATAACTGAACTTCTTGGTGAAGAATGGATTACTGATCTAAGTCAGTTAAAGAGATTAGAAAAATATATTGATGATGAAGGAATCCTAAAAAGAATTTTAGAAATTAAACATGATAAAAAAATTGAGTTAGTAAATTATTTAAGAAATACTCAAGGAATAGAAATCAATCCAAATTCTATATTTGATATGCAGATAAAAAGACTTCATGAATATAAAAGACAGCTTTTAAATATATTCCATGTCATAGGTCTATATCATAAATTAAAATTGAATCCATCAATGGAATTCAATCCAGTTACTTACATTTATGGAGCAAAGGCTGCTCCAGGTTATCTTCTAGCTAAAGGTATAATAAGGCTTATTAATGAAGTAGCTCAAGTGGTAAACAGGGACCCTGATGTAAATGGAAAATTAAAAATAGTATTTGTTGAAAACTATAGAGTATCTGTAGCTGAAAAATTATTCCCAGCAGCAGATATTTCTGAACAAATATCTACAGCAGGAAAAGAAGCTTCTGGAACTGGAAATATGAAATTTATGCTGAATGGTGCTTTAACTATTGGAACTCTAGATGGAGCTAATGTAGAAATAGTAGAGGAAGCAGGAATAGAAAATAACTATATTTTTGGATTAAAGGTTAATGAAATAGAAGAACTGAGAACTAAAGGTTATGATCCTCATATACCTTACAATAATACAGAAGGACTTAAAAAAATAGTTGATTCATTGATTGATGGAACTTTCAATGATCTTGGAACAGGAATTTATGGAAATATTCATAGATCTCTTATGGAAAATGCCCCTTGGCAGCAAGCTGACCAATATTTTGTATTAGAAGATTTTGAAGCCTATAGAAAAGCTCAAAAAACTATCAATAAAGAATACAGAGATAGAATGGGATGGGCTAAAAAACAGCTTATGAATATTGCAAATGCGGGAAAATTCTCATCTGACAGAACTATAAAAGAATATGCAGATGAAATATGGCATATAGAACCAGCTAAATTATAAGCTGGCACATATCATTTTTGTTATCAAGGAGGTGTAATTTCAAAATGGAGTATGAATTAGATGTGTATCTTTTTCATAAAGGAGAACACAGAGAAGCATATAACTATATGGGAGCACATTTAACTAAAGATTCAGTTATATTTAGAGTATGGGCACCTCATGCAAAATCAGTTGCTGTTGTTGGAGATTTTAATGGCTGGACTGGTAATGAACATACAATGAAGAGAATAAATAATGAAGGAATATGGGAACTTGAAATCCCAAATCTTAACAAATTAGAAAAATATAAATATAGAATTGAAAGTGCTGATGGAAAAATAGAACTGAAAGCTGATCCTTATGCTTTCTATTCTGAAATGAGGCCTAATACAGCATCTATTGTTTATGGTATTCCAAAATTCAAATGGGCAGATAAAAGATGGTTAAATAAAAGAACAACTGGATTAGATAAGCCTATCAATATATATGAAGTTCATTTAGGGTCATGGAAAAGAGGAATACATGGTGAATGGTTAAACTATAAAGATTCTGCTATTATGCTTACAGAGTATCTTAAAGAAATGAACTATACTCATATTGAAATAATGCCTATAAATGAATATCCACTTGATGCTTCTTGGGGATATCAAGCTACTGGGTATTATTCAGTTACAAGCAGATATGGAACTCCTGAAGATTTCATGTTTCTTGTAAATCTTATGCACAAAAATAATATTGGAGTTATTTTAGATTGGGTACCTGGACATTTTTGTAAAGATGCTCATGGACTTTACAGATTTGATGGAACCCCTACTTATGAATATCTGGATTCAAGAATTGGTGAAAATAAAGAATGGGGAACTTGCAATTTTGATGTTACAAGGAACGAGGTAAAAAGTTTTTTAATATCTAATTTAACTTACTGGTTTAAAGAATTTCATATAGATGGTGTAAGAATGGATGCTGTAGCTAATATGCTTTACCTTTCTTATGGAAAAGATGGTGAGGATGATTTAAGAAATAAATATGGTGGAAAAGAGAATTTAGGAGCAGTAGATTTTTTTAAGGAACTGAATTCTGTTGTACATGATGACTTTCCTGATGTTCTTGTGGTTGCAGAAGACTCAACTGCCTGGCCTAATGTTACAAAACACCCTATTGATGGTGGATTAGGATTTGACAGCAAATGGAATATGGGATGGATGAATGATACACTTAAATATTTTAGTATAGATCCTATATTTAGATATCAGCATCATGGAAAACTGACTTTCTCATTTATGTATGCTTTTTCTGAAAATTATGTACTCCCTTTATCTCATGATGAAGTGGTACACGGTAAAAAATCAATAGTTGAGAAAATGCCTGGGTATCATGAGGATAAACTGGCTCACACAAGATCTATTTACTCTTACCAAATAGCTCATCCTGGAAAGAAGTTAAATTTTATGGGAAATGAATTTGCCCATGGTCTTGAGTGGAGATTCTATGAATCTCTTGAATGGCATTTATTAGATCAAAGCAATGGAAACAAAGAAGTACAAACTTATGTAAAAGCTTTAAATACACTTTATCTTGAAGATAAATCTTTATGGGAAGATAGTTGGGATACTTTTGAGTGGATTGAACACGAAAACTATACTGAAAACATGCTTGCTTTTCTAAGAAAGACTAAAGATTTTAAAGAACATTTAATCATAGTTTTTAACTTTTCTGGTGAAGACAAAAAGAAATACAAGATTGGTGTACCAGAAAATAAAGTATATAATGTCATCTTAAATAGTGATGACAAAAAATTTGGTGGAAAGGGAAGTGCTAGAAAGAAAAAATACAAACCTATTGATAAAAGCTGGAACTATAGAGAACAACATATAGAATTGGATATCCCTAGAAACACAGTAATTTTTTTAAGAGCTGAGAAGACTGAAAAGAAAAAAGGGGGAATAAAAGAAAAAGGGACTGGGAAAAATATAGAAACAACTGTAATAAAATCATCAACTAAAAACAAAAAGTTAGCCAAATAGTATTACATCGAATATTAGGAGGAAGTTATGAAGAAAAAACAAATTATAGCTATGATACTAGCTGGAGGACAAGGAAGCCGTTTATTAGATTTAACTGAAAAAATAGCTAAACCTGGAGTTCCATTTGGTGGAAAATATAGAATCATAGACTTTACTTTAAGCAATTGTTCTAACTCTGGTATAGACACAGTAGGAGTACTTACTCAATATGAACCTCATATTCTTAATGATCACATTGGAAGAGGTTCACCTTGGGACTTAGATAGAATGGATGGAGGAGTAACTGTATTACAGCCTCATACTAAAAAGAATGATGAAGGTGGATGGTATAAAGGAACTGCCAATGCCATTTATCAAAACATTCAATTCATAGATAAATATGACCCTGAAAATGTTTTAATCCTTTCAGGAGATCATATATATAAGATGGACTATGAAAAAATGCTTAAATTCCATAAAGAAAAAGATGCAGATGCTACTATCGGAGTATTTAATGTTCCAATGAAAGATGCACCTAGCTTCGGTATTATGAATGCCAATGAAGATTATTCAATATATGAATTTGAAGAAAAACCAAAACAGCCAAAAAGTACTCTTGCTTCAATGGGAATCTATATCTTTAAATGGAGTGTACTAAAAGAATATCTGCTTGAAGATGAAAGAGATCCTGCATCAAGTAATGACTTTGGTAAAAATATAATTCCTAATCTATTAAATGATCATAAAAGATTATTTGCATATCCATTTGAAGGATACTGGAAAGATGTAGGGACTATTGAAAGTTTCTGGGATGCTCATATGGATCTTTTAAAACCTGATAATAAACTGAATATATTTGATAAAGACTGGAAAATCAATACTCGTCAAGGAGTCTACCCTCCTCTATATGTAAGTGATGATGCTGTAATTGTGACTTCATTAGTTGATAAGGGATGTGAAATAGAGGGTGTAGTTAAAAATTCTGTTATTTTCCCTGGTGTAAAAATTGGAAAAAATAGTAAGATCATCAATTCTGTAATAATGCAAGATACAGTTATTGAAGAAAATGTTATTATAAACAAAGCAATCATAGCTGATGAAGTAACTATAAAAAAGAATACAGTTATTGGAGATGATACTGAAATTGCTGTCATTGGTCATGGAAGAATAATAAAAAGCGAAGTTATAAAATAAGCTTACAAGGGAGGACTTTATGCTAAATAATTATATGGCTATAATATTTTTAGCCGAATCTCTAGATAATATCAGATCTCTTACTAAAATGAGACCTCTGGCATCTGTTCCAGTAGGTGGGACTTACAGAATAATAGATTTTGCTTTATCAAACCTAGTTAATGCTGGAATAAGAAATATTGGTATTTTTGGTGGAAATGATGACATGAACTCACTTACTGATCATATTGGAAGAGGTACAGAGTGGGATCTAGATAGAAAAAAAGATGGTATATTTATTTTCAAACAAATGGCTGATTCTACTTATTCTACTAATATAAAAAGAGTTAAGAAAAATATGGAATATTTCTTCCGCAGCAAACAACAAAATGTAGTTATATTAAGTTCTCATATGGTGTGTAATATTGATATTACTGATGTTGTAAAAAAGCATGAAGAGAGTGGAAAAGATGTTACTCTTGTATATAAAAAAGTAGACAATGCAAATGAAAGATTTGATAATTGTGATAGTGTAAAAGTTGGAGAAAATGGAGAAATATTAGGAATAGGTCAAAATCTTTTCTTTAAAAAAGATGAAAATATTTCTATGGAAATTTTTATTATAAAAAAAGAACTCCTAATAAAATTAATATGTGATGGAATTCAAGATGGAGCTTACTACACAGTTAAAGATCTTATCTCTAGAAATATAGCTAGATTGAGTATAAATGGGTACGAATTTAAAGGATATTTAGCCTGCATAAATTCAACAAAAGAATATTTTGATTTCAACATGGATCTTTTAAGCAAAGAAATTAGAGATGATATATTTAACAAAGATGGAAGAAAAGTATATACTAAAACGAAAGATACTCCTCCATCAATGTTTAAAGAAAAAGCTGAAATAGTAAATTCAGTTATAGCTAATGGATGTATCTTAGGTGGAAAAGTTAAGAATTCTATCTTAGCAAGAGGCGCCACAGTTGAAGAGGGAGCTATAGTTGAGGATAGTATTCTTTTACAAGACAGTGTTGTTAAATCTGGAGCTGTATTAAAAAATATCATTGTAGATAAAAACAATGTAATCAAATGTAATGAAAGACTAAGTGCTTCTAGAAATTACCCTCTAGTTATTGAAAAGAGCATCAAATGGGACAAAGAACACTACAGAGATCTTTTAGAGTATTTAAAAGGGAAGGGTAGAGACTAGTTCTTCATAAAGGAGTGATGAAGATGAAAGTACTTTTTGCAGCAGGAGAAGCATGGCCTTTTGTTAAAACAGGTGGTCTTGGTGATGTAGCTTACTCACTGCCAAAAGCATTAAAAAAAGAAAAAATAGATGTAAGAGTAATATTGCCTAAATATAGTGCTATTCCTGATAAATATAAAGAAATGATGCAGCACTTAGGAGATAAACAAATCTGGGTAGCTCATCACAATGAATATGTGGGAATAGACTATTGTGAACTTGATGATGTAACTTATTATTTTGTTGATAATGAAAGATACTTCAACAGAAGTAAAGTTTATGGAGAAGTTGATGATTGTGAAAGATTTGCATTCTTTGCAAAAGCTGTCATAGAAACTTTCTATATCACAGGATTTGAACCAGATATAATTCATTGTAATGACTGGCATACTGGATTAGTTCCTATCTATCTTAAAGAAAGAGGAATGAATAATATAAAAACTCTTTTTACTATTCACAACTTAAGATTTCAAGGTTTCTTCTATAATGATGTAATAGAAAAAACTTTAGAAATAGATAGAGGAAGATACTTTGTTGAGGATGGAATTAAATACTATGATATGATATCTTTCTTAAAAGGAGGAGTTGTATATTCTGACTACATCACCACAGTCAGTGAATCGTATGCTGAAGAAATAAAGACTCCTGAACTGGGTGAAGGACTAGATGGGTTATTCAGAAAATTTGACTATAAGCTAAAAGGCATAGTTAATGGAATTGATGGAACAGTATATAAACTTCCTAGAAAAGGAAAGAAAAGGTTAAAATCTGAACTTCAAGAAAGACTAGGACTTAATCAAGACCCTAATGTTCCTCTTGTTTCTATCATCACAAGATTAGATAGACAAAAAGGAATTGACTTAATTATAGACAGCTTTGACAGATTAATGAAGCTAGGAATTCAATTTATACTTCTCGGTAATGGAGAACCTAAATATGAAGATTTCTTTAAATGGAAGGAAAGACAGTATCCTGGAAGAGTCTGCTCGTATATTGGATTCAATCAAGCTTTATCTATGGAGATATACAGTGGATCAGATATGTTCTTAATGCCTTCTATCTTTGAACCTTGTGGCCTTTCTCAAATGATTGCTATGAGATACAGCTGTGTTCCTATAGTCAGAGAAACAGGTGGATTAAAAGATACAGTCACTCCTTATAATGAATATACTGGAGAAGGAGATGGATTTGGTTTTAAAAATATAAATAGCAATGAATTATACAAAACTTTAGAATATGCAATTTCTATCTATGAGGATAAAGATAAATGGGAAAAAATTGTAAAAAGTGCTAAAGCTAGAGATAATAACTGGAATACATCTGCTAAAAAATATATTTCACTTTATGATGAAATTATAAAATAAAAGAAAAGGGAGAATACTTATATGTAAACTCCCTTTTTATTATAATAATTCAATATATCTTCTATACTCTTTTCCAATAATATCTCACTTTTCCAGTCTGTTATTTCTTTTAATTTTTCTATGTCTGCTTCTATTATTGGTATGTCTATTGGCCTATATCTCTTTTCATCTCTTCTTACTTCTATATCTTTAGTTGAGTTTTTTAATATAATATCCAATATTTCTTTTATTGATACAGCTTTTCCACTTCCAACATTATATGTTTCTCCCTTTTTCCCATTTAAAGTTAATGCTGAATATGCTCTTACTATATCTCTTACATCTGTAAAATCTCTTTTTGCTTCTAAATTTCCTGTATATATTATTGGTTCTCTCAATCCTTTTTCTATCTCTGATACCTGCTTACAAAAGTCTGACACCACAAATATAGGAGCTTGTTTAGGCCCTATATGATTAAATGCTCTTACATTAACAATATTCATTCCATAAGCATCAGAATATATTTTTCCTATCATATTCTGACAAACTTTTGTTACAGCATATATATTTCCTGGTCTTAAATTATTTTCCTCTTTCACAGGAATTTCATCTTCTTTTACATATCCATATTCTTCACTTGATCCTATCAGCATAATTCTTGGGTCATATTTATCAATTTCTCTTACAGCATCTAATATACTTATTGCTCCCTTTATGTTAATATCTACTGTCAACAAAGGATTCTTCCAAGATAATGAAACTGAACTTTGTGCTGCAAGACTGAATATATAGTCTGGTTTTATCTTTTCAAATATTTTCACTATTTCTTCTTTATTTAAAATATCAAGATCATATACTTCTACATCTTTTCTTTCCATTTTTTCTATACTTAATTTTGTTGCATAAATTTCCCAATTCATATCATCTTTTAAATGATCAATTAGATATCCTCCTACAAATCCAGCAGCTCCTATTATTATTGCTTTTTTCATATTTTTGATATCTCTATCTCTCTTTTTACTAATTCCATATCATTTTTCACCATTCTTTCTACTAACTGTTCAAATGATATTTCTCTTTTCCAATTTAATTCTTTTTCTGCTTTTTCTGGATTTCCTAATAGTATATCTACTTCTGCTGGTCTAAAAAATTTAGGATTTATTTTTACTATTGTTTTATTAGTTGCTTTATCTATCCCTATTTCATTTATTCCTTCTCCCTGCCATACAATATCTATACCTGCATGAGAAAATGATTTTTCCACAAATTCTCTTACTGTTCTAGTTTCATTTGTTGCTATTACATAATCATCTGCTTTTTCCTGCTGAAGCATTAACCACATTGCCATTACATAGTCTTTTGAATGTCCCCAGTCTCTTTTAGAATCCATATTTCCAAGTTCAAGATGATCTTGTACTCCTTGTTTTATTCTAGCTACTGCATCTGTTATCTTTCTTGTAACAAACTCTTTTCCTCTTCTTTCACTTTCATGATTAAAAAGTATTCCACTGCATGCATACATATCATAGCTTTCTCTATAGTTTTTAGTTATCCAGTGACCATATAATTTAGCTACTCCATATGGACTTCTTGGATAAAAAGGAGTTGTTTCTCTTTGTGGTATTTCCTGTACTAATCCAAACATTTCAGATGTAGAAGCTTGATAAAAACGACATTCTGGTTTTGTATTTCTTATCGCTTCCAGCATATTAGTTACACCTACAGCATCTATTTCTGCTGTAGCTAATGGTTGCTCCCAACTTGTAGCTACAAATGACTGTGCTGCTAAATTATATACTTCATCTGCCTGAGAAATCTTCATTGCATTTATAAGAGAAATCAAATCTGTCATATCAGCATATATGAACTTTATTTTATCTTTTATATGCTCTACATTTCCATAGTCAACAACACTTTTTCTTCTCATAATTCCATATACTTCATAACCTTTTTCTAGCAGAAGTTCTGCTAAATATGATCCATCCTGCCCTGTTATTCCTGTTATCAATGCTGATTTTTTCATCATTCTATCTCCTTATATCCAATTTTAATAATTTTTTAATATCTTGTATTTTTTCACGCTTTGTTATTAATAAATTATTGCTATTTTTTACTATCACTAGATTTTCTATTCCTAATAATGAAATATTTAAATCATCTGATATTACTATATTATTTTTGGAATCCAATTCTCTTATCTCTTTTCCTCTCACTACATTTCCATTTTCATCTTTTTCAAATATCTCATCAAATGCATTAAAGCTTCCAATATCATTCCACCCTATATCTACTGGTATCACTCGAATATTTTTTGAATACTCCATTATTCCAAAATCTATTGATATTTTTTCAAACTTATCAAAGTATTTCTTTACTTTGTTGCTAAGTTCTTCTCCTGTTAACTTCTCTTTAAATTCTTTTTCTATTTCTTTAAATATTGTTGAATGTTCTTCCATCAATACTTCAAAATTTTTAAATATTGTATCTGTTGTAAATATAAACATTCCACTATTCCATAGATATTTACCACTTGACAGATAGCTCTCTGCTAGTTCCTGACTTGGTTTTTCTCTGAATCTTTTTACTTTACATATAGAATTAAGTTCTATTTCATCATCTTTTACTTCTATATATCCATATCCTGTTTCTGGTTTATCTGGTTTTATTCCTAAAGTAACTATCATTCCATTTTCTTTTGCTTCCTTCGCTGCAATTAGTATGACTTTTCTAAATCCCTCTTCTTCTTTAATTAAATGATCTGAAGCTAGCACCACTACTTCCAGTTTTTCTCCATCTTTTAATCTATTTTTAAATCTGTTTTCTATTATTAAAGATGAATATCCTATTGCTGCTGCTGTATCTCTAAAAGCTGGTTCTATTATTATATTTTCTTTAGGAATATCGCTTAATTCTTTTTCTATCTCTTTTGCTTGTATTATATTTGTCGCTATAAATATATTTTCTGCTTCTATTATAGGGAGTATCCTGTCAACAGTTTCTCTTATCATAGTTTTATCTGAAAATATTTTTAGAAGCTGCTTTGGCCTTTCTGGTGTTGACAATGGCCAGAATCTTTCTCCACTTCCTCCTGCCATAATAACCGCTGTTAACATTATTCTTCCCTCCTAATTTAAAAGTGATTCCATATATTTTTTTAAATTATTTAATATGTCTTCTAATTTTTTATCTGCTTCTTCCTTACTTTTTCCTTTAGTATAGATGTAATATTTTATCTTTGGTTCAGTTCCTGATGGTCTCACAGTTATGTAAGTTTCATTTTCTAAAATATATTGGATAACATCTGACTCTGGAAGAAATAATTCTGATTCTGAATCATTTAAATAATTCTTTTCTTTTTTTACTTTATAATCTCTTACTATATTTATCTTCTTATCTAAAAGAACTTTTAAATCTCTTTTTCTAAGTTCTTCCATCATTTTTTTTATTTCTTCTGTTCCTTGTATTCCTTCTCTTTTTACTGAATATGTTATTTCACTATACCAGCCATATTTATCATAAAGTTTTTCTAATTCTTTTATTGAAGAAGTTCCAATGCTTTCAAAATATGCTGTCATTTCAGTTAAAAGCATTACTCCAAGTATTCCATCTTTATCTCTTACATAGGTTCCTTTCAGATATCCAATAGATTCTTCCATTCCAAATACAAAAGAATTATCATATTTTCCCTCTTCAAATTCTCTTATCTTTTCTCCTATGTATTTAAATCCTGTAAGAGTTCTAAATACTTTTAAATTCCTTTCTTCAGCTATCTTATCTAATATTGGAGTGGAAACTATTGTTGTAACTATAGCTCCATTTTTAGGCATCTCTTTTTTATTATCTAAAATATATTTCAAAAGAAGCATTCCTATCTGGTTTCCATTAAGATATGTCCAATCATTTCCTTCTTTTACCATCATTCCAGTTCTATCTGCATCTGGATCATTTGCTAAGCATACTTTAGCTTCTACTTCATCTGCTAACTTTGTTGAAAGATTAAATACATTTTTTTCTTCTGGGTTGGCATATGAACAAGTTGGAAATTCTCCATCTGGTTTCTCTTGCGCTCCAACTATATATACATTTTTGTATCCCAATTCATTAAGTAATCTTTTTACTGGTCTTCCACCTGTTCCATGAAGAGGTGAATATACTAATTTAAAATTTTCTTTATTAGATAAATCTTTTAGAATAGATTCTTTCTTTACATTTTCTAAATATTTACTATCTAATTCATCATTTAAAATATTTAATAAACCTAACTTTTCTGCTTGCTTTTGTGTTACAATCTTTACATCTTCAAATTCATCTGTTTTATCTACTTCTTCTATTATTCCAGAGGCTTGAGGTTCTACTAATTGTCCTCCATCTTCCCAATATACTTTATACCCATTGTATTCCTTAGGATTATGTGAAGCTGTTATCATTATTCCTGCTTGGCATTCTAATTCTCTTACAGCAAATGAAAGTTCTGGAGTACTTCTTAATGAAGAAAATAAATATGTTTTTATTCCATTGGCACACAGTACTAATGCTGAATTCAAAGCAAATTCATAAGAATTAATACGACAGTCATATGCAATTACAACACCTTTATTCTTTCCAGCAACTCCACTTGAACTAATTAAATAGTTTGAAAGTCCTTGAGTAGCTTTTCTAATCATATATGTATTCATACAATTAGTTCCCAATCCTATTATTCCTCTCATTCCACCTGTTCCAAATTCTAGATATTTATAGAAATTATTCTTTATCTCTAACTGAGATAAATTTTTTATTATTTTTCTTTCACTCTCAAAAATATTCTTACTCTCTCTCCATTTTACATATTTTTTCATCTTCTCAACTCTCTTCTGTTTTATTAAAAATTTGTTTCATCATATTAATTCCATCCATTACTATTGAAACTTTTAATATTATTGAAAGAATTATATATGAAAGAGCACTTAAAAATATTGTTATTATAAATTTAATTTTTAAGCTCATTATTATATTATTTTGTTTTAAAAAGATTATTAATATTCCTGTAAAAAAAGTTGTTGCAAATATTTTTAAAATTCCAAGATTTATTATATTTATATTTTTTAAATAAATATACCCAAATACCAGCATTATTATTACACTAGATAATTCCGCTAAAATACTTCCAAAAGCTGCACCATTTTGATAATATCTAGGAATAAAATAAAAATTAAATAAAAAATT
>Ga0153982_1000225_pt1 | contig 15683 bp, 17 predicted proteins | sample TSGA066MetaG_FD_104743 | JGI IMG/M metagenome (GOLD analysis project Ga0153982, IMG submission 104743) | Attine ant fungus gardens microbial communities from Georgia, USA - TSGA066 MetaG | ecosystem: Host-associated > Fungi > Mycelium > Unclassified | place: USA: Georgia, Alexander Wildlife...
AATTTCTGTATATGTTTAAATAAAAAGCTAAACTTATGAAAATAGTTACTGATAAATAATTAAATATTGGGGATGATTAAATATGAAAAAAATATTTTCAATACTGCTTATAACACTTTCCTTAACCTGTTATTCTCATTCTGGTCGAACAGATGGTTCTGGTGGTCATAAAGACAATAAAAATAGGAGCGGACTTGGTTACTATCATTACCATCATGGTTATTCTGCACACTTACATCCAAATGGAGTATGTTCTTATGAAACTCCTAAAGCAGCTAAGAATTCTTTGCAGCAAACCAAAACTAATGTTAATAAAACTTCAACACCTAAGAAAAAATTAATGTCTGAAGATGAAATTTATACTCGTTTATTATGGCTGGGATATTCTGGTAAAGATGCTGTAAAGAACTTCCAAAGAGATAATGGACTTAATGCAGATGGAGTAGCTGGTCCCAAAACAATAAATTTATTAAAGCAAAAAACAATATAATTAAAAAATGAAAATTTTATAAAAAAATTTCCAAAAATAAATTTTAAATTATATCTATAAAATATAAACACAAAGGAGAAACTAAATGAAAAAAATTTTTTTGATTACCTTCTTATTATCATCTTTAACAGCTTATAGTATTTCTGATGCTCAAAAATCTCTTGAAAATACTTTAAAAGAATTTCAAGCTGGTAAAATGATAGATTCTACAGACGTGGAATCAGGTGTAATAGCACCTATTTTTGAAAAAATGACTTATAAAATAAAAAATATAACTGAAAATGAAAATGAAGCTGATATAGAACTTGGGATAAAAGCTGTTAATTTGGGCATCTATATGGAGGAATATGCTAATACTGTACAGCCTTCATCTTCTAGTGAAGCAACAGAAGAAAATGCAATTAAATTTTTTACTGAATTAAAAAACCGTAATAATTTAAAATATATAGAAACTGATATTATTATTAGAATGGAAAAGACTGATGGAGAATGGTTTATAGTTAATAATGATGAGATTATAGATGCTATAACTGGTAATCCTTCAAATATGTTTGAATAAATAAACATGCTTTTGTATCAATAAAAAATAATTTTTCGAAAACCACAAATTATATATGAATATACTCTCCATAACTGGAGAGTTATTTTTATTATTTAATACAAACAAAATATCTATAGCAAGAACAATCAATCACAATAATTTTAAAACTGTAGAAAAACATATATTTATTAAAGACAATATTAATTAATCATATAATAATAGGATATTTCTTAGTTCTATATTAGTTGTGTGTCAGCCATACTTTTATTTGAGCGTATTTTTATTGGATTTCAGCATTAAATTTACAAAGAATTTCACCATATTTTTTCTTTAATTCTATATTTTTTAAAATGTATCAAATCTGTATTACATTTTTTTTGAAAATATGCTATTATATATGTTACTTACTATTAAATAAGCAATCATAATTTGTCGGAGGAATTTTTATATGAAATTATTAAAAGAATATATAGAGAAAAATGGTAAAGCCATTGGAACGAATATTCTAAAAGTAGATAGTTTTTTAAATCATCAGATAGATCCTAATCTAATGATGGCTATGGGAGAAGAGTTCAAAAGAAGATTTGAAAACCAAGGAGTTAATAAAATACTTACTATAGAAGCTTCAGGAATTGCAATTGGTTTAGCTGCTGCTTATGCCTTCAATGTACCTCTTGTTTTTGCTAAAAAGAAAATTCCTTCTACTATGGGAGATTTTTATACAGCTAATGTATTTTCATTCACTAAAAATAAAGATTATACAATTTGTGTAGCTAAAGAATTTTTGGCACCTAATGATAAAGTTCTTATTGTGGACGATTTTTTGGCTATGGGAAATGCTGTATTAGGACTTAAAGCATTAGTTGAATCTGCTGGTGCTGAAGTTATTGGTGCTGGTATAGCAGTAGAAAAAGGATTTCAACAAGGTGAAAAATTATTAATTGATAATGGCGTTAAAGTTGAAGCTCTTGCTATAGTTGATTCTCTTGAGAATGGTATTATCAAATTTAGATAAATTAACAAAAAAAAGTTTTTATAAAAAAAACTATTGACATTTTCTTTTTATGAGAGTATCATAGGTTCATAATAAATTTTAATTTAAAGGGAGATAATTATGAAAGTTACTAAAGTTCTTAAAAACACATTACATCACCATCATCATAGATAAGAGTTTGTTTTTGTGAATTTGATTCATAGATACAGACTCATGTTGTAGTTCAAAAACGAGTCTGTATCTATGGTGGAACTTAATGCTTTCTAATTTAGTTAAAGCCATCTGGATACTTATATCAGATGGCTTTTTTATTTTATTTTTGATTTAATAATACGGGAGGAGATCTTTATGAAAAAATTATTTATGGCGGTTTTAGTTATTATGGTATTAACTTCTATCAGCTTATTTGCAGCTGATGGTTCTTTAGAAAAAGTAAAAAAAGATGGATACTTCACAGTTGGTTTAGATGCTACTTTTGCTCCAATGGGATTCAGAGATGAAAATGAGGAAATAGTTGGATTTGATATTGATCTTGCTAAAGAGGTTGCTAAGAGAATGGGAGTTGAAGCTAAATTCAAACCCTGCGAATGGGATGGAATCATTTTTGATCTTAGAAGTAAGAATATTGACATGGTATGGAATGGTATGACAATAACAGAAGAAAGAAGTAAACAAGCTGCTTTCTCTACTCCATATCTTGTAGATGGACAAATTATTTTTTCTAGAAAAGGTGCTGAAATAAATAAAGTCAGTGAATTAGAAGGAAAAGTAGTAGGAGTTCAATTAGGAAGTTCTGGCTCACTAGCTGTTGAAAGAAATGCTATTGCTCCAAAGCTTAAAGAAATTAAGAAATATGCAACAAATGTTGAAGCACTTCTTGATCTTGAAGCTGGAAGAACAGATGCAGTAGTTATGGATGCTATCTCTGGAAAATATTACAATGCTAAGAAAAATACTTTAAGTTTTTCTGAAGAATCTCTATCTGATGAGTACTTTGCAGTAGCTTTAAGAAAACAAGACAAAGCTTTGTTAGATGAAATCAATAGATTATTAGATGAGATGAAAAAAGATGGAACATTTGATCAAATTTCTTTAAAATGGCTAGGAACAACTAAATAATAAGGAGAATAAACTTTATGGACGGAAATATAATATTTATTTTAAAAGGTATGAAATTAACTGTTAACTTATATGTTGTAACTATGCTTTTCTCTCTTCCTCTAGGGATATTATTATCCCTAGGAAGAGTTTCAAAAAATACAACACTAAGTAATATAATCCAAATATATACATGGATTTTTAGAGGAACTCCTCTTTTACTCCAGCTTTTCTTTGTGTACTATGGTCTTCCAGTAGTTGGTATTACTTTATCACCTTTTGCTGCTGCTTCTCTTACATTTGTTATAAATTACACAGCTTATTTCTGTGAGATATTTAGAGGAAGCATTCTGGGAATTGATCCAGGACAATATGAGGCTGCAAAAGTACTCGGTATGAAGTACTGGCAGACTATGATTAGAATAATAATTCCACAAGCTCTTATTACAGCACTTCCACCATTGTCAAATGAAGCTATATCTCTTATTAAGGATACTTCATTAGTCTCTGCTATTGGAATGGCTGAGATATTAAGAAATTCAAGAGAACTTGTTACTCGTGATTTTTCAATAGCACCATTTTTTATATGTGCAGTAGTTTATTTAGGACTTTCTACAATAGTTGTTTTATTCTTTAAAAAAATGGAAAAAAAGGTGATGATATAATATGTTTATTGAAATTAACAATTTATCTAAACAGTATTTAGAAGGAGATATAATACTTAAAAATATCAATCTTAATATAGAAAAAGGAGAAGTTGTTTCTATTATAGGTCCATCTGGAGGCGGAAAATCTACTCTTCTCAGATGTCTTATTGGTTTGGAAGAAATAGATTCTGGAGATATAAAAGTTCCTGATAAAAAGAAAATGGGAATGGTTTTTCAATCTTTTAATCTTTTTCCTCATAAAACAGCCATCCAAAATATAATGGAATCATTGATAGTTGTAGATAAAATGGATAAATCTGAAGCAAAAAAAATAGCTTATGATCTTTTAGAAAAAGTTGGGCTTAAAGACAGAGCTGATTTTTATCCTAAAGCTCTTTCAGGTGGTCAAAAACAAAGAGTAGCTATTGCCAGAGCTTTAGCAAGAAATCCAGAAGTTCTCCTTTTTGATGAACCTACATCTGCTCTTGATCCTGATATGGTAAAAGAAGTATTAAATGTTATTGAACAGCTTAGAGAATCAAGCAATATCACTATGGTAATAGTAAGCCACGAAATTGATTTTGTTAATCAAATTTCTGATAGAATAATTGTTATGGAAAATGGAAATATAAAAGATATAGTAGTAAATAAAAAGAAGAGACAGGTTTCCTAATGAGGAATACCTGCCTTTTTCTATTTTATCCCTATTTTTTCCAGCTGTTATACAGATCAGCTATTATATCTTCTATTGGTGCTTTTATTATTTCTATATCAATAATTTCTGGATATTGAGAAAGTTTTTTAAAAATTTCGTTTATTTTAATTTTTTCTTTATCAAACTTGTAACTATGTTTTCCCTCTTCTGAAATTATGAGTTCCATTTCATCTAAAACTGGAGCTTCACCACTTGAGGTTATAATCAATCTAGAGGAATTATTCTGTACTTTTCTCAATTCTTCAAAATTACCATCAAAAGCTATCTGTCCCTTAGAGAGCAATATTATTCTTTCTGCCATCTCTTCTAAATCATCCATATCATGGCTTGTTACAATTATTGTTATTCCTTTCTCTTTATTTAACTTTTTTAAAAAATTTATCATTTTTTTCTTTGCAAGAACATCAAGCCCTAATGTTGGTTCATCTAAAAATATTATTCTAGGATTATGCAGAAGCAGCATTCCTAAATCAGCTCTCATACGCTGACCTAGACTAAGTTCTCTGGCAAATGTTTTCAATATATCAGATAAGTCTAAAAGTTCAGTCACCATAGCAAGATTTTCATCAAAAATATTTTGTGGTATATTCCATACAGATTTTTTCCATTCATAACTCGTAATTACAGGATGATCCCACCAGAGCTCTGTCCTTTGTCCAAATAATACTCCTATATTTTCCATAAGTTTTATACGATCTTTTCCAGGAAACATTCCTAATACAGAAATATTTCCACTTGTTGGCTGCAATATTCCTGAAAGTATTTTTATTGTGGTACTTTTACCAGCTCCATTTGCTCCAGCATAAGCTAAAAATTCTCCTGATGATACTTTAAAAGATAATCTATCCAAAGCTTTTATCTCTTTTCTTTCTGGTGAAAAAAGATTTTTTACTATATCCTTTATTTTCCCACTTCTCTGCCACTGTACATATATTTTACTTACATTATCTATGACCAAAGCTGGAATATCTTGGTGAACCATATTTTGCATAATATCTCATCCCCTTTTTAAAAATTAATACAGCTAAAACAAGAAATATTGCTGCTGCCATTATCATAAATATCATAATATCAAATTTACCTAAAAGTATTCTGCTTGGAAACCATACTATCATTCCAACTGGTATCAATGAACAAAAGAAAATCTGTGTTGATTTATTCATTCCTCCTAATGGGTAATTTTTTAATGATTCAAACATTCCAATTCCAACTGAAGCTATTTCTTCTGCTGCAGCTGGAGCATAAAAAGCTGTACAAGATAACATATATATTGTACTTATCATTATGGTACAAGATGCTATTAAATTTATTAAAAGCAGCACTATCCATATTCCAGAAACATTTATTTCAGAAGAAGAAATTGAATAATATACTAATCCTATACCACATAATAATACTCCATTTCCAGATACAGGTGAAAATCCTTCTGTTGCTAGCTGTATCCACACAGGGAGCGGCTGTATCATTTTATGATCCATTTGTCCTCTCCCTATTGTTCTGCTTATCTGCCCTGCATTATTACTTATGAAAAACAATGCAAACACACCTTCCACCAAGACAGAATATCCCAGCATAAATATTATTTCTTTTTCAGTCATTCCTCCAATACCATCAAATTTTACTGCTAAAAGAAATACTCCCACTACAACTGCCAATGTAGATATCATATCAGAAAATATATACATCAAACAGTATTTTGTATCTCTTAAAAACCATAGTAAATCCATCTTTCCATATATTTTAAACATTCTTATTAAAGTTTTTATTTTATCCACCAAATGAAATCATCCTCTCTTCACTTTTTTCAAAAATTTTTATTCCAGCTATCCATAAAACGACATTCCAAAACATCTGTACTCCTACTATTATCATAATTTCACTTTCTATTCCTGTGTAAATTGTCAATGGTGCATTTCCAATGGATCCAAAAGGAAGCAATCTAAATACCTTTCCTAATCCCCATGGAAAGAATATAAAAGGAATTAAAGCTCCAGAGAGTAAAGAATATATACTTTCTCTTGCTCTTGTAGCAGCCCAACATCCATTTTTCAATCTTATTGCAAAAGAAGCAAATAATAGATCTAATGCAAATCCTAATGATATACTTAATAATAGACTTACAAATGCCATTACTCCATTAAAGAACGAAGCAGGAAATGGATTTATTCCTAATAATGGAGATAACAACCATAAAGGTAACCCATAAAATAAAAATACAGGTATCCAGTATCTTCCAATGGTTTCTGCAATAAGGCTTCCTATTACAGATATTGGTCTGGTATATCTTCCAATAATAGAACCTTCCCAAAGAGCAGAAGTTGCTGGTGTTACAATATCCAATTGTGGCTTTAAAATAGAAGCCATTAATGAATATGTAAGTATTTGAGATAGCTCCGCTCCATCAAAACTTTTTCCATCTTTTATCAAAGATTTCCAAATCAAAGTAAACATAATAAACTGCATAAATTTTATAAAATATTCTCCACTGATTGTTAATATATTTCCATCAAATACCTGTTTGGCACTCATCATTACAGTTGCCCAACAAGATTTTAAAACTTTATATTTCATAAATTTAATTCCTTTCTTAAAATTTAGACATAAAAAAACCGGGATACGACAATGCGCTCCCGGATTTAGATACAACTTTAAAAATATCATAAAATTTTTATGATTTTTCTATCTTTTTCCTTAGTGAAAACACATTATTTGCCGTAAACTGGACAGACTTATACACGTAAAGTGCCATTTTACCGTCTTGAGCTGTGACTTCACCAATATTTTTCCATGTTGAACTATTTTTAAATATTGAATTTATCATGTGTTTCACCTCCATCATTAGAATTTAATTTCATATTATCATTAAAGAACCTATATGTCAATATTTATATTTTAAGAAAACATTATTGGCATAGCATTTATTAATGATTTAACTGTATTATAGTCCTCTTTAACAGCATCAGAATTTATGTCTAGATATTTCTCTACATTTTCTAGGTGTTCTTTTGCTATTTCTTTTTCATCTATTTCAGCATAGTTCCAAGCTAATTCTAAATCTGTCCATCCTTCATAACCACCTATTTCAGCAGATTTTCTTATATGTTCCATAGCTTCAACAAATTTTCCACATTTTCTTAGAACTCTTCCTAAATTGTATTCTATCCAACTGTCATATGGATTAAGCTCAACTGCTTTTTTAAAGTTTTCTGCTGCTTCCTCATTTCTTCCTAATTTAGCAAGAGTCCAGCCTACCTGCGAATGAATCCATTCATCGTTTCTTCCCATTTCTATCACTTTTTCAAAGTATTTCAATCCCTCTTCATACTTTTCTAAAGTTCCTAAATTCCAACCTATTTCTGAATACAGCCAAATATCATCTCTTCCTAATTTTTCTGCTTTATCTAAATAAATCAAAGCTTCTTCTGCTCTATCCAGTCTTCCATAATTATAAGCTATTTCTGAATATAACCAATCATCTTCTCTTCCTAGTTCTTGAGCTTTAAATAATCTTGCTATTGCTTCTTCACTTTTTCCAGTTCTACCTAAACAAATAGCAAATTCACAGTTTAGCCATACATCATCTCTTCCTAATTTTTCAGTTGTTTCAAGATATGGAAGCGCCTCTTCATATTTTCCAATAACATCATATGACCAAGCTATCTCTGAATTTAGCCACACATCATTTCTTCCTAATTCTTTAGCCTTAAGATAGTATTCTATTCCTTCTTCTACCTTTTGATTTCTTGAAAGGCTATATCCTATTTCAGAATATATCCATGAGTCATTTCTTCCCATTTCAATAGCTTTTTGAAGATATTTCTCCCCTTCTTCAGTTTTTCCTACTGCATCTAAATTCCAACCCATTTCTGAGTAAAGCCATATATCATTTCTTCCTAATTTTTCCACTTTTTCTAAATATTTTAAAGCTTCTTCATTTTTATTTAACTGTCCTAGATTCCACGCTATAGTAGAATAAAGACGAATACTTTCATCTCCATTTTCTTCTGCTTTTTTTAATTCTATCAATGCTTCTTCATTTTTTCCTAAATCTCCTAGAGATAACCCCATTTCTAAATAAATCCAAGCGTCATCTCTCCCTAGCTCTTTTGCTTTATTTAAATATTCTAAAGCTTCTTCAGGTTTTGACATATTTCTTAAAGTCCAACCTATTTCAGATTCAAGCCAAACATCATCTTCTTCTGATATTTTCTTAGATTTATAAAGATAATCTAATTCTTCTTCATATTTATCTAAAACTCCAAGGTTCCATCCTAACTGATTATAAAGCCAAGTATCACTTCTACCTAATTTCTCAGCCTTTTTAAAATAATCTACTGCTTCTTCATGTTTCTCCATTCTTGCCAGCTGCCATCCTAATTCTGAGTTCAGCCATATATCATTTCTTCCTAATTCTTCTGCTTTTTTTAAATATTCTATTCCCTCTTCATATTTTTTTACAGCTCCAAGTGTTACTCCAATCTGTGATAAAAGCCATATATTATCTTCTTCTCCTACAAGAGCTTTCATATAATATTCTAGTGCTTCTTCATCTTTGTCTAATTGATTCAAGCACCATCCTATATGTGTAATTATCCAATAATCATCTCTTCCAAACTCTTCTGCCTTTTTAAAATATTCTAATGCATCTTCATAATTGTCTAGTTTTTCATATATATCTCCTATTTCAGCAAGAGCAAAAGTATTTTCTGGATCTAATTCTACAGCTTTTTTTAAAGCATCTAGTGCTTCTTCATTTTTTTCTATTCTTTGAAGATTCCATCCGAGTTCAAAATATGTCCATGCATAATCAGGATCCAAATTCTTTGATTTTTCAAAATAGTCAGCTGCTTTTTCAAAATTTTCTAAACCACTGTAAGCATACCCTACTCTATAATTCCATAATGAATCTTCTTTGCCCTCTTCTTCAACAGAAAAAAGTATTTCTAAAGCTTTCTCATAATTTCCTAAATTGTTTTCTGCTCTTCCCCATTCTGATATAATTTCAAAATCTCTATCTTTTTCTTTTGTTGCAAGAACTATATCTACAATTTCCTGATATTTTTCTTCATCATTAAGAAGTGCTATTTTTTCTTTTAATTCCTTGCTCATCTAAATCCTCCTTGAATGAATTGTATTTGGTACTCTTTATTTTACCATAAACCTACCTTTATATACAATCAACTATACTTTTCATTATGTCAATTTTCAGGTGCAGATATAATTTTTATTTTCATTCTTTATTAAGTTCTTTAAATCCCTCTCCTAAAACTTCTGATACATCAGTTATTGTAAGAAAAGCTTCTGGGTCTGTATCTCTAACTATTCTTTTTAATTTTACTATTTGAAATTTACTTACAACACAATATATTATATCAAAAGAATCTCTTGTATACCCTCCTGATCCATCTAGTATAGTTACTCCTCTTCCTGTTTCATCCATAAGTTTGCTTCTTAGTTCCTCTGCTTTTCTAGAAATTATAGTTACTGCTTTTGCTTTATCCAGCCCTTCTTGCAAAAAGTCTATAGTTTTAGTCAATACCATGGCAGCTATCATAGTATACATAAATATTTCTTTTCCAAATAAAAATGCTACTGCTGAAAGTACTACCACATCCAATATAAACATAGCTCTTCCTACTGGTATTCCTCTGTATTTTGCCATTATTCTAGCTATAACATCTGTCCCACCAGTGGAACCACCAGACATAAATATTATTCCTAATCCTATTCCTCCTATAAAACCTCCATAAAGAGAAGCTAAGAGTACATCATCTGTAGCTCCATTAAATCTCGAAGTAAAGTCTAATGCAAAAGACATCATAGCTGTTCCATAAAGAGTTTTTATTATAAAATCTTTTCCCAGCATCTTCCAGCCAATTATCAATATTGGAATATTTATTATAAAATAAGTTGTACCTACTGGAGTTTTAAATAGATAGAAAATAATTAGAGCTATCCCTGTAACTCCTCCTTCAGCTAAATGATTACTCACATAAAAATAATTTACTGCAAAAGCATATAAAAAACACCCTAATGTTATAAAAAAATAATCTTTTAAAAATCTTAAAACTTTTTTTTCTATATTACTCACCTCTATTCTAATTTTTTAAATTTACTTCTAATTTATTATATGGAATTTCTATATTTTCTTCATTAAAAACTTTAAGGATATAAGCCATAAGTTTACTTCTTATACTATAGTAATGTTCTCTTTTTGTCCAGACTATAAAGTAAATATTTACTGAAGAATCTCCATAACTCATTATATTAATAAAACTTTTTCTTTCATTTTCTAATCCTTCAAAAGTTTTGCTTATTCTCTCTAGAACTTCAACAGCTCTATTCTGATCACACTCATAAGCTACTGGTATAGTGAGCTTTATCCTTCTGTATTCATTTGCATCATGGTTGATTACATTGCTGTTTATCATGACATTATTTGGAATTATTACTCTTTTACTATCCAATGTATTTATGTGAGTTGAAAATACATCTATTTTATATACTTCACCAAAAGCTCCATTTATTTCAATATATTCTCCCACAGTAAAAGGTCTTGTGAATAAGATTACCACTCCTCCTGCAAGATTAGAAAGAAATCCTTTGAGTGAAATACCTACCCCAAGACCCACTGCACTTATCATTGTTATGATAGATTGTTCTTTAAATCCAAATACAAGAAGTCCAAATAGGAAAAATATAATATACAGTCCCAATTTAATAAAAGATTTGCTGAATTGTTTTGCTCCAGTATCAATTCTATCTTTTGATACTTTCTCAATATATTTCAATATCATTTCAGTAACCTTTTTACCAATGTAGATAATAAATAAAAATATAAGTAATTTGATTAAAAAAATCAAAGCATCATTTAATATAACTTTAAATATTTTTTCTCCATCTTTATTTTCTAAAGATGCAATTGCTGTAAAAAAATTCATTTTAACATCTCCTTAATTATTTTCCCCGAGATATTAATCTAAATAACCTATTTTTCTTTTATCTTCTCACTCCACAAAGAAGTCAGCATAAGTTTTATACTATAAAAAAAGTCGCTTATATTAACTTTTATATTTCTAAAAAAACTTTTAATTACCTTTTTATTTCCCAATTTATCTATTTTAAATTCTTTTCCATCTGATTTAACTAGAGCTTCTCCATTTTTAAAGTTAGCAGCTTCAGAATAATTAAATTCTATAACTTTTTCTCCATTTTTATTTATATATCCCCATTTTCCATTAAATTTGACTGCTGCAAGTTCTTCTGAAAAAAAGCTTGCCTCTTCATAAATCATTGGAATTTGAACCTTACCATCAAAATTTAAATAACCATATAGAAATTTTCTGCCATCTTTTTTATAAATTATTATAAGATCTCTTTCAACTTCATCTTTTAATTCACTATACATTTGGGATTCTTTGTCTTTATAATTATAGACTCCCATTTCTCCTATCCATCTTCCATCCTTAGTCATCATTCCTTCATGATAATCTATATCTACAAGATAAATATAATTACTCTTTATAGCTATCAGCATATTATTTGGTTTAGTAATAAATTTATTATTTGAATCTATTATTCCATATAGTCCAATAGAAGCCTGGTTTCCATTTATTACTCTAACTATTTTATGATTTTCCAATTTTCTTTTTATAGGAACTTCTTCTACAGTATAATTATTTATTTTGATGAAATCTCCTCCAAAAAGTGTTGTTGATAACATTGTCAAAACAATAAATAATTTAATCATAACTCTACCCCCTACTTAGAAGTATTCTATCCTATAATATATTATAACCTTTATTTTTAGAAAAAAAAAGAGGCAATTAAAGTTTATTTTTAATCACCTCGTAAAATTACCAAATTATTAGTCTGGATTTATTACATATTCAGTTAATTCATTTACAAATTTAAGTGTTTTATCATTTTTATCATTTACTGGATTAAATTCTACTATATCAACTGATGTTACAAAATAATTTTTGAATAAATATTTAAACATCTGGAATACTTCGTCAGTTGTGAATCCGTTTCTTACTGGTGTACTTACTCCTGGAGCTATTTCAGGATTTACTGAATCAACATCAAAACTTATGTGAAGATTATCAATTTTCAAGTAATCCTTTATTTCTTCAAGAATATTTTCTAACCCTTTTTGAAGAACTTCATCATGGTATATAACTTTTACTCCAAGTTGATCTATTATCTCTCTTTCTTTGAAATCCAAATCTCTAGCACCAAGTATAACTACATTTTTACTATCAATTTTAGCCCCTTCATAAAAACAGTTTACTAGATCTCTATCTCCTGCTCCTTGTAAAAGTGCAAGAGGCATTCCATGAATATTTCCTGTAATAGTTGATTCATCAGTATTCATATCTCCATGGGCATCTATCCATATTACTCCTATTTCTTTTTCTAATGATACTCCAGATATACTTCCAAGTGCTATAGAGTGATCTCCACCTATTACAATTGGCCTATATCCATCTCTAACTGCTTCATTTACAGATGTTGCAAGTCTTTCACAAGTATTAAGAATAGTATTTTTATATTTAAGATTCCATTCATTGAAGTTTTCTTTTTGTTTTTCTACTTCTATAATTTCCATTTCATCAAATGTATCTGGATAGTATTCACAAAGAGTGTCAGGTCCAAATTCAATTCCAGCTTTATTTGCTCCAAGATTCATTGGAACACCAAATATTCTACTCTTCATTTTTTCTGTATACAGATAAATAGCATCTTCCTCTTCAATTACATTGATATTTATAAGCTCAGGATCAGCCATTCCTTGAATATGAAGTTTAGCTTCTTTTAAGTCTTTTATGTAATCAATTATTTCTTCTGTTATTCTTTCACCAGGAGTGATAATAGGTATTCCTGGAGGATATGCCATTATCATTTCTCCACAGATTTTTCCTGCACTTTCTTCAAAAAGTATAGTATTCTTCTCACTGTAGAAAGCTTCTCTTGGTATCAATACTTGCTCTGGAACAGTTGGCATTTTTATAAAGTTTCTCTTTACTTTTGTAACTTTTCCATAGAATCTTTCACTTATTGATTTTAGAGCAGCTATAAACTTATCTATACTTTCATCTGTATCTCCAATAGTAATAAGTCCTAATACATTATAGAAATCTGAAAGTTCTACTTGTATATTATAATCATCTACAAGGAGAGTTTCCAGTTCAAATCCAGTAAGCCCTAATTCTTTTGCTGTAACAGTAACTTTTGTTGGATCGAAAGCAAAAATACCTTCCTTCCCTACTATTTCATCTCCAAAACAAAACATTCCTGGAATTCTATTAACTTCATTTCTAAATCTTTTAGCTAATTTTATAGTTCTGTCTAAAAGTTCATATCCTTCTGTTGCTATCTGCCTTCTTGCACAATCTAATGAAGCCATCAATGGATAAGAAGGTGATGTTGTATGTAAAAGGCTTAATATTTGCTGAACTCTATTTGTGTCAATTCTATCAGAATTTACATGTAAAAGTGACATTTGAGTCATTGCACCTATTATTTTATGTGTACTTTGAGTACAAATATCTGCCCCTGCATCTACTGCTGAAAGCGGAAGTTCATCATGAAAGTGAAGATGTGGTCCATGTGCTTCATCTACTATAAGAGGAATATCATAGCTGTGAACTATATCAGCAATTTTTTTTATATCAGTTGCTACTCCATAATATGTAGGATTTATAATTAATACTGCTTTTATATCTGGATGCTGTTTCAGCATATTTTCTACAGTTTGAGGTCTGACACCATGGGCTATTCCTAACTCCTCATCAACTTCTGGATTCATATAAATAGGTTCAGAACCACTTAATATGATACCAGCAGAAACTGACTTATGTACATTTCTTGGTACTAATATCTTATCTCCAGCTTTCATTACAGACATAATCATTGCTTGAATAGCACCAGAAGTTCCATTTACTGCAAAAAAGCTTTTCTTAACACCATAAGCATCTGCTGCTAATTCCTGAGCTTCTTTTATACAGCTTTTTGGCTGATGTAGTCCATCTACCATCTTAAAAATAGTTACATCTATGGAGAAAGGTCCATTCCCCATGAAATCATAAAATTCTTTGTCTACTCCTTTTCCTCTCTTGTGACCAGGTACATGAAATGGAAGAATATCCCTTCCTACATATTCATTTTTTAGTACTGAGAATAGTGGAGTCTTATTTTGGTCTAGCTTTGACATCTTACCTCCTTTAGTAATTTTTTTGTTATGGATATTTATTTTTTTTTATAATATAATGTTGAAAATAACATGTTTTCATAAAAAGTTAAATACGATGTATTGTAAAGCTTTTTATCTAATTAGTCAATAAAATTTATTTTTTTAGGAGAAAATTATGAAAAACATACTATTACTTATTTCACAAGGTGTTGAAATTCTCGAAGTATCTCCATTTATCGATGTTTTTGGCTGGAATATGGTTGTAGGAAAAAAGGACACTCTTGTTACCACTTGCAGCTTCCACAATACAATTGATTGTACATGGAATATTAGTATTTTGCCAGAAATAAATTTAAAAAATACAAAATTAAATTTAGAAATATATGATGCTTTAGTAATTCCTGGTGGATTTGGTAAGGCAGGTTTTTTCAATGATATGAAAAATGAAGAATTCCATAATATTATTCAATATTTTCATAATAATAATAAAATAATACTTGGTGTCTGTACTGGTGTTATTCCCTTGGGGGAAAGCGGCATTCTTAAAAATAGAAAAGCCACTACCTATCTTTTAGATAATGACAGATATTTCAAACAGCTTTTAACTTTTGAAGCAATTCCCACAAGAGAAGAAATTGTAATTGATGGCAATATCATTACATCTTCTGCTCCTAAAAATGCTTTAGAAACAGCATTTATACTCCTTGAAAAATTAACTTCCAAAGAAAATATGGAGAAAGTAAAATATAATATGGGTTTTTAGCTTCTCTAGATACTCTTAACCTACTAAATTATATATAGAAATCCTTTAAAATTATTTTATATTAAAAATATTTTTTATATATTTTTGGTTCTAATACTATTCTATTCCATGATTATTTTGTAATTTAAAAAAAGTTGATGAAATTTATTAGAAATTATGGTATTCTTATTTATATGAGGATTTTTAGAAAAAACTATTTTAAAGAGGTGAATTTTTTATGAAAATTGCTGAAAGCAATGT
>Ga0153982_1000227_pt1 | contig 15619 bp, 17 predicted proteins | sample TSGA066MetaG_FD_104743 | JGI IMG/M metagenome (GOLD analysis project Ga0153982, IMG submission 104743) | Attine ant fungus gardens microbial communities from Georgia, USA - TSGA066 MetaG | ecosystem: Host-associated > Fungi > Mycelium > Unclassified | place: USA: Georgia, Alexander Wildlife...
CATGGTATGAAAACGTTGTCAACAGATAACATAAATTTGGATTAAAAAGTAAGAGACACAACTTAGTATTAGAATGACTTAGTGAGTATGAGGCAAGCTGGTAGATATATTTTGTTAGTTATCCTAACGAAATATTTTTTAAAAGAACCAACAGAGTATGCCTTGTTGGTCTTTTTTTATTCCAGTTGTTACTAAGTCCGTAGTAGGACATTCAAGTTGGGCATACGTCATTTGTGTAAATGAGCCAGTATACTAACACCATTTATAATGTCAAATAAAAAAATACTTGCTAAATTTTAGATAATATGGAATACTTTCATTTATAATCGTAATCATTACGATTTAAACAGGAGGGAAAATTATGGATGCACAATACGATAATTGGTGGTTAGAAAATAGTAATGGAGATCAAGAAATGGAGGATAGTCATCAACATGGATGGGAAAATGTACTTTCTTTAATTGATGAAAAAGATATTTTTGGATTAGATATATTGGACTTTGGGTGTAATCAAGGCAAATTTTTAAGAGTTTTATTTGATAAGGTTCCTTTTGATAGTGCTTATGGTATTGACATAGCTAAGATGGCAATTGAAACAGCTAAGCAAAGGGTTGGTGATTATCCCATTCATTACGATGCAACTGATGATGCTCGTATGTTAAAAAAGAAATTCCATTCAGTAATTAGCACATCCGTACTATACTTAATTGAGGATTTAGATGCGCATTTTAAAATGATTTTTGACGTTTTGCACAAAAAAGGAGTTTATTATACATCTTTTACAGATCAAACAAATAATCCGAGTTTTGAGTTTATGAAACAAAAAATTGACCGTTATGGTGCTACAAAAATGCAAGCTAAGACATTGACTGATGTAGTGGATAGTTTGATTAAGAATGGTTTTTCTGTTGAACTTATAAAAGAGTATAGGGAGCCCAGTTATGATGTAACAAATTATAAAGATTTCTATTTATCTGTAGATGATTTTATTTTATCTTGTGATAATTCATTTTTAATAAAAGCTGTAAAAGAAGGAGTAAATAGCTTATGAAAAAATCATTAAAAAGTGTAATTACTCTATTCGCTATTATTTTATTTCTAAGTGGATGTAATTCGATTAGCAAAAAGACTTCCGAAGAAAATAAGATAAAAACTGTAAATATTGCTATCTCCAGTGAGGCAAATGCAGAAAAATTAGATGCAACTGCTTATGATTCATCGATAGCCCTTTATGGTGCAGTTTATGAGCCACTTATTAAGTACAGCAAAAAAGGTGAATTTCAGCCTGCATTAGCGACTTCATGGGAAATATCAGATGATGGAAAAAAATACGTATTTAATCTCGATAAAAAAGCTAAGTTTTCTGATGGTAGCAGGGTTAATTCTGAAGCAGTTAAATTTACAATCGAACGAGCAAAGCTTAATAACAAAACCAGTTCTTTACAGACGTTAAATAATTTAGATAGAATCGAAATTGTTGACGAGAATACTGTTGTATTTTTCTTCAAAGAAGTGTCAAACCAAGTATTGGCTGAACTTTGTCAAACAAGGCCTTTAAGAATTATGAGTCCAAATTCCGTTGATAATGGTGACATATCTGGTGTATTTAAAAAAGCTATTGGTTCAGGTGCATTTGAGATAACAGAAAGTACATCAGAACATGTGTTGATGAGTCCTAATCGTTATTTTAATAATAATAAACCCGTAAATTATAAAGTTGATTTTAAAACAATTTCGGATGGTAGCTCAAGAACACTAGCGTTAAAGAGTGGAGAAATTGACATTGCTGGTGGAACACTCGGTGAAATTACAGATAGTGATATCGACTCATTGAAAACAGACAATTCATTTAAAGTAAAAGAGTTTGAAGGAACAATGTCGCACTTTTTAGCTTTTAATCCTGATAATACTATGTTAAATAAGAATATTAGACATGTAATTGATTTGAGTATTGATAAAAAGCTGTTATCTAAACAGAAACTAAATGGATTATTCCGCGAAAATGTGCAATATGTATCTGAAACTAATCAACAGACTAGTGAGTATGATAGTGAAAAAGCAAAAAAAATAATTGAAAGTGATGGATTTCAAAAAAATAAAGGAGATTATTATGAAAAGAATAATGAAATCTTGTCTTTAGATTTAGTTATTCAAACAGCAGAGTTTCCTGAATGGAAAGAACAAGCAGAAGTCATTGAGAGTGAATTGAAAAAAGTAGGAATTAAAGTAAAAATTAACATTCTTGATAAAGATGCTTATTATGATACTTTATGGACTACAAAAAAATATGATATGATTTTTTATCGAACCTACACAGATGCATATTTACCGTATAATTTTCTAAATTCTCTTTATCATAATACAGATGAAGAACACGGCATTTTAGCTAATGATAAAGAATTGACGAATCAATTAAATGAATTTGCAAGCATGTCTAAAGAAAGCAATCAACAAAAGGTAGCAGATAAATTTTTGAAAAGAATTTCAGAAGAAACACTTGCGATACCTATAGATTATAAAAATGAAAAATTTGCTATTTCTGATAAAATAAGCAAATTTACTTATTCAGGCTTATCTGATTCTCCTATTGATTATAAAAATATTACGGTAGAATAAAATGAGTAGTTATTTTATTTTAAGAAAAACGATAAGATTATTAGTGAGCGTAATACTTTTTTCTTTTTTATTATATGGATTACTTTATTTATCTACAGGAGACCCAGCTCTAGCTATTTTACAAAAATTAGGAGGACAAAATATCTCTCAAAAAATGATTGAAGAGACAAGAATAAAATTAGGGATAGATGGTAATTTTTTTAAGCAGTATCTTCGATGGCTTTTTTCTTTATTAAAAGGAGATTTAGGAAATTCTTTTATGACAAATACTCCTGTTTTACAAGTGATTAATGAAAAAATATGGGTTACAGTGAGATTACTCTCTCTTTCTTTTTTCTCTTGCTTCATGTTATCTCTCTTTTTTGGGAGTATAATAGGAAACTTTCCTTTTTTAAGATGGATGAAACAGGTTCTTTCTGTAATACTTTCTTTTCCTATATATTGGCTTGCCATTTTATCAATTTTTTTATTAGGAGTTAAATTAAAATTCTTTCCTTTTGTTGGTAGTAGTACTAGTCGTCATCTGATTCTGCCAACATTAGTTATTTGCTTATCAGAAGGAAGTTATTTAACAAAGATGGTAAGCGATTTGATTTTATTAGTAACGGAAAGTGAAAAACAAAAAATTGCGATATTTAGAGGAATCAAATGGTATTATCGTTTTTATTATCAATTGAAAGAAGTAGTGATTCCACTAATTTCTTTATATGGAAATAGTTTTATTCATTTATTTGGAGGAACTATCATGATAGAAATTATTTTTAGTATCTCAGGTATGGGAAAACTTCTGATGGAGGCTATTTCCACAAGAGATTATCCTGTTATACAGGGAATTACACTGCTTGTTGCGATTGGAACATTTCTATTTAATTATTTAATGGATATTGTGATTCAGAAAGTTGATAGTCGCATAAAATTATATGGTGAAAGCATATGAAAAAGAAGTGTATATTTTTCTTAATGATGATTTTAATTATACTATTTGTTTTTAGTCAGTTAAAAGACCCCTATTCGATTAATAAATTAGAAAGCCTTCAAAATGTAAGTTGGAATCACTTATTTGGGACTGATTATTTAGGTAGAGACTTATTCAGCCGTGTGTTATATGGTGCTACTATTTCGATGGTACTTGCAAGCGTATCTTTAACGATTGTTGTTTTATTAAGTTTATTCTTAGGGAGTTTAGCTGGGATAGTTGGGGGCTTATTGGATACTAGCATAATGATATTTGCAGATAGTTTAGTAAGTATACCCTCCATAATAATAGCCTTAGTATTTGCAGGTTTTTTTGCTAATTCTATTATAGTTGTGTTGCTTGCTTTGATTATTAGCTGGTCAGGAAATTACATTCGGTATATTCGAAATTTAGTTCTTAACATAAAAAAAGAGGAATTTATTTTATTAGCACCTCTAAGAGGTTCAAAAGGAAGTCATACGTTAATTCATCATATCTTACCTAATATTTTAGTAGAATTATTCTCATTATTTATGACAGACTTAGGTAAGATAATTTTGAGCATTTCAGGGCTCTCTTTCTTGGGTATAGGCATCCAGCCACCCACTCCAGAATTAGGAACTATCTTGTTTGATGGTAAATCTTATTTTTTTGTGGCACCTTGGATTTTTATTTTCCCAGGTTTGGCTATTTCCTTGATTGTATTAATCACGCAATATATCAGTCAAAAAATTACTAGTTGCTGGAGGGGAATGGATGATTAACATAAAGGATTTTTCAATTTTTATTAATAATAACAAACTTTTAGATTCACTTTCTTTATCTATTGCTCAAGGAGAATATTTTTGTTTAATTGGTGAAAGTGGAGGAGGGAAAACATTATTAGGCAAGGCTATTTTAGATGTTTTACCAAAAAACTTTAGAATGAGTGGGTTTATCGAGTGCCCCCGCAATCAAATGGAGATTATCTTGCAAAATCCGATAGGTAGCATGCAAAGTAATATAAAAATTGGTACTCAATTTCATCATTTACTAAAATCGAAAGGGATGAAAAGTAAGGTAAAGAGAAAGGAAATGATTGATAATGCTTTGCAATCAGTAGGGTTTAAAAATAGCGAAGAAATTCCTTTTAAAAAACCATTTGAATTAAGTGGAGGAATGTGTCAGAGGGTTGCAATAGCAATGGCTTTGGTTTCTAAGCCCAGAATTATTATAGCAGATGAGCCAACCAGTGCATTAGATGAGCAAAGTCAGGAAACTGTTTTAAAACTTTTAGATGAAGTTTGTAAGCGAAATAAAATTACTCTTTTCTTTATCACACATGATTTATTGATCGCTCAAAGGTTCAGTACGCATATAGGAGTAATATATAAAGGGCGATTAATAGAAAGTGGACCGACTAATCAAGTGTTGACATATCCTAAAGATATGTACACCAAGGAGTTGATTGGAATTTTTGAATAACGATAATTGTGTATTTGAAGTAAAAGGTTTATCTAAAAAAATTAAAAATAAGTTAATATTTAAAGAATTAAACTTCAAAATTTATAAAAATGAATGGCTTAGGATTGAAGGAAAAAATGGATCGGGGAAATCAACTTTAGCAAAAATACTTGCTGGATTAGATGAAAATGTGGAGGGGGAAGTTTTTTTTCACGGAAAGTCAATTAATGAGGTTCCTGAAGATATTTGGTTTAGTAATATTCAATTAGTAACACAGTATACTCGAAAAGCATTAGATCCTACTAAAACAGTTAAACAAAACTTATTTGAACCCCTCATCAATTTTAAACTAATAGAAAAAGACGAACGTTTGCATGAAGTATTTAATATAATTAACAAATGCCATTTATCAGAAAATATATTAGAAAAAAAAGCAAATGAATTAAGTGGTGGTCAATATCAAAGGATTTGTTTAGCATTATCCTTGTTAGTAAAACCCAAACTATTAATCTGTGATGAAGCAACAACTGGATTAGACAAGATAAATGAGTTAAGAATGATTAAAATTTTAAAAAAACAACAAGATATGTCTGTAATTTTTATTTCTCACAATAAAAAATTAGCAAATAATATATGTGATAGATCAATTAATATAGAAGATTATTATTAGAAAGATGTTTCTAAAGCTTAGTTGTAAAAGGCCCAAGAAACATGTAGGTACGTTTAATACCACATATTAGGTATTGCTTGATTAGGAACTAGGGTGTGATAGCCTTTGGCTAAGCCGATTTCCTTTTAAGTTTAGGCTTTTTAAAGGCATATATCACACCCTTAGAAGGTTCCTTGTTAAGCTGTACCGGGTTTTATAATTAAATAGGGAAATGTTTATGGCCCAAAACCTACATTTCTAATGGCCTTTTTCCTACATTTTATCGTGGCCCTTTACAAGGATCAAACTTGTCCCAAAGTAGTTAAAGAAAAATAGATATAAAAAAGAGCCGAAACTAAAAAATTCGGTTCTTTGGATTTACAATAAAATACTATGTTATGAGTAAGATATAATCCGGTTGTGTCTTATTCGCGAAATCAAGAAAAACTAGACGGCTCTAAGGCTCAAATTACTTTTTGTTGGAGCCGTTTATTTATAGTTTGTTTGAAAGTGATTGAAATAGCTCTAACACAAGCGGTACAACACGTATTCTTAAGGAGAGTTTTAAATGATATAGCAATGTCTATAGTGGCAATTGCCCCTGCACTACTGTTTAACTCAGATAATAGTCGAAGAGGATTAATTATAGGTACTGGCATGTCATTATTAATTCCTGCTTCGATGATAAATAATGCAGGATGGATAGCAACAACAACAAATTATGTTTGGGTCATGGCAGCGGCGTTGTTAAGTATTTGGCCTATTATGAACTATATAAGAGGAAAAAGTGTAAATAGGCTATCCTTTATTTTATCGTTGGTGTTCTTGATTTATGCTACAAATCAAGAACAAATGGTAGTCATTATGTTAGTTTCTTTATTAATTTTAGCGGGTATTTTATTTTTGTCTAAAAAGAATATCCTGATAACTTTACCTCATATTGCTATTGTAATCGCTAGCTTTGTGTTTATTTTAACATGTAAGGGGAATGCGGCAAGAAACGAAACAATGGTTACCTAATTTTTCTAGCTACAGTATTTTTGATAAGCTACAAATAGGGTATTCGTCCACTTTGAAAGCTTTATTTTTTGAGTGGTCTCCATTGATGTTAGCCTTTGTATTGTTAATTCTTACTGCTGGACTAGTAAAAAATGGGTTATTACTCAAAAAGATGATTAGTGAAATACCGCTATTGACGTATTTGATTTGTATAAGATTTAATACGATTATTGATCAAACTTATGATATAGCTTCAGGAAAAACGTATATGTCACTAGTAGTTCTTCTTACTGGGTTAGTTTTTATTTATGTAATAGGGATTTTTGGGGCAAGTAATAATCCCTTAGAATTTTTATCAGTTACTTTTTTTATTATTTTGGATGTAGGAAGTCGTATTATGATGGGATTCTCTCCTACCATATGGGTATCTGGATCAAGGACATTCTATTTCACTTATGTTCTTATAATGATGTCAGGCATCTATTTAATAAATAAGCTACCTGAAAATAATCAAGGAAAAACTTTTAAAGTGTTATGTGGATATTTTCTGGTATTGGCTCTATTATTAATAATGATGTATACAAAAATATTGTAAAATGTTTTGACAAACTTTTAACAGTTGTTGAAAGGCTAGTGTGCATACTGTAGAATAATTACAAGTCACTTCAGATTTAACTATTATCTTACAGACTGAATGAATCAATCGTTCAGTTCTATGAGTATTTGTTAGAAATGAAAGGCTAAAATAAGTTATAACCTTAGAGACTGTCTCCCCCCAAGAGACAGTCTCTATTATATATTTAACTGGATATATATTTAAATATATTATCATTTATAGTTTGAATAAAACAACATAATATTATATATGTTGTCTTTCGGGACAGTATAGTTTTAGTAAATAATATAAATCTAAAGAAAATAGGCTGATCGATTAACTCAATCAGCCTATTTTTGAGCGTTTCTGCTCAATGGATACTTATATTATAAAACAAATAATAAAGAAATACAAATTTTTACCTTTTATAAAGGTATAGACATATTTTGTTTTCTCGTGATTGATAAATAATAAAAATTTTAGAATTATGCAGAATCCGAATAATATATTGACTGTTATTAACAAACAAAGATAGCATACAGGAGAGGGAAAAATTATGGAATCTAGGTTGATATTTTTGAGAATTAAAAATAATTATACTCAATCTTTTGTCAGTAACTATATACATTGTTCTCAATCTGCGTATTCCAGATATGAGAGTGGTGCAACAATGGTACCAGTAGATATTTTAGTTAAGCTATCACTTTTGTATTCTACAAGCGTAGATTACATATTATGCTTAACAGATAACCCAGAGTGTTACACAAAATTAAATTGCATAACTATCTCTAATAGAAAGTAATGAGGTGAAGAGATAATGTATTCTGAAAATTTTATTGCTAATGACTGGTTTAATGTAGAGGTATTTAATAAAAATAAGTATACTTTAACGAACCAAGAGAATAAAGATGTAACAGAATTATGGTTACAAATTTTAAAAGGGCTAAAGTTCCCCAACGAATTAAAGGAAACTGTCAGTTACTCTAAAAATTTAAAAGAATTATCTTTAAAAACTCACGCAGAAGTATCTGTATGTATTATTGCTAAGAATGAACAGGATTCAATAAGAAAATGTATTAATAGTATATATGAATTTTCAGATGAAATTATATTTATTGATACAGGATCAATTGATTTGACAAAAAAAATAGTAAAAGAAATAGCAAGCGAAAAAGTAAAAATATTTGATTATACTTGGCAAGATGATTTTTCAGATGCGAGAAATTATTCAATACAAAAAGCAAGTAAAGAATGGATATTAATTATTGATGCAGATGAATATGTATCTTCAGATGAGCTTACCAAATTAAGGCTCTTAATAGATATGTTAGACAGGTTTAAATTTAAAGATTCATTAAGAGTTAGTTGTGCAATATATCAATTAGATAATGTTATCACACATGGCCAAAGTCGATTATTTAGAAACAATAATAAAATTAAGTATTATGGTCTAATACATGAAGAGTTGAGGAACAACAAAGGATTAGATCCAATTTTTAACGTTGAAAGCGAGATTACTTTTTTCCATGACGGTTACAAAGAAATACTTAGGAAAGAGAAGTGTGAAAGAAACATAAGGCTACTAGCTAAGATGTTAGAAAAAGAGCCAGACAATGTTAGATGGGCATACTTGTATTGTAGAGATTCATTTTCTATAAATGTCAACATTGATTTTGAAAAAATTCTACTTCCATTTTTAATAAAGAATATGGATGAAAGTATATCATATGAGAATATCCTACTTACAAACTATACTCATTTAATCCTATTTCTTATTACTAAGAAATATATAATTGATGGGAAAAGCTCACTTGCAAGTAAATGTATAGAGGTGTTAGAAAAAATGCTACCTAACTCTTCTGATGTTACTTTTTACAAATTTTTAAATAAACAGCATAGTTTGTATGAACAACAATTTGAATTTTTAAAAGAAGTAATTCAATTTAGAAAAAATAATGAATATGACCAATATAGCCAAATAGGGTGTAATTTATTACACTATGATTTATTAATTTCAGGATTACTTTTTGATGTTAAGTCTTATGATTATTCATATCAATACTTTTTAAAATTAGATTTAGCTAACTATTTTTCTGAATTAGAGATTCCTGATGAATACAAAATGTTAATAAATAAGTATCGGGAGAATGAATCATGATTAAGAGACCTCATGTAATGCAAGATAGTATACAAGATTGTGGTGTTGCATGCATAGAAATGATATGTAAATTCTATAATATTAATATAGATAGAAGATATATCCAAGAAGAAACTGGCTATGGAATGATAGGAATATCATTAAAAGCTATGGAAAAATTTTTTTCAAAAGTAGATGCAAACCCAGAAATAGTAAATATATCTAAAATTAATAGGTTAAACAAAGAAAATAGGGAAATGATTAATAACTCACTGCCAGCAATTGTCTTTCTTGAAGAAGAGGAAATTATTAATCATTTTGTAGTAATCTGGCATATTGGTAAGAAAAGAATACTTGTTTCAGATCCTACACATACTAAAAAAGAATGGATAAATAATAAACAGTTTGAAAAAAGAGCTATTAGTTATTTATTTGTAGAAAAACCAAAAAATATTTTTTTAAATCACAGTCCCAAAAAAGTAAGATTTTATGGGAAGTTTATAAAAAGAAATTTAAAAATATTTTCGTTAGTAATGTTCTTTTCTATAATTGTTAGTTTGTTAAGTACTTATCTATCATTTAATTTAGGTAAAAATATAAATATTCTTGAAAAAAATATTCCTTTGCAAGAAAAAACTTTTCTTATTCAAAGTATATCTATAGGTTTTATTGTATTAGCTTTAGTACAAGTAGTAGTTAGCTATTTCAAAAATATTCTAGTTATAAAAGGAACATTTGCTTTTGAAACACAATTATTCAAAAAGTATATAAATAAAATGTTAACTATTCATCCAAAATATTTTCAGTTAAATAGTTCAGGAGAATTTGTATCTAGAATTTCCGATATCTTACAAGTTAGTAACGATGTGATGAACTTTTTCATAAGCGTACTTCTAAACTTTTGTATGTATGTTTTCTCGATAATAACATTGTTTTATTTTAGTAAGGTTATGGCGATTTATCTTGTAGTTATTTCTGCAGTAGTAATATTGTTTTTTGCATATATTTATCCAAAAATCTATCATTTTGGGTACACAATATCTAAATCCAATACTGATTTTCAGAAAAAATTAATTACTTTTATTGATGGATTAGAAGAATTTAGGGCTTTAAATGCTGATAAATACTTTAGTGCGAAAGTCTTAGATAAAATAAATAAATTTATTACTAATAATAAAAAATTACAATTTTTTGGTACAAATAGTAATGTTTTTTTAAGTTTATTCAATACTGTTGGGACAGTAATATTGATAGCTATAGGCAGCTTATTAGTATTAAAGAATAGTATAAATTTAGGGAATTTAACAGTATTAATTTCATTATCAGGAATAGTAGTATCATCCCTAAATCAATTTGGGTCGTTTCAAGCGCAATATGAATCGATGCAGGTGGCTAGTCATAGGCTTGAATCTATATTAATAAATATGGAAAATGAGAATGTATGCGGGGAAATAATTTTAGACAAAAAAATAGAATCAATAAGATGTAAACGTGTTTCCATAAAAAAAGGAGATACTTTATTACTTGATACTGTTAACTGTGAAATCTATAGAGGGAAAAATCTTTCAATACGAGGTGAAAATGGTTCAGGTAAATCTACATTAATTAAGTCTTTAGTAAGATTAGATGATGACTATAAGGGACAGATTCTAATTAATAATATTGACATAAAAAAAATCAACTTGGACTGTCTACGATCAAAATTAGTGTTTGTAGAGCCAAATCCTAAATTTTTAGAAGGTACAATTAGAGATAATTTATTATTGGGACATAGAGTTCCGAATAGTATATTTAATAAGTTGATAAGAGATTTTGAAATAAACAAAATATTAGACGATCTACCTTTAGGTATAAACTTTCCTGGAGAAGCTGCAATAAAATGCTTATCTTCTGGACAAAAACAAAAGCTAGCCTTGTTTAGAGGTATTTTAAAGAGACCTGATATTTTACTTGTAGATGAAGGCTTCTCAAATATGGATAAAGAGTATTTGGATAGAATTTTACCTAAATTTGACTCATGGGGAATTAAACTTATAGTAATAGATCATTCAAATCGTGTAACAAAAGATATTGATTATATTACTATGGAAAATTACGATATCAAAAATAGTTGGATGTGATGATAGTGTTACAAAAGAAAGCAAATACGCTCTTGGAAAGCTATGTTAGAGAAATTTATTCCGATGAATTATACACATTGATCCATAAATTAAATAAGAACTTAACTTCAGAAACACTAGAAAATGATTTAAGAAAAGTTGCAGATAAAGTTATTATCTCTGATTTTGATATTGATAAAAATCATGGTCAGGGGCCGATGTTATTATGGAATAGTAATAAAGAAGAACTGTTTCTGGGTGTTGTTGAACTAACCAGAGATGGAAAAGTCATTCTAGATGAAAAAAAACGAAAAGTCGATTTAAAAACAAATATAAAAAAAATATTACTGTTTAGAATCAAAGTTATTGAAATATGTAAAAAAGAGTCATTAAGAACATTTTTTAGTGTAAATAACAATAGTCAAACTTTAAAAAAAAATATACAAACTTTCTTAAATATAATATTAATATTTATAGCTCTACTTGCACTATCTACAGTTTTAGAACTATTAAAAAAATTTGTAATAGATTTTAATCAAACTAACTATTTAGCTATTGCAATTCTTTTAATTTTTGCATTGCTAAGTATAGTATCAATCTTAAGTATTAAAATCTGTGTGAAATACAAAAATATCGTAAGTGATGGTTTTTATGGAATAGTGATATCGTCTTTGTGTATATCAATTTTTTCAATCTATAGCATAGCTATCATAGATTATAAAACAGTGTTAATGGTAGTTTTAGTTGGCACTTTTTTACTAATAAAAGAGATTTTCTCGTCTGTAGGGAGGATTTATGAAGATAAGAAAAAATCTGGAAAGACGTTAAAAGCTATATTGTTTTCAGTAATTACTAGTATTTTCTTATTTATAAATAGCGTTTTAATTATAAAAGGAATTACTACGTATAGTGCTGTTTTAACTTTTATTGTATTTCAGATGGCAATTTTGAATATTTTTTTCATAGTAAAGAGCTTAATACACCTGTACAAAATATATCGTATCCAATCAATATCTCCCGCATTAACTAATATGCAGCCGCAACTAGTTAGCAATTATAAGAAAATACTAGATCTAAATTATGTAAAAGTCACTGGAAATAATAGTTCATTTAAAAGTATCAATGCAAAATTTATTTATAATTACTTAGTTAATCAAACTTCAGGTGTATATCTTTCAAATGATTTAAACACTGAAAAATATAATTTTGTTATAAATAAAGGGTTAAAGGGAGAAGGCATTTTTTTTGATAAAGATATAAAAGATTTTGTCGAAAAAGTAGGCGTTTCAATTAATGACCTAGACTTCAATAAAACTATTTTTAACCAGAATATATCAACTTCTGAAAAAAAATTATTGATACTTGCAATCTCTATAATGGAAAATACTGACTATATAATATTGGATCAATTTCTTGATGATTTAGATGAAGAATTATTTTTAAGTTGTTTAAGTTTGTTAAAGCAACATTATTCTACTGTAATTGTATTTACTTATAGAAAAGAAGAAGTCGATGGCTACTATGAATTTAGTATTGATGATGGGGACTTTTATAGAAGGAGCGAAGAATAAATGAAAAAGATAATTGGTGGGGTAGTAGTAGGTCTGTTTATTTTAATATTTTTCTGGCAATTATATTCATTAAATAAAGAAGAGATTGAATATAAAATAACAGATTCTGATAGTATTGAGAACAAGATTTCTCAAAACAAAGATTTGAATATCTATTTTTTTAAAAAAGGCTGCCAACCATGTAATGTACAAAAAAAAGACTTGAATAAGGTAATTAAAGACAAAAATTTATTAGTATATGGCGTAGACATAGAAGAGAAGAATAAAGAAAGTAATTTACTTTTAGATCAATTAAATATAACACAAACTCCTACTGTAATTATTATCAAAGAAGGAAAAGTGTATAAACGATTAGAAGGAGTATCTTCATATGAATTACTGGAAGAATCTTTGATAAAGGAGTGAAGTAGGAATGAATAAAAAGACTGTTATATTGTTAATTATAGGGTTTACAGCAGTTTCTATAGGAATTGCTTGTTTTCTTCAATTCAAAGACAGGACAAAGAAATTAGAAGTTACTGTAGATCCAATTGCATTAAAAATAAATACAATTACTCCAAATAACTTGGATGAATACTTAAAAAAACATAAAACTGCCTATGTATATTTTGGTAGGCCAGATTGTTCAGATTGTAATGAATTTGATCCAAACCTCATTAAATCAATTGATAAGTATAAAGTTTATGACAAACTTATTTATGTAAATCTTATTGAAGTTAGAAAAGACAAACAATTATGGGAAAAATTTAAACAAAAATATGGAATTAAATATACACCAACTTTAGCAAAGTACGAATATGATGAAAGAAAAAATAAGCAAAAACCCAAATTCATTGTTCAGTGGACACCAGAAAATGGGACTGTTTTGAAAGATTTTGATAATTTCGTTTCAAAAATAGAAAAATAATTTATATCACTTGATTAGTGGAGAGGACGAAAGGAGATAATACTATGTTAAATAAAAAATTATTAGAAAATGGTGTAGTAAATGCTGTAACAATTGATGAACTTGATGCTCAATTTGGTGGAATGAGCAAACGTGATTGTAACTTGATGAAGGCGTGTTGTGCTGGACAAGCAGTAACATATGCTATTCATAGTCTTTTAAATCGATTAGGTGGAGACTCTAGTGATCCAGCTGGTTGTAATGATATTGTAAGAAAATATTGTAAATAAAAATTTCTAATTAGAATAACCGTCCTCTCCACTAATCAAGTGATTAAAAAATGAGTAAAAGATATTATAGATTAATATATTGTGATATAATTAAAATGAAAAGGATTTCTTTGACGAACTATATCATATCAATTTTTATAAGTAAATTAAATAAGTTCAAGGATAGCTATTGTGTAGATTTTATTATAGTTTAAGGAGTGAATAAATATGAAAAGTGTAGTATGGATTTATACAGTAAATACTGATGGAGTTGTGATTAGAAGTAGTGGTTCTGGTATGATGTGGATTAGCTCAAAAAAATTTCAAGATAAACTAAAAAAAGAATTACTACCAGAATGGAATCTATCCATTATTAGTTATGATATAGCTAAAAATGATATACCTGATGCAGATATTATTATGTACAATGAGATGGATATGGCATATCTTGATGAAAAAATCAAGAATACTGGATTGCCTGTATCATATATAGATTTCCAAACAAAAAATGCTGATAGTATAAAGAAAAAATTAGAAAAATTTGCTGAAAATAAAATACAATAATAACTACTATAAAGTTACTGATGAAAAGAGCCAACAGGGTATGCCTTGTTGGTCTTTTCTTTGTCCAGTTGTTGGGGTCACTGAAACAACTAAACAAAAAATAGCGGTAGGTTTTGGAAATGGTTAATTAGAATCATTTTTACAACGACTTTTTGAAACTATGAAACATTGTTATATCAAGCTTTTAAAACTTGTTTTACTAATTTCCAAAACCTAATGTTTTTTAGAATTCAGGCTACTTTCCTTACCGCTAATTTCTGCATGAATGTTCCACAAACGTTTTATATTTTTCTATCTTGTTAATTCTATAAACAGCTTCAAATCAACGTTTTATGGATTTAGAGCTAACCACTACCGCTATTTTCTGTACGGATGTTCCAGTGACCCCTTGTTACCAGGTCAGTAGTAGGACATTCAAATTGGGCATACGTCATTTGTGTTAATTTTGAGTACGCCTTAAATTTACATGTAATGAATAAAGTAATAGGTATTCGTTTTCCTCTAACTGGCCAAACATATAGATTGGTAAAGAAATGATTTGTGCTACAAATTATTTATAACTTATTTAACGTAAACGGTAATGAGTGCGTTTACATTTACCTTATATGTGATATAATATATGTGTAATTAAAGAAGCCTACTCTTGAAAATTCAAGAATAGGCGGGTCGCTAAACCTCTTTGATTATACCATATATCAAAGGAAGAAGGAATTAAAATGGGATACGTAGGAAAATCAAGAAGTGTAAGAAGTCAGATAGCAATTGATAATGCGGAGGTTCCGTTGAATCACATTACGAAAGACTACATTTTAACGTTTGTTGCTGAAAATGACATC
>Ga0153982_1000228_pt1 | contig 15610 bp, 17 predicted proteins | sample TSGA066MetaG_FD_104743 | JGI IMG/M metagenome (GOLD analysis project Ga0153982, IMG submission 104743) | Attine ant fungus gardens microbial communities from Georgia, USA - TSGA066 MetaG | ecosystem: Host-associated > Fungi > Mycelium > Unclassified | place: USA: Georgia, Alexander Wildlife...
CCAAACACTTCTTCCAACGCTTTTCCTACATTCCTCATAAACGCAAATTTGATTTCGGTCTTGATTTCTTTTGGAAAATCGTGTTCGACATCTTTACCGAATAGGGAAGAAGCATTTTGGTTATACCCGCTCTGTGAGCACTCAGTGTTTTCTCTTTGATACCTCCCACAGGAGTGACTTTGCCGCGAAGCGCTATCTATCAAATCCAGCCAGTTATATTTAAATGAGGAAGCGAGTGCAGATATAAGCGTACCCCGCCTGTCATAGCTATATTCGTAGGAACGCACGATCCTGTCAATAATGACACCAAAGCACAGATCATGGCTATACCCGCACTCGGCCCGTCCTTTTTCTGCACTCCAGCAGGAAGGTGCAAGTGTACGTCTAGCCCCTGTCCTCCGATTGTATCCAGATCACTCTCAATGCCATGATCGTCTTTCTTCTTACCCTCCCCGCTTGTACGCCCACCATTGACAAAAACCCTCCTTTTCTCCACCAACTCCAACTCCCGGGCATGTCTTTTCACCCAGCTCAACCCCAGCTCTCCACTTTCTTTAATTACCTCACCTAAAATCCCAGTCAATCTTTCCGCTGCCACCAGGTAAAAGTATCGTTTCGACAGGCAATATTCCTCCTTCGCCCTGACCCATCACAACGAGACCGTAAATCATGCCTGGACGTTGATCTGAATCACGGTCGGATGAAGTGAAGGAGTCGGAAGTATCTGATGAGAAACGAGGAAGACCGAGTATGGTTTCTAGATCAGAGGGGCGGACAGTTGGATTGTATAGCACGGTTGTTGACGATGCTGACGATGATTCCAATTCTCCTGACGAAGGAACATATCCAACTTTCCCATCGCTCTCACACTTCTCTACCCACTCGGCCCATTACACAGCTTTGAACCTCACAACACCTGCAATAGCCCTCTCCAAACTCCTCACCCCAGCCCCTCTTGTCCACCCTGTAACGATCTCTCAGCGTTTCCTCACTCATCTCCACATGTTGCTTCTGTAGTCCATTCATCCCAATCTGCTAGCCATCGCTCTCATGCTTCTCCTCCCATTCGGCCCACTGTACATCACGACACCAATGATAGTCCGCTCCAAACTCCTCACCTCGACCTCTCTTATCTATTTCTCAGTGTTTTCTCGCTCATTGCTGCTTCAATCCATTTGTCCCAATCTTTTAAGGCACCAAACCTGTTCGCAATGGTCACTTTTTCATCAAACAAAAACCTTGCCAGATGTACTATTTCACATCTATCGAGTAACGGCGAAGATAGTGTCGAGGAAATTGGCAGTGTAGACAAGTCAATCTTGAGATAGATAAGTTGGAACATTGACATGATTACTTTGTCCAATTTGTCAACGTCATTGAGAAGAATGACAGGGTCAATACACGAGGCTATGTGGAACACTTGAATGATAAATCCACGACTGGATGCAACATAAGTACATATTTGGGCCTCGTCTCGAATACCACCAAGAGAGATGCGCTGGAGTGGACGTGCTTTGACACAGAGAGAGAGAAGTTTTTCCTGTACTTGATGGCCCAATCACAAGAAGTATTGGGTCCTTGATCAATAATGAACGAGGTTTGGAAAGAGGAGCAGATGACGATGGATTTGCTCATAGGATTTCACCTTGTTGACAGGCTTCTTGGCTGCAGCAGGGATAGTTGCTGCTTTTGGCGCTGCCTCCACATTAAGCTCTCTGAGACGGACCATTGTAAAGTACTCAATTAGTCATTTCTTGAACTTTAAACCATGGCAAGTCGAGTTCGGACTTCCGTGAGGAACGGTTTTCGTGAGTAATAGACGAAGGGGCGGAGTGTTGATGACTTAGGTGAGGGAATTGAGGTTAGCCACTCGAGCTGCATAGACTATCTAAGTGGAGTTGTGAATGAAAAAGGATGAGACGGCATACCTAGTTCCTGATAACACCATTTCCAAAGCTCCCTTGAGGAACTCTCTCGAGCCTTCTCCATTCCCTAATCCCCATTTTCCTCCCCTCGGTGCCAGATTACATGACCTCGATCTTCTTCAGATCGACCAAATTATCTGCTTCATGCTCGTCATCCAATTCACTTGTGACACTGTTGCTGGCGGGGTTATATCACTGACAGCCCTTTGAAGGGCCAACAGTTCGCGTTGAATAGCTGCAAGGTCAATAAGAAGGATTCTTTCTGTTGCCTGGACGGGGACTCGGTTTAGGCGGAAGTTGTTCTCTTTGATACGTCAGATATGCAGGCCTCCTTGAGGAGTGTGTCAGAGGCAAGAGACAAACGAAATGGAGTGTTGGATATGGATATGTGAGGAAAGGGAAGGAGGGCGACCAAGATCGACCCTATTTGTCGTTGTATCGATGCTGACTACGAGGATGTCGGCCACCCAGAATGTATAAGTATCGGCTATGTCTTTATGTTTGCGATCTTGATGTGGCCCTTTTTCATAGCTGGCTGCAGGGCGTCACGAGCAAGTCTGTCAAAAAGTCTGAGATGAATCCTGGTGGTTGTTTCCCTAGATATTGTCGACAAGGAGATATTAGACCTGGAAAGGGGGCCAAGAATTGCAGAGAGGGGGCAAGTGTGGAGGAGTTTTATATGGGTGAGGAGAGAGAAGCTCCACAGGGCTGGTTCAAGCTGCGTGTTGGAAGCTTTGGGGTGTGAAGGACTCGTGCAGCTGTGCCCCACTATGCGAGGGCTGGGTTGCGTTGTTGAATGGAGGGGAAGGGGTGCGTGGAGATGACTGTTACCCTTACCCTTAACTCAGTCCTTCATGATGCACTCATTGAGCACCTGTAATGCACAAACGCAACATTTGTCGGCATTCCACCCTCTACTTATTGGAACAGACATTATCTTGCCTCTTTTTCTTTGCACCTTGATATGAGGCCTGGGTTGTGGCATCTCATCTTTACTACATCTACCAAAGCACGTTGTGATCATTCATTCTAATTACTTTGATAGAGGCTTGGCAGTGATAAGTACAGAAAATACTAGGTGGTTCCCTTAGAGTCGCTGAAGCAAATGTCCTGAGACACCGAGAGAGAAAGGTAGAGCAGCAAGCTCTGCGGGAGTCGTTCTTCTTTTCAATTCACCTTAAGTACTTCAAATGAGGACAACACGCACCTTGGTTTCTTACTCCAACAGATTTCCTACATCCTTCTCCTTTTTCTCCAGTTCCCTCAACCATTCTTTGTCAATGCATTCTGTCCACTTTCTACCGAATCTTGAGTTAGACAAGTCCAGGATTGTTGGGACTTGGGGTGCCTTGATTACCACTATGCATGGTGGTACATACACATCTTTCCTGTGCTCAATCGGGACCCAAAACAGTGGCTCATCATCCTGACCCATCACCCATCCATCCCTCATGCCTTGCATCATAAGCTCATGTCCATCGGTGGAATGCTTGTGCTCAGCTGTGAGGTCTGCTATTTCCCATGTTCTCAGACCAATGTCGTTGGAATAGTATGCCAACGCTGTTCCATCTCGTATAAACGCCATATGTGCATTTTCTTGGCCTAAAATTTGACCGTATAGATGGCCGCTATAGGCATCAAAGAGGCGTATCGCGTTCTCATGTGTGAACCTAAGAGCAATGAGTCTGTTGACAAGGGAATGGTCATTCAGAGCAGGTGAGAGGGCAATTTCATACACCTCGGATGTTGGAAACTTGGAAACGATTTGGCGAGTTCGTGTGTCCCATACTCGGACATGGGAATCTTCGTCAGACCAACATGCAAACAGTTTCCCATCGGGTGAGTACGCAGGTATGGAATCCCAGGGAATATGCACTTGATCGTCAAAGTGGACAGGATCGAACTGGGCAGTGTCGTGATTCCATGAATAACATGTGGCAGAGGAAGAGTCAGGGTAAGGCACGATGACGACGGTCAAGCCATCAGGTGCCAGGAATGGGTCCGAGTCTCTGTACACGTTGAATTCCAAAGAATAGGTGCATTTGAAACCTGGAGTATCCTGCCGGTGCCAAACTTGGAGTAATCCTGAGTCATCACCAAAGACGACGCATGTGACCAGGTTGTTACATGTTTGGAAGGTGACATCCCAAAACCAGACATCTTTTCTCGGCCAGGGGTCAAATGAGACACGCTTCTCCGGATGCATTATATCGCAGATTGTGAGGAGAGATTTAGACCAAAACGCTGCCCGGTTGTTATCTGGGGAAAATGCAATGTCAATGCGATCTTTGCACTCGATATCTGTGCGCGCTACGACTTCCCAAGTATTTGTATCCAGGAATTCGACGTTGTTAGATTGCAATGATTGTGTAGCTGCCACCTTCTCAAAGGGTGAGATTGTAATGAATTTTCGCATATTATTATCATCTTGAGTGTCAGCCCGATTTCCCGTCGAATCCTCGAGGTCCACGTTCCACATCCTCACACATCCACTATAATCTCCAACTAAAAGCCTGTGGCCATCGCGTGATGGACAGATACTCGTTGCAGGTGAAGTGCCTTGAATTTTCTCCTGGATCATTTTTGAGCCGGTCATAGAGACATCCCACATCTCCACTGTGTAAATTCGTTTGATAAATAGGTAATTGGTGAGAGGTGAATGAACAACATGTATGTCATAGTTGAAATCATGGCTGAAGGACACCATATCTTGTGTGTCCAATCTCCAAAGGTAGATATGACGAGGTTCTTCCCTAAAAACGGCCATCAAAGTGTCGCTGGTTGGAGAAAAGTCGAGTGATGATAATTTTCCAGGAGGATATGCGAATCGTTGGGGATCCTTGCCATCTTCCAAGTTCCATAATTCAATGACATCTTCAGACTTTCTTCCTACGGCCAGAAAACGCCCATCAAGGGAAGAATTGGTGACAGCAACGTCATTCATCTCCAATAGCCTGTCGGATAGTAGTGTACCATTGCTAGCATCCCAGAACTGGACCTGAAGACGAGTTGAGTCTTCATGTTCAGAGTTGTCTGAGGCTATTCTCTGAATGAAGTTTCCATCTTCATCTACCCAATGTATGGAGGCAATTCTTCCGTCATGATGAATGAAGGCGAAATCATAGCCCTCAATCCTAAATTGCTCCTCACCCATCCCAATGTCCCAGACTACTGCATAAGAGCCAAACGCAAGTAGAATATGTTTCCCATCAGGACTGAAGCAGGCATTATATACCTCCCCATGATTCAGTAGCTCAAATGGACCTGAAATGCAATGGCCGGTTTCCGAGTCGCAGACATACATAGTTCGGCGTGATATGGAAGCAAAGGTGCGTTCATCCACCGAGAAGACCATATCCCGTACATATTCCTTGTGGTGCTCTGCAGTGAATACCACCATTGACCATTGACTGGGTTTCCCTTGAGTGATCGCAAGAGTGTTGGGAAACCTCGAAGAGAACTTTGTGGCAACGTGAGATTGCTCAGGTGCGAAGGGCAGTGCTGAGATGTAAACATGAGGGGCGCGCTGAGAGATTGGAATGAAGAATGCAGAAACGAATCGGAGAGCATCGTGGATAAATAATGTTAGCTCATTATCAGAGTTGAGGGGCTGGTCGGCCAACATCAGATATATCACAGAGAAATGATCTCGAGACATACCTTCCATGATAAAGCCTTTTTCAGAATCGAAGATGCTTCATATGCTTTACCCATTAGGCTCATGACCTCCAACCAGATCAGTAGCTTCTCGTACATCACAAATTCCACTGCTCCCATCATCTTCTCTTCAGATGGAGTCTGAATGAGGTGGTCCACCCAGAACAGAGATGAATATAAGATGAGCGGAGGGATAGTGGATATGACAGTAGGCTTAATATCCACATTCTTTATGGTCGAAGACTCCAAGTTGCACATATTGAAGTGGAGCCTGGATGATACAAGGGCTTTCAAACACAACATGGCAAGCTGATGCTCATGATGGCTTCGATCCTGAACAGCAGAAAGCTCAGGCAGTGCTTGTAGAAACGAGGTCGAGAGAACGAAGTCTTCAAATGATTTGTGATGGAAATGAAGGATAGGACCAGAGTCAATGACGGACGTGAGACCTTGTCGAATCAATCGCATCACATTTGAGCCCCTAATCTTGACTCCAGGAAGCATGAGAAGCACATCGTCACTGAGAGGCTGCCTGGCGTAGATCATGGCGCCCATGACAGAGACGATCCCTTGGACCTCTTCCTTTGTATTCTGTCCGAATGACGTTCTGACAACAGTGGCATACAGGGAGTACAGATCATCCATTCCCTCTGTGTCATCCCCTCCCTTCCTTGATTCAAGAATCTGGAACCGTAATTCAGGATCACCTTCAAGGAAGTTGGCGACAGTTGTGGCCCAGACGAAAATACCAGCAGCACCAGGAACCAGATAGTCGAGGGCCTTGGCAATCCATGCGGGCTTCATTTTCATATCATCGAGTCGTGATTGCAGGAATGTGCGGATGTCATCTGAGGCAATGTCTCCCGGCTTGACTCCATGGCCAGAAGGAATATCGTGAATGCTGATAGAATCAGAGAAGGCAATACGGTCCTCTGGTCGGCTAGTGATTACCAACTTGAGTTTCTTCAAGTGATAAACCTGGGTCCAACGCTTCAGCGTGTGCAGGAGACTCTGGAAATCTTCCTTCCCAGATGCGTCGTGCCTCAGGCCACCACACTCGTCCAATGCATCTATTATAATCACTGGAAGCTCCTCACGCGGAATTGCATCATCCAGCGTAGATAATGGTACCTCGATGAGTGATTTGAAAAGACGATCAATGTCAGATGAATTGTGCACCTTATTGCCTTGAGCTATGTGTTGCCGAAGAGAAGGAAATAGGCGGGCAAGGTCGCAAGCGACAGTGCGCCAGAGAGCATTGGTGGTGAGAGTAATCTGTGTGCGGTCGAATCGGAATGGTACTACATGGCGCTTCTGGTCCACTATTCGATTAGCAACGCTAGCTGCCAGTGCAGATTTCCCAACACCGGGGGAACCCCTTATCCAAATCACATTGGGGCCATCGACATTTTTGATTTCGTTCTCGATCTCTTGTAAGATGGTGGTGCGGGTGCCTTCCATACATGATTTGGATAGGGGAAGCCTATTCTCCCCGAGGGCGCTCACCAAATCGTCCAGCTCCTTCTTGTCGGCAGCTGCCTTCGCATTTTTTGCCATGGTGGCTGATACCAATGACGAATCAGTCAAATTGTACAATGAATATATCAGGTATGAAAATCAGACCTTGTTGCGCAAGGATCTCTATCAGAAGATCCCGGTCAAAATTTCTTGCGAAACTATCTAGTTTCTTCCGTAACTCAATAGCTTGGTCTTTATGAGGGACAACGAGAATGTGTTTGGCTGTCACCAACGATTCAGTCGTCAATCATCTCACACAGCTAAATACCCACCTGACCAACTTTTGAGCCACTGCTCAATAAAGTTCACTACTTCTCCCATCATTCCAGGAAATTCACCTATAATAACACGCAGTTCGTCTGATTTTGGAACTTCTTTGAGCCTGTCGAGCTGGTCAGCTAGGATACTCATGCCTTCTGCGAGGTCTTGCATTGCTTCGTGAGATTCTTTTTGAGCTTCAAAATGCTACAAAGCCGATCAGTCATGTAATTTGCGTTGAAAGAGAATGTGGCCAACTTTGTATACGACATCAATACAATTTACCACTGTTTGAGCCGCAGAATTGAGCTATTCCAAGTCAGATAACATGCGTACATAAGAGGCAACACTTATTACCCCACTGACGACCTTGCCAAACTCAAGAAGCATCCCAGCACCAGCGTCCGCAGGACCAAGGCGGCTCAAAAGCGGTTTGAAGGATTGCAGGCTTTTTACTGTACTCTTTATTTGTGCATCTAGAGCACGCAAATCACTGCCATAGGCCTACAATTCCATTTGAGTGGGAGATCTACGCGTTGACAGTGATAAAATGCATACCTCAGCGACGATCCAAAATTGTAATCCTGAAATGGGATCAGTGAAATCCACCTTGAAGTTCGCTAAGATATCCTGTGTAAATGGGAAGTGATTGAGGCAAAAATCGACTCACAATTCGTTCCTCGCTGTGCTTCAGACGCCAGGTGATCCCATAAATCATCGAATCCGATGTTAGCTTTACATAGTGGATCAACTTCGGACTTGAAGATTTGTGGCCGTCGGAAATATCTGTATACTTCGATATTCAAGTTACTCCCTTCGTGGAATATCCTACACCACATGAATATGTAGGATGGCATGGGATCGAAAAGGTTCACTTACAATCCACTCTGGGTAACCTTCAAATGCTGTTTGATACTGATTTTGTTGTTGAATTGTTTTTCAAGACTTTGAAGGGGACTATCCGCCTTGTCAGAGTACTTGACGACCAGCGGTCGTTGAAATTGATCCTTGAGCTCCCCAATGAATTCTGTGAGAAGATAGAATGAGATTACTGATCAATGGAGCCGCTGGAACAATGCAACACTCACCAAGGACTCGGATCACCCGTACCATAGTAGCTTTTTCCATTGTTTCAATTAGTGGATAGAGTGGATAGGAAGAGATACTGTGCGTGTAGGACGTATATCAGATGAACAAGAACAAGACACAGGCACACCTGCCTTATAAATGTGAACTTGATCGTCTGCATCTAGACATATCAACACACGGTGAAGCTATGAACGTGAAAGCAGTCACAAGTGCCCCGGATTGCCTGAGCCGTTTTCTTTCAGCTGACATGATCTTCAGTTACAATTGGTCAACTTGCTGCATCCATTATAAAAAGCACTGTTAGACCATCTACTTTTCAGGCAGACCCCATGCCTTTGGGTGGATATTTTCCATTGTCCTGATGTTCTGAGAAACTCAACTGCTCGTAAGCACTATGAAAGAAAAGGGAATATTCATGCCAGTCTCCGTATCAACTGCAAGTGCGAAATTTATAGCTGTTAAGTTGGCATAGAAAAGAAGATTAGTAGGTATGATGGCAATGAATGACAGCTCATTTGACATTTTGTGCCGTATACTTGGGCAATGATGAGAGTGACCACATCTAATCTCATCCAGAGTAACAACCAAAATAACAGGAAGACACTGATGTCGATGGCGGCGAAGCGCTACCATCACTAACGACACACCTCGAATCTCATGTCTAGCTGGCCCGAATGTACCCAACCAATTGCGGACACGGGGTCACGTGAATCAGGGTCGGCATAGCAGTTGAAGACACGACGAACAATTTGATTCCAACTCACAATTAACGAGCTCATTAGGCTACTATAATCCACCGTCATCTACTCAAACAATACAATGCAGCCTACTTTGATAATCTCCTCCAAAACAAATCAGGTGTGTCGGCACAGATGGTGTGCCCCAGGTCTGGTATTGAACCATTGTCGCAGCAAAATAAATTGAGCACAGGGGAAAGGAGGGAAAGACAGAAAGACTTAATTAAAATGTAACTACAATCCCATATTTATATGTAAATATCCAAAACAAATGCTCCGGCAAATGGAGTTTCCAAGACAACTCAATGTTATTCCATAACAAGGATGTCACTCCGCAACAACCATTTGTGTCAGGCCGAGAATTCCTGAAGAAATGTTCTGGAAAGGTGCTGTGAATTGAATGAAATAATACTTAATCGACTACCATTGCACTGGCTTGGCTGATTTCTGAAGTCACTGTAGAAGGGGGGACCAGCAGCATAGCACAGTGTGTGTACACACTGCTTAACTCACCTAAGAGGTACTCTGAGATTGATACTTGAGGTAGAAGTAATGAAGCAACTAAAAGATGCATTCGAGACATAAGTTACATTATATACTACCAGAGTGTAGTTTTTTTTTTTTTTTTTTTTAAATCATCAATTTATTACACAGGGCATGACGGCAGACTGTGGTAAGTACATAGTACCTACTTAAATACATAGAGAAAGAAAAGGATGAGAAAGAAAATAAGAAGATAAATGAAAAAGAAAAGTGTTGCGCTTTTACTCAGGAGAGTCGTGCTGCGATGAGATCTCAACCATTGTCAAAACTGAATGTGCTAGGGTTGTCCACTAGAAAGTGAACGAAACTGTTTATGATAATGTTGCATGGATGTGTGGAAGGGTCATGTATATCACATTCCATGACGATATGTTCTCGTGTTTGAATTTCGGCTTCACCGCATGGACAGCTGATGGGGAGGTAAGGAAAGAATCTTTGTCGGTACTCTCCAATGGGAGCGTGGGCAGTAGTCATGTGAGTGAAACAGGCACATAGCAAGTTGGTGAAGCTTATAGAAGGAAGCCACGAGCCGTCCTTAGTGTATGTTAGTTTAATGACATTTTGATTTTCATCTTCAAAGTCGAGGAAGCATTGGCCTCTTTTAGGATTGGACATGAAGGATTCTTGCCATTCATGGAGGATGTTATCACATTCTTTCTTTTTGTTGAATAGGTGCAATTCTTTGCTGGGAAAGATGGGAGCGCAGTTATTGGCTTTGACCTGGTTGTCTATGAGTTTGTGTTTGGGCCACTTGGCCTTACTGGGGCAAAACCAAAATTGAATTTTGTTTCTGCTATCTTTCCTGAAGAAGAAGTCGATTGCTGATGTGACCAGGATAAACATGTTTTGGAGAGGGTCAGTTTTAGATTCAAAGATTTTCTTTGCTGCAGCAATAGAATCAGTAATGACGATGATGTTATGAACATTTTCCTCCTCCATAGCAGGTATTAGGCCTAAGCGGATAGCCATAAGTTTAGTTTCTATTGATGTAATGTTTATCGAGTTGACTTGCAAATGTCGGACGATAGAATTGTCAGTCTAGATATGCACAACCGCAGTAGTAACTTGCGATTTTTTTATGCCTCTATCTGCTATGATGGCGATGTTGTGAGGTAATGTTTGAGAAGACCTGAAGGCTTGATCAAGGTTCCAGAGGTGATGGAAGAGATCTTCATTGGATGAAGAGAGAGGAGAGTGAAAACTAAATCTACTAGAGAAATGATCGACTACTCTTGAACCTGGAGAAAAAAGAGGGAAAAGTGGATTGTAACAGTCTCTAACGCCATTAAGACGTTCGTTGACATCCTTGATGGGACTTTTGAGGTTAGATCGCTGTTTGTTGGTGAGTTTGGAAGTCATGGCTTTGTGTAGAGGGTGATTTTTTGCATGTTGTGAATTTAGTAGCAAGTTAATAGCATATGAGAATGGAATGGAGCCATATCTGAGGTAATGCCTGCTGTTGATTTTGTGCATGTGGAGAGTGATGGGTATGAGGCCTGCAATAGCTTCAATGTCATCAGAAGAAGATGTTCAGAAGGCGCCAGTAATCTAAAGAGCTGCCTTGTGTTGCATTTTTTTAAGTTTGTTGACATTTTTTACAATTGGGGCACCTTTGAAAAACCAAAGGTTGAATCCATACATTGCAATAGGTAGGATGCAAGTTCTGTATAGGAGTTGTTTTTGCATGGGGAGTAAGCCTCATGAGGAATTGCCTAGCATTTTCATGGCGCTGAGAGTGGAGAGACATTTAGTGGCATAAAAGTGAGTGTGGTAATGGAAGTTTAGTTTTTGGTTGAAGAAGAAACCTAGGTATCTCCAGATGGGTTTAGGGTTGATAATAGGGCCTTCTACAGATGTTAGGTTGATGGAGAGGTTGGGGGGATATTGGGCTCTTGTAAAGTGAAAGATCTCAGTCTTGTTGTGTTCCATGACGAGGCTGGCGTCAATAAGGATTTTTGATATGATGTTGTAACTACATAATAAAAAGGAGTTAGAAAGGGAATAGCTCTTCTCCTGAGAAATCAGAAGTCTGTTGTTAACAAAAGAGAGGATGTCTATAGAAATTTCTTTATTGAGGTTTTTAATTCTTTTTTTGAACGTTTTTATAATTGGGGCTAGATATAAGGCTAATAAAATAGGAGAGAGGGCAGAGCCTTGACTAACGCCAACATTTACGTTAAAGAAAGGGGAAGTGAAGGTGTTTCATGAGTATGAGGTAGAGCGATTTGAGTGGTAGCTGTTGAAAAAACAGATAACATTAGTATTAAGGCCAGCTTTTTTAAGACATAGTGAGAGAAATTGGTGGTTGAGGGAAGGGAAAAATTGAGTGATATCAAAGGCAAGAACGCTCGTGTGGTATTGTTGAAGCCAACCTATCCTGATGAGATAAGTGAGGTATATACCCACATCTGTTGTGGATTGTTGGCAAATACCCCCAAACTGATGAGAGTTGAGGAAGCTGTTAGCTGATAAGTGGAATTGAAGCCTGTTGCTGATAACTTTCTCAATAAGTTTGCCCATGGTATTGAGTAAAACAATGGGACAGAATGATTTGGGGGAGTTGTAATTGTTTTTGTTTGGTTTAGGTATGACTACCATATTGGATGATTTGAAATGGGACAGCCAAAATTCTAAGTCAATACATACATTAGCAATTTGTATAATTTTCAGTAGGCATCTGTTATTTGTGATTAGTGATTTGAGGTGTCTCCAGGAAATGTGGTCTGGACCAGGAGTCAACGAAGATGAGCACTTAGCTATAGCGTCTTTGAATTCTTGTTTCAAGAAGAAGGGCCATAGGATTTGGTCAGCTTGAGGGATTTCATTTAGGAAGGAGGCATTTATAGGTCTGTTTTTGGCTGAGTTATAAGACAAATATATGGCATGCCACAAATCTGGTAGTTTATTACATGGTTGACCTTCATATAGGATAGATTTGATAGTTGGCAGAGTTTTTCTCTTTACCCAGTTCATAAGATCCCACAGTCTTTTATTTGAAGAGGTGATTTCATAAATTTTGTTGTCAAAGAATTCTCTTTTCACTATTCAGGTATTTGACTTGAATTCTTGCCAATGTTCAATGTGCCCTGTATTATGGTATCTGTTTAGACTTTCGGTACATGCATGAGTCTACCACTCTTTAGAATGTTTCATAATGTGTTTCTTTTTTGCTTGGAAGTACTATGCATTGTTGAAGATGTTTGCTAGTCGTTGGACAGTTGTTTCCAGGTTTTCTTTGGACATAATATTTGAGGTACCGAGGGCAAGTATATTGTCAGTTATAACTTTGATAAAGTTCTTTTCTTCTTCGCTATCTTTGCATATGGACCAGATGGAATTATCTATGTTAGACTCGTTGATACCAACTTCAATAATGAGTGGAACGTGATCTGAGGGTCTGTGTAATTCAGGGTGAAGGGAGTATTGGCCGAAACCTGGATTATTGGGATTGATGAAAACTAAGTCTATAATAGAGTTAGTGTCATATGGATTATCTGCAAATCTGGTTGGACTGGGATTGAGAGGGGGTGAGAGGTCTAAACCTAGACTTTTAGCTAAAGTGACTAAATCTTTGGTATGAATAGAATAATGAGGATAGTTGGGGTCCTAATTGTTATTTCTTATGTTAAAATCATCTGTCATGACAACAGTATTGTTTAGGTCAATGATGTTTTGGTTGAGGAATTAAAGAGTGTTTTGGTTGTCATCGGAATAAATGTTTATGATGTAATTAATGTGTTGGCCAGAGTGGAAGGCTAGTATAAGGGAACCCCTCACACATGACTCTGGAGCCCATATTAGTCCTCTGGAGTGACCCTGCAGCTGATCAAATATTACTAAGTAATATTTGGTCTTACCCTCATCATTCCAAGAGCACTCTGTTACCTCCTAGTGCACTTTTATTGTTTAGACCCTGGTTACCAAATGCAGGGATACGAGGACACTGTAATATATATAATATAGATTATTCTCTCCAGGAGCCTTATCTAATTCTCTGAGGAATCTCCTGGAGGTAGATTGTAACATATTTCCTAAACTATAATTAACTGAGGAATCTCCTGGAGTGTTCCGCTCCAGTCACTCTTACAGCAGAATTAGGTCTCATTACCAGAGCCTCGGAAATTCTCAGTAGACAGCCATCCTCTAGTTGCCCTCCGCTGACAAACTCTGACCCTCTGATCACTCTGCTCCAAGAAGAGATGTTGTTGCCTCCGGACACCCCCCCAGGTGTAGCTGATGCCCTGGGCTACCTACAGCATCATCTCTAAGAGCTCACCAAGTGACAAAACGTTTCGGAACATGCCATTAATACTACTCTCATGGACCTGACAGCCCAGCTATAACAACTCACCCAACTCATAACTAGCCCCGCTCCTGCTCTAACCATTGCTTCGCCTCTGACACCCATACCTTCTTCTATCAGCCCCCCTCCCCCAGTCCCAGACGCTCTGTCTAAACAGCAAGCAAGGCCAAAACTTCCCTCTCTCCCAGACTTCTCTGGGGAACGAAGTTCTGGTCGGGCCTTCTTCAACTTCTGCACCCTCTATTTGCATCTGGCCCTAGAGCAGTTCAGCTGTGATGAGGAGAAAATCCTCTGGACCCTTGCCTTCTTCAAAAAGAGGCAAGCCACAAGATGGTCCAAGAACCTCTTTCGCCAGGAGGTGGACACTGGCATCTTTCCCATCAAATCCTGGACCGATTTCAAACAACAGTTCTGGAGTCAATTCTTTCCCGTCAATGTGGAGGCAAATGCTATCAATACTTTGGAAGGATCTTTGTACTATCAAGGAAACCAGACAGTAGATGATTACCTGAACAGTTTCTTGATCTTGACCTCGGACGCTAGATACACGAATTCCTGGACTGTAAGAGAACCCCTCACACATGACCCTGGAGCGCCCCCTGTTGCCTCCCAACACAATTTCATTGTACAGCCCCTGGTTACCAAAGAATAGAATGCAAGAACATTTTAGTATATATTGTAGATTATTCCCTCTAGGAGCCTCATCTAATTCTCTGAGAAATCTCCTGGAGGTGAGTTATAACATATTCTATAGTATAATTTAACTGAGGAATCTCCTGTAGTGCTCCACTCCGGTCACCCTCACAGCAGAATTAGATCTCATTACCAGAGCCTTAGAGATTCTCAGTAGACAGCCACTCTTAGATCGTCCTCTGCTGACAAACTCTAACCTTCTGATTACTCTGCTCCAAGGACAATGTCACTGCCCATGGACACACTCCCAGGTGTAGCTGATGTCTTGGGCTACTTACAGCACCATCTCCAGAAGCTGACAGAATGACAGAGCGCTTTAGAATATGCTATAAACACCATTCTCATGGCCCTGACTGCTCAAATACAACAAATCACCTAACTTATGACCAGCCCCGCTCCTGCACCAACCATCGCTCCACCTCCGATACCCACATCTCTGCCTCTGGTTAGACCTCTCTCCCCTGCTCTAGCTACTTCGTCTAAATAGCGAGCAAGGCCAAAACTTCCCTTTCCCCCAGACTTCTCCGGCGAATGGAGTTCTGGACGAGCCTTCCTCAACTCCTGCACGCTGTATTTGCGCCTGGCCCCGGAGCAGTTCACTTGCAATGAGGAAAAAATCTTCTAGACTCTTGTCTTCTTCAAGGATGGAAGTGCTGCGAAGTAGTCTGAGAACCTCTTTCACCAGGAGGTGGACACTGGCATCTTCCCAATTTGATCCTGGACTGACTTCGAACAACAATTTCAGTGATGGGGATCAAAGGGAATTTGATCATAGAACAAAGGTGAAAGCAAGGTCAGAGAGGCAAAATCTCCAAACTGTTTCACAATTGTGCACTAAACAAGTAGGCACTGGGGAGATAAATCAAATAATAGAGAGCTTACTGAAG
>Ga0153982_1000235_pt1 | contig 15474 bp, 16 predicted proteins | sample TSGA066MetaG_FD_104743 | JGI IMG/M metagenome (GOLD analysis project Ga0153982, IMG submission 104743) | Attine ant fungus gardens microbial communities from Georgia, USA - TSGA066 MetaG | ecosystem: Host-associated > Fungi > Mycelium > Unclassified | place: USA: Georgia, Alexander Wildlife...
CAGGCTGGTGGTCTCACGTATAAGATCTTCCCTCAGGCTGGTGGTCTCACGTATAAGATCTTCCCTCAGGCTGGTGGTTTCACGTATAAAATCTTCCCTCAGGCTAGTGGTTTCACGTACCATATCCTGCCTCAGGCCGGTCGTCTCTCGCACCAGATCCTCTTTTAGCAAAGTCGTTTCCCGTACCAGATCTTTACGTATTTCACGCAGGTCAGTTTTAATATCACTGATATTACTTTTAACGTTATCCATATCAGACTCAAGCCTGGTCACTCTCATTTCAAACATAGTGCCTCCGCTATATTAACGAGCGTCCTTTCACGAGAAACAGCAGGTAAATGAAAACCCCATCACTATATTCCTTAATTTAGCCCCGTCAATAACGCTGCGGCCTTTTCCTGTGGCAAAAAAAGACTTCTTGTTCACTCTGGAAGACAGAGTGAAGAAATATGCAATAGCATGAAAATGCATAACTTTATTTGCGATCTCCCTCGAAAATAAAAGCAGGGTAATCAAAGCGGCAATAAATAACATGAATGAATTAGAAGAACGTTTAAGGCCTGTTATTAACAGCTAACGCTTTTCTGCTAAAAACTTTATTAAAATACCGCCTCCCCTGAAGGTAGATTAACCTTATAACAGCGAGCCGGGCGCTGGTTTGAAAGGATTACTCCCCTTTTAGCACCCGGCACGGCTTTTAAACTTCTGGTGCCGGATGCGTTTTTATCCAGTGATCCGCAATCTGCTGGCGCGTGCAGATCCAGACCTTTTCATGCTGCTGGATGTAATCCAGAAAACGCTGGAGCGCGCGAAAACGGCCGGGCCGTCCGAGCAGGCGACAGTGCATACCGATGGACAGCATTTTCGGTGCGGCTTCACCCTCTTCATATAGCACATCGAAACTGTCTTTAAGATAGGTGTAAAACTGTTCGGCAGTATTAAAACCCTGCGGCGTGGCGAAACGCATATCGTTGGTTTCTAAGGTATAGGGAATAATCAGATGGGGTTTGACCGTACCGTCCTGGCAGGTGACCTTGCTCCAGAACGGCAGATCGTCGCCATAGTAGTCGCTGTCGTAGGTAAAGCTCCCGTGCTCTACCACCAGCCTGCGCGTATTAGGGCTGTCACGTCCGGTGTACCAGCCGGTAGGCGCTTTACCAAAAAGATCGGTCAGGGTATCAACAGCCTGCTGCATGTGCTGGCGCTCGGTTTTGGCATCCATTCCCTGATAGTGGATCCAGCGCCAGCCGTGGCTGACCACGTCATAATCAGCATTTTTAATAGCCTCGACGATTTCCGGATGACGCGCCAGCGCCATCGCCACGCCAAACACACTCAGCGGCAGGCTACGCTTCTGAAATTCGTTGTGGATGCGCCAGAAACCGGCTCGCGAGCCATATTCATAGAGCGAATCCATCGACATATGCCGCTCGGGATAGCTGGCCGCGCCAATAATGTCCGATAAAAACTGTTCGGAACCCGTGTCGCCATGCAACACGTTATTCTCTGCGCCTTCTTCATAGTTCAGAACGAACTGTACGGCGATGCGCGCATTATCAGGCCAGGCAGCATGCGGCGGTTTGCCCGCATAGCCGATCAGATCGCGAGGATAGTTTTTATTAAAGCTGTACTCTTTTTTTTCTTCGTTGTCGGTCATGATCGCAAGTCCTGTTCCAGAGCAAGATACCTTAGTTTAGGTGCTGAAACTGACCCGACAGGGTTTTTCGCACCGGATAGTCCAGATCGCCATGCTTACTGGTCGCTAGCCCCAGCGCCACCAACGATTCCACCATTTTTACCGCGGCCGTTACGCCATCAATAACCGGCATGCCCAGCTCGTGTGTAAGTTCTCGCGCCAGCTGCGCCATGCCACCGCAGCCAAGGACAATAGCGCCGCTACCATCTTCTTTTTTGGCCCGCAGACACCGTTCCCGCACCTTTTCCTGCGCCAGGCCACTGCCATCTTCCAGCGCCAGGACCGGGAAATTGATAGCATGTAGCGCAGCGCACTGATGCTCAAAGCCATACTGCTGAAGCAGGTGGCGCGCAATGATCACCGTGCGCGGCAAGGTGGTCACAATTGAAAAACGTGTGGCGACCAAAGTAGCCAGATGCATAGCGGCTTCGGCGATGCCAACTACCGGCCCGGTGGCCAGCTCGCGCGCGGCCAGCAGTCCCGGGTCGCCAAAACAGGCGATAACGTGTCCACATACGCCCTGCTCTCGCCCGGCTTTGACCTGTTCCAGTACGCCAATCGCCGCAATAGCTTCATCAAAATGACCTTCAATTGACGGCACGCCTTGTGACGGGCAAACCGCTAAAATTTCCGTAGTCGGCGCCGCCACCGAGCAAGCCGCCGCGCCGATCGTTTCAGTCATTGCCTGGCTGGTATTAGGGTTGATCACCTGAATGATTTGCTTAGTTGTCATAACTGGCTCCGAACTGACTATGCGGGCTGGCAAAAACCCTCTGCATTATTCGATTAGCGTTCATTGCGTTCTCCAAAGTCAGCAAACAGGCTGGCAAAATCCGGCAACATCTCACCGCCGCGCTCAAAATGCAGGCTTGCCACTATATGAGAGAAATGTTGCTGCATGGCTTCAGTAAGCGGCATCAGCGCTTTTTGCCTCAGCAGCTCGATTAACCTGTCGTGGTCGTCGCAGCGGCAACCTTGCTGCCACGCTTTTCCCCAGGCAGCAATCACCAGCGACGATCGCTGGGTCAGTCGCGTGACCATTTCGGTCAGCACCTGATTCCCTGAAATGGCCTGAAGTTGAATATGAAAAGCAGCGGAAAGGCGGATAGCTGCCGGACCGTCGCCATCGGTATGGGCCTGCTGTTCCTGCCGGTTCAGTTTTTCCAGCGCGACGAGATGCGTTGACTGGCAGCGTGCCAGCACGGCTGGCAGATTGGCGCATTCAATGAGCTGGCGGGTCTGGAAGATATCCTGTGCCTCTTCCACAGAGGGTGTGGCGACGTATGCACCGCGTTTGGGCGCGAGCGTAATCATTTGCACTGCGGCGAGGCGCGTTAGCACTTTACGAATGCCGGTGCGGCTAACGCCAAATACTTCTGACAAAGCCTCTTCCGGCAGTTTGCTCCCCGGTAGCAGCTGACGCTCCACTATCGCTTTCATCAATGCCTGAAAGATAAGTTCATCCTTATCGGAAGCCGTTTTCAGTCCGGTTTCAGTTTTCATTTCCTGTTCCATTCAGGTTTATCACTCGCAAATCGTATACAAAATTTAGCATCCTTGTATACGAGCATGTAAATTCTGGCCTGGATCCTGCAATCACTTTCTCAACCCATTCGGTCATCAGGTGCATTGTTGAGGAGCAGATTTCATGCCAAAGAGTCAAAAGGTTTCTCCGGCGTCGGCAGAGAGCGGTCACGTCAGCTACAGCCCGCGGCTGTGCAATGAAGATTTGGCGCCCACGCGCGAACAAAACTGGAGCTGGTACAACATCTTCTCTTTCTGGATGTCGGACGTACACAGTATGGGCGGCTATGTGGTAGCGGCCAGCTTTTTTACCCTTGGCCTGGCAAGCTGGCAGGTATTGCTGTGCCTGCTGGCGGGGATCTGTATCGTGCAGTTTTTTGCTAACCTGGTAGCTAAACCCAGCCAGATAAGCGGCGTGCCTTATGCCGTTGTTTGTCGTCAGGCTTTTGGCGTTTTCGGTGCAAATATTCCGGCGGTGATCCGTGGCCTGATTGCCTTCGCCTGGTATGGTATCCAGACTTATCTGGCCGCCAATGCGCTGATGCTGGTCTCGCTAAAGTTCTGGCCGGCCTTAATACCGCTGACCCACTCTTCCTGGCTCGGTTTGTCCCAGCTCGGCTGGATCTGCTTCGGCTTTATGTGGCTGGCCCAGGCGCTGGTTTTCTGGCACGGCATGAAGGCGATTAAGCGCTTTATCGACGTAGCCGGTCCGGCAGTCTATGTGGTGATGGTGGCGCTGGCAGGATGGATTGTATACAAGACAGGCTTTAACGGAATTTCGTTTACGCTTTCCAGCAAGCAGCTAAGCGGCAGCGAGCAGCTCTGGCAGATGATTACCGCCACCGCGCTGGTCGTTTCCTACTTTTCCGGCCCGCTGCTTAACTTTGGCGACTTTGCCCGCTATGGCAAAGATATGCAGGCGATCCGCCGCGGCAATCGCTGGGGGTTGCCGTTTAACTTTCTGCTTTTTTCGGTAGTGACCGTGGTGATTGTTTCCGGTACGCAGTCGCTGTTTGGCCATATGATTACCGATCCTATCGAAACGGTGAGCCGCGTAGGCAGCGATCTGGCCGTTGCCATTGGCCTGCTGACCATGATTACCGCCACTATCGGCATCAATATCGTCGCTAACTTTGTTTCGCCCGCGTTTGATTTTTCTAACTGTTCGCCGCAGAAGATCAGTTTCCGCACCGGAGGGATGATTGCGGCGGTAGGTTCGGTGCTGCTGACGCCGTGGAATCTGTTCCAGTCGCCCGAGCTGATTCACTATACGCTGGACGTGCTGGGCGCTTTTATTGGCCCGCTGTTTGGGATTTTACTGTGCGATTTTTATCTGATTAAGCGCGGGCAGATTTCCGTCGACGATCTTTTTGACGATACGCCAAAGGGGAAATACTGGTATCGCGGCGGCTTTAATCCAAAAGCGATTGCCGCGCTGGTACCCTCGGTACTGATTGGGCTGGTTGTGAGCTTTACGCCAGCTTTACATGAAGTTGCCAGCTTCAGCTGGTTTATTGGCGTCGCGCTGTCGGCAGGTTGCTATCGCTGGCTGGCACGCGAAGGCGCTCAGCAGTATGCCAGTCGCGTCGTGGTGCAGAAGCAATAAGACAAAAAGCGGCGTTAACACAACACTGATTCTCTGTTCTGCACGGGCGACAATATTGTCCTGCGTACAGGAGAAGTACCTTAAACGCTTTGGGGAGTGCTGGATAAGGAAGGATGGCGATATTTTAGCGCCGCTGAAATGACGAAAGCCTGATGCATTTCTGCATCAGGCTTTCCGGATACTTGGCGGAACGGACGGGGCTCGAACCCGCGACCCCCTGCGTGACAGGCAGGTATTCTAACCAACTGAACTACCGCTCCGCGCTTTGTTCCCCGTCGGGAACGGGGCGAATATTACGGTGAGCTTTGGGTTCCGTCAATGCTTTTTCTTTGACGCCTTTACCGACTGCCTGTTTTTTCATCTTCCCGTATTTTTCTTGCGCGTTTCGGCGTTTTCAGGCGCGCCACAGGCAGCTTCCGCCCTTTTTCATTACCAGATCGAGCCGCGATTCATGGTCGGCGACTTCTTCTTCCGTCGCGGTTACCACGCGTAATCCGGAAGCAGGACGCGTGATGCGATAAATCGCCTCGTCGTTGCTTTGCTCCTGCCTGTCCCCTTCCATCGAAAATTTTAACGAGGTTTGCCCGCCGGTCATGGTCAGGAAAACTTCGGCCAAAATTTCGGAGTCGAGCAGTGCGCCGTGCAGCGTTCGCTTGCTGTTGTCTATTTCATAACGCGAGCAAAGCGCATCCAGACTGTTACGCTTGCCGGGAAAGAGCTTGCGCGCCATCGCCAGGCTGTCGGTTATCTGGCAGAAGGTTTCCGTTTTGGGGATATTGCGACCAAGCTTGCCGAATTCATAATCCATAAAGCCAATATCGAACGAGGCGTTATGGATGACCAGCTCAGCCCCTTCTATATAGGCCAGGAAATCGTCAGCAATCTCGGCAAAAGTAGGCTTATCGGCCAGAAACTCATCGGCAATGCCGTGCACGCCAAAGGCTTCGGGATCGACCAGGCGATCCGGCTTGAGATAAACGTGAAAGTTATTGCCGGTGAGACGACGGTTTACGACCTCAACGGCACCAATTTCAATGATGCGGTGCCCCTCATAGTGCACCCCGATCATGTTCATACCGGTTGTTTCAGTATCGAGAACGATCTGCCGCGTTGTATTTACTGTGCTCATAGGACCCGTTTATGTCAGACTTGGCGTTTTTCAACAGAGAGTCTACCAGAGATGCCTAAACAGGTAGAAATTTTCACCGACGGTTCTTGTCTTGGTAACCCCGGCCCTGGCGGCTACGGGGCCATTTTACGCTATGGCGAACATGAAAAAACCTTCAGCGCCGGTTATTTCCTGACAACCAATAATCGCATGGAGCTGATGGCCGCTATCGTGGCGCTGGAGGCATTAACCCAGCAGTGTGAAGTAGTGCTGAGTACCGACAGCCAGTACGTCCGTCAGGGGATTACCAGCTGGATCCATAACTGGAAAAAGCGCGGCTGGAAAACGGCAGATAAAAAGCCCGTTAAAAATGTCGATTTGTGGAAACGGCTGGACACGGCGCTTAGCCATCACCAGATTAAATGGGAATGGGTAAAAGGCCACGCGGGCCACGTCGAAAACGAGCGCTGTGACGAGCTGGCGCGCGCCGCAGCGGGCAGCCCGTCCTTTGAAGATGTTGGCTATCAGTCCGAATCCTGATGGCGCTGGCGCATCCTGCTGGTTGCGCCAACGGCTGGACTCAGCCTTCTTTGCGCCGCCGCTTTTTTTGCCGGATTCATAATTAACGGAAAAGTCCTTTTGCGTGCAACCACGATGCTCAGGCAGCCAAGCGCCGGAAAATGGGTGCTGATGACCTTGCCGCCTTGCCGGTTCCATGGCAGCACCTGAAACCGCGTGCGCTGGATAACCTCATAATTCAGCAAGCTCAGCCAGTCCATCAGCCTCATCTGGGTAAACATACGGCTGTTCCAGGGAATACGCCGATGCAGCCCCGGAACCAGCTTGCCGATGCCTAATACGCTAAACGGATTGAAGCCGCTGATAATCATCCAGCCATCGTCAATCAGCACGCGATCGACTTCGCGCAGTATGCGATGCGGATCGTCGCTCCAGGCCAGACAGTGGGCCAACAGGCAGGCATCTACCGATTTCGATTCAAACGGTAAACTGCCCGGTTCGGCTACTACCTGAAGATTGCTACCGCTCAAACCCACGTTAACCTGATGCGAAATAGCGCAGTGTTCCGTGTTGATTTCTGCACTAAGCTGCCCCACTTTCAGCAGATGAAAGCCGTACATCTTGCCGAGACAGGGCTGCAAATGGCGAGTTAGCGCGTCACGGTAATATTCTCCCCAGGGCATCTCTTCCCAGGTTTGCGGCACGTGACGAATATGGCGTGTTTTAGCGGGCTTCATGCTTTACCATCTTCTTTCCATTGCGATCGGGCTAACGAGGCGATAATGAATCTTACCAGCATTCCTGCTTTTCAGGATAACTACATCTGGACATTAAATAACGAGCAGGGCCAGTGCCTGATTGTTGATCCGGGCGAGGCGGCTCCCGTTCTGGCAGCGCTGAAAGAGCACCAGTGGCAGCCGGTGGCGATTCTGCTTACACATCACCACCAGGACCACGTTGGCGGCGTAAAAGAACTTCTGAAAAATTACCCTTCTCTGGTGGTGTTTGGTCCCGAAGAGACACAAGATAAAGGAGCGAACCGGATCGTTAGTGAAGGCGATAAGGTCGCTATTTTGGGTCTCGAATTTACTATTATTGCTACGCCGGGTCACACTTTAGGACATATCTCATACTACAGTAAACCTTACCTTTTCTGTGGTGACACCCTGTTTTCAGGCGGCTGCGGCAGGCTTTTCGAAGGCACTCCTGAACAAATGTTTCAATCATTTCAAAAGATTAATGAACTTCCCGCCGAGACGCTAATTTGTTGCGCGCATGAATATACTTTATCTAATATGAAGTTTGCCGCTACGCTTCTGCCACAGGATCGGGAGATTACCGCCTATTATCATAAAATTAAGGAGTTACGCGCAAAAAACGAGGTTTCCTTGCCCGTAACGCTGGCTTCAGAGCGGCAAAAAAATATTTTTCTGCGTACGCAAGAGCATGAATTACAAAAAGTTATTGGGTACGAAACACCTCCGCAACATGAATGGCAAGTATTTGCAACTCTACGCGAGAAGAAAGACCATTTTTAATTTTTCGGGTTGTGTTGTCCGGGGCGAGCACGTATAGTTGCTCGTCTTTTAAGCGAACAATGACACACACATGAAGGCTAAAGCGATATTACTCGCCTCGGTCTTGCTGGTTGGGTGCCAGGCGTCAAAGCACGATGCACCTGAACAGCATGCACAGAGTTTGTCTTCAGCACAGAGCAGTCAGAACGCAGATCGGTTGTTATCCCCACGTTGGCAGGATGACGGGACCAGCCTGGCGCAAGAGCAGGATCTGTGGAATTTCATTAGCGATGAGCTGAAGATGAAGGTTCCGGAAAACCCCCGGATACGCGAACAAAAACAAAAGTATTTAAGAAACAAGAGCTATCTCCACGATGTAACGTTACGGGCTGAGCCGTATATGTACTGGATAGTCGAGCAGATTAAGCAACGTAAGATGCCGATGGAACTAGTACTATTACCCATAGTGGAGAGCGCTTTTGATCCTCATGCGACCTCTTCTGCCAATGCCGCGGGCATCTGGCAGATTGTGCCGCAAACGGGGCGTAATTACGGTTTGAAACAGAACCAGTGGTACGATGGCCGTCGCGATATCGTCGCGTCAACCAAAGTGGCGCTGGACATGATGCAGCGCCTGAACGGCATGTTTGGCGGCGACTGGTTATTAACCGTCGCGGCTTATAACAGCGGTGAAGGACGCGTGCTGAAAGCCATAAAGAACAACAAGGCACGCGGAAAGCCAACCGATTTCTGGTCACTTTCTCTGCCGCGCGAAACGACGGTTTACGTACCGAAAATGCTGGCATTAAGCGAGCTGCTCAAAAACAACAAGCGTTATGGTATTCGCTTACCAGAACCTAACGAGACCCGAGCACTGGCCCGCGTTGAGGTAGGACAGCAGATAGAGCTGACGCAGGCGGCGGAAATGGCCGGCATGTCGCTGAGCAAGCTGAAAAGCTTTAATACCGGTTATAAGCGTGGAATGACGGCACCAAACGGCCCGCATTACATTATGGTGCCGAAGTCGCATGTAGCGCAGTTGCGTAACTCCCTGGCAACGGGCGATATCGCAGCGGTACAGCCAACGGCTCTGGCGAGCGCGACGACATCTTATAAGGTGCAAAATGGCGACACGCTGTCAGGTATTGCCCAACGCCTGAACGTTTCGGTGAAGACGCTCCAGCAGGCGAATAACCTGCGCGGTGGCGTGATTAAACCGGGACAGACGCTAAGCCTGGTTGGCAGCGAGAACGCGACCAAACTGGCCGATAATGGCAACAGCATCACCTATAAAGTTCGTAAAGGTGATTCTCTGGCCAGCATCGCAAGACGTCATGGTGTGAATACGCGAGATCTGCTGCGCTGGAACAGCGGCGGTTCGGCAAATATTCAGCCCGGTGACAGGCTCACGCTGTTCGTGAATAACGACAGCACGCCCGATAGCTAACGCATCATTTTAAAAAACCAGTCTTCGGACTGGTTTTTTTATGCCTGCCGTTCCCTGCCCTTTTCAGCTGTGCTTTACTGCGTCTCTTAGCTTCATAAGGGGAACGCCATGACTAACGATTTAGTTACGCTGCTGAACCAGCATCGCCTGATTGAATTAAACCATCTCTATGAAGAGCGAATGCCGGTATGGCCCGGCGATGGCCGCTTTTTTCTTAACAGCGCGGAAGATTTTGCAGCGGCTGACGGCAATTACAACTGCCAGCTTAGCCTGGGCGATCACTGCGGCACACATATAGACGCACCGGTGCATTTTATAGAACAAGGCAAAAGCATTGACGCGATCAATATTCGTCAATTGATGGGGCGTGGTCGCTGTCTGGATATGGCACATTTGCCGGAGGACAGTGAAATTACCCGTGCCGCAATTGTGGAATGGGAAGCCCAATATGGCGACATTGCAGCCAAAGACATTGTTTTATTTCGTACCGGCTATGATAAAAAATGGCGGCTCCGTCCCGATCATAACGACTTTATGTCTGGCTGGGCGGGACTTTCCGGCGATGGCGCAAATTATCTTCTGGATAAAGGCGTAACGGTATTTGGTACGGATTCGATGTCGCTGGACTGTTGTAATAGCGCAGACTATCCGGCGCATCAGGCCGTGCTGGGTGCGGGCGGACTGATTATTGAAAGCCTGGCGAACCTTTACCTTTTGCCGACGACTTTTACTTTCATCGCGCTGCCCTTGCGTATTAAAGGAGGGTCAGCTTCGCCGGTACGCGCTATTGCCCTGGTATCGGCTTAGCTGCTTTATATCGTTAAGGCGTAAACTCAACCAGTAGCGGATTGTGATCGGAAGCGCGTGTCACCAGTACAGAAGCCTCTGTCACTGTCATATCGCGATAAAAGACGAAGTCGAGCGGGCGACCAAACGCTTTACGACGGTGATCGTCAGTAAAATTCACCTCTTTTAAACCCATGTTGTGAGCAAAAGCGTAAAGTGCATTAATACGCTGACGGCTCCAGGCGTTGAAATCTCCAGCCATAATTACCGGCCCCTTATGGTGAATGATTTGTTCGCCGATAGGGCCAAGCTGCTTGCTATAGACATCGATTCCCAGGCTGAAATTTACAGCGTGGATATTGACGACCATCAGCATTTTATTGCCGGGTAAAGGATAAGCCGTTACCAGCGCGGATTTTGCCAGACGCAACAGCGGCTCGCGCTCGCGCAAAGGATAGCAGTAGACAGGATGCGCAGAAGCCAGCGTCATCACCCCGGAAGGATGCTGCGGCAGTACGAAAGCGGGCACCTGATCGGCAGCCAGATAATTGCTGGTAGCAAACCGAATCAGCTCCGGCGTGGTCTGGGCTTCCTGGAGTAAAACCAGCTGCGCGTCCTTACCAAAATTCTGCAGTACTGACAGCCATTCCGCGCGCTGCTGTTTAAATATATTCCAGACGAGCACGTGTAACGTTGGCTGGGTTGTCAGCGGCGCGCCAGCGGGTAACGCTTTTCCCATGTGTAACATCGCGCCCGGCGGAAAAATACGCTCCGCTGGCTGACCTGCTACATATCTCATGGCATAGGTTTTTTTGCGCACTTTACCGTCTGACCTCTGCATGTTAACTAATAGTATCTTCCAGTTATAGGGACTTTATGGCCGGGTTTCAATCAGAGGGGACTAATAAGTGCCAATTGAAGATAAGCATCGTTGATCAGTCCAGCCTGGCGCATATTTTTTACCCTGTTGCTGTTACCAGAAAGAGGGTAAGCGCTAAAGCCGTCTGGTATACGGGATCACCCCATGCTTTAATGACGCTCTTTATCGCAAAATAACGGTAAGTTTGTACAGGAAGCGGTAATGAAGGCACACTCTGAGGAACTGGCGATTTTTGTCGCCGTAGTGGAAAGCGGCAGCTTCAGTCGGGCTGCTGAAAAATTGAAAATGGCTAATTCCGTTGTCAGTCGTACGATAAAGAGGCTGGAAAGTAAGCTTGAGGTCAAACTGCTTACGCGTACAACCAGACAGATAAAGCTGACTCAGGAAGGCGAAGCCTACTTTAAGCGGGTACAGGCTATTTTGCAGGAGATGGCAGCGGCAGAGAACGAGCTGGCAGAGCGTAAGAAGATGCCACAGGGTTACCTGCGCATTGATGCGGCTACGCCAGTTGTACTGCATTTACTGATGCCGATGATTAAGCCTTTTCGTGAACGCTATCCGGAAATTACGCTCTCTCTGGTGTCATCAGAAACCTTTATCAACCTGATTGAACGTAAAGTGGATGTCGCCATCCGCGCGGGCAATCTTACCGATTCCAGCCTTCGTGCACGCCTCCTTTTTAATAGCCGTAGGAAGATCGTCGCCAGCCCGGATTTTGTGCAGCAGAATGGCATGCCACAAGTCGCAGCAGATCTTGTTCACTATCCCTGCCTGGGCTTTGTTGAGCCGCAGAGCCTTAACCGCTGGCCATTGGCTATGCCAGACGGGCAGCTTTATGACATTACCCCAGCCAGCACGTCAAACAATGGTGAAACCCTCCGGCAGCTTTGTCTCACCGGCAACGGCATCGCCTGCCTGTCAGATTTCATGATTGACAGGGATCTCAGAGAGGGAACATTAGTTGAGCTACTGGCGGATCGGCTGGTACCGGTTGATATGCCTTTTAACGCTGTCTATTACGGCGACCGTTCCGTTAACGCGCGCGTTAGTTCATTTATCGATTTCGTCAGCGAATGGCTAAAAACCAGGCCGGTTGGCAGGGTAAATTAAAGGCTCCTGCCCGCCTGTTAGCGATTGGGGCCTTAATTTATTAAGGCTAAACGGGAAAAGCAGAGAGTTTTGAGCAAAAAATGCCCTGAGCTGTTAATTCCCAGGGGCGTTTCGGGAAGAAATACACAGCACCGATTAGGCGTTTTTTATCGATCCAGCGCAACATGACATACCCCTTCGATACTTTTTAATGTGGTATAAAGAGCATATATGGTCAACTTACTTTTGGTAGACATTTTCATTTTCATAATGATTTTTCCTTTTTTACTATCAAGGATATTTAGTGTATCTATATAACAATTTAGATCACGTATACGCGAGGTAACAGCATAAATAGAGTCACTATTCATAATAACCAAACTGACAGAGACTTTATGAAAATGACCATCATTCAGTTTAAACCATGTAATTAAGTAACTGAATCGTATTGCAAGAAATAAAAGCAGTGTACCAACCGCAGCATGCATATAGAATGCTGAACCACAGGCTATTCCTATCCCTGCTGAAGCCCAGATAATTGCCGCAGTTGTTAAACCTGAGATGTTGTCACCCTGCCTGTGCATTATGACACCAGCACCAAGAAACCCAACGCCACTGATCACCTGAGCAGCAAGCCTCATTGGATCCGTACGGATGTTGCTGGCCATTTCAGCATAATGTTCAGCTGACTGGATTGAAACCTGTGTTAACATACAGCTGGTAACAGCAATAATAATGCAGGTTTTAACTCCTATGGGTTTATTTTTGGACTCTCTTTCCCATCCAATTACTGCGCCGAGAATAAAGGAAACGCCGAATTTTAGTAGGGCCTGGCTGTGATTGACAAAAAAGCCCAGAAAATCAGAAAGTCCAACTCCCATCATAATACATTCCTTTGTAATAAAATCAGGATGGTAATATTAAAAACCTTATCGCCTGCCAGGAAGTTATATATTAATTTTCTTCCAGCTTGCGGTTTTCTTTATTTTTTAATGGTTCATCCTTGAAAAATAGCAGGAAGACAATCGAAACTGCTACAGCAATTATCATTGGATAAATCCAGAAGCTTTGCCATTGCATTAGTGCATCCGGACTAGTGTCGGTAACTGTAGTGTTAAAAATCTTACCCGCGGCAAACGAAGCGAACATCACGCCAAAACCATTTGAAACAATGAAGCGTAAGCTTTGCGCTTGAGATCTTATCTTTTCACTAGCCTTACTATCGACGTAGATATCACCGGCAGTAAAGAAAAAGTCCCAACATATTCCATGCAAAATTAGGGCGGTGAAGATAAATATTGCATTATTATCTAATGATGCTTGAGATAAAAGCAGGCATCGGAATATCCAACCAATAGCACCTGCAACGATAACTTTTTTAAATCCAAATTTATGTAGGCAAAATGAAAGAATAAACATAAATAAAATTTCTGACACAGAGCCAATTTGTAATAAGGTTGCTGCATTATCAAAACCTGAGCTTTTCAGAAAGACGGGAACGTAAGCAACATATGTTGTTTTGGGAATCATCAAAAAAAGAGTACAGAGCATATAGATACTAAAGTACCTGTCTTTGAAAAGTGATAAGGCATCGAGAAAAAAAAGGTCCCGTAAGGATAATTTCTGGCCTTTTGCTTTAGGTGGTGTTTCAGGGAGTGTGAAGCAGTAAAAGCCAAAAGTAATTGCAATTGCGGAAGCAACATACCAGATTATGACACTGGCGGATAAGCCCATCTCCCCTAATATAAACCCGATTGTTATGAAACCAAAGGTTCCGAAAACACGAATAACAGGAAATAACTTAACCCCGATAATGTGGCTGAAGCTGATACTATTAGCCAATGCAGAAGTAGGATAGAAAAGCATGCCGACAATAAAAAGCATAATCAGGAACATGGGATTATTATGACTTTCTACAAGCATGGGGAGTGAAAGCAATACCCCTGCATTGATTATATGCAATATTCCAAGCACCTTCTGTGCCGGAAAAAACCTGTCTGCGACCATGCCAACAAACAGTGGGGAAAGAATAGTTGCCAAGCCTAACACACCATAAGATGCACCAATAATTTCAGACATGCCAAAAGTACTTAAAACAAGGCCCAAAGTCATATTCCATGCGCCTTGCATAAAATATTGCAAGAACATCATAATGAACAGTCTGAGAGGGGTGTTTTTTGCCATTTCCATATGCAATATTCTCTTTAAATAGTTATTTTCAATCCATCATAGGCGATTGAAATACGATGAGACCTCATCAGATTTTCCAGCTCATGATGATTCATCTCTATATTGTGTGAAATATGTGAAAGTATAATCTGACTGTCATTGTCATAGCATCCAATTTTCATCATATTTTCTTGTACTGCCAGAATTGTTTCGATACTCATATGATTATTACTGCGTTCGTTTTTATTAAACCCTGTTGTACATTCCAGAACAATAAGGTCGATTTTTTTTTGTGCCAGCCATTCCCAGGTTAAATCGGGATACCACCCGGAGTCATGACCATAGAAAAATGACTTCCCGTCTTTTTCAATAAAGTAAAGATAACAAAATTCCCAGACAGCATGATTAGCTAACAGCGGGGTAATTCTGTAACCTTGAGATTGAATTGTGACAAAAGGGATGACAGGCTGGAGATGAAAGCGCTCCCGACTGTAGCCTTGCAAAAATTGTGCACAATTACTGATGGCAATATCATTACCATACACATTAAGAGGATGAGTAATATGATGACTAAAACCTGTCATCCTACTATATAGTTCGGAAATATTAAAATGGTCAAGATGAGTATGAGTGAATAGCAAATTAGTAATTTTCCTGGCATCAGTGCCGTCGCGCATAAGCTGGTAACTGAATTCAGGAGAGATATCAATCTGCATAACTTCATCAATTATGACTGATGAGCGCGTCCGGACGTCCTTACCGCCGCTGGCTCTGGTTTGATCACACAGATGGCATGAACAATAGGGGTTTGGGATGCCCTCCGATGCTGCGGTGCCCAAAAAGTGAATCTGCATTATTATCCTCACATATTGTAATGCTTTCATGTTGCAACCATCTAATAATCATTTTTGGTACGTGTCAACTTGCGATCAGCGTTTTGTGGTACGTGTCAAAATAGTTATGATTCTTTAAGTTTATGCAGCCCGTTTTTACGTTCTGGATTGGTATCCCTGAACCGCTCAGGGAACTCTGGAGGCTAAACTTCTTGAAAGAGGTAACCGGATGATTAAAAATGTTTTTTTCAGAAGTACGTTAACAGGCCGTTCCGGCAGTAACCGTGGTAATACCGGTTC
>Ga0153982_1000237_pt1 | contig 15425 bp, 15 predicted proteins | sample TSGA066MetaG_FD_104743 | JGI IMG/M metagenome (GOLD analysis project Ga0153982, IMG submission 104743) | Attine ant fungus gardens microbial communities from Georgia, USA - TSGA066 MetaG | ecosystem: Host-associated > Fungi > Mycelium > Unclassified | place: USA: Georgia, Alexander Wildlife...
CGGCGAAGTGCTGTCCGTCTTGCTACCGCTGGCGTTTATTATTTTGATCCTTCTAGCAGTTTTGCATGTTGCGCGACGCCGCTACGGCATCACCGGGCAGGACGCACCCTTGTCAGTGGTGCAAATTCTTCCAGTGGGGCCACGCGAGCGTATCGTGCTCGTGCGTACGCGTGGTGGCCGAACCTTTGCTGTGGGGGTGAGTGGGCAATCGGTTTCCCTGGTCACCGAACTGCAGTCTGCCGATCTTGCCGCGCCAGCCGCGCAAGATTCGAACGCGCAGCCTGCAGCGCAGGCCGCGACCCGGTCTACGTTATTCGGACTGCCGTTAATCCGCCGCAATCCTGGGTCCGGGCGCCCAGGATCGAGTTAACGATCGGCGCACGGATCCATGATGGACAGATCATTGCGTGCGGACCCATCGCGCATGGGTCCAACGGGCTGGTTAAGCTGTTGCCCGATCGGCGTCGCCTCGATTGGTGCCTGTTATACGGACCAAGCGGCGGTTAGCCTAGGCCGAATTGGCATGCCGTCATTGTCATGCTGCCGCAACAAAAATTTCACGCGGCGTGCGCGTTTCCCTCGTAAGGTCACCAGCCGCATTGGGATGTCCTACGCGTGCTGTCTGGCAAGTTACTCGGCGAACTCAACGGCTGTCCGGCTCCCAAGCCGAGTCTCGCCGTGCGCTACGCAGCCTGGGCAGACTCCGCCGTGCAACGTTTGCGCTCGATTTCTGCCCAGCAGTACGCCCGGTCTGCGACTGGGCCTGTCGGCTCGGGCGATTGCGCCATGGGCCGCAACGTCATGTCGGCCGACCTTATGTCGGCGCTGAGTCGTATCGGCTCCACGCGGCGATCACGAGAGCGAGTGACGCAGGTTAAAGCGCATAGACTGCTCGACTTGGGTGGGGATATGCGTATCGATCGCGGTCTGCGCCCATGGTCTCTCGTCCCTGGCGTAAGGATCGATTGATGCGGCAATTCTTAGGATCGCTATTGGCTGCACCCGCCGGCGCTGCGCCGCGCGCACGGATGGGCTACAACGACATCATCTTGGCGGTAGGCGCGGTGACGATCATCGCGGTGATGATCCTGCCGTTGCCGATCGTGTTGATCGATGCCTTGGTGGCGATCAATGTCGCGATCGGCTTTGGCCTGCTGATGCTGGCGATCTATATCCCCACGCCGGTGGCGTTCTCCAGTTTCCCAAGCGTGTTGCTGCTGACGACGTTGTTCCGGCTGGCGATTTCGATCGCCATTACCCGTTCAATTTTGCTGAATGCTGAAGGCGGCCATATCGTCGAGACGTTCGGCAGGATGGTCGCGGGCGGCAATCTGGTGGTGGGCCTTGTGGTGTTCTTGATCATCACCGTTGTGCAATTCATCGTGATCGCCAAAGGCGCAGAACGCGTGGCGGAAGTCGCTGCGCGCTTCACCCTGGATGCGATGCCTGGCAAACAGCTCTCGATCGATTCGGACCTGCGCGCCAATCTGATCGACAAGGAAGAAGCCAAACGCAAGCGCCGCCTGCTCGAGACCGAGAGCCAATTGCACGGCAGTCTGGACGGCGCGATGAAGTTTGTGAAAGGCGACGCGATTGCAGGAATCGTGATCATTCTGATCAACTTGCTCGGCGGATTGGCGATCGGCGTGCTGCAGCGCGGTATGAGTTTGGGCGACGCTACTCGCGTTTACAGCATTCTGACGATCGGTGACGGCCTGGTGTCGCAGATTCCGGCGATCTTGGCGACGATCGCAGCCGGCCTGGTGGTGACCAGGACCACAGGCGAGATCGACGATAAGCATCTGGGCGATGCAATCGGCCGCCAGGTGTCGAACCAACCTAGGGTGATGCTGATTGTCGGTCTGCTGGCCATGTTGCTGGCCTTGGTGCCTGGGTTCCCAACCCTCGTCTTCCTGGTGCTTGGGATCGGCCTGCTAACGCTGTCGGCTTGGCGCTACCGGCACCAATTCGACCTGCTGCGCCGTCTGTTCCGGGTCAGCGAAGCCGAAGTGGTCGAGGTGCAAAAGCCTGCAGACGCAGAAGAGCTCACGCCACCGGTGCCGCTGCGGCTTGAGCTTTCACCTGCTCTGGCCGCGGCATTGGGCGAATCGCCGCTGCAAGCGCAGGTGAAGGACGTGGTACTCGGCCTGCGCGAGGAATACGGGGTACCTGTGGCGATCCCGGTGACCGCTGTAAATCAAAGCTTGGCCGAGGACGAATACCGCCTGAGCGCGTTCGGCGCGCGGGTCGCCTCAGGCCGGCTGCGCACCGATGCCCAGTTGCGCCTGGCGCGGGTCGGGGCAAGCGACAACAAGCTGCCTGGCTTCTTCCCCGCCCTGGCCGGCAGTTGGGTCAATGAATCCGCACAGGACACCTTGAGCCCGGCCCAAGCCTTGACCGAGCATGTGCGTGGCGCGTTGCGCCGGCGCTTGGGCAGCTTCATCGGCATCCAGGAAACCGCCAACCTGTTCGGCAAGATGCAGCGCGACTATCCGGATCTGGTCAAGGAAATGCTGCGCGTCGTCGCCCCGCAGCGGGTTGCCGACGTGCTACGGCGCTTGTCGGAAGAGGGCATCCCTGTGCGCAATCTGCGCGATGCATTCGAAGCCATCACCGACGTGGGCGGCCGCGAGAAAGACGTGGTGCTGCTGACCGAGTATGTGCGCGTCGCGCTGAAACGCGAGATCGCCGATCGCTATGCCGACGACGAGCGCAACTTGCATGTGCTGTTGATCCACCCGGAACTGGAAGACAAGCTGCGCCAATCGGTACGCGTAGCTGGCGGTGCCAGCCAGTTGGCAATCGCGCCGGAGCTGGCCTCGCGGCTGAGCGCTGAAGTGCGCTCGCATCTGGGACGCCAGCCCGAGAACATACGCCCGGTGTTGCTGTGCTCGCTCGATGTCAGGCGCCATCTGCGCAAACTCATGGAGGTGGATTTCTTCGAATTACCGGTGCTCTCGTATCAGGAGCTGGCCCCTGATCTGCGCATCGTTCAGGCTGGGCAGATCAACGCATGAGGAAGTCGCGGACATGAGCGCCAATGGTGACCCAGGCAATGTCCGTAACCTGCGCCCGGTGGAGCAGGCGCCGACGCGCGTGTTGCGCATCATCGCTGGTCTTCATGCTGGCGCCAGCCGCAGCTTGGCCGAGCAGGAAATGCTGGTCGTGGGTGGAGGAGAGGACTGCGATATCGTTCTGGCTGATACCGGGGTCGCCGCTCACCATGCCTTGATCACCTTGGTCGGTGGCAGTTTTACCCTGCGCGCACTCGATGCGCCGGTACGGATCGAGGGCAAGCCTCTGCATCCAGGGGATCCAGTCGAAGTGCGCCCGTTGCAGCGGATCGACCTGGGCGAGGCCGCGATCGCATTCGGAAACGACGACGGCGCCAATTGGGACACCCTATTCCCAACCGCTGCGTCTCCTTATTCGCGCGCGCACCGGGCACGACCGTGGCTGCGCCGCTTGCCGCTGATCGCTGCCGGCGCGGTGTTGGCGCTGGCGCTGGTGGCGGTAGTCGCTGCTTTCCTGCCGCGCAAGACCGCTCAAATTGATGTGCGCGCCTATCTTCAGGCGCTGATCCCGCAGTATGAAATTGCGCAGGCCCAGGTCAGCGTGGATAGCAACGGCGTTCCGATGCTGTCAGGAACGGTTGCCAACGATCAGATCAGCAGCCAGATACAGCAGCAGGTCCAGGATGCTGGAATCCAGGCCTCATTGGCCTTGCGCACTGGTGAAACCTTGGCGCGAGACGTGCGCGAAGTGTTTCGCATGTCCGGAATGGACGTGCAGACCCGGTATGTCGGTGGCAGCCAGGTCGAAATCAGCACGGTCAGCGCGCAGATCGACCACAAGATGTTCCAGCGCGTGCTGCAATCGCGGGCAATGACCGAGGTCGGTGCCAAAGTGGTCCCTGCAAAAAATTTGGCCTCGACTGCGGACGCCGAGTCTGGAGATGAGGGCAGTTCTGGCCCCAATACGTCAGCTCAGCCACCGGTGGACATCGTGTCGGTGGTGCGCGGCCGCCGGCCCTATGTGATCGACAGCAATGGGGTTCAGTATCCAATCGGGGAGACCATCCCCGGACATGGCAGGCTGATCACGATCGGCGCGCAGATTTGGGTCCAAGGCAGCGCTGGGGAAATCAAGCAGATTCGCCCGGTCAGCGCCGCGGAACTTGCAGCCCGGGCGGGCGCGGACTTCGGCAATGTGAACGCAGGGACGGCGACGACGCAAGCAGTCAAAATTTCGCAACCTGCGATTAACAATCCACAGGCCAAGATGCCGGGAGCATCATCCACCAAGCAGGAGTGAAGTAGCAGCACGTGTGTTGGGCGTTCCATGTAGCAGACTTGGCTATTCATCATTTTCAGTCGGCGCAGCCACTACACTCCCGCTTCTGTCGCAAACACGCAATCGAAATTTCAGGATCGGCCTAGTCGCATCAGTCCGATCCATTCAGCGGTCAAACAACGTTTTTCTATATTTTCTATCTATATTTTCTATAGGGGACGCTTTTACACAGCACGACAAAATCACGCTTCCAGTTTAGTCAACGTCATAGGAGTGCAAGACTTATGAGCAGCAGCGCAATCAAAAACGAAGGTGTCCTCAGCTACATCAATACCGTCGGCGGTCTTGGTAGCACCGGTGGCGGAGCGGTCAGGGCTAGCGGCGGCGGCGGTGCCGGCGGTAAGAGCTGGTTCGAAGCCATGGCCCAGGCATGGGGCAATCGATTGGATAGTCAGGCGAACGAGATCATCGCGCTATCCGATGCCCTCGGCAGCGGGCAGAACAATCCTTCGCAGGTGGCGCTGTTGACCGCAGCCTCGCAGGAGATGGCGTTCCTCGCACAGAGCGCGGCGACCTCGCAGAACAGCTCAGCGCAGGCGATCGAAAACCTCGCCAAGCGCAACTGATCCAGGCTCCGCGCCTGGCAGCAGCTGCATTCGCCCTCCGGCTCTGTGTGGCCGGTGGCGGTTATTGCACCGCGATGTTATTGCACCGCGATTTGAGGAGACGCTTCTATGTCAGATGTCATCAGTGCGGTCGGTCTGGAAGCGGCGCAGGCTGCGAATGGGCCGCAGCCGGCCGCTGATCCCAAGGCTTCGGTCACCGATGTGCGAGATTTCGATGCGGCGATGCAACGGATGCGCAACACCACAGGGGCATCGGAAGCCGCAGCGCCTAATGCTATTCAGGGCACGCCAAAGTCATCCGAGGCGATGCGCGGGCTGCTAACCGTGTTTGATCGACTCGAAGGCGGCGCCAATTCGATTCGCACCACCGCCAACCAGTTGGGTGAGTCCGGTAAGAGTTTTACACCCGCCCAGGTCATTGAGTTGACGATGCAGTGTCAGCAATTCATGTTCCAGACTCAGCTGACCTCCAACGTGGCCAACCGCACCTCTGACGGTATCCAGCAGTTGTTCCGGCAACAGTCTTAAGCTGGCTGGCGTGATCTAGGCAGTGTGATCTAGGCAGCGTGATCTAGGAACATGATCCAAACAGCGAAGGGGAGCAGTTGCGAGATGGCAGGTATTAGACGATCGACGGTCTCAGCGACCGGTAGCGTGAGCCAAGTGGCTTGGCGTGTGGCATCGATCGTCCTGCTTGCTTGCCTGCTGATCGGCTGCGGCCAATCGGTGTTGTATAGCGATCTGACCGAGCAGCAGGCCAATGAGATGGTCGCGGCGCTGATCAGCGCAGGGGTATCCGCCAGCAAAAAAGAAACCGCGCTGCAGCAAAGCGGCGTCGGTTACCAGGTGCGGGTGTCTCACGGTGACTTCCCGACCGCAATGCGGGTGCTGTCAGCGCATCGGCTGCCGCGCGAGGACTACCCGTCGATGTGCGAGGTGTTTAAGAAGGAAGGATTTGCGTCCTCGGCAATCGAAGAGCGCGCGCGCTTCAAATGCTCTCAGGAGCAGGAGTTGGCACGGACCTTGTCTGGCATTCCCGGCGTCGCAGAGGCGCGGGTTCATATCGCCCTGCCCGAGCCGGATCCACTCGGCAACAAGGCCCAAGGCTCATCCGCGTCGGTCACCATCTACGAGCGCCCCGGTGCCAACGTCCGCGACAGCGAGACCAATATCAAGGCCACTGTCAAAGACAGCGTAGAAGGCCTGGACGATCCCAATAAAGTGACCGTCAAGTTTTATTCGCTCGGGACGGCGCAGACATTTCGAGAGAACCCGAAGCAAAGCACATCGATCGCCGCCGCGATCAGTCCGACCGCGATCGCGATCGGCGCTGGCGTATTGGTGCTGATCGCTCTGATTTGGATGATTCTCAGCCGGATCCGTTCGCGCGCAGCGCAGCAGACGGCGGCGCAGGCCAGCAGCGCGCGGGTCTGGAACGGGTAACGACGGAGAGCTCGGGTGTCGTTGCAGGCAGTTCTTGCCGAGATCGACCCCGGCTGGTTCGCCGTTGCAGATGATGCTGGTATCGACCAAGCAGCGGTAGACCAAGCCAGGCTGGAGCCGGCTTTGTTGGCGAGGGCCCGGGTCAGCGCGCTGGGCGAACGTCTGTTGGCGCGTTGGCTAGTGGCAGGTCCAGCGGCCGCCCTGCTTGCGCCCACGCCGCAACGCGAAGTCGGTGCCACCGCGTTGCGCTGGCCGCGTGCGAAGTTGCAGCGGCTCTGGCGTGATTTGGGCGTCCTTGGGTTGGCCCCGGCCATCCGGGCCGAGGTCGGGCGCAATCCGGTGCGGCGCTTGAAACAGGCCCTAGGCAATAGTTATTTGTTGGCCCTGGATCGCAGTGTCTGGGACGGACGGGTCGCTAGCGAAACCGTCCAGGTAATGGCGGCCGCGATGCACGCCGCGTTGGCGGTGCAGAGTGAGGGACACGACGCCTTGTATGCGCTGTTTGACCGCCAGGGACGCAGCGAATTACAAGCTTGGGGGGCGGAGCATGATCCCGCGCTGGGCGAATGGACGATGTTGTTGCATCCGCGCGCGCCGGTACTGCCCAATTACCTGCCCGCCGCGCAGGTGCAATTGTTGATCGAGCACCATGGCGGCCGCGAAGACGCCAAAGCCGACACGACACACAATACCGATGACGACGACCAGCAGCCGTGACCACACCAACCCCATCAGCTGCTAACCACCGACCCGCGCGCCCTGCTGCCGGGACTGCTGTGTTCGAACGCAAGCAATTCGAACGCGCGCTCGCCGGACAGGTGGTCAGCTCTGAAGATTGGGCGCAACTGGGCGAACTCGATATCCTGCTCAAGCGCGCCAACACCTTGTATGCAGAAGCAGGAGAAGAGATCGCGCAGGCTCGCGAGCGCGGCCACGCTGCCGGATTCGCAGAGGGCTTTGCCAGGGCCCAGCAACAGATGGCCGAGCAATTGGCGGCATTGAACGAGCGGCGCGCACGCGCATTGGGCGAGGCCAGCGCGCGGATCAGTGAGCTGGCGTGCGCGATCGTCGCGCGGATCGCGCCGGGCTTCGATGCCAAGACGGTGGTACCGCCGCTGGTGATGCAGGCGGTCGAGGCGGCGCAGGCCGAACAATTTTTATTGATTAGGGTGCACCCTTCGGTCCGCGAGGAAGCCAGCGCCGGCTTGTCCGCGGTGCGCCAGGCGCATCCTGGCGTGGGTGTGATCGAATTGGTCGACGACCAAAGCCTGGACCCGCTCAGCTGCGTGGTGATGTCCGAGGCCGGCGAAGTCAGGGCCGGCATCGCCCAGCAGATCGAGGCGATCCGTCAGGCCCTGGCCACCGCTAGTGCCTACGGTCAACGGTAAGGCCAGCGTTAGGCCGACGTCACGCCAGCGATAGGACGCCACTTCAGTCGCGAACGCAGACCACATGAATCAACCCGCCCCGCCGCCGTTATTGAATATCGAACTGCCCACACAGACGGGCACGGCACCGGCGCCGGCACCGGATCCATTACTCGCGGCCCTAGGCAAAGTTGGCCAGATCGAGCGCGTCGGCAAAGTGGTCGAAGCCTATGGCACTTTGATCCGCGCCACTGGCCTGCGCGCGGCCATCGGCGAGCTATGCGAACTACGCAACCCTCCTGAAGCCGGGGGAGATCCCGGATTCCGCCTGCAGGCCGAGGTGGTCGGGGTGTCACGCCAGCATGCGGTGCTCACCCCGCTGGGGCCGCTCGACGGGGTGTCGCCCACTACTCAGGTGTATGCAACCGGACGTCAGGCCTCGGTGCGTGCCGGCAAAAGGCTGCTCGGGCGGATCTTGGATGCGCATGGCGAGCCAATCGACGGGCGTGGCCCGATCGCGGTGCCCGGAGGTCCGCCGGTGGTGGATGTGCCGATCTATGCCGCCTCGCCCAATCCGCTGTCACGCACCGTGATCGACCAGCCTTTCGCCACCGGCGTGCGCGCAATCGATACCGTGATGACCGCCGGCATCGGCCAACGCATCGGCATATTCGCCGTGGCCGGCGGTGGCAAGAGCACGCTCTTGGGCATGCTTGCCCGCGGGGCCTCGGCCGACGTCAATGTGGTCGCCCTGGTCGGCGAGCGCGGGCGCGAGGTCAACGAGTTCATCCACGACAACCTCGGCGCCAAGGGCATGGCCAAGTCGGTGATCGTCGTTGCCACTTCCGACCGCCCTGCCCTGGAGCGCAGCCGCGCCGCCTGGGTGGCCACCGCCATTGCCGAGCATTTTCGCGATCATGGCAAAAAGGTCCTGCTCATGGTCGATTCGGTCACCCGCTTCGCGCGCGCCCTGCGCGATGTCGGGCTGGCCATTGGCGAGCCGCCGGCCCGGCGCGGGTTCCCACCGTCGGTGTTTAGCGCCATGCCGCGCTTGTTCGAGCGCGCCGGCAACAACGACAAAGGCAGCATCACCGCCTTCTACACCGTGCTGATGGAAGGCGAGGACGGCGACGATCCCATCGTCGAGGAAGTCCGCTCCATCCTCGACGGCCATATCATCCTCTCGCGCAAGCTAGCCGCTGCTTATCACTATCCTGCGATCGATGTGCTGACCAGCCTCAGCCGCACCATGCCGCGGGTGGTTCAACCAGCGCAAATGCGCGCGGCCGGGCAGCTACGTAAATATCTGGCCAAACACCAGGACATCGAACTGCTGCTGCAGTTGGGCGAATACAAGAAAGGCAGCGACCCGGACGCCGATATCGCCATCGCCAAGATCGAGCCGATTCGCAAACTACTGCAGCAATCGTCAGACGACATCGCCGATTTCGGGCAATCGGTGAGCGCGTTACAGCGGTTGTTTTAGCGCACCTCCAAATCGGCATAGCAAGCAGGTGCCGGAAGCTCACGTTGTTATTCCCCAGAATCTGGGAGATGGGGATTAACTGCGCGAGGCGCTGGCTATTGAGTTGACTGTGATCTGCGACGACTGAAAGCCCCGGACTAGCAGCTATGTTGCTTCGTTGAAACCCAACCAGCCGCGCGCCGACCCCGCGCAGCGTTCAGTCCTAATTCCTGAATACGAGTGAATACGAGCCGATCGCCCGCGATGGCGCCGTTCCAGCAAAAACCAGGCAGAGCGTCTTGATATTGCAGCCTAGGCGCGCTTGACTACTCTGCCCAGGACCATTGTTGATCCGATTCGCCGCCTTTTTACGATTCATTCTTATCGACAGGCATCCTGAGCCCTTATGACCCGCAAGCGCTATCCATTGGGCACCCTGCTGCGACTGCGCGAGCACCGCACCGAGGCCGCACGCCAGGTGCTGCTGGAGCGCCAGCGCCAGACCCAGGTCTGTCGCGACCAATGCATCCAGATTGAGAGCGAAATCACCGCGCTGCGTCATCAGCGTGCACACCATCGTGCCCAATTGCTGGCCGCGCCCGCTCCGGGGATGTCCTGGCCGACCACCTTAGAACAGCGCGAGCGCCATATCGACCATTTGGCTGATCTTGCCACCGCCGCGCGCGCGCGGCTGAGCCAGGCCAAGCAAGCGCTGCAGCAGGCCGAGCAGGCCCAGGACGAGGCCAGGACGGCCTATTTCCAGGCCCGCTCGCGCCAGGAAGCGCTGGAAAAGCGTCGTGATGTCTGGCGCCGCGAGCAGCGTATTCTTGAGGACCGGCGCGAAGAAGCGGCCGCGGAGGAATTGCTGCTCGGCCGCCGCCTGCCCCTCATGTCGTCCTAATGAATCATGGCTTATGTTGCCAAAGGCGCAGGACGCCGCTAACGAGATCCGCTTATGAGCATCGACCGTAGCCCTTCAGCCAGTAACGACACTGCCAGCCGCGAAGTCGACCGCGCCCGTCCGCGCGACAAGCTGCGCGAGCAACCGCGCGAGCAGCCCAAGGCTGAGGATGTCGACCGCTTTCGTGGTCTGATGCAGAACGCCAGCGGCCAGAAATTCAGTCAGCAAGATCTGCGCCTGCGTGCAGACGACCCTTCCCAGGCCATGCCCCTGCCTGGCGATCAACATAGCGACCAGGCCGCCACTGAGCAGGCGGTTCAAGGCAAAGGCTGGGAAGACGGCGGCAATCAAGATAGCGATCAGAGCCAGCGCGATGGCGTGGTCAGCGAAACGCTGCGCCCTGCGGAACTCGCCGCCTTGTACCAGGCCCAGGTCGCCACCCGTGAGGCGCCCACCGCCTTGCCACCGGCGGCGCCCCAGGCCCATACCAATCCCCAGGCGTTGGCCGACATGCTCGAGCGCCATGTGCGCCAACTCGCGGTCAGCCCCAATGCCAGTGCTGACGAAAAAGGCCAAGTCCTGCTGCGCCTGAACGACACCACTCTGCCCGGCACCGACCTGCTGCTCAGCCGCACCGAAACCGGCTGGCTACTGCGCGCGGACGTGCGCTCACGCGGTAGCTACGACGCGATCCAGCAAGCCGCCCCCAAGCTGACAGAGCGCTTTGCCAGCCGTAACCTGGGTGAATTGGAGGTTCAGCCGCAATACCACGGTTGAATCTCCTTGCCAACCGCACGACAGGAATTTCTCACGTTGGCGCAATGCCGGCGCGAACCTAGGGTTAGCCCTAGTATCCTGACGGTGACGAGCCGGCTAGAGTGGGGTTTCTAGACGGGATGAGCCATTTGTAGTTCGATTGACGATTTTTTTGGATAGACGCATTTGAGTTGTTGTTTGCAGCGGTACTGACATCTACTGGATTTAGGCTAGCTTCCATCTTATGACTGTCCGTCGCACCAATGCCCCGAGAAAGCGCGCTCCTCGCAAAAAGTCGGGTGAAAAGCTTGCTGTAATTTCCAGGGATGTCACGCGTGGTGCAGCACCCTATGCGAGCGAACTTGGCGATAATGACAAGCCAGTTGAGCCGGACTCGGATGTGATACTGGCGGAATTCGAAGCGGCGCTTCGCGAGAATCCGTTAATTGATGCCGACGGCATCGATTTCGCACTTGAGCAGTTTAGAGACGCAATCCGACAGGCATCCTTGCAGCCAAAAAAAACCACCCCTAGCAAAGAACTGTGGTTGGAGACCTTAGCACTTCTCTCTGATAATGCACTTATTCAAGAGGAGGACCGTGCGACGCTATCGAAAGTGTTCAATGAGCATCTAGGAGAGAACTCGGAGGGAGTCCAGCAGGCACTAGAGTTTAGTCGCCGCTTGGATGAGGAAGGAGAAGCGGCGGCACTTCGCTGGCTGCAGAATCGGAGATTTGAGTCGTCTGCCGCTTCAGAATCTGCGTCAACGACCAAACCGGATACGCAAGCGCCACGTGCAGAAGTGCCGTACGGCGCCACCGCTATCAAGTTAAAATCGCGACGATTGAGGGGGCCGCCGTCTGGGAAATGATTTGATTAGCGTTTTCGAGTTTCGACTAGTAAGTATCTATCTAATCAAAAATTTTTGGAGACCTGACTCATGACTTCTTTTAACACTAGCGATTTTGGTTTAAACGCAATCGATGAAGCGCGGAGTAGTGGCCGTGTAGATGGGCTGACTGGAAAAGGCGGGAAGGGTAGTTGGCTTGAGGCGGTTGCTGCGGCAATGGGTACGGTGCAAGGCAAGCTTGCGTTCAATATGATGGAAAAGCTTGACGCGCTTAATGGGTTGGCTAAGGGTGCTGCGGCAAAAGACCCAGGGGCTGCGGAAGCATTTCAGACGGCCATGTCGGAGTTTCAATCTGTCAGCCAGCTTTTCAACATGGTCGCCCAAGCTAATTCGACGACTCTTAAAGCCATCGGCGAAGGTATGGGTGCATTGGCTCGTAAGAGCTAATTTGCGCTCCTTGGTCTGCAAAACAAACCCCGGCTTCGCCGGGGTTTTTTGCTTCTCGCTAGGGAATTCCGCGTAACCGGCTATCCAAGTCTATAGCGCCGTTCTCCATGAGTTTTTATTCTGCCGAGCCGCCAGCCGTTATGCATGCTTTAGCGTTTGACGGTATGTCGACTCCTTACCTCTTTTAGGAGCCTGTTATGAATGCGCAAGTAGGAAGTATCACTTCCGGCGTCGTTGACGCGCCCAATACAGTACGCAACGACACCAGCAATGTAGCGTTCCAAAACGAGAATTACACCATCCGGATTAACGATACCGGTGAGGTGTTGATCACCAACAAAGGCACCAACGAGACCTACCGCATCTGGGGCGATCCCCACGTCGAGATCGACGGCAAGCAGGCCTTCGATTTTTGGGGCCAGACGACCTTTCAACTGCAAGACGGCACCAAGGTGACCATTGAGACCACGCCTTGGAAGGGCGGCGACGGTAAGAGCGTGGCCACCATCTCGTCCAAGGTCACCATTACCGATGGCGACTACGCTGCAGTTATCACCGGCGTAGACGACAACCGGGTGGGCGATCTGAACTTCGTCGAGTATCAAGGTACCGGGCAATTGGTCGACGCTAAGACCTCAGACGGGAACGTAATCTACGAGAACCCATTTGGTGCCGGCTTCGTGACTCGCGACGGTAGCGCGGTGGACCAGGACTACATTAATAGTACCGACCTGCTCAAAGGTGGGATGGAGAAACCCGCCCGCACTGGCGCCAGTGCGTCGGATGCCCGTGACAACGGTTGGAACTATCAGGACATGTTCCGCAACTTGCTGACGCTGTTCGTGCAGTATGTGGGCGTCGAATCGAACGAGAGCAGTCGCCGTGAGCGTACCGACCTGATCCAACTGATGAATCAGTTCCAATGGATGTTGCAGGGGGCGGAGGCCCGCTCGTGAGCGCGTCACGCAAACCTGGTCCGCGCGGTAAACGCTCTGCTTCTTCGAGGGTGACCCTATCGAAAATGCAGGAAGGCGACTTGAATCGCACCGCGTCGAAGGATGCCGCTGACAAAGCCCGCCGAGCTGCTCAGGCGCCGCGTTTGCAAATGTTTGAGGATTACTTGAACGAGCAACAACGCGTGCTCGATCAATGCCCGGAAATCAAAGCCGTGGAGTTCCAGGGCATCCTCAGTAAACCTGGCGCAGAAGGGATGCATACCGCGGCCATGGGTGTGCCGACTACGGTGTTGACCCGCAAATAAGTCGACACCAGCGGGTCAGAGAAGAGGTTTACTTACAATCCCTGTTTGCAATAAAAACCCCGGCTTCGGCCGGGGTTTTTATAGGCATGCGCCCGCCGATTACACTTTAGCCGTCACGACAAACGTTAGTGTGGTGGGGAAAAGGATGAGACTATTCTCGTCCCCTATCTCAATTTTCGAAAGCAACTTTGGACTATTCTGCGTTTCGCTAACATTCAATTTTTTGAGGCGTGTAGATCTGGCAAGAGGTGATTTAAATATGAAAGCTCAGTCTCGGCCACGGAGGCGTGGTGGTGTGTAACTATTGAACCTCGCGATCTGCGGGGAATACTGCTAGCGACATCGAGTGCATCAGGGAGTGGCTCGCCAATCAGACGAAATACTGCGGGTGGCGCGACAGGATGATTCTGCGCGACCTTGGCGACGAGGAAGCGCTTTACCGCTTCATTGTCCCCTTTAGTCGGCTACGCAATTCAGTTCGCTGCAACTTTCCGGAATGGCACTTCATGCAGCTGATTAGGCGCCAAGGCCAGACCGGAGATACGACCCGCTTTGTCGCGCTTGAACACTACCAACAAGTCCTCCATCCGCGGCAGGCCCTGCGCTTCGAACACGTCAGGCGCACGCGGCTGCAGTGTAAATCTTGTAGCTCGACATCGCGGAGGTTCCTGATTTGGCAGACTAGGCGCAGGCTCGAAATCACCGGGCGGGCGCATCCCCCTGCGTCACCGCCGAAACAGCTTGCGCCCGATGATCAGTGAGGTGATCGCGGCGAGGATGCCAACTGTCAGCGCGTAACCGCCGGCAGTCGGGACGCCGGAGTCGGTGAACATACGGCTGCCGGAGGGCAGGAGAAACATGACCGCAGTGCCCAGTGCGCCGTAGGCGACGATGGTCAGCAGCCAGAACAGCCATTGGGTGGAGGTGACTTCCGGTTCGCTGCCCATGGGCCGTTTGTGCTTGCCGGTAATCATGGCCGTTAGCCGATTGGCGGCGCGCTGCAGCATGCCTTGCTGGCCGCGTTGATCACGGCGCAAAAATCCGGCAAGGGTATGGCCGGCCGGTGCCAGTTGTGCGTCGCGGGCGCTCATCGCGGCGTCGACACCCTGCGGGGTGGCCGCAGCGTTTTGATTCAGCGCCTGGGCCATGGAATGGGCTTGTGGATTAATGACCATCGTAGCGCCGGCCAAGGTCGCCGCAGTTTGCGCGCTGGCCTGGAGCGGCACTTGTGCGGCCGCCGCATCAGACCCGCCCTGCTGCGGGTTGCCAGCAATCGGCATTTGCTGGGCATACAACTGCTGTTGTATGGCGATGCCGCGATCGGCAGCCGCGTTGGCGATAACCGCGCCATCCTGGGCACGGAGACCGCCGTTCGATCCGCTGGAATCATTGCGCGCGGACTGCGGCAATGACGAGTCCATCACGGCGCGATCGGTCGCCTGTGTCATGGCTGGCTGCTGCCCGCCAGTGAACGCAGGCGCCTGCTGCGGCGCTGTTTGCTGCACCAGAGTATTTGCCACGGCTTGCGCGGGCGTCGCTGATTGGGCGGCATTGGGATGACCATCGCTGCGGCCTTGCACCAGCGGTTGCTGAGCAGGCGTCTGCGGCGCTGCATTGCCGTCGCCGCGACCTTGCACCAAACCTTGCAGTAGCGACATCAGCCCGTTGCGTTGACCGCCTTCGCCGCGCACCTGCAATGCGCCGGGACGATCGCGGACCGCATCCGCGCTGACAGTGGCGGTGGCCGGCGTGGACGTGGTCGAGGCGAGTGGCGTGGTCGCGGACGTGGCGTGTTGTGTTGCGCCCGGGCGTTGGCCGTCACCATTGAAGACCCGGTCGAGGAAGTTATTCGGTGGCACGACATTGGGCTGCATCGTCTCTGTAGGCCGTTGCGCTGGCGCCAGAATCGATAGCGGAATGCTCAGTATGCGCGTTGCCACATCGGCGCCCGATGATCCGTTATGCAGCATCTGGGGCGTCGACATGGCGGGCGTGGTCGAATTAGGCAATACGGAG
>Ga0153982_1000240_pt1 | contig 15323 bp, 13 predicted proteins | sample TSGA066MetaG_FD_104743 | JGI IMG/M metagenome (GOLD analysis project Ga0153982, IMG submission 104743) | Attine ant fungus gardens microbial communities from Georgia, USA - TSGA066 MetaG | ecosystem: Host-associated > Fungi > Mycelium > Unclassified | place: USA: Georgia, Alexander Wildlife...
TCATAGTCTGAGGATTAGACCTCAGACTTAACAACATCTTTTGTCATTGTCTAAACTTCGCTTTTTTGAACTTCTCAAGTATCAAAACATCAATCACAAATTAGTAAGTGACCTTTTGTGATAGTTCCCAAGAAATACAGTAGTAGAAAAGAGAGAATAGAGTTGTCACACTTTGTGACCTTGTGACACATGCACACATCAAATCTCAGCCCCCACTTAGTCAGTAGATTATATCATCTTTTTTCTTTCCTGAATTACCTATAGTATTTAAACATCATCACTAGTCATAGTTACTTAGTTTTGTTTTCCCTTGGGAAAGCTCCTTCTTATTCTTGTTATCTTCTGTTTCTCCCTCAATAAATCTCTTGATTCCATCCAAAGGGGAAGGTATAGGAGCTAGACATCTAATTGTTGAGACCAAGTATCCTCCTTCTATTGGAATAGAATCTAGGAGCTGATCCTAACAAGAGTACAAGATAGAAGGTAGTAACTTTTGTGAAGTGTAGAGGGTACTAGTACAAAGGTACCAAGATAGAAGAAAACTGGGGACAGGGGTTTATTTCCAAAAAAACAGTTAAAGAATGTGTGGTATATATAGCAACTGAGCCTAAATGACTTAATCATCCTTTAAGTCTGAGTTGACAAGGAAAACTTGATGGAGTTCTCATTTAATTCTGTACACTACTTATACAACTACTATATGGTCTGTGCACTACTTTCCCACAGTCCTCATATGACTTAGTCATGTGATATCACCTGACTATAACTTGTGACTTAGTCATATGATACTTTCTCATGCTCTATCCTTGTATAACGAGGTTTTCATCTGGGCCTTCAGCCCATCCAGAACCCTCTACTAATTCTGTATTATTAAGTTTGTGCTGAAGTCAGTCTGCTATGCTCCCTTCCTACAACACTCTGTGTAACAGTAAGTAGTATTGTTTATCAGGTCACTTTGCTCCCTTTTAACAATGGTCTGTACAGCTGCAAATAGTATCATTGATCAGGTTGCTTTGCTCCCTTCCAACGATGGTCTGCGACACAGTGAGCAATATTTATTGTATGTCAGGTCGCTCTGCTCCCTTCCTACACTAATAGTTTGCACTGTTGTAAGTCAGGTCACTCTGCTCCCTTCCTACAACAGTAAGGCCATAGTCAGCTCGCTTTGCTCACTGCCTGTTTCAATTTATTCCAATTTTTCCCAATTTATTTGAATTTTCCCTGAATTTATTTGCATTTTTGAGTGAAAAGAGAGAGCATGTGAAAAGTTGAACTATGTATCAGCGTCATCATTCCCATATGCGACACAGCATACATACTAGATAAGTCCAGAAAAGAAATATAAATAATGACTTAGCCATTTTGCCAAGTCATGACAGTATATAAGATGTTTAGAAGCATAAAAGTGGAAAAATGAGAAAGGGGAAAAGGAAGGAGAAGTAAAGTCAAGTGTACAAAATGTAGAAGAAGAGATATAATAGTAGGAGAAAAAGTACCAGAGGAAAAAAAGAGAAAGATCTTGTGCCCAGAGTACAAGACAGGAGAAAAAAAGCTATGGTGGAATTGGGGTATGGTGGCACAGCCCAGAGAGGCAGAGATATAGCAGAGCAGTGCATGGGCAAGTGTTCTGAAAGTACAGCAAAAGAGAGGAATAAGAATAGAAAAGTCAGGAGAACTTTTAAAATGTTGAGGGAAGTATTGTTAAATATTGGAGTAAAAGAGTTAAATATGCATGAAGGCATAACTATAAAAGTGCTCTTGGATAGTAGTATCACTAGTATGTTTATGAATAGGAAGATAGTAGCCAAACATGGATTTAGGCTACAAAAATTGGAAAGGCCAATAGTAGTAAGAAATGTAAATGGAACAAATAATAGTATGGAAGCAATTATCTACCAGGTAGAGGTAAACATATACTATGAGAATTATATAGAAAGAATGAGGATGGATATATGTGATTTAGGGAAAACAGACATGATCTTGGGAATGCCATGGTTACAGGCTCATAACCCAGAGATCAATTGGAAAACTGAAGAGGTTAAAATGACAAGATACCTACATTATGTGGAAGAAGTAACAAGAAAAAGAAAAAGAAAAAGAAAAGAAAAAAGAATAGCTACCCTAGAAGAGAAAAAGATTGTAAGATAGGCAATGGATGACAAAAAGAACTAGGAAAAAGAGAAAGAAGTCAAAGCAGACCACAGGAAAATAGAAGAGATGGTCCCTAAAAAATTCCTGAAGTAGAGAAAAGTGTTTAGAAAGGTAAAGTCAGAGAAAATACTGACAGGAAAGGTTTGGGACCACACTATAGATCTCAAAGAGATGTTTCAACCATAAAAAGGAAGAATCTACCCTTTTTCTAAAGATGAGAGGGAGAAAGTTCAGAAATTTGTGGAGGATCAACTAAGGAAGGAGTACATTAGGCCCTCAAAGTCCTCTCAGATATCACCAGTGTTCTTTGTAGGCAAGAAAAATGGAAAGAAGAAAATAGTTATAGACTACTGTAGTCTAAATAGACAAACTATAAAGAACAACTACCTTTTGCTGTTGATAACAGACTTGATCAACAATGTAGGGAGTAAGAAAATATTTACAAAAATGGACTTGCAGTGGGGTTTTAACAATGTGAGAATAGAGGAAAGAGATGAGTGAAAGAAAGCATTTATAACACATGTAGGCTTTTTCAAGCTAACCATTATGTTCTTTGGAATGACAAACTCACCAGCTATGTTTCAGGCAATAATGAATAAAATTCTAAGGGACCTAATCAACAAAGGAAAAGTTGTAGTATTTATAGACAATGTATTGATAGGAACAGAAACAGAGAAGGGGCATGATGAAATTGTGAAAGAAATTTTGAAGAGGCTAGAGGAAAACAACTTACTAACAAGGAAGAATGTAAAGTGGCAGTAGGGGCAAGAATAACAAAAAGTATTTAACAAACTCATGTCACGTTCTGGTGATACCGCATGACCACACCCTATCCCAAGACCTCTACTTAGCCACTTATCTTAGCAGAGAGCCCCCTAGCACTATAACTGTACAGAACCATCTGGCCTCTATCAAACTCATGACTAATCTTGGATGGGTAGTACTTATAGCAACAAGACTAGCATAAAACCTTTAGCTTCATTATCAACTTAGTCTGCTTCTAGTTCCGGTCTTGTTTGTCAACCCTTCTCTATCCAATCAATTAATACCCTTTTTCATCTCCTCGGGAGTCAGAACTTGACAGTATAATGAAGCTAAAACAACCCTTGCACAGTTGACCCCAGAATAAACAATCTAGCAATAATGTCTCTTACCACCAACCCCTGGCTAGAACGTCAAGTCTGTCGAGATAGGCTTCGACTAACTCCCTCCCAAAAATCTACCTCGACACCAGTGGAGTGCCCATTCACTGCTACCCAAGCCCGAAATCAAAGAATACCCTTACAGGAACCTATTGCAAGTGAAGGGGCAGACCTAACAACTGAAAACGTCAATCTACCAGCTGGAATTAAGGAGGAGGGTCAGGGATCTCCTCTTACCCTGACCTAGGGACCACCTCCCACTCTCCCAGGTTTTGACTTTCAGTCCCTGCTACTAGCACTATTCCAACAACCAGCCCAGCTTCCCCAAGGCAAAAAAAGATATCAGGGGGTAAAAGAACTAGACTCTTTCAGTAGGAGAAGCCCTGACAATCTGTACGCATTCATATTTCAATGTCAAATTTACTTCTGTGCTTGTAAAGAAGAGTTCAGGGAGGATACAGAGAAAGTATTCTTTGTCATTTCGTACCTTTGGGGGGTAGCGTTGGACTATTTTGAACTATTCATCAACAAGTCAGACCCCTACCAAAATTTTGATTTCCTTGAAGATTGGACTGTCTTCATCCAGAAACTCTTAAACATTTTTGGTTCATATTTACCAGAGGACGATGACAAAGATACCATCGTATCAATCCCCTTCCCCAATGATGGGAGGGCAGTCAACTACTTCATTCAGTTTGCAAAATATCAAAACTGCATCCATTGGGATGATTGCTCCTTACAAAAGGTAGTCAAGGATACTCTTCCTACCCACATTAGGGATGAGCTTCATTTCAGTCATAAGAACATATCTTCTTTTGAGGGGCTCAAGAGAGCAGTAATGAGGATCGACAATGACTATTGGAGACGTCAGTAAGAGGAAAAGAATAAATCATGAATAACTCGCACTTTGCAAAACTATGCCCCTAGGGTTTCCCGACCTGAACCCAACAGGTTCCAGAATACCCTAGAGGGGTCACCAAGCCCAGACAAGTGGCCCTGAGAGAAGCCGAGACTTTCTTTCCTTCCATCTCCATTCACGTGTCCTAACCAACCCCAACCACTAAACACTAATACTCTAGGCCCAGATGGATGCCTCACACCTGCTGAAAGACAGCGCTGTATGATACTAGGGTTATGTATGCGGTGTGGCCAGTCTGGCCACCTAGCTCAATTCTGTCCTAGGCAGTCATACAATTCCCTTGCCTCTACTGATGCTCATGTAGCACACCTCAAGGACATTCTAGTCGAATCTGAACATCAAAAAAAAGAATCAGCAGTCCTCTCATTCCCCCAAAAATTGACTATATAAGATATACTGGGGAACCAACTCTACACCTAGGTATAGCATCAGCAACTATATCCAAATCACTATATGCCACCCTTCGCTCGTCACTCATCCCATCAGCCTTTGAGGGGTTAGTAGACTTGGGTTCCTCAGACTGTTTCCTAGACTCAGGTTTGTTGCTACAAATAAGTTGCCTTTTCGAAAGATAGCGTCCCTTCTAATTGTGCTGATAGATGGCACCATGAATGCCTATGTGAATAGCATTGTAACGCTACCAATAGAATTCCCTTGTGGTTACTCATGTACTCCTGAGTTCTATGTAACAAAATTAGAGGGAACTTACCCAGTAGTACTCAGTTATAGCTGGTTATCCCAGTGCAACCCTACCATTGACTGGACAGAGGACATCATACTCTATCAAAAACCTACTTTCATACAATTACTCCTACTATTCCTCCCAGTTCAAGATAATATCACCCCTGACCACACCAAATCGCTCTCTCCCCTGATAAAGGAAACAACCCCACCAATCAAACCTTCTCCCCCAGAACCAGTGGCCCCTCCCAAGACCCCTCAAATTGAAGGCCTAAGAACTACTAAACCTTCTATATCCTTTGTTAGCACCACTGCCTTCTAGCGTGCTTGTAGGGTAAAAGGAGCAGTCACTTTCTAGTTGTTACCCAGATCTCAGATGCTTACTGGACAGATAGCTGACATCTACCCAGAGAATCCAGACCTGAGCAACATTCCTAAAGAGTACTGGCAGTTTGCAGATATTTTCTGTAAACAAAAGGCCAAGTTCCTACCTGTTCACTGCCCTTACAACTTAACTATCCAGATCGAAGAGGGGGCCATTCTCCCTTTTGGACCTATATACTCTTTATCATCAATAGAACTGCAAACCCTTCAGGAGTTCATTGAGAAAAACACAAAAATGGGCATCATACAACCTTCCAATTCCCCCTATGGTGTGCCAGCACTATTTGTCAAAAAGAAGAATAGTACCTTGTGCCTATATGTCAACTACCAAGGTCTGAACCACCTGACTCGCAAGGATAGATACCCCATTCCCCTGATAACAGATCTCCTAGACGCTCCCAAAAAGGCCTGTTACTATACCAAGATTGACCTAAGGAGCACTTACCACTTGGTCTACATTGCAAGGGGCAATGAATGGAAAACTGCATTCAGAACATGCTACAGGTCCTTCGAATGGCTGGTTATGCCATTTGGCCTCTCAAATACACCATCAGTCTTTCAAAGGTTTATGAATGATATCTTCTCAGATTTATAAGATGTTTGTGTGGTAGTCTACCTGGATGACATCCTGATATATTCCGATAACCTAGAAAATCACAAAAATCATGTCAAGGAAATACTGAGAAGACTTCGTGATAATGGCCTATATGCCTCTCCCACAAAATATGCCTTTCACCAGCATCAAGTGGAGTTCTTAGGGTTCATACTTAGCCCAGAAGGTGTCCAGATGGATAAAAAAAGGTTCAGACTATCCAGGACTGGTCTACCCTCCGACACGTCAAGAATATCCAAGCCTTTATAGGCTTCGCAAACTTCTACAGAAGATTCATCAAGGGTTACTCAGAATTGACTTTGCTGCTCACCCAACTAACAAGGAAGAATGAACCTTGGATATGGTCTACAAATTGCCAGGCCTCCTTTGAAACCCTAAAATTAGTATTCACTTCAGCCCCGGTTCTTGTACATTAGGACCCAAACTTCCCAATGATAGTTGAAACAGATGCTTCAGAATATGCACTAGCAGCCATTCTCTTGACCTAGATAAACAGAGATATCCACCTAGTTGCATTCTACTCCTGTACCTTCAATGCCATGGAATCAAACTACAACATCCATGATAAGGAGTTATTAGCTATCTTTGAGGCATTCAAGAAGTGGCAACATTACCTAGAAGGGACACTAGTCCCGGTAGAAGTATTCACCAACCATAAAAACCTTATGTATTTCTATGAGTTGAAGGTCCTATTACGTCGCCAGGCTAGATGGTCTGAGTTCCTCTTGCAGTTCAACCTGATCATCAAGTTCAGACCAGGAAGGTTAGGGGCAAAGCCAGACATACTGACACATTGCTGGGACATATATGACAAGGAGCAACTAATAGAGCAATGAACCTACAACCAGTGTTTTCACAGGACCAACTTGTTACCAAAATCCTTATGGGATCACCCACATTCCAAGTGGTGTCCTCATTGGACATGAGTCCCTTACTTGTAGACATCAAGACAGTGGTAGCCTCTGACCTCATATATGCCAAATGCCTAGAGTCAAAAAAAGATCCAAATGACCCTCAGTGGTTGGTAGGAGACAGTAGATTCCTTCTCCACAATGGACAAATTTTTGTACCCGAGTCCAAGGACCTTCATTTACAGATACTTCGAGCAAGGCATGATCATTAGCTAGCTGGACACATGGGACAATCCAAGACTTACCAAATGGTCTGCCATGACTATAGTTGGCCAAAAATACACGAATTCATCAGGGACTACATAAAGACCTGTAGCACATGTATGTGCAACAAGTCAAGAAAACACCAACCTTATGGCCTGCTCAAGCAGCTACCTATTCCCCCTCAACCCTGGGAATTCATATCCATGAATTTCATAGAGCAGCTTCCTGAATCCCTTGGGTACACCAACATCCTCGTAGTAGTAGGCAGACTCACCAAACAGGCCATATTTATACCAACCCAGAGATCAATCAATACCGTCAGACTCATGGAAATCTTTGTATGAGATGTCTTCTCCAAACATGGAGTCTCATCCTATGTTACCTCTGATCAGGACACTGAATTCGTCTCCAAGTTCTTCAGACTACTAGTAGTAACCCTCGACATGCAACTCCACTTCACCTTGGGGTACCACCCTGAGGTAGACAGCCAAACTGAACAGACCAATCAAACTCTTGAACAGTATTTGAGAATATACTGTAACTATCAGCAATCAGATTGGGTGTAACTTTTGCCACTTGCAGAATTCACTTACAATAACACACTATCATCAACTACTGGCTTTTCTCCTTTTTTCACCAACAAAGGCTACCACCCTTGACTAGACATTCAACCAAACTGAGCCTCACATCCTGACACTCCACGTTCTGATGCTGCCCAATACTACTTGTCAAACCTAGCAGAAATACATACTGAACTCAAACAGTCAATTGTGAATACCCAAAATCACTACAAAAAATCAGCCGATAACCACTGCTCACCAGCACCCAAAATTGATATCAGCAACTGCGTCTTCGTATCGGCCAAGTTCATAAAGACTACCTGTCCCTCTAAGAAACTGTCAGAAAAGTTTCTGGGCCCATTCAAAGTCTCAGACAAACTAGGATCACATTTCTACTGTGTCAAGTTGCCACACCACTTAAGGGCGATCCACCCTGTATTTCACATCTCCCAGTTGGAACCAACATCATCTAACCAAATCCCCAACTGTACCAAAAACTCTTCTCCTTCAATCAAACTAGATGAAACTCTTGAATTCAAAGTTGCGCAAGTCCTCGACTCCAAGTTCGATAGACACAAGAAGGATTCTCTGCTTTACTACATACAATGGTCAGGCTACGAGAACATGACAGATGAATATTCCTGGCTTGTCACGTCTGACCTAAAAAACGCCACTGAACTGGTGGCCAACTTCTACCGACATTACCCCAACAAACTACACTTCACTGCCTTTCTCTTCTCCCCCGCCACCAACCAAACAGACATTGCGAACCCCAGTATAGGGAAGCTTAGGATTGCAGGGTGCAACTCTTGTTTAGAAGGGAGATACTATCATGTTCTAGTGACACTGTGTGACCGCACCCCACCCTGAGACCTCTACTTAGCTGCTTACCTCAGTAAAGAGCCCCCCAGTGCCACAACTGTACAGAACCATCTAGTCCCCATCAAACTCATGACTAATCTTGGATGGGTAGTACTTATAGCAATAAGACTAGCATAAAACCTTTAGCTTCATTATTAACTTAGTCTGCTCCTAGTTCTGGTCTTGTTTGTCAACCTTTCTCTATTCAATCAATTAATACCCTTTTCCACCTTCTTGGGAGTCAGGACTTGATAACTCAAGACAATCTTTACAATGAAACCAGTAGTAGCAGCCCCAAATTTAGACAAAAAATTTAGAATAGAGACAAATGCCTCCAACTATGTAACTGAAGGGGTACTATTAATGAAGTGCTTAGATAAATTGTGGAGACTAGTAGCCTTGATCTCAAAGTCATTAAGCAATACAGAATGCAACTATGAAATCTATGATAAAGAAATGCTAGCCATAGTCAGGTGTCTAGAAGCTTGGAGGTATTTTCTAAAAGAGACAACAACCAAATTTGAGATCTGGATGGACCATAAAAACCTCAAATATTTCATGAAAGTGTAGAAATTAAATAGAAAACAAGCTAGATAGGCCTTGTACCTATCTAGATTCAATTTTATGCTAAAATACATTCTAGGGAGTAAGATGGAGAAGATCAATAGTTTGAGTAGGAGATCAGACTAGAAAATAGGAGTGGAAAATGAAAACAAGAACAAAATACTGGTGAAACCTAAGTGGTTAGAAGTTAGAAGAACAAAGAAGGTAGAAATTATAGTAGAAGGAGTGGATTTATTAGAGAAAGTAAGGCAGTCAAAAGTAAAAGACAATAAGGTAGTAAAAGCAGTTAAAGAGATGAAGCAAGCAAGGGTAAAAATGCTAAGAAACAAAGAGTGGAGAGAAGCAAATGACATTATGTACAAGGAAGGAAAAGTTTATATGCCTAAAGACAACAAACTGAGAGCAAAAATCATTAGGTTACATCACAATACACTAGTAGAAGGACATAGGGGATAGTGAAAGATAATAGAATTGGTTACCCAAAATTTTTGGTGACCAGGAGTTACCAAGGAAATAAAGAGATATATAGAAGGATGTGATACCTGTTAGCAAAACAAAAACCACACAGAACAACTAATGGACAAGCTGATGCCCAACTCAATATCTGAAAAGCCTTTGATATATATATTAGCAGACTTTGTCACCAAGTTACCTTTAGCACAAGGATATGATTCTATCCCAGTAGTAGTAGACTAGCTAACTAAGATAGTCTACTTTATATCAACTACAGAAAAGATATTGGCAAAAGGACTGGCTAGGTTGTTCAGAAATAACATATGGAAGTTATATGGGTTACCCAAGAGTATCATTTCTGATAGGGGACCCCAATTTGTAGCAGAATTAATGAGGGAGTTAAATAAAATATTGGGAATCAAAAGTAAATTATCAATGGTATTTCACTCTCAAACAGACAAACAAATAGAGAGAGTTAACCAAGAATTGGAATAGTACTTGAGAATGTTTATTGATCATAGGCAAGAACAGTGACCAGAATGGTTGGGAACAACAGAGTTTGCCTACAACAATAAAGCTATTATGACTTGGCTAAACAGCTAGGTCATTATTTATATTTTTTTCTTTTACTTTTACTTTTGGACTTACTACATAGGAAGGAGTATGGGAAAGTGTTATGTCACAAGTGTCACAGCATTCACATCACATGATAGATCATATGATGAGTGTGGGAAAATAGTACATAGACTATGTAGTAGTTGTATAAGTAGTATACAAAACCCAATGGGAACTCTATTAAGTTCTTCTTGTCAACTTGGACTTGGAGTAGGTATAAGTTATCTTGGCTAGAGCCTTACAAAAGCACACTCAAGTACTAAAACATCACTGTTTAAGGCAAATTACAGGCAGGATCCTAGAATAGGGTTCAAAGGAAGAAAAAAGGAAAAGTATAAAGGAGCAGAGAGATTCATAGAGAAAATAAAAAGAATTCAGAAAGAGGCAAAAGCAGTACTAGGAAAAGTGTAAAAAGAAATGAAGAAGTAAGTAGTTAACATAAGTAGGATATATAGATATGTAGAACAAGTGGAGGAGTAGAAAAAGGAGCAACTAGTTCTAGTCATAATTAAGAAAGAAGAAGAATGGGAGATTAAGAGAATTTTGAATAAACAACGGGTAAGAGAAAAAGATAAGTATTTAGTACAGTAGAAAGGATTTACAGCAGAGTCCAATACTTGGAAAGGAAGAAAAAACTTGGAGAACACAAAAGAAGTAATCAAAGAGTTTAAAAAAAAATATCAGTGAGACATGGAAGATGTGGCAAGACAAGAAAAAGAGAAAGGACTATTCAATCAAAAGGAGAGAGTTGCTGGGGAGATTTATGACAAAGAAATTATTTGGATGGTTGAATAAGAAGTACAACAAAGAATACTAGGGAAGATTGGAGAGAAACTAGAGGTAATGGAAAGAAAGTTGAGGAAAGAGAAAGAGAACTTTGGAGACAATCAAAGAAGAGAAGGAAATCAAGCAAGAATCAGAAGTTAAAGAGTAAACAAAGAAGATAATGACAAAATAGGCAATATGGTTGACCCATATTATGAGCTATAAGAAATTCCTCAAGATAAGAAAACTTAAGAGGGGAGTAGTATTAAAAACAGCTAAGTCATTATTTATATTTCTTTTGTTATCAAAGGACTGTGATAGTTCTTAGTGATCACCCTAGGTAGATGTTCAAGAAGAACTCAATAGAGTTCTTGACTACTACTTATACTATTTTACAGTGGCTGTACTTCTACTAGTTCACAATCACATGTCCTTCTAGAATGTTCTATGATCACCTAACCTTGTCACATGATCTGATTAACTAAGTTCTCATGCTATTTATATCTTGACCCCATTGTACAATTCGAGGTTTTTGATTAAGTGTTCAAATGCATAGGAAACTATTTCCCTTTTGGGACTCTCATAACATCTTTTTTTTTTCTTATCAATAGATGCATGAGAGTAAAGTGACTCATAAGGAAGTGCAGGACAATATAGTTGGGTTAGGGTTACTTCTTATATATATATATGGTGTACAAAATCTAATGGAAACTCTATTGAGTTTTCCTTGTCAACTTAGATAAGGAGTAGGGTTAAGCATTCATTGCTAAGCCTTACAAAGGATCTGAAATATTAGATAGTTAGAAGAAGAACAAAAAAGTTGACAGAGAGGTTTGTTAGCTCTTACAAAATAAAGAAAATAGTAATGTTAATACAATAGAACTGGAATTACCTAGTATAGTAAGAATACATCTAGTAGTAAATATTAGTAGAATATGAAAATATGTAAGGCAGGTGGAAGAACAAAGGAAGAAGCAACTAGCTCCAGTTATAATAGAAAGAGAAGAGGAGTAGAAGATCAAAAAAATCTTGAACAAGTGGCAAATAAGGGAAAAGGACAAATACTTAGTAAGATAGAAAGGATTCACAGCAGAATCAAATACTTGAGAAAGAAAAGAGAACTTGGGAAATGCAAAGGAGGTAGTTGAAGAATTTGAAAAGGAATATTGATAGAACATAAAGGACATTAGAAGATAGGAACAAGAAGAAGAAATGTTTAAGAGAGGAGAATTGCCAGGAAGGTTTACAGTAAAGAAACTATTTGGGTAGTTGGATAAAAGGTATAACAAAAAATATTGGGAAAGATTAAAACAAAATTGGAGGCAATAAAAAGATAGACAAGCAAGAAAAAGACAAACACTGGAGATAATCAAGAAAGAAGAAGAAATTGAGAAAAAAGGATTGGAAATCAGAGAGTAGATAGAAGAAGATGAGGACAAAATGGGCAATATAGTTGACCCATACTATGAGTTGTAAAAATCCTCAGGATGAGGAAACTTAAGAGAGGGGTAGTATTATGACTTGGAAAAATGGCTAAAAGTCATTATTTATATTTCTTTTCTTTTCTTTTCTTTTGGACTTACTATACAAGGAAGAAGTACAGGAAAGTGTTGCATAACAATGTCACATATCATGGTCACACACCAGGACATCACAGGTCATGTCACATGAATGAGGTCACATGATGAGTATGGGAAAATAGTGTAATAGTTGTATAAGTAGTGTATAAAAAATAAATAAGGACTCTATTGAGTTTTCCTTGTTAACTCAGATGCTTAAGTCATCTTGATAAGTCTTATAGGTTGGGGCTTACCCTGGAGCATGTCATGGGCCAATAATGGTCCAGTAGATCAGTAGTAGAGTCTATGGGCTAGTTACCTTAGATTACAGGTTCAATTCCTGTCTAGGATACTCTCTTGTCAAGTTGCTTTGCTTGGGGTGTTGTTCTCCTTGGGTGCTATTCCCTTATTTCATGTTTCAACATGATGATCTTTAAAAGCTATAATATTCTACATGTAGAACACTATTGACATAATCTCCACTTATTAACTAGAATAAAATATAATCTATGATACATGGTAAGATGCAATATGTATGTGAGAAAATTATAGCTTGCCTCAGACATCACCTGGTGTGATAGATAACTGAGTGAGAGCCTACAATACATTAAGCATTTATACTAGTTTATACTAGTAATGGCGTCTCAGATTTGTAAAAGAAGCAAAGAAAAAACAATGTTATTGGGTTGATAAGTTCTGTCTAATATTTCTGGTTTTAACACTGCACACATGTTGTAATAGTTTAATTGAATACCCTTGGCTAAAATCTATATGTTTTCACAAAGGCTCAACTACAAATAGCAAATTCACAGCAGCCCTTGGAAGGCTTTAGCTCTCTTCTGACTCATGAAGGGTTACCAAACCTGCATCCTTTTGCCCTTTGCATTTTCAACAACTTTTCTTTAGTCTTGTCATTTAAATTCAAAAGATCCAACTGAATATCTACAGTCCTTTAAAAATTAATATGTTTAATCTAGCTTCATTCTGTATTAGAGACAACACCTGTATATAGTATGACCTTGATCTGTAATAGAGAGAATATCTATATATGGTAAGATATTTGATAGCTCTAACTAAGAAAGGAAATTGGTACCTAGGAGAGGGTCTGGTGTCTTTCTCAGATCACAGTACCTAGATGCCCTGAAAGTCATGCTTGGCATGGAGAAAATCTGTGACTGGAGATTTTCTCAGACTGCTCATGGGAAGTCTAGACCCCAGATCACCATATCTCTAGCCTTTTATGGATAGTTGGATCAAAGATACATACCATATCCAGGATTTCTCCTGATGGCATCTACTGTGGAATGGAGATAAATACAAGTTTACAATTTAGTTTACTCCTTTATCATGAACTTACCGATAGCCATATGATGAAGCTATTCCCCAAGATAATGCAGATCAAAGACAGTAGCAGTCTGGTTCATTTTTCAGCATTAAGCACCATATGCCTAAATGTTATGATATAATGGCAAGTATTGTATAGCTTGCAAGTAGAATATTTATGTCACACTCCTAGATTCTCCTAGATTCCTATGGGAAGTCATCCATTATATTAGAATCTACACTTGTGATCACATATTCGACCTGCTGTAAGAAACAGTCTCGAAAACGGCACGAGAACTGAAGTTTACATGATACTACTAAACTTAAATATGGTTTTGGCTAGTAGTCATTTCAAATGAAACTCAAGATTAAAATAGAAGTGACATGAGGCGGGTTTGCTATTCCAAACTAACCAACTATGCTTTTTCGGCGCCTTCAGTGGATCTATCTCTTGGCTTATTGCACTAGGTTGAGATCGGTCAAGCTATAAACGCATGTCCAAACGCTTTGTTCCTTTGCTTTGGTTCATCGACTTTTTCCTGAGCGACTGTGCTTAAAGCCGAGGCGATTGACTCCTTTCATCCTCTTCATCCGCAATAGACGTTCCTGACACTAGCCGGGTGGAAAAAGAGATGGAGAGACGGGTGGTCAGGAAACTGGACAGGAACATTCTTCCTGTCCTTACGGTTTTCTTCTTCCTTAATTTTCTGGTACATATATCTCTTTTTCACTCTGAAAAAATCCTCGACTGACTTCTCAGGACCGAAGCAATATTGGTAAACAATAATTAAGCCGACTTCTGAATTATGACTGACGTTCAATTGACAGGTAATGCCCGTGTGGCAGGACTCGAACGCGACTTGGGTCTAACGGATAAGCAATATCAAATATGTGTCACAACACTATATGTACCATTTATCTTCTCTGAGATGCCTTCAAATCTTATTCTCAAATACGTTGGTCCTCGCTGGCTCTTACCAACTATTCTCACAGTATGAGGTGTTATCACTTGCCTTCAAGGTAGAATCAAGGTTTATACAAGAAATTTATTCATGCTTGATGTCCACAGGCACTGTTACCAATTTTGCAGGACTCCTCACTGCTCGTTTTTTCATTGGAATGGTTGAAGGACCCATGCTACCCAGTATTGTTCTCTATCTTTCCGCATTCTACACTCGTCAGGAGCTCAGCATAAAGTTTGTTGACTGCAATCACAACATCTCAATGTGATTCTTATATATTCACATAGGATTGCAACATTCTTCACAGCGATTTTGGTGAGCTTAAGGTCATTGTGGATGGTATGTTGAAGGGGACTAAACACATCACAGCTTGCTGGTGCTTTTTCTGGTCTACTGGCAGCTGCCATTTCAAGAATGGATGATATTGGAGGAAGGCGGGGATGGCAATGGATTTTTATCTTGGTAAGCCTTTTCGCTTTGTGCATTATTTCCAACACATTTTTCCTTGCACATAGGAGGGTCTTTCAACATTTATCATTGAGTTTTCTGGTTTTTTTCTTATTCCGTCGACTCCTGAAGAAGCAAAATTTTTGACCGAGGAGGAGAAAGAGTAAGTTAATTCTTATTGATCAGGTTTCTTCATGGCATTAACACAA
>Ga0153982_1000243_pt1 | contig 15259 bp, 9 predicted proteins | sample TSGA066MetaG_FD_104743 | JGI IMG/M metagenome (GOLD analysis project Ga0153982, IMG submission 104743) | Attine ant fungus gardens microbial communities from Georgia, USA - TSGA066 MetaG | ecosystem: Host-associated > Fungi > Mycelium > Unclassified | place: USA: Georgia, Alexander Wildlife...
CAGCGCCATGCTGCCAAAGGCCCAGCGCCAGCCGCCGAAGTCACCTATCAGCGCCCCTAGTGGCACGCCCAGCACAGAGGCCGCAGCCACCCCGCCAAAGATAACGGAGGTGGCAAGGCCGATGGAGGCCGCGGGCACAAGCCGCGCCGCCAAGCCGCCAGCGATCGCCCAAGCACCGCCCATGCAGAAACCAACCAGGATCCGCGCGCCAAGCATCCAGGCCATGCTCGGCGCCAACGCCGAGGCGATGTTGGCAATCACCAGGAGGCCCAGCAGGCCGCAGAGGATCAAGCGTCGGTTCGAGTTTCCCGCCGCGATTACCACTAGCGGCGCGAAGAACGCCGCCAGCAACGCTGGCAGCGAGATCATCAGGCCGGCAACCCCGGTGGTGGTTCCGAGGTCCTCGGCAATGGTGGTGAGCAAACCGACCGGCAGCATTTCGGTAGTGACCACCGAGAAGGTCGCCAAACCCACGGCTGCAACCGCCAGCCATGGATGCCATGCAGTCGTTGCGGAGGCAGCGTTTGATGAAGAGCTCATGATTGCTTTGTCCAATAAATAGGAGGCCATCGCCCGTCACTAGGCATTCATCACGATGAGTGTCATGCCAGCGGTTCAGCGCCACGGGCCCCTTGGCCCATGGATGATTCGAGATTCGAACTCCCGCTGGCACGAGTGCCGGGCGCACGTGCGGAGTTCTAGATACATACAGAATGTATCTATTTTCGAACGTTATCATGCGCTGCGTAGGTATACAACGCCCAGTTAACGCGCCTCGGTTGCGCTACCGGCCCTGATTGGCAACCGGCTGCGCGATGTCAGCGGGATCGAGAGGTTGCCGGTCACAGGCCACCCGACCGGCTCAAGGCGCATGACCAACCGCCCGGGAACGCCTGTCCGGTCCGGTTTACACTCCGGGCACTTTCACGCCGGACCCACCGATGCGCCACGCCATGCCGGGATGCACCCCGTGACCGCGCCGACCGCGCGAGCTTTCGTGCCGATGATCCATGTCGCTAGTTTGCCCAGGTCGATCGCGTTCTATGCGGTGTTCGATTTCAGCGTCGTCGAAGTCCACCAGGAAGCCTGCCTGGGCGACGATCCGGTCTGGGCCTGGATGGAAAGCGTCGGCGGCGCCCAGTTCATGCTGGTCAAGGCCGACAGTGCGGTCGACGACACCGTCCAGGGCGCGTTGTTCTATATCTACTGCGACGACGTCGCGGCGATGCGCGATCGCGTGCTCGCCGCCGGCGCGGTCGCCGGCGAGATGACCTATCCGTTCTATCGACCCAAGGGCGAGTTCCGGGTCAGCGACCCGGACGGTTACGTTCTGATGGTCACGCACTACGACGATTGAGCCCGCACGTCCGATGTTCACCCTTCTTTTCATGGAGCCGCACCCGATGAATTCACCACGTCCGACCTCGCCGAGCCCGCGCGTATCGCGTTCGCAGTCCGTAGCCGGCCGAGCGTTGGCGTTGTGTCTGCTGTTGGGCGTTTCCGCCACCGCGCTCGCCGCCGAAACCATCCGCTATCTGGCCCTGGTCGACGGCGGCAAGCAGGCCGGCCAGCAAGTGGTCACACGCGGCGACGACGGCGCGGTGTCAGTGGAGTACATGTTCAAGGACAACGGCCGCGGCCCGGAGCTCAAGGAAACCTACACCCTGGCCGAGGACGGCACCTACCGCACCTATCAGGTCAGCGGCACCTCGACCTTCGGTGCCAAGGTCGAGGAGAGCTTCAAGCGCGAGGGCGATAAGGCCAGTTGGAAATCGCAGTCCGATGCCGGGCAGGCGACGGTGTCGGGGATCGGTCTGTATTCGCCGGTCGGCGGCACGCCGGAGGGGATGTCGGTGTTGTTGAGCGCGCTGGCCAAGCGCGCCGACGGCAAGTTGCCGCTGCTGCCCAACGGCACCTTGAGTTCGCAAACCCTGGCGCAGGCGCAGGTCAGCCGCGACGGCAAGACCCAAACCGTCGAGCTGATCGCGCTGACCGGGCAGGGCTTCACCCCGAACTTCGTCTGGGCCACCACCGGCGCGCAGCCGCGGATGTTCGCCCACATCTATCCCGGTTATCTGCAGTTGATCGAGGAAGGCTGGCAGGCCAACGCCGACGCGCTGGAAACGCAGCAGAACGCGGCCGAGGGCAAACTGCTGGTCGATCTGCGCAAGAAGCTCGGCCACAGTTTCGCCGGCACCACTTTATTGCGCGATGTGCGGGTGTTCGACAGCGAACACGCCACGCTCGGCGACGCCACCGATGTGGTGATCGCCGACGGCAAGATCGTCTCGGTCGGCAAGGCCGACAAGAACCTCAAGCCGGCGCGGGTGGTTGATGGCGGCGGCAAGGTGCTGATGCCGGGCTTGTTCGATATGCACGGGCATGTGTCGCGCTGGGACGGCGGCCTCAACATCGCCGCCGGCGTGACCACCGTGCGCGACATGGGCAACGACAACGCGACCTTGCTGCAGATGATCGCTGAGATCGACAACGGCACCCTGATGTCGCCGGGCATGGTGCCGGCAGGTTTCATCGAGGGCGAGAGCAACTACTCGGCGCGCATCGGTTTCGTGATCAAAAATCTGGAAGAAGCCAAGAAGGCGGTGGATTGGTACGCCGGACACGGCTATCCGCAGATCAAGATCTACAACTCGTTCCCCAGGGCGGTGCTGCGCGACACGGTCGCCTATGCACACAGCAAGGGCCTGCGGGTCAGCGGCCACGTGCCGGCGTTCCTGCGCGCGCAGGACGTGGTCGATCAGGGCTTCGACGAAATTCAGCACATCAATCAGTTGATGCTGAATTTTTTCGTCGACGACAAGACCGACACCCGCACTTTGCAGCGGTTCTATCTGGTCGCTGACAAGACCGCCGATCTGGACCTGGATTCCAAGCCGGTGCAGGACTTCATCGCGATTCTGGCGAAAAAGCAGATCGCGATCGATCCGACCCTGGCCACTTTCGATTCCCTGCGTCAGCGCGACGGCGAGTTGTCGTCGATCTTCACCGGCATCGACGACCACTTGCCGCCGGACGTGCAGCGCCGCCTCCGTTCGGCCGAAATGAACATTCCCGACGACGCCACCGCCGCGCGCTACATCAAGTCCTACGACAAGCTGGTCGAGTTCGTCGGCCGCGCCTACAAGGCCGGCGTGCCCTTGCTGGCCGGCACCGACGGAGTTCCGGGCTTTACCTTGCAGCACGAACTGGCCTTGTACGTGCGCGCCGGGCTAACGCCGTCGCAGGCCTTGCAGGTCGCGACCTGGAACGCGGCCAAGGTCGCGCGGGTGCTCGACAATCGCGGTTCGGTCACCCCTGGCAAGCGTTCGGATCTGATTCTGATCGACGGCGATCCAACCAAGGACATCGGCGATATCCGCAAAGTGTCGCTAGTGTTAAGCGGCGACACCGCGTACTACCCGAGCGAGGTCCACGCGGCACTGGGAGTGAAGGCATTCGCGGCGCCGGCGAAGGTCACTGCGGCCAAGTAATCCGCGGCCCACCCATACCCGCGCCACCATCAGCCCCTAAACATCTCCAACGCAGCGCCCTGCTTTGAAAAGGGGGCAAGGGGGATTTGCGCTTAGCCAGCACATCCCCCGCGCAGCAGCGGTACCGGCTCCACCCAACCACGCAAGCGCCCACCCCTCTTGCAAGGTAATTCCTAAGCGAGCCAGACCAGATCTTGAGGGGATCTGGTCATAAAGCGAGCGCAGGCTGGCAAGATCTCATGTCGATGGAACAAGTCGATGGAAGACATGGAGGTTGTCAGAACGAATGGAGCGGTGCGGCCAGCAACCGGAATGACACAGCAGGGGAAAATCTTGCTGCTGGTGACGCGCATACGCGCGCACAAAGGGGACTACAGCCGTGGCGGGGGGAATGAATCCGTTGCAACATTTTAATCCATTCCCCATTGTTCCTGCTGTCAGTGGTCGAGTGGTAATCAGTCCCTTTATGAGGGTGGGTTCTGACCGAGGCGTGGTTGAGTCTCTGACTCGGGCAGTGACTCCACGCCTTTGAGTTGCTTTTCGATCGCGCGGGTGCGTATGCCGGCTTGTTTAAGGCTGTTTTGCACGGTATCAAGTTGGCCGTGAGCTCTTTCCAGAATGCCAGCGAATTTACCGAACTCGGTTTTCACCGTGCTGAGCAGTTGCCACACTTCACTGGAGCGCTGTTCGATTGCCAGGGTGCGAAAGCCCATTTGCAGACTGTTGAGCAGGGCCAGTAACGTGGTCGGCCCGACGATCGTGATTCGGTAGTCGCGTTGCAGGGCCTCGAACAATCCTGGCCGGCGCAATACTTCCGCGTACAGTCCTTCTGTCGGCAGGAACAACAAGGCGAAATCGGTGGTCCGCGGTGGAGCGATGTATTTGCTGCGGATGCGCTTGGCTTCCAGCTTCACTTGTCGTTCAAGCCCGAGCGCTGCCGCAGCAACGCCGTCGGCGTCGGCGCGTTCCTGAGCGTCGAGCAGACGTTCGTAATCCTCGCGCGGAAACTTGGCGTCGATCGGCAAATGAACCGGCACTTCCGGCGATGCACCCGGCAGGCGTACCGCAAATTCCACCCGCTCGCTGCTGCCTGGCACCGTGGCGCAATTGGCTTCGTATTGCTCAGGCACCAGCACCTGCTCGAGCAATGCGCCCAATTGCACTTCGCCAAATACCCCGCGGGTTTTGACATTAGTGAGGACACGCTTGAGATCACCCACACCAGCAGCCAGGGTCTGCATTTCACCCAAGCCGCGCTGCACCGCTTCCAGGCGTTCGGACACCAGCTTGAACGACTGGCCAAGTCGCGCTTCGAGTGTGGTTTGCAGCTTTTCATCCACGGTCGCGCGCATCTGTTCGAGCTTGGCGGCGTTGTCGGTCTGCAGCCGCTGTAGCTGCTGCTCCAGGCCGATGCGCAATTCGCCCAAGGTCTGGGCGTTGCGCTCGCTAAGCTCGCGCAGGCGCGCGCCCAACTGCTCGGTGAACTGCTGTTGGCCGACGGCTGATTCCATCCGCGCCTTGTGCGCATCTTCGGTCAAGGCCTGACGCAATACGTCCAGACGTTGATCGGCGCGCACACTCAAGCTGTCCAGGCGCAGACCGAATCCCTCGATCCGCTGTCCCTGGGCAGAAGACAGACTGTCCAATTGTTGCCGCAACTCGCCGCGGCCTTCGCGCTGCTCTTCGCGCAGCGCCTGCTGTAGCCGGTCGTTATGGATCGCCAGCAGCTGGTCCGGCTTGCGCCGCAATAATGCAACCAGCAGCGCGATCACGATCAGGCTGGCAAACAACAGCAGTCCAAACAGGATCGGCAAGAGCATGGGCTCGGGCATCGCCACAGTGTAGCCAGTGCGGTCTCAGAGGATGAGGCGCGTATCCTGCGCGGGCATGCGCGCTTGGATCGTGCTGACACATCGATCCAACACAGTGGCGTTGCCACCCTGTCTCGGCCACACTCAACAAGTTCACACCCGTCGGGAGACTCTCTCCATGTCCCTGCTCCGTCGCAAGTCGCTCGACCGCATCACCGAACACGAGGAAGGACGCCGTCTGGTGCCCACGCTGTCCTGGCCACATCTCATGGCGCTTGGCATCGGCGCGATCGTGGGTACCGGCATCTATACCCTGATCGGAGTGGGTGCGAATCTCGCCGGCCCTGCGGTGCTGCTTTCATTTCTGATCGCCGGGCTGGTCTGCGCTTGCGCGGCGCTTGCCTATGCCGAGATGGCGACGATGATGCCAGCCGCAGGCAGCGCCTATACCTATAGCTATGCGGTGCTGGGCGAGATGATCGCTTGGATCGTGGGCTGGAGCCTGATCCTGGAATATTCCCTGGTGGTGAGCACGGTGGCCGTGGGCTGGTCAGGGTCGGTGGTGGAATTTCTCACCGGTATCGGTGTCGACCTGCCGCAAGCTGTCGTTGCCGGCCCAAATGCCGGCGGGTTGATCAACTTGCCCGCTGTATTGATCACCTTTGCAGTCGCCGGACTGTTGCTGGTCGGCACCCGTGAGAGCGCCACGCTCAATGCCGCGTTGGTGCTCGTCAAAGTGGCGGCGCTGGCGGTGTTCGTGGCGATCGCGCTGCCGTATTTCAATCCGGACAATCTCGATCCGTTCATGCCTTATGGTTTCGCCAAGCACATGGACGCCGCGGGCGTTGAACGCGGAGTGATGGCCGCCGCTGCGATCATTTTCTTCGCTTTTTATGGCTTCGACGCGATCTCCACCGCTGCAGAAGAGACCAAAAACCCGGGGCGCGATCTGTCGATCGGCATCATCGGCTCGATGATCGGCTGCACCTTGATCTATGTGCTGGTGGCGCTGGCAGCAGTTGGGGCGATGCACTACGCGGTTTTCGCCAAGAGTGCGGCGCCGCTGGCGTTGATCATGCGCGAACTGGGACAAGGCGCCGCTGCCGGCATCGTGTCGGGCGCAGCGGTGGTGGCGCTGCCAACAGTCCTGTTGGCGTTCTTCTACGGCCAGTCGCGGATCTTCTTCGTGATGGCGCGCGATGGCTTGTTGCCGCGCAGCCTGTCGAAGGTCAGCGAAAAACGCGGAACTCCGGTGGCGATCACGCTATTTACTGCCGTGGTTACCGCCGCCTTGGCGGGCGTGGCGCGGCTGGACGAGATTGCGGCACTGGCCAATGCCGGCACTTTGGCCGCATTCACCGCGGTCGCTGTCTGCCTGCTGGTGCTGCGCCGGCGCGAACCGCAACGGCCGCGGGTGTTCCGCACGCCGCTGGCTTGGGTAGTGGGTCCACTGGCGATTCTGGGCTGCTTGTATTTGTTTATCAGTCTGCCGGCCAAGACCCAGTTATGGTTCGGGCTGTGGAATGTGCTCGGGCTCGTGGTGTACTTCGCTTACGCGCGCGGCCATGCACTGCTCGGCCACGCGCAGGATGCCTGATGCGCTGGCCTCGGTCGTCGTGCGCCTGGTGATGGCCGCAGGTAAACAGTGTTGGATTGCTTGCAGGATTGCACCGAGTCACGCCGATACCGAACAGAACACCGCTTTGAGATAACGCGACTCGGGCACATCCGCGCGCCAGGGGTGGTCAGGGCCGGCGCCGGCTACTTTCAGCACCTGCACGCTGCGGCCGGCGTAGAACGCGGCGCGGCGCAGCATGTCCAGGAATTGCTCCTCGCTCACCAGTCCTGTGCACGAAAAGGTCGCGAACAAACCACCAGGCCTGACCACGCCCAGCGCTAGTTTGTTCATATCTAAATATTTCTTCAGCGCCGGGATCACCTGATCGCGGTCGCGGGTCTGCTTGGCCGGATCCAGCACCACGACATCGAACTGTTCGCCATTGGCCGCGGCATCGCGTAACCACGGGAACAGGTCTGCCTGAACAAAGCGGATCGCGCCATCGCGGCCACCGTGCTCGCTGATCGCGTTCAAGCGCGCATTCTCGCGTGCGATCCGTAGCACGTCCTGATCGATATCAAGTCCCACCACATCGCGTGCGCCATGTGCGCAGGCGTACACGCCGAAGCCGCCGGTGTTGCAGCACAGATCCAGCACCCGCGCACCGGCGACGTGCTGCGATAACCATTGCCGGTTATCTCGCTGGTCGGCGAAAAACCCGGTCTTGTGCGCGCCGGCTGGATCGGCCAGAAAACTCAGCCCGTGTTCGGTCACCAGTGCAGGCGCGGTATCTCGTGTCGTCTTGTGGTCGAAGCTTTCCTGTTTTTGCACATGTTCATCGGCAAAGCTATGCAAACGGCAGCCGGGGAACGCAGCACGCAGGGCATCAAAAATCCAGTCGCGGTAGCGAACCATGCCGGCACTGAAGAACTCCACCACCACCAGATCGTCATAGCGGTCGACGACCAAACCAGACAGGCCATCGCCCTCGCCATGCACGACGCGCCAGGCATTGCTGATCTGATCGAGTTTGAGCACATCGCGGCGCAGGCGCACCGCTGCGGCGATTTTTGCTGCAAACCAGGCGCCGTCGATTGCGACGGTGGGATCGCGTTCGAGCACGCGCACAGCGATGCGCGAATGCCCGTTGTAAAAACCGCGCCCGATCCAGCCGCCATCGCCGCCGACGACATCAACGATCGTGCCAGGCTTCGGTCGCGGCACGGGTTTTTCAACCAATTTCTGGAACAGCCACGGATGGGTCGATTTCCAGGCGTTGCGCAGCCGGATCGTGGGAAGTGCCTCGGTCATCCGAGCATTGTAGGTGCGCGCCGCCGCCCTGGCAGGGAGTCGGAGAACAGGCATGCAGCCGGCAATGCGCTTGCATTCCTGAGCAACGACCGCCACGTCACGTGCATGCAATTGGACATGCCAGAAGCGCCACCGGATACCGCAGAGCAACGGCAGGCGGACCGGCGTCGCTTGCTGCGTGCACTCAACGCGAGTTTGGCCTTGGTTTTGTTGCTGGGCGCAGTCTTTACCGCGCAGCACTTTATCGACTGGAACATGCTGGCGGTGGCGCCACGCACATTGGCCGGTCTCGCGGGCATCGTCACAGCTCCACTGCTGCACGGTTCGGCCGAACACCTGATCACCAACGCCATCGCGCTGCTGCTGTTGGGCACGCTGGCGCTGTCGATCTATCCGAAAGCGACGATGCGCGCTTTGCCGTTGCTGTGGATCGGTTCCGGACTCGGCGCCTGGCTGTTGGGTGATGCAGGCAGTCGCCATCTTGGCGCCAGTGGACTGACGCATGGATTGATGTTTCTGATCTTTACCCTGGGGCTGCTGCGCCGCGACCGGCCCGCGATCGCCGCAGCGATGCTGGCGTTCTTGTTTTACGGCGGCATGCTGCTGACCGTGCTGCCACGCGAACCTGGCGTGTCATGGCAGGCGCATCTGGGTGGCGCGCTGGCGGGGATAATCAGCGCGTGGTTGTTCAGAAGCAGCGATCCCAGGCCCGCTCGGCGCCAATACAGTTGGGAGTTGGAAGAAGAACAGTTGCAGCGAGCGGCAGAAGCAGAGCGCGATACTTATGAACTGCCGCGCCCGCAGACGGTGCCAGTGCTGTGGCAGCGTAAGCCAGCGCATCAACAACAGGATGGCCGCAGGAAAGATCGACGCGGCGTCGTGCTTACCTTGCGCAAGCGCGATGATGACGAATGAGAGCAGAGCTCAGAACCGCGCTCTAAACTCCACGCCCCACAGTCGCGGCTCGTTGATGAAGCCGACCAGATTGTTGAAATCGATACCGCCGGTGGCGCGAATCTGGTTGGTGATGTTGCGTCCGTACAAAGCCAGATCATAGTTGCCGTAATCCCAGGCGTAGCCCAAACGCAGGCCGCCTTCTGTCAATGCCTTGCCGGTGAATTCCTTGGATTGATACAGAAAGAAATTGACTTCGCTGCGATAAGCCCAGTCGGTATAGACGTAGAGTTCATTGCCATCGCGCCCTAGCGGCATACCGTAGCGCGCAGTCAAGTTATGGGTCCACTTCGGCGCTTGCGGCAGTGCGTTTCCATCGATATTGGCCCGAAATGCCCCCATTGCCGGATCGAGGAAATGTGGATCTTCAACGGTGCAGTTGGGACGCTCTGGACGGATCGCGTTCGCACAGGTGGCAACGGCCAAACCCGGATCCTGAATCTTGGTGTCGTTATAGCTGCTGCCGAAAGTCACCAGCAAGTTGTCGGTGAGATAGGCCTCCAAATCGAGTTCGACCCCTTGCCCAATCGTTTTGTCGGCATTGAGCAGAATATTGGCGTTCCCTGAGCCGCCGACCGCAGTGAGTTGCTGATCCTTGACCCGGTAATGGAACACGCCTGCGCCCAAACGCGCGCGTTTGTCCCACAAGTCTGCTTTCACACCGGCCTCAAACGAGAGCACGGTTTCCGGGCCGGCAACCGATTTGTCGTTGAACGCACTGGCGCTTTGGATGGAGCTGCCGCGGAAACCGGTGGCGATGCGGCCGTAAATATTGACAGCATCGTTGAGCTGGTAGAGCGCGGATAAATCCCAATTGAATTTCTTGTCTTTGGTCGCGGCGGACAAATTTGGATCCGCCGCCGCGCCTCGGGCATAGGCCGACTGCTGCGCTGCGCGCAAACCGGCAAGATCGCATTTGGCCAGCAGCACGCAGGGCACATAAGCGGTGTTCCAGTATTCCTTGATCCCCAGCGCCTTCTCATCAACGGTGTAACGGGCGCCTGCGCGCAGTTCGAGCTGATCGGTCGCCTGCCAGGTGAACGCGCCAAATAGCGCCCAGGCATCATTGGTCTGATTGATCCGCTGGTAGCCGTCCTGCGTGCTGAAGTTCGGCGTGTCGTAGCTAACGCTTTCCACATCGTAATCCTCCTTGAAGTAGAACAGACCGGCCTGCCAGTTGATCGGGCCAGCCGACTGCGATTCGATGCGAAATTCCTGGCTCCACTGCGCGTGCCGCGGAATGCCATCCGCCGTTTCCGAAGCGAATGGGATCGCTCCGGGACCGGAAGCCGGTCTACCTGCCACTCCGTAGCCGCCATCGATATCGCCGCGACTGAAAGTCTGCACCGATTCATAACCGGTAATGGAATACAGCGTGACTCCACCCAGGAGCCAGCTCAAACGTGCATTGGCCCCCTGGCTTTTGAGTTCGGAATGGTTGACGCCATCGATCGAGACTTGGTCTTTATCGAAGTCGTCTACAAAGTCATTGGTCCCTGGCTTGAAGAGATTGGCGCGAAACAGCCGCGCGGTACCATTGAGACGTCGCGCATGCGCACCAAGCAATGCCTCGAACCCATCGCCTTCGTACAGAAACTGCACCCGTCCTGCGGATTCGTCATATCCCTCCAGACCGTCATTGGGCCCGGGATAGGTATTGGTGACCCAGTCGTCGCGGCGCTGGAACAACACCGATGCGCGCGCGGAAACGGTTTCGCTCAGACCGCCACCAATTGCGCCTTCTAGATTCCAAAGATTGTCGCTCCCGATACCGACCTTGGCATAGCCATCGAACGCCTGCGCCGGCCGGACTGAATCGATCTTCATCACACCGGCCGGCGTATTGCGGCCAAATAGCGATCCTTGCGGACCGCGCAGTACTTCCACCCGCGCGATATCAAACAACGGAAAACCTTTGAGGATTGGATTCTCCTGCACGATGTCGTCATACAGCAGCGACACCGGCTGCGAGGTATTGAGGCGGAAGTCGGTATTGCCGTAACCGCGGATATAGAACCGCGGAAAAGCGCGGCCAAACGAGGATTCGATATTGAGACTGGGCACGCGCCCAGACAAAAACCGCACGTCGGTGCCGCCAGAAGCCAACGCATCGAGCTTTTCCCCTCCGACCGTACTGATCGAGACTGGAACATCCTGGATGTTTTCGACCCGACGCTGGGCGGTGACCTCGATCGCGTCCAAGGTGGTGGCGCTGGGTGTGACCTGTGCGCCGGCCTCAGCCTTGGACGTCGCCTGATCGGGCAGCGGTGTCGGCGAAATCTGTTGCGCCGCGGCCGCAAACGGCAAGACGGCGGCAACGACTAGCGCTGGACTCTGGTGCGCGATGCGCTGCAGGCCGCGCCGACACAGTGGGCGGAATTTCGTGTGGGTGCAATGAGCGAACATGGCAGGCTCTGATAGGGCAGCAGCCGATTTGTCTTCGACTGGTCAGGAACTCGGCGAGTGTTGCGATGCAGTATTGTTGCAGATGAATGACACGATCGGGACCAAGGTAATTCGATGCGCACCAGAACACAGTTGTCGAGAGTCGGTAAAATCGCGCCGATGCGCCAGCGCGCCAAGCGCATCGTCATCCTATGCCCCCTACTCCTCCTGGTCATGATCGCGGGCTGCGCCATGTTGGACACCTCAATGCCCCGATCTGATTCCACCTCGGCATCCACGCGCCTGGACGCGTTGCTGCGTGACTACAGCGGTCGCGGACCCGGAGCCGCGGTGCTGGTGCTGCGCGACGGGCAAGTTCTGGCCAAACGCGGTTACGGCCTGGCCGATCTAGAGGCAGGTACGGCGATTACCCCAGACTCGCATTTTCGGCTGGCGAGCATCAGCAAACAGTTCACCGCCGCTGCGATCCTGTTGCTGGCCCAGGAGGGCAAGCTGAATCTGGACGATCCCGCCGCGCAGTGGTTGCCCAGCTTGCCGCCGGCGCTGCGCGAAATCACCTTGCACCAGTTGCTCACGCATAGCGCGGGCGTGATCGACTACGAAGACCTGATGCCTGCGGACACCACCGAGCAGGAGATCACCGATCAGGACCCCGACGAACAAGTGCATGACGCCGATGTCTTGCGCCTGCTCGAAGGTGAAAATCGCCGGTACTTTGCGCCTGGCAGCCGCTACCGCTACAGCAACAGCGGCTACGCGTTGCTGGCATTGGTGGTGGAGCAGGCGTCGGGGCTACGCTACCCAGTATTTCTGCGCGAGCGTATTTTCACACCGCTAGGCATGCGCTCGGTGGCGTTCGAATCAGGACTAGCCACGGTTCCAGATCGCGTCTATGGCTATAGCCAACGCGAAGGCGGCTGGACCCGTACTGATCAGAGTAGTACCAGTGCAGTGCTCGGCGACGGCGGTATTTATGCCTCGATCGAGGATCTAGCCAAATGGGATGCTGCGCTTTACGACGACCGGCTGCTATCGGACACCATGCGCCGTGCCGCATTCACAGCGCACGTGCGCGTGACCGACGAAACCGATGTTGATGGCTATGGTTATGGCTGGCGTGTGCGCGGCGAACAACGCTGGCACTCGGGCGAAACCATCGGCTTTCGCAATGTGATCGTGCGCTGGCCGCAAGAACGCTACACCGTGGTGGTGCTGAGCAACCGTAATGATCCCGAACCGTATTCGCTAGCGCTAAAAATTGCCGCGCTATATCGCTGAGCGCACCGAATCCACCGCCGCGCCAGGTCATGTTAGCCTGCCCCTTCCATTGCTCCCCAGCATTCAGTATGTCGTCCTGCTATCGCCTCACCGCTGCAGTGATCAGCTTGGCCCTGCTCGCACTGACCGCTTGCGAGCAGCGCGAACCCCAACCATCCAAAACACAGGCCTCGCCCAGCGCGTCCTCAGCGCGAACACCGTCCTCCAACCCCGGCGACGGCGCAGCTCGGATCGAGGCCGATCTGCGCAAACTTGCCGACGATGCCATGCAAGGCCGCGAAGCCGGCACCGCCGGTTACGACAAAGCCGCCGAGTACGTGGCCCAGCGCATGCGTGCGCTTGGATTGCAGCCGGCGGGGGCGAATGGCAGCTATTTTCAGCAGGTCCCCCTGCTCAAGGCCAAACGCCAACAAGCCGGCGCGCGGTTAGCGGTGCTGCATCCCGGCCGCAATGTCGAGTTGCGGTTTAAGGATCAATTTCTACCCGCGCCGAATTACCACACGCCCCTGTCGGAGGTCACCGCGCCTGCGGTGTTTATTGGTTACGGCGTATTCGCGCCGCAGTTCGATCACGACGATTTCTCCGGACAAGATTTGAAGGGGAAAATCGCCGTGCTGTTTACCGGTGCGCCAGCGTGCCTTGGCCATGGCCCGCGCGCGGTGCACGGCGATACTGCCGAAAAACTGCGGCTGCTTGTCGCCCATGGCGCGGTCGGTGCGGTCTTTGTCTACACCGCACAAGACGAGGCCCGCTACGCCTGGTCACGGATCGCCAACGCGTGGGATAAGCCGTCAATGCGTTTGCGTGGCGCCGACGGCAAGGCGATCGACAGCTTTGCGCAGCTCAAAGTGGTGGCTAGTGTCTCAGCCGCTGCCGCCGATACCTTGTTCCAGGGCAGCGGGCGTTTCGCCGCTGAGTTGGCGAAACAGGCCCAGAGCAGCGACTTCAAGGGCTTTGCCCTGCCAGTGCAATTGGCGCTGGCCGCGCGCACCCAGGTGGAACCGATCTACTCGCGCAATGTATTGGGTCGCCTGCCCGGTCGCGATGCCTCCTTGGCCGCTGAGCACCTCGTCTATAGCGCGCACCTGGACCACGTCGGCGTCGGCGCACCCGTCAAAGGCGACTCGATCTACAACGGCGCGATGGATAACGCGCTCGGGGTCGCTATCTTGCTTGAGGTCGCGCGCGAACTGTCAGCAGCCAAGCCAGCGCCGAAACGCTCGCTGGTATTTGCAGCAGTCACCGCGGAAGAGCAGGGTCTGCTCGGCGCGCGGTGGTTGGTCGCCCAGCCGACGCTCTCTGGTCCAATCGTGGCCAATATCAATCTGGACATGCCGGTGCTGCTGGCACCCAGTACCGATGTCATCGCGATCGGCGTTGACCATTCATCGCTCAAACGCGCAGTCGATAGCGCGGCGAAAACCATCGGCGTCGACTTATCTCCCGACCCCTTTCCTGAAGAAGCGGTTTTTGTCCGCAGTGATCAATATCCGTTTATCCGTGCCGGCATCCCCGCGCTATATCTGGTCGGCGGCACGGTTAGCGCCGATGGCGAACGTGATCCCAAACGTGCGCTTACCCAATTCTTGCGCGAGCATTACCACAAACCCAGCGACCAAGCTGACCTGCCGATCGTCTATGGTGATGCCGCGCGTCTGGCACGTCTGAGTGCGCGCATCGGCGCACTGGTGAGCAACGAGGCACAACGGCCGGAATGGAACCCTGGTGACTTTTTCGGCGAACGTTTTGCGAAAACAGCCTCTGCTGAGAAAACCGCACAGTAAACGGATGGGTTGGTTCTCGGCTGCGATGCCTGGGCGGGTGCATGGAAACGACCGGCACGCTCACCGTAATTCATTCGTCGGACACCTCAACTGCTGCTCAATCCATCGCCAGGCGGAGGTTAACCACCATGTCGAATCATCATGTGGTCGTGGGGGCCGGGCCGGTCGGCACCCAGGTCGCTCGTCTGCTAGCGGACCGTGGCGCGGATGTCACAGTGGTCACCCGAAGTGGCACCCAGGTCGCCCCCGCCCCGGAGGCGAGCGGGACGATCACCTCATTGGCTGCGGATGCCTCGAATCCAGACGTGCTCAGCCGGGCGGCAGAGGGATCGGTGGCGTTATATAACTGCGCCAATCCAGGCGACTACACCAAGTGGGCGAAACAGTGGCCCCCGCTGGCCGAATCGTTGGCGACTGCGGCACAACGCACGGGGGCCGTCCTTGCTGTTGCCGGGAATCTCTATCCGTACGGACCCATTCGTGACCCGGACCGACCCCACACGATGACCGAAACCAGTGTCGATGCTGCCGTCGATAGCAAGGGTGCGCTACGGGCCCGAATGTGGGCCGATCTAAAGGAGCGTCACGAACAGGGAACCTTGGCAGCTTTCGAAGTCCGGGCGTCGGACTATATCGGAGCTGGGGTTGGGAAAAACGGCCATATCA
>Ga0153982_1000244_pt1 | contig 15218 bp, 12 predicted proteins | sample TSGA066MetaG_FD_104743 | JGI IMG/M metagenome (GOLD analysis project Ga0153982, IMG submission 104743) | Attine ant fungus gardens microbial communities from Georgia, USA - TSGA066 MetaG | ecosystem: Host-associated > Fungi > Mycelium > Unclassified | place: USA: Georgia, Alexander Wildlife...
TCAAATCTATCCCCAACTTTTAATACATCTTCTACATTTGCTACTCTTTCATTTGAAATTTCAGAAACATGAAGAAGTCCTTCTTTTCCTGGAAGTATTTCCATAAATGCTCCAAATTTAGCAATATTTACTACTCTTCCATTATATATTTCTCCTACTTCTACATCTTTTACAAATGCATTTACAAGAGTAATTGTTTCTTTCAATACTTCTTCATCTTTAGAGAAAATAGAGACATTTCCATCATCACTGATGTCAATAGTTGCTCCAGTTTTCTCTATGATTCCTTTAATATTCTTTCCTCCTGGTCCAATTAAAGCAGCTATTTTATCAGTAGCTATTTTCATTTGGTGGATTCTAGGAACATTAGGTCTAAGATCTGCTGGTGCAGAAATAGCATTATTCATAACTACTAATATCTCATTTCTAGCATCTAATGCTTGTTTTAAAGCTATTCTCATTATTTCTTCTGTTATTCCAGTTATTTTTATATCCATTTGAAGTGCAGTTATACCATTTTTAGTTCCTGCTACTTTAAAGTCCATATCTCCTAAGTGATCTTCAAGTCCCATGATATCTGTTAATACTGTGAACTCTTCTCCCTCTTTAATAAGTCCCATAGCTATTCCAGCTACATGCTCTTTAATAGGTACTCCAGCAGCCATAAGTGAAAGAGATCCTCCACAGATTGATGCTTGAGAAGATGATCCATTTGATTCAGTTATCTCAGATACTACTCTTATAGTATATGGGAATGATTCCTCTGATGGAATTACATAACTAAGAGCTCTTTCAGCAAGAGATCCATGTCCTAATTCTCTTCTGCCAGGTGATCCCATTCTTCCAGTTTCTCCTACTGAATATGGAGGGAAGTTATAGTGAAGATAGAATTTTTTAAAATATTCTTTTTCTAAATCATCAACCAATTGTTCATCTTCTTTAGTTCCCAAAGTTGTTACAACAACAGCTTGAGTTTCTCCTCTTGTAAACATTGCTGATCCATGAGGAATAGGTAGAACACCTATTTCAGCAAATAGTGGTCTTATTTCAGTAGTTTTTCTTCCATCTACTCTATGTTTGTGATAAAGAATAGCTTCTCTGACTAATTTTTTCATAAGATCATGATAGTATCCTTTGAATTCTCCAATTACTTCTTCTGGAATATCCTCTTCTTCAACACCTTCATAATTTTCAAGAATAAATGCTTCCATTAATTCTTCCTCTAATGAATCTACAGCTTCTTCTCTTGCTTTTTTACCTAAAGTAAGAACAGCAGTTTTTAATCTTTCCATTCCTTTTCCATCTATAAAGTCTTTTACCAATGGTAAAACTTCTTTTTTAACAAAATCTATTTTTTCTTTTCCAGCAATTTTTGCAAATTCCTCTTGGAAAGCACATATTTTTTTGATATTCTCATGAGCAAACATTATTGCAGCAAGCATAGTCTCTTCATCTAATTCCTTAGCTCCTGCCTCAACCATGTTTACAGCATCATTTGATCCTGCTACTGACAATTCAAGCTCACTTGTTTCTAATTCTTCTGGTGTTGGATTTAAAATAAATTCTCCATTTTTGTAACCTACTACAACCCCAGCTACTGGTCCTAAGAACGGAAGATCAGAAAGCATTAGTGCCATTGAAGATCCTATTATTCCTAAAAAGTCAGGTGTATTTTTCTCATCATATGAAAATACAGTATTTACAATATGTACATCATGGTTGAACCCTTCTGGAAACATTGGTCTTATAGGTCTATCTATAAGTCTTGCTGTCAATGTTGCATTTGTTGAAGGTCTTCCTTCTCTTTTATTAAATCCTCCTGGAAATTTTCCAGCAGCATAAAATTTTTCAATATAATCAACTGTTAAAGGGAAAAAATCAGCCCCTTTTCTTGGTTCTTTACTACGGTTTACAGTACTTAGCAGTACAGTCTCTCCGTATTGAACCATTACAGCTCCGCAAGATTGTCTTGCTATTTTTCCAGTTGAAAAACTTAGCGTTCTTCCAGCTAGTTCTAATTCAACTTTTTTTTCATCAAACATAAATTCCTCCTATTATTTTCTTTTAATCTCCTTTGAAACCTAAAAGGTAAATAATAAGGAGTAAAAGCAGAAGTGCTGTTCACCTTTTACCTCTTACTACTTACAATCTTTTAAGTTTTGGTTTTCTAGTAATTATAACATTTTTACCACTAAAAATCAAATTTAAGATATTTCTTATTTTATTTATTATGAAAAATTGATATAATATAAATTATATGTTAAGACACTACTAAAATATTACACTAGGAGGATTTCATGAAGAGAAAATTTTTTCTCATTTTTATTATACTTTTCATAGGATTGATACCTTCTAAAAGTTTTTCAAATTTACAATCAATGAATAATAATATAACTTTTGAAGAAGATATTGAAATAGATAAATTAAAAGCCCAAATAAAACTTTTAGAAGAAAAAATAGGAACACTAGAAAAAACAAAAGCTGTAAAACTAAAAAAGAATAAATCTGAAATTAAAATTGGACTTGCACTAAGTGGTGGTGGTGCAAAAGGACTTGCTCATATAGGTGTTCTTAAAATCCTTGAAGAACAAAATATTAAAATTGACTATATCACAGGTACAAGTATGGGAGCTGTAGTTGCTGCTCTTTATTCTGCTGGATATACACCTACTCAAATAGAAGATATCTTAATAGATATAAATTGGAATGGGTATATAAGTGGAGAACTTGACAGTAAAAAAGTCCCTCTTGAAAAGAAATTAAATAGTCATAAATATGCTGCTTCTGTAAGGTATGATAAAGAATTTAATCTTTCTCTTCCAAAAGGATTTGGAAGTACAGAAATGATATATTTAAGATTAAAAAAATTGCTTGCTCATGTAGAAGATATCAATAATTTTGATAACTTACCTATTCCTTTAAGAATAGTAGCAACTGATTTGAATTCTGGTAAAGCTGTAGCTCTTTCTCAGGGTGACTTGGCCAGAGCGATAACTGCAAGTGTTGCTATTCCTACTATTCTTGATCCTGTAGAAATAGATGGCAATCTTTATGTAGATGGGTTGATCACAAGAAATCTGCCTGTAGAAGATGTTATTGCTATGGGAGCTGATATAGTTATTGCCAGTGATGTTGGAAACGAAGTAAAAGACAATAAAGATTATAATATTCTTAGTGTTATGAATCAACTGGTAACAATACAAAGTGCCTCTTCTACCCAGCATCAGAGAGAAATGGCAACTATTCTTATTTCACCTGATATCCAATCATATAATGCTACTGATATGAAAAGAGGAAAAGAGTTTATAACTCTTGGATTTAATGCAGCTCAAGAAAAAGTGGAAGAATTGAAAAAACTTCCTAAAAAAGCAACAATAGCTAAAGCTCCTGTTGCTAATAATATCATTATTGAAAATATTGTCTACTCAAATAAATTTTCACAGGATAAACAAGAAATAGTAAATAATCTTTTAGAAAAATATAAAAATAAACCATTAACTACAGAAGAAATGGAAGATATAATGTTAAAATTATATGGAATAGATTTCATTAATAAAATCTACTATGAATTTGAAGGAACTACTTTAGTACTTGATGCTGATATCAACCCTGCAAATGTTTTTGGAATAGGTGCAAGTTATGCTACTGGTTATGGAACTACCTTTAATATTGGAACTGAGCTGTCAAATGCAAAAAAACTTGGTAGCAGCAGTACAATAGATGCACAATTTGGTGATTATCTTGGATTATCAACTCACAATTTTTTCTACTATGGAGTTTCCAATAAAATTGGAATTTTTGCTAATGCAAGTTACAAAGAATCACCACTTTATTTATATGATGGTACAAAAAAAATAGCAGATTATACCAACAAAGCTCTAAGATTTGAAACAGGAGTTCTTACTCAATATGACAATCAACTTCTAGCATCTTATGGTGTAGCTGTAAATTATTCCAAGCTTGAACAGGAAACTGGATTTGCTTGGACAGAACAGTTTGAATATTCTAAAAACTATAATGAAGCCTTTTTTAAATTATCTTTGGATAGACTTGATGGCAGAAGACGTCCTACTTCTGGAGTAAAAGGTGAATTGAATTATGTATGGGGAGGAACATTTGGAGCATCTAAATCAAATTTTTATGGACCTCTTTATCAGTTTGATGGTTATGTTCCAATGAATAAAAAATTTAATTTTTCTTATGGGTTCTATGGTGGTGTCATTTCTGGAGATAATATTCTGCTTGATCAATACATAAAACTTGGTGGTACTAAAAACAATATTAAAAATAAGGAATTTGCATTTTATGGTTATGAAGTACATCAAAAACTTGTTGATCAGTTTCTTATAGGAAGATTGGGACTAGATTATGAAATATCTACAAATCTTTATATAGGTACTAATTGGAACATTGGTACATATAGAGAGGCTAGAGAAAAAAGTGATGCTATGGATAAAGATAAAACACTTCTCTGGGAAGATTATCATCAAGGATTTGCTCTTTCTTTAACTTATGAAACTATGTTTGGACCTATTGAATTTTCTTTATCTAAAGACAATAAAAAAGGGGATGTCATATCTCAATTTAGTATAGGATACATATTTGATTAAAAAAACAGGGATTTACTTATTGTAAGTAAAATCCCTGTTTTAATTTATTTAATTACTTTATAAACATTGTCATTATATTTTTTATCCCTGCCCCTACATCTATTCCAAATATAGACTCAGCAATCATTTTTGAAAGCACTACTGTTGTTACTATCAGAAACATTGGTTTTATAAATTTTGTTCCTTTTGTTACTGCCATTTTAGCCCCAATTATTGCTCCAACTACCATTATAGCTGCCATAGAAAAAGAATAAATATATGCAACTTTTCCCATAGATACAAACATTATAACACTTGCTACATTACTGGAAAGATTTAATATTTTTGCATTTCCACTGGCATTTGTAAAATCTATCTTAAAAATTCTAATCATAGCGAATATAAGAAAAGATCCAGTTCCTGGCCCAAAAAAGCCATCATAAAACCCCAAAGCAAAAGCCATAATTATTCCCCATTTAATATTTTGCCCATTTAATCCCTCAAATCTATTTTCTTCACCAAGGTTTTTATTACGAAGTGTATATATCAATACCATAATAAGAAGGACTATAGCTATTGGATAGAGATATTTTGAATCTATCATTACTACTGTTTTCACTCCAAGTACTGCTCCAATAAACGAAAATGCTGCTAATTTTTTCATCAGCTGCCAGTTAATTTTTCCAGATTGAGCAAATTTAGCACTACTTGCTATTGTAGAACAGCATGCTGCAACCTTATTTGTTCCAAGTGCTACATGAGCAGGAAGTCCAGATGCCAAAAAGGCTGGTAGACTTATAAGTCCTCCTCCACCTGCTATTGCATCAATAAAAGCTGCAAAAAAGCAAGCTATTCCTAAAAAAATAAATCCTGATAAATCCATTCCTTCCATTAAACCAAACATTACTTCACCCCAAATTTAATTTTATCTTTTATATTGTTACCATACTCTTCTTATTTCATAGCTTTCTACACTATCAATATAAAAATCCATATCCTGATTAAAGTTTCTGATAAAATCTTTCCTTTTATCAATTTCATTCCATTGCGTATTTACTTGCTGTCTTAAAGCCAGCATTTTTATTTTCAATTCTTTAACTTCTTCAATATTTGGGTTTTCTTGGGCGCTAAGTTTATCATATCTTTTTACAAGATATTTATAATTTTTAATATAAAAATCTCTATACTTGCTATCAGATCCCCAATCTCCATCAGGTTTCATCCAAGTATTCAAAGATATTCCTGCTCCTACTCTTCCTCCACTTCCCCAACCTATTCCTATCCCTGGAGAAACTCCAACAGTAGTACATCCCCCCAAAGCTGTTACTATTATCAAGCCTATAATATATTTTGTTGTTTTCATAGGTAACTCCTTGTTGTACTTTTCTTATATTATAAACATAAGCAGACTTTTATTCAATATATTTTTAGTAAAATATCAATTGTGAAATTCTATACTGGATATTTTTAAAATTTCCTTTAAATAAATAAAAGGATGCTCCAAATATTTTATAAAACATTTGAATCATCCTTTACTTCTAATTTAAATCTACATAAAAGATTTAAGAATTTCCAATTTTCCTATTATTTCTACTTCTAAGCCTGCTGGAATAAAATATGTATCACCTTTTTCAGCAGTATATTCCTTTCCTCCACATATAATTTTACCTTTACCATCTAATACAGAATAAATTTTAAAGTTTCTATTTATTTCATCTTTAAATTCTCCATCAATAAGATATTTATCTATATTGAAATATTTTCCTCTTATTAGTTCCTCTTTTTCTGCTCCTACTAAAAGTATTCTTTGTCTGCTTTTATCAGTAGTTATTTCAACATTTCCTTCAAAATCTATTACATCAAGGGCCTTATCTATATGAAGTTCTCTAAGTTTCCCATCTACTAATCTATCAAAATCATATATTCTGTAAGTAGTATCTGAATTCTGCTGTACTTCACATATCAAAATAGATCCCTCCATAGTTGCATGAACAACTCCAGGACATAAATTTATAAAATCTCCTTTTTTTACTTTTACAGTATTAAAAAGACCATCAAATTCCTTTAATTCTACTTTTTCTCTAAATATTTCTTTTGTAATTCCATCCTTAATTCCCAATATAAGAGTGGCATCATTACTTGCTTCCATAATATACCAGCTTTCGCTTTTCCCAAATTCACCTTCTACTTTTAGAGCATACTCATCACTTGGATGCACCTGAACTGAAAGTCTGTCATTAATATCCAAATACTTTATAAGAAGAGGAAATTTACCTTTAAATTTTTCTATTATCTCTTCTCCCAATATATCTTTTTCATATTTTTCTATAAGTTCTATCAAAGATTTTCCTTGAAATTCTCCATTATCAACATATGAAAGTCCCCCCTTATGAGAACTTACTTCCCAAGATTCACCATATAAATCATTGTCTGGAAGTTCCATATTTAAAACCTCTTTAAACTTTCTTCCACCCCATACTTTTTTTACAAGATTCTTTTTAAACTTTAATGGATACATTTGTATTCCTCCTGCCTTATATTCTTTTCAATTATAAGTGTACAATTTATTTAAAATTTTTTCTATGTATATTTTTTTTCAAAAAAAATTGAAACTTTCTATCTCTTTATAATTTTACTGTTTTATTTGCAATAGTTTCAGAAAATACCATATCATGCTCTACAAAAATTATAGTAGGCTGAAATTCTAGGATAAGTTCCTCTATCTGAATTCTTGAGAGAACATCTATAAAATTTAATGGCTCATCCCATACATAGAGATGTGCTCTTTCACATAAACTTTTTGCTATAAGAACTTTCTTTTTCTGACCACCACTGTATGAACTTAAATCTTTGTCAAACTGTTCTCTTGAAAAATCCATTTTTCTCAATATTGCTCTGAATAAACTCTCATCTATACCACTATTTTTAGCAAAATCTGAAAGTTTTCCTTTAAGAAAACTTGTTTCCTGTGAAACATAAGATATTTTCATTTTACTTCCTTTGAAAAAACTGCCAGTATAAGTCACTTCTTCTCCCAATATCAATTTTAATATAGTGGATTTTCCTGAACCATTTTTCCCTCTCAAAGCAATTCTGTCTCCTTTTTCTATAGTAAAACTCACATCTTTGCATACTTCTTTTTCTCCATAAAATATAGAAACTTTATCTAAAGTTATCATTCTATTTGAATGATAATCTTCAGGTTTTATTTTTAAAGACTCTGAAAGCTCTATATTTTTAAGAAGTTTTGTCTTTTCTTCTAGGGCAGAATTTTGCCTTGCTTCAAGGTTTTTTGATTTTTTCATCATTTTAGCAGCTTTAGCTCCTACAAATCCTTTGTCTATCATTGCTGGAGCTCTTCCACCATAACTTTTTTTACTTTTCTTTTCCTCTTTTTTATCTGACCATTCTGAAGTTCGTTTAGCTGCCTGTTCTAATCTTTTAATATCCTTTTTCAACTTATAATTTCTAGTAATTTCAAAGTTATCTTGCATTTCTTTATTTACTTGCCATGACGAAAAATTACCTTTTTGTACTTCTATATTTGTCTTATTTATTGATAAAACATGATCTATACAGTTATCTAAAAACCTCCTGTCATGAGAAACCAGAATAAATCCTTTCTTAGATTTAAGATATTCAGCAACTATTTCTCTTCCCTCTGCATCCAAATGATTTGTAGGTTCATCTATAAGAAGGAATCTATCCTCTCTCAAAAAAAGAACTGCAAGAAGTATTTTAGTCTGCTCTCCATTAGATAATGTATTAAACCCTCTGTATAATATATCTTCTGAGATATCCAAAAGGGACATCTCCCTTTCAAGCTCCCACATCTGATAATCATGGTTTAAAGTGTTTATTATATCTATTGTTTTTAAAGTTTTATCTTTTATTTCAAAAGGAAAATACTCAAATATTACCCCTCTAGAAATATTCCCTTTATATTCATATTTTCCCAAAAGAAGATTTAAAAAAGTCGTTTTCCCTCTTCCGTTTCTTCCAGTAAATCCAAGCTTCCAATCTGTATCTATCTGAAAAGATACATTTTCAAAAATATTTTCTCCACTACCATCATAGGCAAATGTCAAATTTGATATATTTATAAGTGACATAAACATCCCTCCTGTGAAATTAATAAAAGCCGCAAGAAAGTTAATTCTTACAGCTCACAAAGTCACAGAAAAAAAATATATCTCAAAAAAGATTTTCTGTATATATAAATGAGAGAAAAAATGAATTACTTTCCTGCTAAGGCACATCAAAATCAACGGCGATGCCGTTTGTCATTTTTTTGATACACCATTTAAATTATTAGCAAGAAATTTTCTTCATTCTTTCACCTCCGTTTTTTGTATATTATAACTTAATTATACAGATTTTACTTTCAAAAGTCAATATTCTCTCGAGATAATTGATTGTTTTATATTTTTAACAGTTTTCCTTAAATAATTTTTCTATCTTTTCTTTAACTTTATCCATACTAAAAACATACATATAGTTTTTTTTAAATTCAAAATATTCCTATTGATATATTTCCTTTCACAAAAAAAGTGAAAACCATTTTACTTGAATATCTTATGAAAGAAAAGTATACTTAGAATATATTGAGGGAGGTTGAAGTTATATGGCCATGACTAGAGATATTTTAAATCTCATAAAAAACATAACTCAGAACAAAATCAACACACTGGAAGAAAATTCTAAAATTATGGATCTCAGTGAAAGAAGTCTTAGATATAAGATAGATGACTGTAACTACCATTTAAATATTTTAAAACTTCCAGAGCTAAATATTAAAAAAGGCATAATCACTTTTTCTTCTACACTGGATACAGTAGTGGAGAAAATAAATGAAAACATATATCTTTACAGTTTTTCACAAGATGAGAGAGAAAAGATAATAATCAACTTCTATCTTTTCAAAAAAGAACCTACTACTATAGAAGATATAAGTATATTTCTAGGAGTAAGTGCTGTAACATTAAAAAACGACATCAAACGTATAAAAAAATATTTAAAAACATTTATGCTGAATCTTTCCAATGAAAATAATAAATGCCTTACTATTACAGGAGATGAAAGAAATATCAGAAAGCTTCTATTAGATATTCTTTTAAAAAACTATGATATCACATTCAAGAATGATGAAATAATTATAACTAAAACATACTATCATGGATTTTTTATTCCTTGGAAAGAAATGGATAACTTCTTTGATAAAATTATTACAAATAAAGCATATAAACTTTTAAAAAATATACTTAAAGAAAATAATAAAAATATAAGTGATGAAGCTTTTAAAGTTCTATTCTTTTATATTCTTATACTGCTTAACAGATACCAAAACCATGAAATAACTACAATTAAAAATATGAATTTTCTTTCAAATACTCCTGAATACCTAGCAGTAAAAAAATCTCTTACTGCATCTGAATTTTCTGAAGGAGAACTTTTAACACTGACTGAATATTTTCTTGGAAGCAACACTTTTAATTTTGATCATTCATTTTATGGTAACTGGGTACAGATAGAAACTTTTATAATGCAGCTGATTAAAGAAGTAAGTAAATTTGGATACTCTGGTCTGGATAAAGATGAAACTCTGCTTGAAGGACTTATTAATCATATAAAGCCTGCTATTTACAGAGCCAAAACTGGAATACAACTAAGTTCCGAAATTTATAACGATTTTAAAGAGAGTTATCCTCTGATATTGACTCAGGTAGAGGAAGCATGGAAAAAATGTGATTTTCAAGGCTTGAATATGTCAAATGAAGAAATTGCATATATAGCAATGCATTTCCAGCTTGCTATTAAAAGAGTAAAAAAAAGAGTATTCAAAGATATTCTCATAGTTTGTGGTTCAGGGTACAGTACATCAAAATTTTTAGCAGAAAATATTCAAGAAAAATTTTCAGTAAATATTGTAGATACTATTCCCTATAATATGTTGGAAACATATAAAAATGTGGAAAATATAGATTTAATAATAACTACTATTACTAATCTGGAAAGCACTCTTCTTCCAGTAGTAACAGTATCTCCAATTTTGAGCAAAGAAGATGTAAGAAGGTTAGAAACACTTCATCTTTCACAATCTAAAAATAAAATAAAATTATCTAAACTTTTAGAACTCACAAAGAGAAATGGTATTATACACAATGAAGAAAATTTTATAAAAGATATGAAAAGACATTTTAAAAATGAGATATTAGATGATATTTCAAAATCAAGTTTTTTAAAATTTACTGACATGATCAGTATGGCAAGAATAGAGAAAAGAGAAAAAGCAGACAGCTGGGAAGATGCAATTAAAATGAGTGGGGTAAAACTCATTGAAGAAAACATTGTATCAGAAAGTTATCTTGATGAAATAATAGATCTTATCAATAAGTTTGGAAGCTATATGGTAATACAAGAAGGAATAATTCTTTCTCATGCTAGAGGAAATGAAAGTGTATCTAAAACAGGGATTAGTATCCTTTTATTAGATGAACCTGTAGAATTTCCTGAAAATGAAAAAGTAAAACTTCTCATCACTCTTGCTAGTAAAGATAAGAGAGAGCATCTCAATGGCTTAATGGAATTTATTAATACATTGAGAGAAGTAAAGCTTCTGAATACCTTAGAAAATTGTCAAACTATTAGTGAAATTTACATAACATTTAAAAATTTATTTAATTAGGGGGAAACAAAATGGCATTAATAAATGCAAATCGTATTTTATTAAACAAAACTATGAAAAACAAAAATGAAGCAATCAAAGAAATGGCAAAATTATTCGTTGAAGATGGAGTTGTAGACAATTACGAGGAATACCTTAAATCTTTGTTAGATAGAGAAGCTATTGCTGAAACTGCTGTAGGTTATGAAGTGGGACTTCCTCATGGAAAAAGTACAGCTGTAAAATATCCTGCTGTAGCATTTGCCAGATTAAGCAATAATATTATGTGGAGCGAAGAGGAACAGGAAACTGCAAAATTTATATTTATGCTTGCTATTCCCTCTGCAGCTGCTGGAAATGAGCATATTAATATTCTTGTAAATCTTTCTAAAAAAATACTAGATGATGATTTTAGAGAATTCTTATCTAAATCTAATAATGTAGAAGAAATAATGAATGCAATAAATAACTAATTTAAATAAAAATATGGGGAGGAAACAAATAATGAAAAAAACTTTACTTGAACTTAGAAAACATCTTTTATTCGGAACTAGCCACATGCTTCCATTTATTGTAGCAGGAGGAGTTCTTTTATCATTAGCTGTCATGATGGGAGGAAAAGGAGCTGTTCCTGATTCTGGACTATTAAAAAATATATCTGATATGGGTATTGCTGGTCTTACTATATTCCCTGCTGTTCTTGGTGGATATATTGCTTACTCAATAGCTGACAGACCTGGACTTGCTCCTGGTATGATTGGTTCTTGGATTGCTGTTCAACAGTATAGTACTGGATTTTTAGGAGCCATCATAGTTGGATTCCTTGCTGGATTTATTGTAAATCAATTGAAAAAAATCAAACTTCCAGCAAGTATGAAATCTGTATCTACAATTTTTATCTGCCCACTGTTTGGAACTTTAATAACTTGTGCTATAGTTATGTGGGTAATAGGAACTCCTATTGCATTGATGATGGCTGGATTGAATGGATGGCTGACTGGAATGCAGGATGCTAGTAAAGCTGTTCTTGGAGCTATTCTTGGAGGAATGACTGCATTTGATATGGGAGGACCTATTAATAAAGTTGCTACTCTGTTTGCACAGACTCAAGTTGGTGAACATCCATGGCTTATGGGAGGAGTTGGAATAGCTATATGTACTCCACCTATTGGAATGGGACTTGCTACATTCTTAGCACCTAAAAAATATACACAAGATGAAAAAGAAGCTGGTAAAGCTGCTGTTCTTATGGGAATGATTGGAATCTCTGAAGGAGCTATTCCTTTTGCTGTGTCAGATCCATTAAGAGTTCTTCCATCTATTGTTGTTGGTGGAATGGTTGGGAATATCATTGGATTTATCATGAATGTTATTAACCATGCTCCTTGGGGTGGATGGATAGTTCTTCCAGTAGTAGAAGGAAAAATAGGATATATTATTGGTACACTTGCAGGAGCTGCTGTCACAGCTGTCATGGTAAACACTATGAAAAAACCTGTATCAGAATTAAAAGAGGCTATTGAAGCTGAAAAAGAAGAAGAGGAACTTGAATTAGAATTAGATTTTGACTAGAATACAATCAGGGTTATATGGGGTAAATTAAAATCGCAGTAAGTAAATAATTTGTAAATAATTTTTGATAAGGGGGAATTATAATGAAAATAGTTGCTGTTACAGCTTGTCCATCAGGGGTAGCTCATACATATATGGCTGCTGAAGCTCTTAAAAAGGCTGGAGAAAAATTAGGGGTAGAAATAAAAGTAGAAACTCAAGGTGGTATTGGTATTGAAAATGTTATCACAGAAGCTGATTTAACAAATACAGACTATGTAGTTTTAACTAAAGAAGTTGCTATTAAAAATGAAGAAAGATTTAAAGGAAAAAAAATAGTAAGAGTTAAAATAGCAGATGCTGTAAAAAAAGCTGAAGATATAGTAAAAAAACTTATTGAACACTATAACTCAAATAACTAATTTGCTTGTACTCAACTCAAATATAAAAGTATCCTCAGTAGTTATAAAACTTCTGAGGATATTTTTGCATTACATATTTTCCGCATTATTTAAATACTCTATTGGATTCAGATACAGCATCTTTCTCCAACCTTGTCTGGAATCATCTTTTAACCAAGGATAAGGAATCAATGTAACTATTGAATAATGAAGGTGGTGTGGTTTTCCTACTGCATTTCCAGTATCTCCTACACTTCCTATCTTTTCCTCCCTTTTTACAAAAGAAAAGCTTTTTGTATCAATGGTTTTTAAATGAGCATAGTAATGTAATCTCCATTTAGGTCCAAGTATCAGTACAACATTTCCCCCTGATTTTAAGTTCCCCTCATATATAACAAATCCTGCTGTAGAACTCAATACATTTGTTCCAGACTTAGCAAATATATCTACTCCTTTATGAGTTATAGATTTTCCCCATGGGTAGTACCAAAAACTTTTTTGATTATAATCTCTCTTAGTCCCATTCTCTACAGGCATAGAAAATTTTTGAGGTATAATCATTCCACATATCACTATAAATAATAAAAATATAAATATCTTTGATTTTATTTTCATATCTCTCCCCTTTATTATTTTGTCATCTTATTATAACATGAGATTATATCTCTAAAAAAATTATAGCAATTTTATACAATACTCCAATTTATATTCATGATAACATTAAAATACCTAAATAAAATTAACTAAAGGAGGGTTTTAATGGATTTTATAAATTTATTTGAAAATTTTAGTATCAATGGACAATTGTTGTTATCAGAAAAAACTATTTATTTCAAAGATATTCTTTGGTCTAAACATTCAGCATTTGAGGGAGTAGAATTGAAACATTTACTCACATCAAAAGAAACAAATGGAGAATTCAGTTACCATTTAGTAAAAATAGCTCCAAATAAAAAAATTGGAAATCATATTCATGAAACTCAATTAGAAACTCATGAAGTTATAGCTGGAAGCGGTGTCTGTATAAATTCAGGAAAAAAATTCATATATAAATCAGGAAATATATCTATTTTTCCTATGAAAATACCCCATGAAATAGTTGCTGATAAAGATGGTTTATATATATTGGCAAAATTTATTCCAGCTCTTCTTTAAAAAAGTGAATTCTATTAATAGAAGCTTGATATTCTAAAGGAGTCATTTTTACTATTTTTTTAAAATTTCTTATAAAGTGACTTTGATCATAAAAACCTGTGGTCAAAGCCACTTCTGATGTCATAGAAGATTTTTCTAAAAGTTTCTGAGCCTTCCTTATACGATTTTGTATCTGAAACTGATGTGGAGTAAGTCCTATACTTTTCTTAAATCTTCTTATAAAATTAAACTTACTTGAAAATGCAATATCTGCCATTTCATCTATACTTAAAAGACTTTCTGGTGATGTTTCCAGATATTTTTTTACTTCTTCCAGATCTCTATCCTTTTCTTCACAAATATTCAAATATTTTTCCAAAATTTTCAATCCATTTAAGAGTAAATCTGCTTCTTCCCTCTCTATTTTTTTGCTCTCTATTATATTTTCTAATATAGGTTGCATTATCTTCTGAATTTCTGTAATTCCCTCTTTTTTTAATAAATTTTTATTTATGCAAATACTTAAAAGAGAGTATGAACTAATTACCTCTATTTCATGAGGAATATATGGTGGTATTATAAAAATCTGCTTGAATTTATAATTATAAGATTTCTCTGATATTTTAAGTTTTATCTCTCCATTTAATATCATTCCAACTATAAAAACAGATGTATGATTGTGTAGAGGATAGGAATATATGGAATTTTCACTTATAACTAATTCTATTCCAGTATTCAAATAATGAAAAAAATGTATCTTTCTTTTCTCTACCATCTTTCAACCTCTCATGTTCAATTATTATTATATTTATTATACTAAATATTCTTTGAACTTATTACTATTATCTGTGTTTTCTTTTTTAATACTTTTTTGGAAGA
>Ga0153982_1000246_pt1 | contig 15172 bp, 10 predicted proteins | sample TSGA066MetaG_FD_104743 | JGI IMG/M metagenome (GOLD analysis project Ga0153982, IMG submission 104743) | Attine ant fungus gardens microbial communities from Georgia, USA - TSGA066 MetaG | ecosystem: Host-associated > Fungi > Mycelium > Unclassified | place: USA: Georgia, Alexander Wildlife...
CAGTCGCAGTTCCCGCCTGCCGTGCAGCAGGCGGATCCGGCCGATGTGTCCTTTGTTCTTGACGCCGCGTCGGTACGCATCACCAACGAGCGCAGCAATCAGTACAACACCGATTATTCGGTCTCCGGCGAGGTGCAAGTCTCTGCTCAGGGCACAACAGCTGCGACCGTGCCAGTGCGCTACGAGGTGACCACGCGCAACGAGAATGCCACTGCGGCGCAGATGCGCGAAATCAACCCATTCGACCCGGCCTCGATTCCAGATCGCACCCGGATCGAAGTCTACGGCCGCGACTACGCCGGCACGCCGCTGGAGGCCAGCCTGCGTACCTTGGCCAATGCCAACGACCTCGCCTCGATCGATGACCTGCGCCTGTCGCTGGAAATGACCGAAGACGGCGAGCTGCGCGTGATGACCGCGTCCAACCAGTTGTTCGATGCACCGCGCGAAGGTGGCCCGTCCTCGTACCCAGACGAGCGGGAGGACTTCACCCGCCATACCACCCTGTTGGACGACCCGCGTGGAGCCGACCGCGCCGCCTACACTCGGATGCTGCTCGATGGCACGGTCCCTGAAAATACCGTGCGTCTGTCAGAAGACGTGCAAGGCAACGAGATCGTCGGCGAAGTTGTCGAGACCGGTTCCGGCGAGACCAATACCGTCACCTGGACCCTGGACTCATCCGGCCGTCCCACCGCGGCCGAAGCCACCTTGACCTGGGAACCGGGCAGCGGTGGCCGAGATTCGGATCGCATAGAAGGTGACGCACAAACCCGCTTCCGCAGCGACAACAACATGCGCGGCAGCGGAGACGACGTCGGCCATCTGCTGGCCTATCGCTTTGTCAACGGCCACAGATCGGTCAACATGTTTCCACAGGAAAGCAACTTCAATCAGCGTGTATACACCCAGATGGAACAGGAGTGGAGTGACTGGCTCGATGCTGGCATGGACGTGCAGATCGATGTCAATCTAGTCCCTAACGACGCCAAGCGCCCCGACCGAGTGCAGGTGGACTACGACGTGATCGATCCTGAAACTGGCAATGTGGTGTACGACCCTTCACGAATCGTGTTCGACAACGCAGCAGGGCAGCGGTTTGACCGGATCGCAGAAGAGCGCATCGATGACATGATCGAAGCCGCCAACGCCTGATCGCGCGCTGCTTGAAAACAGTCGCCACCGCGCCAGCTAGACGCTCGCGCAATATGCACATTGCCGACTCTTTCGCTAATGCTGCTCAGGGCGGCTCTGCTCAAGGCCGGCGCTGCTCAAGCCGCAGTGATGAAGTCCAACACCGGCACCTGCCATAACCACGGCATTATCCAGTGGTCCAGCAATAAAAATGCGAACAGCGCCATCAGATAAACCACCGAGTAATTGAATACCCGCATGGCGAAGAATTCGTCCGGCGGGTCGAGCAGCCTCCAGGCGTACCAGATGAACACCGCGCCGAGGACTAGGGCGCCACCGAGGTAGAACGTGCCGGACATGTCGACCAACCATGGCAACATCGTGGCGATAACCAGCAGCAGGGTGTACAGCAGGATTTGAATCCTGGTATAGCGCACGCCATGGGTGACCGGCAGCATCGGGACCATGGCTCTGGCGTAGTCGTCGCGGCGAAAGATCGCCAGCGCCCAAAAATGCGGCGGCGTCCACACGAAGATAATCAACACCAGCAGCAACGCATTCTGCCAGTCGGTTGCGTTCGCCATCCCGGTGACCGCAGCCCAGCCCAGCAATGGTGGCGCGGCGCCGGCGATTCCGCCAATGACGATGTTCTGCGGGGTGGCGCGCTTGAGCCAAGCGGTGTAAACGATGGCATAGCCGATCAATGAGGCAAAAGTGAGCGCGGCGGTGAGCGGATTGACCAAGGCGATCAGCACAGTCATTGACGCGGCGCCTAGAAACACCGCGAACGCCAGCACCTGGGCTGGTCGCAACTGTCCGGTCGCTAGCGGGCGATCGGCGGTACGCACCATCAGTTTGTCGATGCGCTGATCGATCAGATGATTGATCGCAGCAGCCGATGCGGCGGCCAGCCAGATACCGATCAGCCCGAACAGGCTCTGGCGCAGCGGCGGCAGCCCGGGCACCGCCAAAAACATGCCAACCAAAGCGGTGAACACGATCAGTGCGACCACCCGCGGTTTAGTCAGCGCCCAGTAGTCGCGCCAGGTTGCGGACTTGGTGCCATGCTTGACCCTTCGGATCGTAGACATGCTCGGCTGAGTCCTAACCTGGCTGACGCATTCGCGCCAGTAGTGTTACCAACACAGACAACAACAAAGCGGCACCAGCGTTATGCAACACCGCGACCGTCAAAGGCAGGCCGAGTTTGACATTGGCGATGCCAAGTGCCACTTGGGCCGCGGTCAACAGTAGCAATAGCGCCGCCCAGCCACGCATGCCCACCGTCCGCCACAACCGCAGCGCGAAACCGATCAAGCCCGCCGCCGCCGCCACTGCCATGATCCGGTGCGCGAGATGGATGGCGATGCGCGCCTCACCATCGAGCACCCCGCCTTCGTAGTCCACACCGATCGTACGCCAAAGCACAAATCCCTCGCGAAAATCATGCGGCGGCCACCAACGCGAGACGCATTGGGGAAAATCCTGTCCGCAAGCCAGCGCAGCGTAATTGGCACTGACCCACCCGCCCAGAGCGATCTGCAGCGCCAGCACCGCCAACGCGAACCACGCCCAAGCGCGCAGCGAATTAGCCTGAGCCAACCGGATCGGCCTATCGGTAGCGCGCCATGCCAACCAGATCAACAAGGACAAAGTCAGCAGCCCTCCGAGCAGGTGCGCCATGACCACGATCGGTTTCAGTAGCCAGGTCACCGTCCACATGCCCAGCAAGGCCTGAAACACGATCACCAATAGCACCAGCACCGCGATCGAGGACAGATGACCCTCGCCTTCTTCGCCTGGCTTGGACCACCAGCGCCACGCCGCAACCGCCAGCAACAGCCCACCGGATACCGCCATCGTCATCGCAGCGGTGCCGCGCTCGCGCATGTACAACGCAATCGCCAGCGCGATCAGCGCTGAGGCGCACAGGATCCAAGCACTGCCGAAACGCTCGCGGCGTGCGGCCAACAATGCCAATCCCAATACCACGAACCCCAGCGCGGCGGCCAGATGCCGATGCACCTGTTCGCGCCAGGCTTTGTGCGGTTCCACCGGACGAATCGCAGTTGCGGCGTGGCCGGCTGCCTGACTCGCACTGGTCGGCCAGGCGGCGCGTCCGTAACAGGTCGGCCAATCCGGACAACTCAGTCCAGCGTCGGATAGACGCACGAACGCACCGAACACGATCACCACCAAGGTCAGCGCTACCGCAAGCCAGGCGATTCGATGGAAATGCCGATAGCGGCGCGACTGCGACTGCATCTTCAACGTAGCTTGAGCAGACGCGCCACGTCACTACGCAGATCGGCAGGGTTGAACCCGGGCGCGTAGCGCAGAATGACGAAGCCGTTGGGATCGATCACATACACCGGCACTCCGCGCGGATCATCGACCCGGGGAAGTTGCGCGCGCAACGCCGGACTTGCGCGCAGCACCTGCGTGGCGGCATTGCGTTTGGCAGCAGCGGGGGGAGGGCCGATCCACAGCAAATGCACCTGATCCGCATGGCGTCCGAATAGCCGCCAGACGGTGTCCAACTCGTCCGCCAACACCACACACGCAATGGCGCAGTCCGGCGGCGGCGCAACGACGATGCGCCACAAGCGCGCCGACGGAGTCCAGCGGTAGATGCGCCCGTCCGCAAGCACAGGCGCGGCGTTGCGCAGGTCGGCATAGGGATTCAGCAGCTCGCCTCGATTCCTCAGCTGGTCTGGTCGCCAACCAGACAGGCGCAACAGGCCGGCGATTAGAAAACTGCCAAGAAACAGCACAGCGATCGCGATCAACAACTGACGGTTCCGCCGACGTCTGAACAAAAACTCGGCGGTTGCGGGCGAATTGTGGGGCTCGCTCATCGATAAGCACGTGGTTTGCGGAACGTCAGCAATAGCGCGGTAACCAACACCGCGACCGCCAATGCGAACCATTGCACCGCGTAGCCTAGATGGCGCTGCGGCGGCAATGTATTGGGCAGGATATCCAAGTCGCGGATGTAACCCATCTGCAACGCAGGATCCAGCCGCAAGATCCGCGGCGGTAATCGGCGCTGCTGCGGCCAATGGCGGCCGAGCAGGGACGCCACCTCGGTTACGTCGACAGCGGTGGTCAGTATGGCGCCATCCGACTGTGTCTTGGCTACCGGAGCCACCAACCCGGGTGTAGGGGGCGGCATCAGCAATCCGGACACGCGTGTAGGCCCAGGGATCGGCGCTATCGTCGGCATCTTCCGATCGCCGCCCAACGGTAACCAACCCAATTCCACCAACAGACCAGTACCGTCTGCGGCAAGAAACAAGCGATACGCGCGCACCCCTGCCCGCTCCTGGTACGACTGATTGTCGAGCAGAACGGCTGGTGCGTCCGGGAACCACCCGTCTCCTGCAGCCCAATCGTAATCGCGCCGACGGCGTGCATCGCTAGCCGCGGCCAGCGGCTGCGGCCGACGCTCGGCGATAACCTTGGCCGCGGCCTCTTGCCTTGCCTGCTTCTCGTGCATGCGCGCAAGCTGCCAGCGCCCCAAGCTTAGGCATCCAGCGATCAGCACCAGCGCCAATCCCCAGCCGAACGATGCGCCATGGCGATAGATCATGGTGGCATCACCCGAGCACGCTCGCGATGTCGTCCATGATGAGCGGATAATGTGCTCTGCATTCCCAGTCCGGAGCCGGGCATGAACGACTCGCTCAAGACACTGCTGATCATCGCGTTTTTGGTGTTGATCCTATGGAACCTGGGCGCCGGGCTGTACTACATGCTAGTGGACAAGGGACAGACCAAGCGCACCGTTAATGCCCTGACCTGGCGGATCGGGTTGTCGGTTGCCCTGATCTTGTTGGTGATCGCGGCCATCGCGCTGGGTTGGATCACGCCGCATGGGGTTGGTCGCTAACAGGCGGACATTTTAGGGTCTGTTCCCATACACCGCCGCACACCGCCGCCAGCCTGGCCGGATCCGCTGAGGGCTTGCCTGCGCCTGGTCTGGACTGGGCTGGGCAGACAATGGAACATCCGCTCAGGTGGAAACTTGATCACCAGCAACGTGAGTAGCGCTGGCCAAAAAAGCCCGGACAATAAAAAGCCCCGCAGGCAGGGGGAGCCGGCGGGGCTGGGGAACGGAGCCTGGGGAGGGGCTGGCCGTTCCGGGAGATCACTCCATGGGGAGGGAGAGATCCAGCGACGGACGTTGCATCCGTCGCGTGCTATCTGACCACTATCTGGCTTGCTAGTTCGTGAAGCACAGCAAATTTTGCGCGGCCATATTCAGATGCAATTCAGTTATAACTGAACGACATGAATCATTACCCCTCATCTATTTGCGCAAGCGGCGCGAATGCTGATCAAGCTCTCATCGCCTGTAGCGCGGGCTAACCCAACATAGCTAATCACAACGCCGCCTGCCGGAATACAGCAAGGTATGCGCGGCCGAAACAACATCGCCAACACGGCGGTTCGGGCGCCGCACACGCGTCAATGTGCTTCTTCCCAGTTCCGCCCGACACCACTATCCACGATCAGCGGCACACGCAACTGCGCAGCGCTGGCCATGCGTCGGCTCACCTCGGCCACCAGAGTGTCGGCTAAACCAGCCTCGCACTCGAACACCAGTTCGTCGTGCACTTGCAAGATCATCATTGCCTGCTCTCGGTGATCGATCAGCCACTCGTCTACCGCCACCATCGCACGCTTGATAATATCCGCGGCAGTGCCCTGCATCGGCGCATTGATCGCTGCGCGTTCGGCGCCGGCACGTTGCGCCTGATTGCCGTGCTGGATGTAGTTCAGATATAGGCGACGTCCAAAAACGGTTTCCACATAGCCGAGTTCGCGTGCCTGCTGGCGGGTACGTTCCATAAACTCGCGTACGCCAGGGTAGCGGCTGAAGTACTGGGCGATGTAATCCTGAGCCTGACCCCGTGCGATGCCAAGTTGCCGCGCTAGGCCAAATGCGCTCATGCCGTACATCAGGCCGAAATTGATGGCTTTAGCGGCGCGGCGCTCGGCACTGGTGACCTCCTCCAACGTTGGCTTGCCAAAGACTTCCGCGGCGGTGGCGCGGTGTACGTCAGCGCCAGACTCAAACGCGCGCAACAGCGCCTGGTCCTGCGATAGATGCGCCATGATCCGTAGTTCGATCTGCGAGTAGTCGCAGGCCACCAGGACTCGACCGGCCGGCGCGATGAAGGCGCGGCGAATCCGGCGGCCATCTTCGCTACGGATCGGGATGTTCTGCAAATTCGGATCGCTGGACGCCAGCCGACCAGTCGCAGCGCCGGCCTGGTGATAACTGGTATGCACTCTGCCGGTGTCGGGATTGATCATCTCCGGCAGCTTCTCGGTATAGGTGCTGCGCAACTTGGCCAGGCCACGGTATTCCAAGATCACCCGCGGCAGCGCGTGCTGATCGGCAATCGCCTCGAGTGCTTCCTCGTTGGTCGAGGGCTGGCCCTTTGGCGTCTTTACCAACGCCGGCAATTTGAGTTCATCGAACAATAGCGCGCTAAGCTGCTTGGGCGAGTCCATGCTGAAACTACGCCCGGCCAGTTCGGACGCACGCTGCTGCAATGCCAACATTCGCTCGGACAGATCGGCAGATTGTCTACGCAATTCGGGCGCATCAATCAGTACGCCATTGGCCTCCACCCGCTCCAGTACTGGCACCAGCGGCATTTCGATTTCGCGATACACGCGTTCCAGCGCCGGTTCGGCTTCGAGCTGTCGCGCCTGCACCCGATGCAGGCGCATGGTCACATCCGCATCCTCGGCCGCGTAACGCGTCGCTTCCTCCATCGCGACCTGTGCGAACGTGATCGCCTTGCTGCCCTTGCCGGCTACATCCTCGTACTTGATCGTCGTGTAACCGAGCACGCGTTTTGCCAATGTATCCATATCGTGCCGGGCGATGCCTGAGTTCAACACGAAGCTCTCCAGCATCGTGTCGTCGGCGTACCCGGCCACCGTCACTCCGTGCCGCCGCAATACATGCAAATCGTACTTGCCGTGTTGCCCGATCTTGCGCTTATCCGGATCGGCGAAAACCGGGCCAAGCAGACGCAATGCAGATTCGCGATCCAGCTGGACCGGCGCACCGGGATAGTCGTGCGCGAATGGCAGATAAGCCGCACGACCTGGTTCCACGCACACGCTAATGCCAACCAGACGCGCGCGCAATGGATCCAGGTTGTCGGTCTCGGTATCGAAGGCGAATGTTTCTGCCTGACGCAAGCGCGCGATCCAATCATCAAGTTGAGCCTGGGTGGTCAGACATTCGTATTCGCCCGCCGATGCAAGTGCTGGATCGTGCGCGTCATCGACCACTGCATTCGCTACAGCGGGTGCAACGAATCCGCGGCTACGCACCTGATCATGCGCCAACTCCGCGACCTCGGATGCGGCGCCATCGAGGTCTCTCAATGCTTGATTGAAACCGTAGCGGGTGTACAGCGCGCGCAGCGCCGCAGCGTCGGGTGGACGCAGGGTCAATGCGGTCACGCCATGTTCCAATGCGACATCGGTTTTGATTGTGACCAACTCGCGGTTAAGCGGCAGACGCTCGAGCGCGGCGCGCAGATTGTCGCCGATCTTGCCCTTGATCTGGCCGGCGTGGGCGATCACGCCGTCGAGGGTGCCATATGTTTCAAGCCACTTAGCAGCGGTCTTGGGCCCGCATTTTTCCACCCCGACGACGTTGTCCACCGCATCGCCCATCAATGCCAGCAGATCGACGATCCGGCTAGGGCGCACGCCAAATTTATCGAGCACCGCATCCTCACTGTCCATGCGGCTGCCACTCATGGTGTTGACCAACGACACACCAGCACCGTTTTGCTGGTTGCGCACCAACTGCGCGAAATCTTTATCGCCGGTTGAGATGGTCACATCGATGTCCATGCCAGACGCCTGCAGTGCAAGCGTGCCGATGACATCATCTGCCTCGACTCCCGTCACCCGCAGCAAAGACAAGCCAAGTGCGCTGACAATCTCGCACATGGGCTGCACCTGGGCACGCAAGTCGTCCGGCATCGGCGGGCGATTGGACTTGTATGCAGAATACAACTCATCTCGAAACGTCTTGCCCGGTGCATCGACGACGAAGGCGATGTAGTCAGGACGCTCCTTCAAGTGCGCACGTAGCATGTTGACCACACCAAACAATGCGCCAGTGGGCTCGCCGGCGGCGTTGCTCAGCGGTGGCAGGGCATGGAAAGCACGGTACAAGTAGCTTGAACCGTCGATCAGAACCAAGCGCTTCATCCGCAGATTCTACGACCGGATCGCCACACTGTTAACTGTGCCTAGAGCGCGCTCCAGCCGCGCCCCCAGGCAGTGCTCACACAGAACAACGATGCGGGCAGGCATAATCCATGCTGCCAATGACGTGAAGCGGGGCAAGTAGCGATGAGACGGATGATTTGGAAAAGCATGCTCGCGCTTGCATTGGTCGGCCTCGCGTCAAGCGGCTGCATGAGCACCGGCGGCACGTCGGATATTTCTGAAGACGATATTCCCGAGGATGCGGTCGCGACCACCCGCACCCTTGGCAACGGCGATGTTGTGACCGAATATCGTGTAGGCACTCAACTGCGGGTGGTGAAAATCGTCCCGGTACGCGGCCCGACCTATTATTTATACGACCGCAATGGGGACGGGATCGTCGACAAAGATGATCGTGTGCCGATGACCTATTACACATTGTTCGAGTGGTAGTGCTGGGTTATTGTTCGAGTGGTAGTGCTGGGTTAGAAATCGGCTGGGTAAGAAATCGCGGCCTAGTCTGCGTCAGTAGTACCTTCAGCGTTATGCAAGCGACAGGTTGGCATAGCTGAGCACCAGCCATTTGCTTCCAACTTCATCGAAATTCACCTGCACCCGTGCATGCGCGCCAGAGCCCTCATAGTCGGTGACGGTGCCAACACCAAAGCTGGAATGACGCACGCTGGCGCCAAGCGCAATCGTTGGTGCCGCGATATCGGTGTGCGCACGATGGATACCGCCACCACGGTAGGCGCGCGGCAAAAACGGGCGCGAAACCTGTACCTTTGGACGCACCTCATTAAGCAGTTCGGCAGGAATCTCGCGCAGAAAACGTGACGGTATGCCGTACATATCCTGCCCATGCAAACGCCGCGACTCAGCATAACTGAGCATCAATTTGCGCCGCGCTCTGGTGATACCGACATAAGCCAGGCGCCGCTCCTCCTCCAGGCGCGCAGCATCTTCGACCGAACGCGCATTGGGAAATAACCCTTCTTCCATTCCTGACAAACAGACCAGCGGAAATTCCAGCCCCTTGGCACTGTGCAAGGTCATCAATTGCACGCCGTCCTCTCCGGCCTCGGCTTGCGCTTCACCTGCTTCCAGCGCGGCATAAGATAAGAATCCAACCAACTCGGTGAGTGCGGCGGATGCCTCGTCGTCACCGCGCACGAATCGCGATGCGACGGACACCAACTCGTCCAGGTTTTCGATACGCGATTCAGAGTCCGCGCGACCGCGGCTGTCGTTGGCATAGTGCGCGCGCAGGCCCGAGTGCACCAATACATGATCGATCTTTTCCTTCAGCGGCAACGCGGCGACTTCTCCGGCGATTTTGTCGATCAGTGCCAAAAACCCAGCCAGCGCGTTGCGCGCGCGCGCGGCTAGCGTTTGCTCACTGGTAAGGCGCCGTGCCGCTTCCCACAATGGCACGCCGTCCAGACGTGCTCGCCGGCGCACCTCATTGAGCGTGCGCTCGCCTATGCCACGCGTGGGTGTGTTGACCGCACGCTCGAAAGCGGCGTCATCCACGCGACTGGCTACCAGGCGCAGATAGGCTAGTGTGTCTTTAATTTCAGCGCGCTCGAAGAAGCGCATACCACCGTACACACGATAAGGAATTTGCTCGGTTAGCAATGCTTCTTCGAAGGCGCGCGACTGGGCGTTGCTGCGATACAGAATCGCAACTTCACCGTAACGGCCGCCATCGTCTACCCATTGCTTGGCGCGCTCGACCATGAAACGTGCTTCGTCAATCTCGTTGTAAGCCGCGTACAGATCGATCGGCTCTCCCTGCCCGCTGTCCGTCCACAACCGTTTGCCAAGCCGGTCAGGGTTGTGCGCAATCACCGCATTGGCAGCGTCCAGAATATTGGCGCTGGAACGATAGTTCTGTTCCAGCCGGATCGTGCGCGCTTCGGGAAAATCGCGCAAAAATGTCTGCATGTTCTCGATCTTGGCTCCACGCCACCCATAGATCGACTGGTCATCGTCGCCCACCACGAAAACATGCCCAGTGTCACCGGCGAGCAAGCGCACAAAACCGTACTGGATCGCATTCGTGTCCTGAAATTCGTCGATCAGCAACTCGCCGAAGCGATGCCGATAATGCGCCAGCAGGGCCGGAATTTCGCGCAACAGCTCGTGCGCGCGCAGCAGCAGTTCGGCGAAGTCAACCAGACCGGACTGATCGCAGCGTTCCTGATACAGCGTGTAACTGCGCAGCATCACGTCGGACCATTCGTCGTGATCCCTTTGAATATGCTCTGGCCTACGGCCCTCGTCTTTCTGCGCATTGATCCACCAAGCGATCTGGCGTGGAGGAAACCGCGCCTCGTCCACCTCCAGTGCCTGCACGACGCGCTTGACCAAACGCAGCTGATCATCCGAATCCAGTACCTGAAAACCCTCTGGCAGCTTCGCATCTTGCCAATGCAGCCGCAGCAAGCGATGGGCCAGACCATGAAACGTACCGATCCACAGGCCACGTGTGCCTTGACGTAACCACGCCTCGGCACGTTGCCGCATTTCACCCGCAGCTTTGTTGGTGAAGGTCACCGCGAAGATTCCGTGCGCTGGCACTCGCTGCACTTCATTCAGCCAGGCGATGCGCTGGGTCAACACACGGGTCTTTCCAGAACCCGCACCGGCAAGCACCAGAGTATGGCCAGGATCCGCGCTCACCGCCTGGCGCTGGGCCGGGTTGAGACCGTCAAGCAGATGGGAAACATCCATGCACGCATTTTACCTGCGCGCAGGCGCATTCGCGGCACAGCATCGGCGTGCACGGATCAAGCGTGTCAATCAAGCATTTAAATACAGAATCCGCCGTGCATGGGCCGATTTGCATGGGCCAATCGACACGATTGATATTCGAGTTCAGATCGGTGAGTTCGGGTCAAATTACTGAGCATGGGATGACCGGGCATGGGATGACCAGGCATCGGATCACCGCGCATGGCGCTACTGTGCGTGCTCGCGCTTGACACTGGCTCCGGTCATGAGCTTGTCGGTATAAGCGATGCCCATCGCAGACAGTATAAACAAGCCATGGATGATCACCTGCCACATCACGCCATCAGACGACACACTGGTGCAAGTCTTGCCTGCATCCCCGAGCACTTGTAGCGCCCGCTGCGCCGCTTCGGTACCGCATACCGGCATATCGCCCAACTGCCCAGCCTCGATAAACGTGCGCAACAGATGGATCGATGAAATCCCGATGATCGCCATCGCCAGTTTGACCTTGAGCACGCTGGCGTTGACGTGGCTCAACCATTCCGGCTGGTCGGGATGCCGGTCAAGACGCATACGCGACACAAAAGTTTCGTAACCGCCGACGATCACCATCATCAGCAAGTTGGAAATCATCACGACATCGATCAGCCCCAATACCAGCAGCATAATCTGTTGCTCCGTCCAGCCGGCCGCGTGGGTGACCAAGTCCCAGAGCTCCTTGAGGAACAAGAACACATACACGCCCTGAGCCACAATCAGACCCAGGTACAGCGGCAGCTGCAACCAACGCGAAGCAAAAATCAGGCGCGGCAACGGATTGAGCTGAGGCTTTGTATCGGGAGAAGACATAGTCGATTGGTTCTGGATTGATTGGTTAGGGCGCCGTGCGACGGGATTACCAGGCCGGCACATTTTGAGCGCGCACCGGCTCCATCGCAACAATTTCCGACGTCGGTCGCGCACTTGGGCGCAACGATAGCCTGAGGCCGCGGCGCCATCGTTGATGGCAGCTGGCGCGATCGGATTAGACCGCATCACGAAGACCGCGTAGAAGCAGCCAAATCAACTGTGCTGCAACCACAATATGGAACAACCTGTTCCGCACTGCCAGCTTCTTGTCACGGTGTTGCGCAGATACTCTGCGCGCACTCCATTCGGCAGATACCGCCATGATTGATCTGTACTATTGGCCGACACCCAACGGCCACAAAATTACCTTGTTTTTGGCAGAAACCGGTCTGCCTTACACGATCAAGCCGGTTAACATCGGTCAGGGCGATCAATTCAAGCCGGGGTTCCTTGCTTTCTCGCCCAATAACAAGATGCCGGCGATCATCGATCATGCCCCGACCGACGGCGGCAAGGCGATCAGCGTGTTCGAGTCTGGTGCAATTTTGCTGTATCTGGCCAATAAGACCGGGCGCTTTCTCGGTTTTGATCAAGATGCGGACGCACCGACCCAACTGCGCCAGCGCGTAGTGGTCGCCGAATGGCTGTTCTGGCAGATGGGCGGCCTGGGCCCAATGACCGGGCAATACGGCCATTTCCACGTGTATGCACCCGAGCAGATTGCTTACGCGCGTGAGCGCTACCGCAAAGAGGTCGAGCGTCTGCTGAGCGTGCTCGACCAACGCCTGGACACTCGCAGTTATCTCGCCGGCGAGCATTACAGCATCGCCGACATGGCGGCCTATCCATGGATCAATCCTTATGTTAAAGCACCATTGGATCTTGCTCGCTACGCCAATGTGCGCCGCTGGCAGGCCGCCATCGCCGAACGTCCTGCGACGAAACGCGCATACGCACTGACCAAGCAAATCAATCCGAACGCAGACCAGCCGATGAGCGAAGAGGAAAAAGCGCGATTATTCGGCCAAGGCGCGCGTTAGCGTCCACATCATCAATCATCCGCACGTGTTAGACGCTAGCCATTATTAAGATGTAACGACATCACAGCTGCCCCGATGCAGTCGTTCTTGATGCAGTTATTCCGGCATACGCCGGAAATCTAGCTTGCCCAAAAGTCCGGCTTGTTCAAAAGTCCGGCTTGTTCAAAAGTTCGAACTTGCTCAAAAATCCGGCCTGCTCAAACATCGGGCTTGCTCAAAAGACACTGGGCTACTGCTTGCGCCAGGGTGAGACGATAGTGAGTAGCGGTCATGACGACTCTGATCCGTTTCTTACTGACAACTGATATTCCTCATCCCCTGGCAAGCCGGAAGCGCCTTTCCATCCTCAGGATTCAGGTGGCTTGATGTAGTAATGCGCCGGAGGCTGCGCACCGAGCAGATGCCGTACAAAATAATCCCAGCGTCGGCGTATGACGTAGTAGTTATCATCTCCAAAGCTATGACGCGCGTGCGGCAGTAGCAGCAGGTCAAAATCCTTGTTGGCCTTGATCAACGCATCAACCACAAGCAAGGTGTTCTGCGGCGGGACGTTGTCGTCCATCATGCCGTGCATCAGCAATAATTTGCCTTTGAGATTTTTCGCCCGGCTGGCATTGTCCTGACCGGTGTAATTGCTGCTACCGTCGCGATTTTTTACCATCAAACCGTGGTAGCGCTCTGCCCAGTCGTCTTCGTAGCTCAGATTGTCGTGATTGCCGGCCTGGGCGATGCCGACCTTGAACAGATCCGGATATGTAAACATCGCGGTCGCGGCGGCATTGCCACCACCGGAATGGCCCCAGATGCCGACTCGCGCAAGATCAAACCACGGATACCGTTTGCCCAATTCTTTCAATCCAGCCACTTGATCGGGCAAGGTGTTGTCGATCATATCGCCGTAGTACGCATCGCCAAACGACTTGCTGCGCAGTGGTGTGCCCATGCCGTCGATTGCGATCACCACAAACCCCAACTCGGCGAGGGCGGCATGGTCCAGATGCGCAGGCACGAAGCTACGCGAGCGGATTGAACCAACCTGCGGACCCGGATAGATGTAAAGCACAACTGGATAGCGCTGTGCAGGATCGAAATGCGATGGTTTGAACATTTGCCCGTGGAGGGTTGTTTTGCCGTCTCGGGCTTTGACCGTAAACGCTTCAGGCGCCACCCAACCGCTGGCTCTGAGCCGGGAGAGATCGGCGCGCGCGAGTTCCGCCAATTGCTTGCCATTGGCATCACGCAGCACTGCGACCGGCGCCGTGGCGATGGTGGAATACACATCCACAAAATATTTGCCATCCTCCGATGGCGTGATCACGTGGTTGGCGTCCTCAGGCGTTAGCAACTGCACCTGGCCATCGTCGATACCGGCTTTGTAGTAGTGCACGTGATAGGGATCTCTGCCGGGTTCACGTCCCACGCCGCGGAACCAGACACTGCGCTGATCCGGATCCAGATGCGCAATCTGGGTGACGTTCCAATCGCCTTTGGTGATCTGGCGCTTGCGTTTGCCTGTGGTCAGGTCATGCAGATACAAATGCCCCCAGTTGGACTGGGCACTGAACCAGATGAATTCATTACTCTCCGGCAGATAGCGCCAATTGGCTTCGCCCTGCCCGCTTTCGTACTGGGTCTTGACCGTCTCTTTATAGACATCACGCACCCGCCCAGTGGCGGCATCGGCCACACGCAGCTGCGCTGATTTGTGAGCGCGATCGGTGCTGACGAACGCAAGCGTCTTGCCATCCAACGCCCACTGCACATCCTCCCAACCACCATTGCAACTGACGTTATCGCAAAACGTGGAACGGTGTTGGTCCTGCGGTAATTGCAAACGGATAGTCCGGGGCGCAGGCCCGCTCAAGTCGATGATCACGCGCTCGATCATGGTGACGTGCGCGTCACCTACGAACGGATATTTCCACTGCTCCACTTCGGGTGCGCCGACATTGGTCGCAACCAGGGTCATGGTGCTGGTTTTGCGTTGATCCTGCTGGAAGGTGGCGATCTTGTCCGAATTCGGCGACCAGACCAAAATCGCGCGATCGCTACGGACCCAACCGGCATTATCGGTGGCATAGCCGTAATTGACCGCACCGTCGCGGGTTAGCTGCATCTCGTTGCCGCCATCAATATCGCGCAACCACAAGTTCCAG